>Ga0256407_10000323_pt1 | contig 118972 bp, 81 predicted proteins | sample RumenRJG_04DNA_FD_193489 | JGI IMG/M metagenome (GOLD analysis project Ga0256407, IMG submission 193489) | Bovine rumen microbial communities from Lethbridge, Alberta, Canada - RJG_04 | ecosystem: Host-associated > Mammals > Digestive system > Stomach > Rumen | place: Canada: Alberta... | reverse complement strand
AAAGATACAAAATAATCCGCAAACCACCAAATATAATCGGATTAGTTTGCGGATTAATAGTAAGTTTATCGCACTATTGAGAGGGGTTTTTCAGTGGCCTCCTTACGGCCGCGGGTGGCCAGGGTCCGCAGGACAACACCCCTTACGACCTACACGTCCACTCAATCCAAACCGCTGCGCTTCGCATGCAGGCCCCGCCCGCTTACGGCCGCGGGTGGCCAGGTTCCGCAGGACAACACCCCTTACGGCCAGCACGTCCGATCAATCCAAACCGCTGCGCTTCGCTTGCAGGCCCCGCCCGCTTACGGCCGCGGGTGGCCAGGGTACGCAGGACAACACCCCTTACGACCAACACGTCCACTCAATCCAAACCGCTGCGTTTCGCTTGCAGGCCCCGCCCGCTTACGGCCGCGGGTGGCCAGGGTCCGCAGGACAACACCGCCTACGCCAGGCACATCCGCCCCTTCCTCCCAGCAATGCTGCGATGAAGGATCATTCAATCCCGGACAACTTGAAAACGTGCTTTCCGGCCTCGAGCACGGCCTCCTGACCGGAAAGCTCTTTTCCGTCAAGGGTCGCCTTGGAGAAAGTCCATGGAAGCGTCGCCTCGGCGGTGGTGCCGTCGGGAACGGTCACCTTGAGCACCGCTTCCCCGCCCTTGCGGGAGAACTCCATCGCAACGGTTCCGGAAACCGTCGGGAATGAGATGCTGCAGTCATTGAAGATGTACTTGTCAGGACGCACCTCGAAACGCTTCCATCCGGCTTCCAGAGGATTGAGGCCCATCATCTTGGACGGAAGGACGGTCAAAGGGCCACCGCTCCAGGCATGGTTGACGGACCCGCAGTCCCAGTCACCGTTTACACCGACGTTCCATCCTTCGAAAAGGGTGTCGTAATCAGGATGGTTCACGATGAAGTCATAGCGCTTGCGTTCGCGCTCGAGGGCATAGTCGCCGTGACCGATGCAGAAGAGGGCTTCCATCACGTATTTCTCCATGTAGGGGCTGGCATGCTCTTCTTTCTTGAAGACCTCGAACAGGGCATCGTACTTGTCGGGGCCGGCGATTCCTCCGACAACTGCAAGGGCCTGGACCCGGTCGTCAGTCTCTCCGGTGTAGTCCGGATGCCGGTAGCAACTGCCGTTCCATGCCACCCTGTTGACAGCTTCTACGACACCTTTGCGGACCCGCATGCAAGAGTCCGCGACTTCGTTCTCACCAAGGAGGGAAGCCATCCTTGCCGCTCCATCCATTGCAATGCAGTACCAGGTGGCCTGCAGCAGGCGCATGTCGCGGTTGTCGCCCCAGTCGCCCCAGTTCCATTCCCCGCTGTGGAAGTCGGTGATGCCGTCCTCGCCCACCTTGTAAAGTGACAGATACCTTTTAACCGCCGGGAAGGCATGCTCGATGGTAACCTTGTCGCCGGTGTTGATGTAATAGGCCCAGAAACCATAGACTCCTACGGCTGCGAGCATCTGGCATGGAAGCTCAGCGCCGTAGTTTCCCGGGATCGGGGAATACAGGACACCATTCGGTTTCTGCCAGTCGCACAGTTGCCATATGCCCTTGCGGATCAGAGGATGAAGGGAGGTTGAATATGTGTAGAAACTCTCGTTCAGGATAGTGACTATGTCACCCCACCACTGTCCCCTCTCCCTCTCAGGGCAGTCGAAGAAGTTGTCCCTGGCGTTTACGTAGATAGTCCTCAGGCCTTTGTCCCAGAACTTGTTGTAGAACGGATCGTCGCACATGAACTTCCCGTCGGGAGAGGCGTCGTAGCCGGTCTCGTGGTACTTCACCGAGGTGACCGTAGCGCCGTGCTCGACGGTAAGGATTATCTTCATCCCGTTGAGCCAGCCGTAGGACTCATATTCCTGGGCCCCAGCCTTCGTGATGTACTCGGCACGAAGGCATTCAGCCCCCACCTTCGAATGGTCGGTCTCGATGAGTATCCTGTGGCCGCCTTCGTCATCCTTCACGGCGATCACGGGCGTCATCTGCATGTTGTAGGGAAGACGTGCGACCACGGTGTCGCACTTCTCGCCCGGCCGGGTCTCGAAAGATGCTTCCTTGATGCCGAAATCCTTCCACTGGGGAATTGGACGGAGCCTCAGCAGCCCGAGGGTGCTTTCAACCTCTACCGCCGGCTGGAACCCTTCGGTCGAACCGGTCTGCCAGTTTCCTATATCCTTCCTGGCATCGAACGAGATGCTTGTCTCGGAAAGCCTGTAATTAGGCTCCGGGCAGTCGGCCTTGCCATAGGCAGGGACCCTCCTGCAGAGCCATCCCGCGTCGCTGGTGACACCTGCAGCCGGGCAGTCGAACCAGAGCTGGGCCATTCCGCTGCCGCTGTGCGAAAAACCATCCTTGCCGAAATACCATAGCAGCAGGGCTATCTTGTTTTCTCCCTTCCTGAGGAAAGGAGCGATGTCCACTTCATCGAAATAGCTCTCTCCGCGCGCGGGTCCACGCTTGAGCTGGCCTTCGAACACTACCATCTTTCCGTTGATCCAAAGCCAGTACTTGCTGTCCACCGCTATCCTCGCAGGAGCCTGCGAAGGGACCTTGTCGATGCTGAAATCCTTCCTGAAGGCCAGCCACTGGTTCTGTTCCCCTGCGGGAAGGCCGGGGAGGGTGATGGTCTTTCCCTGCTCCACGACCTCGTCCCTGACGACGAAGGGCTTGGACTCCTGCCGTGGCCCGCATGAGACCGCTGTAAGGGCGGCTGAAAGAGCGACAGCCGCGATGACACTCATTCTTTTCATATTCATCATAGGTTTCGATTGTCTTGCAATATATTTACAAAAACGTGGGATCCGCCATGGTTCCGGAAAGCGATCCGGCAGCGGAAGGGCGTGGGAATCAGCGGTCCAGACGGTAGTCAAACGAGTCGAAGAATGCCGTTCCCGAAGGCTGGGCTGAAGTGCAGTTGTAGCTGAACAAGGCGACTCTGGCCCCCTTCCAGAACCCGAAGTGCATTTCAAAGGGATCGCCTGCCGCGGCGAACGTCTTCCCGTCCAGGCTGAAGGAGAACGAGAAGGAGTTGGCCTCTGTGTCATATTCAAGCCGGAGCCAGACCCGGTCCCCTTCCAAAACGGTTCCTTCTGCTTCCTGGACTCCGGATTCATGCCCGGCCACAAGGACTTTAACGCCGTGCCTCACAATGACTCCCGCGCAATGGTTGTCCTGCCCCATGCAAGAGAGTCCTGCGAACTGGCCTTCCGCCATGGAGGAACAGTCCAGGACCGCGGTGCAAGCACCCTGATAGCCCATTATCTTCTGCGAGACCGTGTTGCGGGCCATCTTGAAACAAGGGGCGGGAAGGGCGTCCAACGCCAGGGAACCGGCCTTGCGGACAAGCGACCAGGCTGAATCGACCGGGTTGTGGTTGAACTGCCACTGAAGCCCAAGCACCGGCTTCGAGAAATCGTCCGAAGATGCGGGAAGGGATGGCTTGGTCTTCCTTCCAGCCTTCGGCTTCGTCCATCCGGGGACGGGCTCCCCTACTCCGTTGCCGTCGTAGTCTTCCCCCATGACCGGCCATCCGTCCACCCATTGCATCGGCTGGAGATGCACGACTCTTCCAAGGGGGTCCTTCTTCTGGAAATGCAGGAACCACCATTCACCGTATGGGGTGTCGACGATCGCCCCTTGATGTGGGCCGTTGACCGAAGTGGAACCGGTCTCAAGGACGACCTTGCGCTCATAGGGGCCATAGATGTCCTTGGAACGGAGCACGGTCTGCCATCCGGGGCCGACTCCGCCTTCGGGGATGCTCAGATAGTAATAGTCCCCTATCTTGTGGAACTTGGTCCCTTCGGCCGTAGGGCCTTCGTAGACGGTGACGCCGTCGTCAAGGAGCTGCCTGCCGTCAGGAGACATCTTGTGGACGATTATCGGGCCTGCGCCCCTGAGGCTGTGTCCCAGGTAGGCGGTACCGTCGTCGTCCCAGAAGGGGCAGGGGTCCTCCCACCCGACGACCTCCTTCACTGCATGCAGGGGTGACCAAGGGCCTTCGGCATCCTTTGCCGTACTCATGAACAGGCCTTCGTCGGGTGTGCAGAAGAACACGTAGAACAACCCGTCATGGTACCTGATGCTCGGAGCCCATGAGCCGCCGGCGTAATGCTCCATCGAATCCCAGCCGGGAAGGTCGAATCGGTCGTAGACCTGGCTGACCAGTTCCCAGTTAACAAGATCGTCGGACTTGAGGACCTGCATGCCGAGGAAATGGAAATCCGAAGCTACCATGTAGTAGGTGTCGCCCACCCTGATGGCGTCAGGGTCCGAATAATCTGCCGCAAGGACCGGGTTCAGGTACCTGCCGTCGCCGGTGTCTCCCCACGCATTGCCGTTAGGGGAATCCTGGCATGAGAAGGCCAAGGCGGCAAGCATGGCGGCCGCCGGTGCAAGGATGAAGGAAGGGAGATGTCTTTTATTCATGATCGTAGGTTTGTCGGGGTAAAACGACGGGAAGCCGTTTATCTGAAATGCACCACCTGGGCGTCGCCCATGTAGGTGGCGCCTACGGTGTACTGGACTGCGGTCGGCGAGAAGCGTTCTTCGAAGAAGCGGTGCATGTGACCGCAGAGGATGGCCTTCAGGAGCTTCTGTTCCTTGAGCCAGCCGATGAAGTCCAGCGTCGGCTTGTCAGCCTTCTGCTGGACCTTGCGGTAACGCCATTCCTCCCCTTCGGGATAGGTCACACCGGGTTCGTACGTCGAAGTAATCTCGACCGGGACACCGGTGAGGTAGGCGCATCTGCCGCCCATGGCTTCCAGCTCCGACCTGCAGAATTCAGGAGTATAGAGCGGGACGTGGCATAGCATGACCACGGGAAGGCCTTTCTTCATCTCTTCCTCCATCATGGCATGCTGGGACTCGGTGAAGTTGTAGTAGACATCGTCCAGCGCGACGAAATTCACTCCGCCTATCACCCTGGACGCAAAGACGAGGTCATTGGGAAGGGCGCTGCGGACTGCCTGGGCACTGGCGTCCTTGTAGGCCTGGTCCTCCTTGGCTTCACCGACATATTGCGAATACTCGTGGTTCCCGGCGCAGACGAACCAGTCGGCCCCGAGCATGGTGCGGGCCGTGAAATCGAGATTGGCCTCGGACACGAAATCGTACATGTCGCCTGTGTGCATCATGAACATCCCGTGGTCCCTCGCATAGGCGACGGCCTCGTCAAGGTAATGTTCGCCCCAGTCCATGTAGCGGGAACGGGCCGCGGCGAGTCTGATCTTCCTTTCGCCGTCACGGTCGTCGACCTTCACTATATGGGTGTCGGAAACGTGCATCACGGAGAACGGCTCCGAAGCCCCCACGCTGATGGTTATTTCCTTTATGTTCAATGGCTTGAACTTCTCGACTCCGCGTGAGATACGGGCTTCGAAGTCCGACGCGGCAGGGCGCAGGCCATTGCTGCCGCCCATATTCCTGCCTGCGTAGCATCCGGAGACCGCAAGAGCGGCTGTTGCCGAACCGGAAACCTTGATAAACTGTCTTCTGTCCATAATGTTGAATAATGCGCCCCGGCTGCTCCGGGCATGACGGCGGAGAGCCGGGGCTGCATGCTATAAGTCAAGTTTAACCTCGTGGTGGCCGGAGGGATATTCATTACCGGCAATCGTAGCCGTGACGCCGACCGGGATGTCAACCGAGAGATGGCCTGCATGGCGGCTGACGCTGATCTTCCCGTACGGGGTCCCCTGGGTCACCTCGACCCACTCGAGGCCGGCGGGCACCTGCGGGGCGACCGTCACGTGACGGAATCCTGGCTCATCCGGGATTATGCCTCCCAGAGCCTGGTAGAACCAGCTCCCGATTCCGTTGAAGCAGTTATGCAGGAGGCTCCTGGCCCCGTTCCAATGCTCCCAGGTACCGGTGGCTCCGTTGTCAAGCATGTACAGGTAGCCGGGATAGCCATGCTTCTTGAGCATGCCGTAGAACCAGTCCGCCTCTCCGGCGAGGGTGGCCCATTCCGTCAGCACGGGGATGCCTACAAGCCCGGTCGAGAGATGGCCGCCGTAGACCTCTTCAGTCCTTCTGAAGAGTTTTTCCCGCACGGCCGGCACCAGGGAGTCCGGAACGGCCCCGACCAGCATAGGATAGACCATATCCACCTGGGTCCCGGTAGCGTAGGTGGAATCTTCCGGATGGTAGAATGTCTTGTGGACCAGTGCAGAAAGGTCCTGGTAACGCTTGTCGAACTCCTCCGCATCCTCGGTGCAGCCGAGCAGGGAAGCGATCTTCCCAAGGTCTGAATATGACTGGAGAAGGGCGCAGTTGTTCACCAGGTCGACCGACGCCTCGGCAGTGACGTCGACTCCGTCCGGGGCGGCCCAGTCGCCAAGATACCAGCTTCTGTAGCCAGTATCCGGCCAACGCTTCAGAAGTCCTCCGACAGTATGGGCGTCGACATAGTCGAGCCAGTGTTTCATGGTAGGATAGCACCTGTGGAGCAGCCTGTCGTCATCATAGCTCATGTAGGTCCGCCATGGCGCCTGGACTATGAAGGAGCACCAGTAGGGACCGCCGCCGGCCCGCAAGGGGCAGGGAGCCGTGTGGGGAAGTCCGCCGTCCTCACGGATGACGTCGTTCCACGCCTGCAGCCAGTTCATGTAGAGGGGTGCGACATCAGCACGGGTCTGTAGGGAAAGGGTCGAGGCGTTGCCGTCCCCGCCATAGCCCAGGCGCTCTATACTGGCGCAGTCGACCATGTAGCCGTCGAAGGAGAGGTTCTCCATCGTCCATGCCACCATGTCGTGAATCTTGCAAAGCTCTTCGTCCGAGCACCTGAAGGAAGCTTCCGAGACATAGTCGGTCCGCATCCTCCTTGCCTGCACCGCCTCCCTGGCAGGGGCCTCGGGCAGGTTTTCAAGGTAGATGTAACGGAATATGTGGTGGTTGAACAGCGATTCGAACCTGTCCCCGTCCTTGTTGCCGGAGGAGATGAACTCATCCCACCCGAAATCGTTCCTGTTAGTAACATCCCTTACCGACTCACTGTAGACGGCGGTTGTCTTGTGCCCTGCGGGAAGGGCGGGAAGAGTGATTGCAGTCATGGCGTTGACTACCTTCCCGAAATCGACAAGCCACCGGTTCTCCCCGGCAGGCTCTATGCTCACGGCGGTCAGGACCTCCTGCACCGTGCAAGGCTCGCACATCTGGGGCGTGGCGGCCATGTTCCCGGGATTGACGACATCGACAGGTCCCCACTCCGGGACGACCCCTGCGTCGATCCGTTCTCCGCCATAGGAGCCGGACCACCAGGCAGTAAGGTCGCTGCGGCCGCTCCAGGCGCCTTCCCAGGAAGCATCGGTCCAAACCACGGGCTCGAAGCCCTCACCCGAGAACAAGTCGATCTCGGCCTTCACGAGCGGGCCTTCATATTCGGATCCGTAAGTCCTTTTGTTGTACCAGCCGGCTCCTGCGCGGACGAGAAGTTCATTCTCTCCTTTCCTGAGAAGGTCGGTGACATCGTACGCGACGATGAGCGACCTTTTGTCGAGCTGCGAGACAGCAGGAGCGAGCACCGCCTCGGAGACCTTGCGGCCGTTGATGCTGGCCTCGTGGTAGCCTAGCGAGTTGACATACAGGATTGCAGTGCCTTTTTTCCCGGAAAGGCTGAACTTCTTCCTCAGGAGCGGAGAGCGCCCTTCGCCAGGGACGGCCCCGATAAAGTCACCCTTGAGGGAATCGCCGCCGATGACACCGGTCCCGAATCTCCGGGGCTTGCTCCACGGGGAGAACTTCCCGTCCTGTCCTGCCACGCGGACCCTCCACCAGGCAAGCGTCCGGGATGGAAGGGCCTTGCCGCCATAGGGAACCATCACCTGGTCCGGAGACTGGACCTGGCCGCTGTCCCAAAGGTCAGGAGCGCCGGACTTGAGCAAGGGCAGCGTACTCGCCACCTGGATCTGGAAGGAAGATTGGGACATCGTGGTCTCCGAAGAGATCTTCCAGCTGAAATGAGGCTCCGCCGAATCAATGGCCAGAGGCTGGTCCAGCCCTTCGCAGCGAAGGTCCTGGACCTTGAGGGAACTGCCGCATGAAACAACGGCAAGCGACAAAGGCAGCAGCACTGCCGCCGAAAGGATTATCTTGCGCATTCGTCAGGTAACAGGTTATTCAAATATCTGTGTCAGGGGACGCCCGAACCAAGGCTGGGGCTGCTCGAGCCCAAGGAGGGCGGCCATTGTGGAAGCGATGTCGAACTGCATCACGCTGAGGTCGTCGAAGCAATAGCCCTGCCTGATGCCTTTGCCGCAGATTATCAGAGGCGTTTCCATCTCCATCATCGTACGTCCGCCGTGCCCGTTGTTGATGCCGCCGTGGTCGGAAGTGAGGATTATGACCGAATCGTCCATGATGCCGGCTTCTTCGATGGCCTGGACGATCTCGCCGATCCATTTGTCGAGACGGACAAGGACCTCGTAGTACTGGGGAGTATCATGCCCGGCGGAATGGCCGACATGGTCAGGTTCGTCATAGATGAACGCAGCAAGGCGTGGCTTCTTCTCCTTGATGTACTCCTTGGCCGCGTTGCACAGGTCCGCATGGGGCACCTGTTCGTAGCGGTTCACGGACATCGTGTCGATCAGGTACTTGATCCCATCCCACTCGTAAAGGCAACCGATCTCGGCGTCCGGCTCCTTGTCGCGCAGGAGCTGGAACACTGTCGGGAATATCCCGTTTTCGGGAGTCATCCTCGGCTCGAGGTCCGGAGTCCTTGAGCAGCACTCGTAGAATCCATGCACCTCGGGACCTACGCCCATCCACATGGACGCCCAGTTGGCGGCGCTGTGCGAAGGGAGCACGGTGCGCTTCTTAAGGGTGTACGAGCCGTTCTCCATCAAGTTCTTGACATTCACCATGTCGGATTTCCCGACACTGTAGGCCCCCCAGCCATCCAGTCCGATTAAAAAGACATGTCCGACCCTGTTTGTTTTAACCGCCTCCCTGGGAGAGCATCCGGCCAGGGCCAAAGCGGCGATGGCCATGATTGAAAAAACTTTGAATCTCATAATGGAATATATTGCATTCATTTCACATAGACCCTGCCTTCGGCCGCCACATCGTCGGCGTTCCGTCCTGCCCAGACCTTGAACCAGCCCTCCTCGACGCGGAAATGCATGTCGGCATCCCACATGGCGAAGCTGCGGTATGGTATCTCAAGTTCCACGGTCCTGCTCTCGCCCGGGGCAAGCGTCACCCTCTTGAAGGCGGCCAGTTCCTTGAGCGGGCGCGCCACGGAGGCAAGCTCGTCGTGGATGTAGACCTGGACCACCTCGTCTCCCTCGACTGCCCCGGTGTTGGTCACGGTCACGGAGACCTTAAGCGGCTGGTCCTTTCCAAGTTCCTCCGGCACCCGGAAGCCTGAATATTCAAAGGTTGTGTAGCTCAGGCCGTATCCGAACGGGTAGAGCGGCCTGCCGTCATTCTCCACATAGCCGTAGCCACGGCCGCTGGGCTTGATCGAATAGTACATCGGGTTCTGGCCGATGCTCCTTGGCCAGCTTATGGGGAGACGGCCGCCGGGACAGCGCTTCCCTGTGACTATGTCGGCTATCGCCCTTCCTCCCTGCTCTCCCGGATACCATGCTTCGAGCACCGCAGCGACACCGTCGACCCAGTCGGAGATGTCCACTACGGCTCCGTTGTGAAGGACCACCACAACAGGCTTTCCGGTAGCTACAAGGTCCCGGACCATCTTTTCCTGGTCTATTTCAACCTCGAGGGACTCCCGCCCGTCCACAATCATGGCAGGACCTTCCTCCCGGTTGGATTCCATGTGGCAGGAAGGGAGTTTGAAGCTGCTCCGGTCACTCCCCTCTTCCTCCGTGATGGAGGGGAAGAAGAACAGTACGTCGCACGAAGACGCCAAAGGCCTGACTTCCTGGCCACGAGTGTTGAGGACGACCTCCGCCGACCCTTCGAAAGCCTTCCTGAGGCCTTGGAAGGGGGTCACGCCATCGCCTCTCCAGCCTCCGCGGCCACCGCTGTAGTCGCCAAGGTTGAGGACATCGGCCGAAGGACCGAAAACGCCTATCTTCCTGACGCTCCCAGGTTTCAGCGGCAGTATTCCGTCATTCTCGAGCAAAGTCATGGCCTTGCATGCGCTTTCGTAGGCAAGCCGGCGGTGTTCCTCACTCCGTACTATGCCCGCCGCGGCCTGCGGGTCCACGTAAGGATTTTCGAAAAGCCCAAGTTCGAACTTGACCTTGAGGACCCTGCGGACGCTTTCGTCCAAGGTCTCCATGCTGACTTTCCCTTCCTTCACGAGATCCACCAGGGCGGAGCTGGTGTTGGCCAGCTGGATGTCCAACCCGTTCTCCAGGCAAAGGGCAAGTGCCTCTTCCTCAGTCGGCGCAACCCCGTGGCCGCCGCTTGCTATCTCAACTCCTCCGTAGTCCGAGACCACATAGCCATCCAGTCCCCACTCATCTTTCAGGATGCTCTTGAGAAGGCGGGGGTTGCAACTGGCAGGGACACCGTCGACAGAATTGTAGGCCGCCATCACCGAACGGGCTCCACCTTCCTGGATGCAGGCACGGAACGGCTCCAGATAGACTTCCCGCAGCACCCTCCAGGATGTCGTGGAGGCATAGGAATCATGCCCTCCCTCGCCGTAGTTGTCCACGAAATGCTTGGGAGTAGCTACCACTCCTCCCTCTTCCAGCGCCTTGACATAGGCGACCCCCATCCGGGAATTAAGGAGCACGTCCTCGCCATAGCTTTCCTGGCAGCGGCCCCATCTCTGGTCCCTGGTGACATTGACCACCGGTGCGTAGACCTGACGGACCCCTACGGCCCTGAGTTCCTCGGCTACCGTACGGCCCACCTCATGGTAAAGGCTGTCGTCGAATGTGGCTGCCATGCCGATGCTCTGCGGGAAACAGGTCGCATTCCCCCATTGGGCACCGTGGAGGGCCTCTCCATGCTGAAGGACCGGGATGCCCCAGCGGCTCGCTTCGATCGACCGCCTGGTGTCCTCGTTAATCTGTTCCGCGACGGAGGCCGGATCGTTGGGCACGCCACCTTCCCAGAGGAAATGTCCCTTGTTGCGGACATGCCCCTTGGTGTAGTCCCTTCCGGACTCATATTCATTGAAGAAGAGCAACTGGGCGCTTATCTGGCTGACTTTTTCCTCCAGGCTCATCCGGCTCAGGAGGTCTTCGGCCCTTTCCTCCGGAGAAAGGGAGCTGTCACGGTATCTCTCCCCGTTATCTCCACGGCTGCAAGAGAAAAGCAGAAGCAGGAGGGACAGGGCTGCAGCGATTCCTTCGATCTTTTTCATCGTATGTGGTTTTCTTTGTTCCGGTCGATGTGTAAATATAAGGATTTTTCCTTAAATCCCGGCATCGGGCAAGCCTCCCGCCGGGAAACTTTTCCGGCAAGCCTTGCGGTTGCCCGATGCCATGCACCACGTACACCCCGGACGGTAACGGGAGTTGACCGGGACGCAACCGTTGCCTGCCCTTGAGGGGGTAGCCGGAGCTGAAGTGTATGGCGTAAGCGGTATCGTCCTTCGGACCTTCCGCTTCGCTCCATCCCACCCGCTGCGCTTCGCTTGCGGGTACCCGCTTACGGCCGCGGGTGGCCAGGGTCCTCAGGCCAATACCGCTTACGCCATATGATCTTGCCGCTTACGCCATATCTTCGTTCAGGTCTGTCAGGCGTGTCGGCCGCAAGGGGAATACGAACTCACACGTACAAGACGGGCACTCTCACTTCAACCTGAAGTTTCATGCCAGCGGAATAAATGCCGTTTCTTTTCATTAGGAGTGTTTCTTGAGAGCGTGAAACGCATTTCGGCGGGTCGCAAACTACACCCTTTGGCTCTTTGTCTACGAGGAAAATAAATAGGGAACTATATACTAGTTGACCCGAAAATCCGCGTAAATTCCTGAAATATAGCAAAAAAGACTGGATTTCGTGAAATAATCCCCTACGTTTAAGGTATAAGTACATGTACCAACCTCCTAATAGCCTTGATTTGAATTGATGTTAGCTTAAAATCCTTATAATCCATAATCATTCCTTTTCTCATAAATACAGTTAGGCAATCGAAACAAATTACTACCTTTGTAACACATAATAATGTAAGATATGAGAACTTGCCATTTACTTGCGGCATGCGCTGCCGTTTTTATTTCATTGTCGCTTCATGCGCAAGTCAACAACTTTTCCGTCTCGCAAGAAGGAAAGGCTTTTTGGCAAAAGGTGTATGACACCAACCTTGAACATGATGGTCTCCTTAATATCATTATCAATAACGGACAGTTTGTCGATGTTGTTGATGGGGATGTGATTACGTTCCGTGTAGTACGAGCCAAATTGGATTTCAAAAAACTTGGGTACTCCCGTGGCGCCATTCCAATTTATGCTGCAGGAAGCGATGTCTCTTGCTTTGTGACGGTTCAGATTAAAGACGGAAGATATAGGGTAACGGCCGATAACATTGTCCTCACCGAGAACTCCACGGGAGGCCTTATGAAAGAGGGTACGGAGAATCCAATTGAAACTTGGGCAGTACGAAATGGAGAGATTACCAAAGCATTCTCGAAAGTCCCTTCTCAACTTTATGACAAGTTCTTTTCGGGTATGTTTTTGCTTGAAGGGAAATCATACATCGACGACGAATGGTAGAAACAAAGAACCGCGGATGACCACCGCGGCTCTTTTCTAATATTAGGGTCAACAAGTATATAGTTCCAAAAAAATAAGGCATCTCACTTGGGATAAGATGCCTAATAGTTTCTCAAGAAACGTCATTATCCAATGACAAATCAAAGATACGAAGATTTTTGATACCAGCAAATTTCCCTTTACTTTTCTTACCAAACCTACTTCGGATACTGCGGCGTATCATATCATCATTGAAAAACACCTCCCCCGGGATTGGGGGAAGCATTCCGTCTTTATTCCTGACTTTATCAATGCGTCACCCAAGTCACCCGAACAATATGCCTTACAGCTATGCCAGTGGCCGCTATTCACGAAAGGGTCGAAAAAGTGATAAAGTCAGGACGGGCAGCTACACCTGGCTGGATCGGATCGGGGAGTATCTGCAGCCGATCTGCTTCTGAGCCTTATCCAATGCAGGAGGCCGGCAAGCCGTAACTGTTCTTGACTTCGTTCATCACGAACCAGCTCTGGATGGACCCGAGGCTCTCGATGGTACCCAGGGTGTTGATGATGAAATCATTGTAATACTGCATGCCGGGGGCGTAGACTTTCAGGAGATAGTCGAAGTCCCCGGAGATGTTGTAGCATTCCGCCACTTCGGGAATGTCCCGGACGCGGGACACGAAGTCGTGGGCGATGTCCTTGCCCATGCGACGGAGCCGTACGCTGCAGAAGACGGTAAAGCCCCGTCCCAGGCGTGCGGGGCTCAGGACAGCCGTGTAGCGCTGGATATAGCCGCCGGCTTCCAGCCGGTGCATCCGCTCGAAGACGGGCGTGGGGGAGAGGTGGACCTTCAGGGCGAGGTCCTTGACGGTGATGCGTGCATTCTCCTGCAGGATGCGCAGGATGGCGATGTCGGTCTTGTCCAGGGATTCGGTCATGGCGGATTCTTCTGCTAAAGGGACGTTAAAGATGTCCTGATAATTGGATTTCTCTACAAATATATTGATTTTTGGCGGATTCCTGCTAATTTTTGCGTTTCCTTGTTGGAAACACCCGGGTACGCTACCTTTGCAGACAGAAAAACGAACTGATTATGAGCACGCACAAACTCCACTTCGAAACCCTTCAGCTCCATGTGGGGCAGGAGCATCCGGACCCGGCATCCGACGCCCGAGCCGTCCCCATCTATCTTACCTCCTCCTATGTCTTCCACAACTCCGAGCATGCCGCCGCGCGTTTCGGACTCACCGATCCCGGCAATATCTACAGCCGCCTGACGAACTCCACGCAGGACGTCCTGGAGCAGCGGATCGCCGCCCTGGAAGGAGGCGTGGGAGCCCTGGCCGTCGCTTCCGGCGCGGCCGCCGTCACCTACGCCATCCTGAACATTACCCGCGCGGGAGACCATGTCGTATCAGCCAAGACCATCTATGGCGGCACGTATGACCTGCTCGAGCATACGCTGGTCCCCTACGGGGTGACGACCACCTTCGTGGACCCGTCCGACCTCTCGAATTTCGAGAAGGCCATCCGTCCCGAGACCAAACTCATCTTCATTGAATCCTTCGGCAACCCGAATTCCAACCTCATCGACATCGAAGCCGTGGCGGCCATCGCCCATCGGCACCGGATCCCGCTGGTGATCGACAATACCTTCGCGACGCCCTTCCTGCTGAGGCCCATCGAATACGGCGCCGACATCGTCGTCCACTCCGCCACCAAGTTCATCGGCGGACACGGAACGGCCATCGGCGGCGTCATCGTGGACTCCGGCAAGTTCGACTGGAAGGCTTCCGGCAAGTTCCCGCAGTTCACCGAGCCCGATTACAGCTACCACGGGATCGTTTTTGCCGACGCCGCAGGGCCGGCCGCCTACATCACCCGGGCCAGGGCCATCCTGCTCCGGGATACCGGCGCCACCCTCTCGCCGGTAAGCGCTTTCATCTTCCTGCAGGGCGTGGAAACTCTGTCCCTGCGGGTGGAACGGCATGTCGCCAATGCCCTGAAGGTCGTGGAATACCTGTCCCGGCACCCAAAGGTGGCGAAGGTCAACCATCCCTCGCTCCCCGGCCATCCCGACCATGCCCTTTACCAGCGGTATTTTCCGGACGGAGGCGGGTCCATCTTCACGTTCGAGATCAAGGGCGGAAAAGAGGAGGCCTACCGGTTCATCGACGCGCTGGAAATCTTTTCCCTCCTGGCGAATGTGGCCGACGTGAAGTCCCTGGTCATCCATCCCGCCACGACGACGCATTCCCAGCTCACGGAGGCCGAACTGGCGGACCAGGGAATCTTCCAGAGTACCATCCGCCTGTCTATCGGCACGGAGCATGTGGATGACCTGATCGCCGACCTGGACCAGGCCTTCAGGAAAATCTGACGCGCCCGGGGGACGGAGCGGAAGCGATTGTAAATCGCATACACGCAAGCGAAGCGCAGCGGGGGGGATGGAGCGAAGTTGCAGGGGCGTAAGCGGTATTGTCCTGCGGGCCCTGGCCACCCGCGGCCGTAAGCGGGTACCCGCAAGCGAAGCGCAGCGGGGGGGATGGAGCGAAGCGAAAGGCCAGCAGGACAATACCGCTTACGCCATATCTTCGTTCAGGTCTGTCAGGCGTGTCGGCCGCAAGGGGAAAATGCAAAAGTGGAATCTCCGCAAACTGCTGGAAATTCCACTTTTGTACCCCCGAGGCGAATCGAACGCCTATCGTCGGAACCGGAATCCGAAATTCTATCCATTAAACTACAGGGGCATATCCGGACCGCGAAATTAGCAATATTTTTTGAAATAACGAACATGGACGGCAAAGTTGAAGTTTGAAACCGCGACGAGGTTGGTTATTCGATTATTTAATTGTATTTTTGCGGAATATGAAAAAAGCTTATCTATTCCCCGGACAGGGGTCACAGTTTCCCGGGATGGCGAAGGACATCTACGAGTCCAGTGCCAAAGGGAAGGAACTATTGGACAGGGCGAATGAAGTCCTCGGATTCAGCATAACCGAAATAATGTTCGAAGGCACGGCGGAAGACCTCAAGGCGACAAGGGTTACCCAGCCGGCGATATTCCTGCACTCCGTCGTCCTGGCAAAGTGCAATGACACTTTTGCTCCGGACATGGTCGCGGGGCACTCCCTCGGCGAATTCTCGGCGCTTGCGGCCGCAGGCGCGATAGGGTTTGAAGACGCCCTCCGCCTCGTGCAGGTAAGGGCCATCGAGATGCAGAAATGCTGCGAGAAGGTTCCAGGCGGCATGGCAGCCATCATCGGACTTCCGGACGATACGGTCCTGCGAATCTGCAATGAATGTACGGGAACCGTAATCCCCGCCAACTTCAACTGCCCCGGCCAGGTGGTGATCTCCGGAGAGAAGGACGCCATCGCCCAGGCTTGCGCGAAGGCCAAGGATGCCGGCGCGAAAAGGGCGCTCCCGCTCCCAGTGGGAGGAGCCTTCCACTCCCCTCTGATGGAGCCTGCCAGGATCGAGCTTGCAAAGGCTATCGAAAACACTCCGGTCACCGCTCCTGTCTGCCCGGTCTACCAGAACGTAACTGCCATGCCCACCACGGATCCGTCACTGATCAAGGAGAACCTCCTCAAGCAGCTGACCAGCCCGGTCAGATGGACCGAGACCGTACTCAACATGATCGCCGACGGTGCCTCCCATTTCATCGAATCCGGCCCCGGTACGGTGCTTCAGGGCCTCGTGAAGAGGATCAGCGGCCCGGACAGCGGCGCCGTCATCGAAGGGATAGGTTTCCAGGGATGACCCTCCCGTACAGAATGCATATCCACATCATTAAATATTATGGCTAAAGAAAAGAAATTCATCACCTGTGATGGTAACACTGCAGTAGCCAATGTCGCTTATCTTTTCAGCGAGAACGCCTGCATATACCCTATCACACCCTCGTCTCCCATGGCCGAGAACATCGACGAATGGGCTGCCCACGGCAAAAAGAACCTTTGGGGCGAGACTGTAAGCGTCACCGAGATGGAAAGCGAGGCCGGTGCCTCGGGAGCCGTCCACGGATCCCTCCAGGCCGGAGTCCTCACCACGACCTACACCGCTTCCCAGGGTCTCCTCCTGATGATTCCCAACATGTACAAGATCGCCGGCGAACTCCTTCCCGGAGTGTTCCACGTCTCGGCACGTGCCCTTGCCAGCCATGCCTTGTCCATATTCGGAGACCACCAGGATGTAATGGCCTGCCGCCAGACCGGCTTTGCCATGCTGGCTTCGGGTTCCGTCCAGGAAGCCCAGGACATAGCAGCCGTAGCACACCTGGCAGCCATCAAGTCAAGCGTGCCGTTCCTCCACTTCTTCGACGGATTCCGCACTTCGCATGAGATCCAGAAGATCGAGGCCCTCGACGAGGAGGCGCTCAAGGGAATGGTCAGCGAGAAATCACTGAAAGCATTCAGGGACAGGGCGCTCAACCCCGACGCTCCCGTCACCCGCGGAACCGCCCAGAACGGAGACGTCTATTTCCAGGCCGTCGAGTCCAGGAACAACGTCTACGCAGAGGTTCCGAACATCGTTGCGCGCTACATGGGCGAGATCAGCGAGCTTACCGGCCGCGAGTACCGTCCGTTCACATATTATGGAGCACCTGACGCCGAGAACATCATCGTCGCCATGGGTTCCGTCACCGAAACCATCAAGGAGACCATCGACTATCTCGAGAAGAAGGGCCGCAAGTACGGCCTCGTGACAGTCCACCTGTACCGTCCCTTCGCAGAGCAGTATTTCCTCAAGGTGCTGCCCAAGACCGTCAAAAGGATCGCCGTCCTCGACAGGACCAAGGAACCCGGAGCTCTCGGAGAGCCTCTGTTCCTCGACGTCAAGGCCCTGTTCCAGGGCAAGAAGGATTCTCCGATGATCATCGGAGGCCGCTACGGTCTGTCCTCGAAGGACACCACCCCCGCCCAGATAGTCGCCGTGTTCGACAACCTTGAGCTCAAGGAGCCCAAGGCCGACTTCACCATCGGGATCGTCGACGACGTGACTTTCAAGTCCCTTGCCATCAAGAGGGAGGTTTCAATCGTGAAGCCCGGCACCACCGAGTGCAAGTTCTACGGCCTTGGCTCAGACGGTACCGTCGGCGCCAACAAGAACACCATAAAGATCATCGGCAGCCACACTCCGAAGTACTGCCAGGCCTATTTCGACTACGACTCGAAGAAATCAGGCGGATACACCTGCTCGCACCTTCGTTTCGGAGACCTTCCCATCAAGGCCCCCTACCTTGTCAGCACTCCCGACTTCGTGGCATGCCACGTCCCTTCATATCTCCAGAAATATGATGTCCTGAAGGGCATCAAGGAGAAAGGCACCCTGCTGCTGAACTCCCTGTGGGACGAGAAGGAGACCATCAAGAGGATTCCCGACAACTGCAAGGCAGTAATCGGCAAGAAGAAGATCAAGGTCTACATCATCAACGCGACCAAGATCGCGCGTGAGATAGGCCTCGGAGGAAGGACCAACACCATCCTCCAGTCCGCCTTCTTCAAGATTACCGGCATCATCCCTTACGAGGATGCGGTCAAATACATGAAGGACGCGATCGTCAAGAGCTACGGCAGCAAGGGAGAGAATGTCGTGAACATGAACTTCGCCGCCGTCGACCGCGGAGGAGAATACACCGAGATCAAGGTCCCTGCTGAGTGGGCCAAGCTCACGGCCAAGTTCGAGACCCCCAACAAGGACCGCCTGGCTCCCGAGTTCGTCAAGAACATCGCCGATGTCGTCAACTCCCAGAACGGAGACTCCCTCCCTGTCAGCGCATTCCTTCCCTACATGGACGGGACCATGCCTGCAGGCACCTCTGCCTACGAGAAGCGCGGTGTGGCAGTAACCGTTCCTTCCTGGGACCCGGACAAGTGCATCCAGTGCAACACCTGCGCCTTCGTCTGCCCCCATGCCGCCATCCGTCCTTTCCTGCTTGACGAGAAGGAAGCCGCCAAGGCTCCCAAGAAGGTCAAGACCGCACAGGGGAAGGCTGTCCTGAAGGACTACAAGTACGCCCTTGCAGTGTCCGTGGACGACTGCACAGGCTGCGGAAACTGCGTGGACGTCTGCCTCGCCAAGGAGAAGGCCCTCACCATGGTCTCCTACCTGGAGCAGACCCAGGAGCAGAAGAACTTCAACTGGCTGTCTTCCAAGGTCGGCTACAAGGAGAATGTCGTCAACAAGGCCGCGAACGTGAAGAACTCGCAGTTCGCACAGCCGCTCTTCGAGTTCAGCGGCGCTTGCGCAGGCTGCGGAGAGACTCCTTACATCAAGAACATCACCCAGCTCTTCGGCGACAGGATGATGATAGCCAACGCGACAGGATGCTCCTCTATCTACGGAGCTTCCTTCCCTGCTTCTCCCTACTGCACCAACGCCAAGGGTCACGGTCCCGCCTGGCAGAACTCTCTCTTCGAGGACAATGCCGAATTCGGTCTCGGAATGAAGATCGGTTCCGACAGGGCACGCCAGACCGTCGCCAATCTCATGGAACAGGCCATCGGTTGCGGAAAGGCATCCGACGAGATCAAGGACCTGTGCAGGCAGTGGCTTGCCGACAGGGAGAACGGGGAACTTACCCGCACCATAGCGGACAAGCTGGTCCCCCTGCTTTCCAAGAGCAAGAGCGAGCCTTGCAAGAAACTCGCCGAGTACAAGCACTTCATCCCCGCAAGGAGCCAGTGGATCTTCGGAGGTGACGGCTGGGCCTACGACATCGGTTACGGCGGACTGGACCATGTCCTGGCCTCCGGAAAGAACGTCAACGTCCTCGTGCTTGACACCGAGGTCTACTCCAACACCGGCGGACAGAGTTCCAAGTCGACTCCGGCAGGAGCAATCGCCAAATTCGCTGCTTCCGGAAAGAAGATCCGCAAGAAGGACCTCGGAATGATGGCCATGAGCTATGGCTATGTCTATGTCGCCCAGGTTGCGATGGGAGCATCCCCCGTGCAGTATCTCAATGCCATCAAGGAAGCTGAAGCCTACGACGGTCCTTCACTGGTCATTGCCTACGCCCCTTGTATCAACCATGGCCTGAAAGCCGGCATGGGACTCAGCCAGAAGGAGGAGAAACTTGCCGTCGAGTGCGGCTACTGGCACCTTTACAGGTACAACCCGGCACTCGAAGAGCAGGGAAAGAACCCGTTCTCCCTTGACTCGAAGGAGCCTGACTGGACGAAGTTCCAGGCCTTCCTCAAGGGTGAAGTCCGCTTCGCTTCCCTCTTCAAGCTCTTCCCCGACAGGGCCCAGGAACTCCTGAACCTCACCGAAGAGTTCGCCAAGGTGCGCTACGGCACCTACACCCGCCTCGCCGGGAAGTAGCCGTTACTCCCTTTGAATCACATGAAGCCTGGCCTGAAAATGGCCGGGCTTCATTGTATTATCGGATTTTTTTCGTAAGTTTGATGAGGACCGATCCAATCCCCCGAACCATTGCAAGCGGCATGCACCACCCGGTGGGCGCATCGACACCGGACATAAGCCTGAAATTGCCATCCGACAAATGAGACACTCCTTCCTCCTCCCTGCCATCTGCCTGCTTCTGGCCGTCACTGTTTCTCTGCCTGCCCAGGAAAACGGACTCTTCATGCCAAGCGTCGATCCGGTCGGGGATTCCATCGCTTTCGCCCGTGTACGGACGAGGATGGACTCCATACGCAGGTACCGGCCGACCGTAGCTGTGATACTTGGGGGCGGAGGAGCCCGCGGCATGGCCCACCTCGGCGTGCTGAAGTACATGGAGGAGCAAGGCATTCCCATCGACCTGATCGGCGGCACGAGCATGGGCGGACTGGTCGCCGGCCTGTATGCCCTGGGCTACAGCGAGGAGACCCTTGATTCGCTCGTAAAGGCGATCGACTGGTCAGTGATGATGTCGGACAAGGTTCCGGACAGTTACCAGAGCTACCGGGTAAGGCACCTCAAGGAACGATTCCTGGTCAACATCCCCTTCCATTACGATTCCGACGACATCCAGGCTGGCATACGCAGGCAGGTTGAAAGGGAAAGGCAGCTGGACAAAGTCGAAGCCAGGTCGTCGGAAATGGCCGCCGAGGCCATCGGGGAAATCGGGCTTGGAATACCTGACGGCTTGCTTTTCGGGTTCAACGTCCACAACCAGCTCACTTCCGTGTCGGTAGGATACCAGGATTCCCTCGATTTCGACCGGCTCCCCATCCCCTATTTCTGCGTGGCCACCGACATGCTTTCGATGAGCGAAAAGAACTGGACCTCCGGGAAACTGGTGGAAGCCATGCGTTCGACCATGGCGATTCCGTTGTATTTCCGGCCGGTCAGGATGGACGGCATGGTCCTCAGTGACGGAGGCACCCGCAACAACTTCCCCGTCGACGTCGCCCGCGCAATGGGCGCCGACATCGTCATCGGCTCCGAAATGCCAGTCAACCGGAAGCTGGAAGACCTTGGGACATTGGTTTCCCTGGCGATGCAGAACATCTCCATGATGTCTTCCGACGCCGCCCGGGCCAACCGCAAGCACGTTGACATCCTGATCCAGCATGAACTGTCCGGTTTCAACATGCTTTCCTTCGACGATGAAAGCATCGGCAGGATCATCGATGCCGGCTACGAAAACACCCTTCCTTTCAAGGAGGCTTTTTCGGAAGTCAGCCGGATGACAGGACACCACGAGACAGGACAGAAGGCCGGCCATGCCATCGACATAGCGCGGCAGAAGGTCAAGGTCAGCCGCATCGATTTCAAAGGCATCGATGAAAAAGAGGGAAAACTGCTGTACAACCATTTCCTTGTCCCGAAAGACAGCCTCTTCGACCGCTCAGCCATAGAGGATGTCCTGTCGGAAATATATGGTTCCAGGGCCTTCGAATCGGTGACCTACCATCTTGAAGGGAGCAAAGAACCCTACGTCCTTTCCTTCGAATGCAAGAAAGGGCAGACAAGTGAATTCAATGCCGGAATCCATGCCGACAACGACGAGAAGGTCTACCTCGGGCTCCGCCTCGGCCTCGGAACCAGGAAACTGAGCGGGACGAGATTCGTCACTGAAATGAAAGTCGGCAACTGCCCCTCGCTTCTGCTTGACCTTTCCTACAAGCCTGCTACGAGGGCGCCGATCTTCGGCGTCGCCCTCAACAACCGCTATACGGATGTAAGGTGCTTCGACATAGAGGGTAACCAAACCCGCGTCCAGTCCCTGAACACCCGCGGGGAAGTATACATCGAGGACGCGCGATATGTCCACGGAACCCTTCGTGCCGGTTATTCTGTCGAGATGGAGCCATATGAGAACTATCTGGTCATCGATGAAGAATGGACAGGCTGGGACATGCAGAGCCGCTGGCACTCCGTCTTCGGCCGTTTCCGCTTCGACAACCTCAACGACAGTTACTTCCCTACGCGCGGGTTGCGCGCAGACTTGGACCTGCGTTATGTGTTCCGCGGTTATTCAGCCTATATGTGGGAATCCTTCGCGGATACAGGCGGGTACACAAAAGGAGCCATAAACCCGTATGGAGTCGGCGTGGCAAGCCTCTCCTGGGCCACTGCTTTAGGCAAACGCCTGACCTTGCAGCCATCGCTGCACGCCGGGTGGTGTTCCGAATCCCAGGGGCATATCAACTACGCCCACACTATCGCGGCAGGAGGAATCCGGGCAGCACGGTACGGAGACTACCAGATGCCATTCTTCGGGTTCAGTTCCGGATTCCGGATCCTCAGGCGGTTCAGCGGCATCGCCCAGGCCGACCTGCGCTACAGGTTCGGACGCAAGCTGTACCTCACGGCGCAAGGAGCCATTCTTCAGGATGCGGATGACCTGCACGGAATGTGGAGCAAGGCTCCGACTACCTGGGCAGCCGGAGCTGAAATCGGTTACAAGACCATCGGCGGCCCATTGAAAATAGGCATCCACTGGTGCGGCATGACCGGTTTCGGAATCACAGGCAGCTACGGTTTTTATTTCTAGGGAAACCGCGACCGCCTGACGACGTTGGAGGGACGGACAGATCGGACTGGACGGACGGAGCGGAAGGAGCGAATGCGTTCAGGATTGCAAGCGGTGTTGCCCAGAGGACCCTGGCCACCCGCGGCCGTAAGCGGGAGGGACCCACACCGCAAGGTGTGGGAGGGATGGAGCGGAGCGGAAGGTCCGAAGGGCAATATCCGCTTGCGGTCCCACCCTTCGAACATACAGCGCCGCATTGGCGTGGGGATGAAGGAAACGGGAGGGTCCGAAGGGCAATATCCACTTGCGGGAACCCATCAACCGGCGACCCACGAACAAACACGAAAAAAGAGGATGACCTCCAAGTCAACGGACTTGTCAGTCATCCTCTTGGATTATCATTACCGGGACGGAAGGCTAACCTTCCGGCTCCTGAGGTTCTGCACGATATTCAAGAAGGTCAGCCGGCTGGCAGTCAAGAGCCTTACAAAGGGAGTCGAGGGTAGCGAAGCGGATTCCCTTTGCCTTCCCGGTCTTCAAGATGGACAGGTTGACAGGTGAGAGCCCTATCTTCTCCGCAAGCTCATTGGAAGACATCTTCCTCTTTGCAAGCATCACATCGACATTGACTACGATCGCCATGGCTATTCCTTAGTTTTGTGTGCATCGGCAGGCTGCTCATCGGGAGCGGCATCCTTGCCCTTGATGTATTCGGGAAGATTCATGCCCGCCATCTTGAAGAGGTCCTGGAGCGGAGGTACGGACTGCATCATGCCGGAAATGAAATTGGCTGTGGCAGTCTTGCCGTCCTTTCCGCCGGCGCCGTCCCAGACGGTCACCTTGTCGATGTTGATACCCTTCACGGCCTCCACCTGGGTCTTCACCAGTTCAGGCAGCTTGTCGGAAATCATCATCAGGACAGCCTTCTGCGCGTCACCTTCCGCTGCTCCCACCATCCTGGCGAAACCTTCAGCCTGCTTGGTGAGGATCTCGAGGGTACCGCGGGCCTGGGCATCCATCTTGGCGAAGATAGCATCAGCCTCACCCTTGGCAGTCCTGCGCAGTTTCTCGGCCTCAGCCTCAGCCTCGATGATGAGACGCTCCTTCTCAATCTGGGCAGGGACGACAATATTGGCCTGCTGGGTAGCCTTCTCCCTCTCTGCACGGGCAAGCTCGGCATCCCTTTCCGACTGGTAGGCTTCCTGCAGTGCCTTGGCGGCCTGTACCTTCTCGGCAGCGACTGCGAGACGGTCGGCCTCAGCCGTCTTCTGGCGGCGGAGTGCGTCGGAATTGGCGATCTCCACCTTTGCGTTGTTCTCTCCCTTGACCGCATCTGCATCGGCGGCAGCCACGTTGACACGGGTGTCCTTGTCGGCGTTGGCCTTTCCGGTCTCACCGTAACGGTTCTGCTCGGCGACGCTCTTCTTGGCGTCGTTTATCGCCTTTGCAGCAGCTTCCTTACCAAGGGCCTCGATGTACCCGGACTCGTCCCTGATGTCGGTTACGTTCACGTTGATGAGCTTGAGTCCGATCTTGCGGAGTTCAGCCTCCACGTTGGCGCTGACGCTTGCCAGGAACTTGTCCCTGTCGGCGTTGATCTCTTCGATGTCCATCGTCGCGATGACCAGACGGAGCTGGCCGAAGAGGATGTCGGTCGCGATGCTCTGTATGGCGTCGGTCTTGAGGCCGAGAAGCCTCTCGGCGGCGTTGGTCATGACCTCGGGCTCAGTGCTGATACCGACGGTGAAGCGGCATGGCACGTCGACACGGATATTCTGCTTGGAAAGCGCATTCTGGAGATTGCATTCGATGCTGATGGGCTTGAGGTCAAGCATCTGGTAGTCCTGGAAGACAGGCCAGATGAATGCCGCTCCTCCGTGGATGCATTTTGCAGAAGACTTGCGTCCCGTCTTACCGTAGATGACGAGGATCTTGTCTGAAGGGCAGCGCCTGTAGCGCCTTAGGATTGCCGCGAAGGTCACGAAGAGGACAGCGACAATGATGAGTATCAGTTCGATGTTCATGGTTGTTGTTTATTAATGGTTGCTTTCTCGTTCTTGTCAGATGATGGAAGGGTCAAGTTCCTCTACCAGGACCGTGCTGTCGTTGAGCACGTCTACGACCTTGATGGCGGTACCGGTCTTTATGGCGTCGCCGTCAGTCACGGCATCATATTCACGGACTGCACCGTTGATGGAGATCTGGACCTTCCCCTCGCCTGAGCGGGCGGCCGGGATCGTCAGGTAGACATTTCCCTCGCACCCGACGGCGGAGGAACGCAGGTCGATGTTCCCGCTCTGCTGCATGCCGCTGAGCCACTTGAAAAGCAGCATCACGACGACCACCAGGCCTATGCCCACGAGAACCGCCACCGTAAGGAGCAAGGCATCGGACTTGATCGTGTTGCGCAGCAGGACTGCCGTCCAGCCGAATCCCAGGCAGAAATTCACGAGGTTGCGGAAGGTGAGCAGATTCATTGAAGGATCCGCGTCGAAAGAACCGTCTCCGCCACCCAGGTCGACGTCCGGGGAAGCATCGAAGTCAGTGTCGATTCCACCGTCTCCTCCGATACCGATGAAAGTCATGACAGACTGGATTACGAAGATCAGTGTAGCGGACAAAGTCACGGCCCACAGTACTTGCATGACCGTACTCAAGGAAGACCACCAGGCTAACATATCAACATAGATTAAAAGGTTGAACCAAACTCTTTGGAGTCCAAGTTGGGCTCCAATGCAAATATATAAAGAAATTTATATAAAACAATAATTTTTGAAAAAATTTCGTAAATTAATTAAAAATCTTCCAGAAGCCTCCCCAGGATGCCACGCACAAAGGAGCACAGGGGCGAGGAAGAGAAGGAAGCCGACGGCCTGAAATGAACGTCGGTAGCAAGACCGGGAACCGGGGCGGGAATGACTGAGAGTCTTCCTGCGGGTTGGAAGGGATCCGCTGTTCCAGCCATTGGACCGGATGCACTGTCCGGGAACACGGCCGTTCTCCGGCATGCGGCAGGGACTATCCCGACGACCTGGGGCGACCGCCCGGCCAACGAAAGTACGGGTATAAGGTTGTCCGAGAGAAGCACCGCCAGGGCCTCGATGTCGGGAGGAAGCTGCCCCGAATAGCCTTTCCAGACCGCATACCGGACTCCCGGCGGGAGGGCCCCAAGGCTGCCCGCATCTGAATATGCAGGATTCGACGTGACCGCTATGGCCCGGACGCTTCCGACGAAGGAGACGCTGCTTTCCAGCGAGGGTTCCGCCTCGTGAGGGCACGAGGAAACCACGGCATCCGCATCCTCATTGCCGGCGGGGCAGTCCGAGAGGGTAATTGACAGTCCGGGATTCGACGCATGGAGGGCAAGGATGAGTCCGGGAGCGATGAAACTTGAGACGAAGCCATCCGAAACAATCCTGAGCGGACGCCCCGAGGCAAGTTTTCCCTCAGGGCCGAACATGGAGCCGGCAGCGGAGTACCAGTACAGTATCCTGGAGGCATATTCTTCGAAAACGAGCCCCGCGGCAGTGAGTTTGACGGCACGGCCCGAACGGTCGACCAGAACTGTCCCCAGTTCCTTCTCAAGTTCGGAGATATTCTGGCTGACAGCGGGCTGAGTGATCCCAAGGGCTTTGGCTGCAAGGGTGAAACTTCTCTTGCGGGCCACTTCCATGAAGACCTTCAACTTGAAATCCTGGAGCATAAGCAACTCTTATAGTCACAAATATAGTAAAAAACGCTCACGATGGAAAGCAGGCCCAGGCGGAAGGCCGCCTGCGCGGAGCAAGAAATAATGAAGGCGACCGTTTCTGACGGCCGCCCTCCCAATAAAGATTTCAATGATCCTTGCTACTCCCTTTCTGTGGATTTGCCGGGAACCTGGACGAAATCGATGAAGTTGCCCGAGTGGACAAGTTTCCATGCCGCCTCGCGGATGGACTCCTTGGTGATGGCGTTGACGGCAGCCTCATATTCCTTGTCGTAATCGCCGCCGCCGAACTGGTAGTACCTGACGAGGTTGTTCATCCAATAGGAATTGTTGATCCTGTTTTCAGGGACATTCTTCTTGAAGTTCTCGACGGTGCGGGTCAGCTGCTCGTCGGTAGGGCCGTTCGTGGCAAGCTTGACGAACTCGTCGACCGCGATGCTCCTGAGCTTGTTGACCATAGAAGGCTTGCACTGGAACACTACCTGGAGGATGGTCCTTTCCTCAGGTGCCTTCATCGAAGCGCTGGCGGAAGAGGCGCCGTAGGTGCCGCCCTCGTCCTCGCGCATGGTGTCAACGTAGATCTGGTCGAGGACATAGCTGACAGCCTGGGTCATGACATCGCCGTAGACGGTGTAAGGGCTGTAGTCCGTGTAGACCTGGATGACGGTGCACAGAGGAGTCTCCATGTCGGTCTTGATGAACTCATTGACGTTCCCCTTGACGAAATGGGGGCCCATGTCGGTCCACTGGGTGGCCTTCTTCCCCGCAGGGAGCGAGCCTATGTACTTTTCTACCAGGGGCTGGAGGGTCTCGAGGTCAACGTCGCCGGTGATAACCATGACTGCATCCTTCGCATCGGCGAAGATGTTGCGGTAATTCTTCTCGACGGTTGCCAGGTCGGCCTTGTCGATCTTCTCCATCGAGATGTACTCACGCCTGGGATCGTCTCCGTACAGGACCTTGGTCATCTCCTTGCTGAAGATCATCTGGGGGTTCTTCTCGAGGTTGGGCAGCATCGACCTGAGCTGGCTGACGGCGGTGTTCCACTCTTCAGGGTCGAAACGAGGCTCCACATATTCAAGATAAAGGAGCTGGAAGGCTGTTTCAAGGTCCTTGACGGAAGAGTTGCCTGAAACTCCGCTGAACATGTTGCCGATATAAGGGTTCACGCTGATGTTCTTTCCGGTCAGCATCTTGCCCAGGTCGGTTCCCTTGAATCCGGCCACACCCTGGTTGTTCTCGAACATGCCGTAGATGTTGCTGTCGAAGGAAGCGATGTCGGAAGTGGGGATAAGGCTCTCGCCGCCCGCCTTGAAGAGATTGAAGAGAATCTGGTCCTTCTTGTAGTCGGTAGGGAGCACGACGACCTTCACTCCGTTGCCGAGGGTCCACTCGGTGGAGCCGTACCTGGACTTGGCGGTCTTCTTGACCGGCGAGCCGGCCAGGGTCTCGGGATTGAGGAGTTCGACGTCAAGGCTTTCTTCTACGGGAGCCTCGATCTCCGCGCCCTTGACTTCCTCCATTACCTGGAGAAGCTGCTGGGCAGTAGGGGTGGCGATCCCGTCCTTCTGGGGACCGGAATAGATCACGACGAGGTTGTTGTCAGTGATGAACTGGGGAACCACCTGGTTGAGAAGCTGTGCGTTGACCTGGCCGAGGAGGCCCTTTACGAGTTCAAGCTCGGCCTGGGGCTCCATGTAGGCATGGTTGTCGAAGAAGTTGTTGATCAGAGGATAGACGAACTCCGGATTCTTCCTGGAAGAGGCCTCTGCAGCCCTCTTCTCGTAACGGGAGATGATCCCGTCCTTGGCCCTCTGGACCTCAGCCTCGGTGAAACCGTATTTCTTCATCTTCTCAAGCTGCAGGCAATAGTCCTTGAATCCGCCGAGGATGTTGTCTTCCTTGAGGGTGACATCGCCGAAAGCAGCCTCGAAAGCCTCGCAGAGGCTGCCGTAGCCGAAGCTGCCGGAAAGGAAGGAAGCGTCCGGCTTGGAAGTGATGTCGTTGAAACGCTCGCCCATCACGCGGCTGGTGATGTTCGTGATGAGGTCGACAAGCATTCCGGGAACTGTGTTGTTCATGGACTCGTCACGTGCATCGGTCTCCCAGGCGAGTTCCACGCTGCAGGAAGTTGTCTCGGGATCGGTAAGGACAGCCACCCTCGGCTCGGCGAACTCGGTAAGCGTGATCTTGTCCTTGGCCTTCGGATTGACAGGCTTGGGGATGTCCGCCCAGGTGGACTTGATCTTGGCCTCGACATAGTCCACATCGACGTCTCCCACGACGATGACGGCCTGCATGTCGGGACGGTACCACGTCTTGTAGAAATTCACGAGGCTCTCGGGCTTGAAGTTCTCAAGGTTCTCCTGGCTTCCGATAAGCGTGCACGTGGAATACTTGCTGTCACCGTACAGATAGGGAAGGCTCCTTTCAAAGGTCCTCCACTGCGCATTCCTGCGGCTCCTCCTCTCTTCGATGATGACGGGGCGCTCCTTGTCGATCTCGACAGGATCGTTGGTCACGAAGTGCGAGTAGTCATGAAGGATGAGAAGGCAGGTATCCACCACCGACTGGCGCACCAGCGGTATGTTGGTCAGCATGTACTGGGTCTGGTCGATTCCCGTAGACGCATTGACATTGCCTCCGAAAGAAGCTCCAATGCTCTGGAGCCAGTCAAGCAAGGCCTTGCCGGGGAAATTCTTGGTGCCGTTGAAGCACATGTGCTCGAGGAAGTGGGCGAGACCGTCCTGGTCTGGAGTCTCCTGGATGGCACCGACGTTGGTGGCGAGGTAGAACTCGGCGCGGTCGGCCGGTTTCTCATTGTGCATGATGTAGTAAGTCAGCCCGTTGTCGAGCTGTCCCTTGCGTACGGCAGGATCGTTTGGAAGCTGCTGCATCTGCCCCTGGGCGAAGACCGGGATGGCGGCCAGCACAAGGGCAACGGCAAATGTTACGATTTTTCTCATGTTGATTGGGAATTATTGTTGTTCTGACTTGTATTCTAGGATGTCTCCCGGCTGGCAGTCCAGCGCCTGGCAGATTGCATTCAGTGTCGAGAAACGCACTGCCTTCGCCTTGCCTGTCTTCAGGATGGAAAGGTTCGCAGGGGTGATTCCCACCTTCGAGGCGAGTTCTCCGCTGGACATCTTCCTCCTGGCCAGCATAACGTCCACATTAATGATAATAGGCATCTTGATCCAGGCTTCGTTCCTTTTTTGCGAAGATAAGGCAATATTTGTTCACGTGCAAGAAAAGACCGAAATAAATTGCCGTGATTCGATAAATAATTTAGAAATATCAATACTATGGTCCTCTCGCCCATGTCCATGGTCCCGGGGGCCACGACGAGGCCGCACGTTTGCAAGGGAGCCTGCCTGCGGACGGCGGCCGAATAAAAAAAGAGGATGGCCTCCAAGTCTGTCGACTTATCAGTCATCCTCCCCTTGAGAATCTTTCCTGCCTTTATTCGGCGGGGCTGATGGCACCCACCGGGCAAGCGTCTGCGCATGTGCCGCAATCGACGCATGCATCAGGATCGATGGTGTAGAAATCACCCTCGTGAATCGCTCCCTGAGGGCACTCGCCTGCACAGGTTCCGCAAGCGATGCAATCGGTTTCAGAAATCTTGTAAGCCATAATACCAATAATTGAATTGTTTCCTCACTATGATGAATCCCCTTCCGGGAACCAACGTGCAAAGATAGTTCGAATAATCACAATATCAAACCCCGGACCAGAAAAACAACGAGTGCTATGCCGACTTTCAATGCCTTTGCCTTGAAGAAAGCGCTCTTGCTGTCGGCGATCAGCGGAAGTGAAGCATGTCCGTCCTGGACGATGGAGTTTGCGAGCAGCACGTCGAATGGAATGACTCCCCCTGCGAAGAGGGTCACGAAGACAAGATGCGGTCCCGACTCCGGTATCAGCCCCACCAGGATTGCCAGGAGGACCATCAGGGTCATGTTGTCGCTGATCCAGGCCTGAAGGTCGACGAAGCGGAAGAGCACTCCTACGGCAAGGAGCACCCCGAAGGTCCAGGCGAATATGCTCGGAAGGTGCCTGCAGACAATGTGCTCCCACAGATGCTCCTCGACGAAATGGTCGGAAGCGAACACCAGGGCGCCGACGACCACGAGGCTGAGGGCGCCGAAAAGCCAGAACAGCCACTCCTCGTCGAACAGGGAAAGGCCGGCATCCGCCGCACCGTCATCTTCTTCCAGCCAGCCTGAAAGGAGAGCTGCCAGGAACAAGCCCACGCCAAGGAACATCACAGCCCTCTTCCATCCGAAATGCCGTGAGCGTCCCTCGGGCGAGTCCCCGTCGTGCTGGTGACCGTCCTCTTCGTGTATGTCATAAGTATCTTCAAGCCTTGTAGGGAGCTGTCTGCCGCCTTTTCCGAACCGGTCGACAAGGAGTCCGGTCACTACACCCAGGGAAAAAAGGACGATGAACAGGACGGCCGCTTTCCCGGGGAACATCGCAAGCATCATGAACGACTCGTCCCCCACTGTGGCTATCATCATCGCGAGAAGGGCCCCGAAGCTCAGCATCCTGTGGGTGTACAGGGACACTACAGCAAAACCGCCGACACATCCCGGCAGAGACCCCAGCAGGGCTGATGAAAGCACCTGTACGAATCCGGACTTGCGGAGAGGGGCGAAGGCACGTCCGCGGCTCTCCACGTTGAACGACTCGATGAGCATCATCATGATGACCACCAGTCCAGAGACGAGGACGGCGGTACGGAGGGCTTCAGCTACGGTAAGGAGGATTTCGGAGAAAGGAACCATGTCATTCGATCCACCCGCTTACGAAAAGGTTCATCACGGGACGCAGGGGCGAATTCGTCGTCACAGTGAGTATCAGCAGGCACTCCCCCTTCGGGAGTCCCTTCGTGTCGAGGATGGCACTCAGGGTGCCTTTCGCGCCGGGGGCGACATCACCGAACGCAGACGGGACGAGGCTGCGGCTCTCCGAATCGACTTTATGGACTTTAAGGACGGATTTTCCCTCGTTCCTGATCACGAACGAAGCGTTGACCTTGGTCCCGGCCTTGACTTTCCCGAAGGAATATGTGCTCTCCTGGGCCATGGGCTTGGCTGCGTCCTCGCGCTGCGCCTTCGTCCACGATGCGAAGTTCTCCTTCACGTGGACGGATATTCCGATACGGCTCTTTCCGGCGCCAAGCTCCGGATTGGGCTCAGCGAACAGGGCTTCCGCACCGGCCTCTTTCTTCTTGCCGGAGGCTCCCGCCGCCACGGAGGCCTTGGCGACCTTCCCGTCCACGAGCGGAGTCGCATAGTACCAGGTCTTTCCCCATGTGCTGCCGTCCGCTGTAACCGTGTAGGAAAGTTTCGCAGTACTCCCCGCCGGGACAGGATTCTGCGACAGCTTGAGGCTCAGCCCTTTGCTGACGCCCTCGAAAGTCACGTCCAAAGGCTTGGAGCCAAGGTTCGCCACCAGTATCTCACCGCTTTTCTGCACTCCCTGGTTGATGTTGCCACCCTTCACTTCCACCTCTTTGAAACCAAGGTTGCCGAAGTGGACGGGATACATCTCGGGAAGGCTGAGCTTCCTGGCATGGCTCTCGCCCCTCAGCCTCAGGATGACCGGCTGCTTTATCCCGGAGACGTAGACCGTCAAGGACTTGTCGAAAGGATAGCCGCCTTCGTCGTTCTTGTAGGTCGCGGTGACCTTCGCCGAAGCTCCGGGCTTCACAGGCTCCCTTGTCCACTCGACGTCAGTGCAGCCGCATGAAGAGACCACGTTGTAGATCACGATAGGCTTGGAACCGACGTTCTTCGCCGTGAACGTAGCTTTCACTGGGCCGTCGGAGACGAGGATGTCCCCGAAATCGTGTACGGTCTTGTCAAAACGGACCGTGTTCCCGAAAGTGTTCGCGTCCTTGGCCCCCTGCGCCGAACCCGACGGTGCGGCGGCAAGGATGCCCAGGATGACTGCTGCGGCTGATATGGCATTCTTGATGTTCATCTTCATCGGTTTGGGGAAAAGTTTGCAAATACCTTTCCAAATGCAAAGTTAGTCCTAAAAAGATACTTTTTCAAATCACGCCGAAAAATTGTAAATTTGTACGATTATGCGACAATGACATGGCAGAGAACCAGCAGAGCTACGAATACACGGAAGCCAACATAAAGACTCTCGAAGGAGTGGAACACATCCGCCGGCGTCCGGGGATGTACATCGGCCGTCTCGGGAACGGTTCCAATCCCGGGGACGGAATCTACGTGCTCCTCAAAGAGATCGTCGACAACTGCATCGACGAATTCTCGGCAGGATTCGGCAAGCAGGTCATCATCAAGATAGAAAACAACGAGGTGAGCGTCAGGGACTTCGGGCGAGGGATACCGCTCGGCTCGGTGGTGAAGGCCACCAGCCAGCTCAACACCGGAGGCAAGTTCGACGACAAGGTGTTCAAGAAATCCGTCGGACTGAACGGAGTCGGAACCAAGGCAGTCAACGCCCTCTCCGAGAAGTTCTACGTAGAGTCTTTCCGCGACGGCAGGAGTTCCTGGGCCAGCTACGAACGCGGGGAGCTTACCGGAAGCGGCGTCAAGGAATCCGTCTCCGAGAAGAACGGCACCCTGGTCGTTTTCACTCCCGACAGCGAGATGTTCGGCTCCTACGAGTTCAACATGGACTTCGTGGAGACGATGGTCAAGAACTATTCCTATCTCAAGAAAGGGCTTGCCCTCAACCTCAACGGCACGGTGTACAAGTCCGAGAACGGACTCCTGGACCTGGTCAAGGAAAACATGTCCGAGACCCCGCTCTACGAGCCGGTACACCTGCAGGGAGAGGACATCGAGATCGTGATGACGCACGGCAATGCCTACGGCGAGAACATCTCGTCCTTCGTCAACGGCCAGAACACCCGGGACGGCGGGACCCACCTGGCCGCCTTCAGGGAGGCAGTCGCCAAGACACTGAAGGAATATTTCAAGAAAAACTACGCGCCGGAAGACTGCCGCCAGGGAATAATCGGAGCTATCAGCATCCAGATACAGGAACCCAACTTCGAGGGCCAGACGAAGACCAAGCTCGGCTCCACCTACATGTGGGAGAAGTACAAGACCGACGCCAACGGCAAGAAGATCCAGAATCCCGACGGATCCCTCGAGATAGACCGCGGTCCGACCATCAGGTCGTTCGTCAACGACTTTGTCGCAAAGAACCTCGACAACTACTTGAGGATGCACCTGGACATAGTGCCGGTCATAGAGGAGAAGATAAAGGCTTCCCAGGCAGAGCGGGAAGAGATATCCGGAATACAGAAAAAGACCCGTGAGCGCAACAAGAAGGCGAACGTCTACAACCGCAAGCTGCGGGACTGCCGCTACCACTTCGGCGAAAGGATGCCGAAGGACAAGGAAGACCTCGCCGAGAAGACAAGCATATTCATTACCGAGGGAGACTCTGCGTCGGGAACCATCACGAAAGTTCGCGACGCCAACTACCAGGCCGTCTTCAGCCTCCGCGGCAAGCCGATAAACTGCTACAAGGAAAGCCGCAAGAGGGTCGCCGAGAATGAGGAACTGAACCTGCTTATCTCCGCCCTGGGCGTCGAGGACGACCTGGACAACCTGCGCTACAACAACATCATCGTCGCGACGGATGCCGATGATGACGGGATGCACATCAGGATGCTGGTTCTGACCTTCTTCATGAAGTATTACCCGGACCTGATACGCCGCGGCCACGTCCATATCCTGCAGACTCCCCTTTTCAGGGTGGCCAACAAGAAGGAGAGACGCTACTGCTACTCTTCCGAGGAAAAGGAAGAAGCCGTCAAGGCACTCAAGACCAATGTCCAGATCACCCGCTTCAAGGGTCTCGGGGAAATATCATCCAATGAATTCGTCGACTTCATCGGAGAGGACATGAGGCTCGACCTTGTGAAACTGTCGGACGAGGAATCGATTTCCGAGATCATGGAGTTCTACATGGGAGACAACACCATAGAACGCCAGAACTTCATCCGCGCCAACCTCAAGTCCGAAGAAGAACTCGAAGACGTAAACATCTAATACCGGAAGACCAATGTCACGATGGAGCAGATTCTGCGGCTGGCTGCTGCGAAAGAAGGGATGGACGGCTGTAGGCGGTCCGGTGCCGGAGGACAAGGCCGTCATCCTCGGCGTCCCCCACACTTCTGTCAAGGATTTCGTAATATCCTACTTGTTCTACGCCGCCTTCGGTGCACAGAAGGCCAGGGTGATGATAAAGAAAGAGTTCTTCTTCTGGCCGTTCGGACCGCTGCTCAAGGCCATGGGCGCAGTCCCGGTCGACAGGAAGAACGCCGCCACGATGCTCAAGAGCCTGATAGAGCATATGGAGAAGGAAGACTCCTTCATCATAGCGATCGCTCCGGAAGGGACCCGGAAGCCTGTCCGGAAATGGAAGACCGGCTACCACCTCATCGCAAAGACAATAGGCTGCCCGGTCTACCTGGGCTATTTCGACTGGGGCACTAAAAGAGTCAGCATCGGACAGAAGTTCGAACTCACGGACGATGCCAGGGCGGATACCGAAAGGATCCAGGCAATTTATGAGGAGATGCACCTTAGGGGAAGGCACCCCGAAGGATACATCACCCATTAGAGAACGGAAATGTCAGCAAAACGGTTTTTCAGGGCAAGCAGGGAAAACTACATTACCACCCTAGCCAAGCTATTCGAATACGCCACCGACAACTTCGCCAAGCGTCCCTTGTCACGCTTCGTGGGAGGCGGGCAGGAATACACCTACGAGTCCTTCAAGCACAAATGCCTGGAACTCTCCCAAAGGTTCAACCGCTGGGGTATAAGCGCGGGCGACAAGGTCGCCATCCTCTCCAACAACATGCCCAACTGGACCGTTGCGATGTTCTCATGCGTCCCGTTCGGCAGGGTGACGGTCCCGATCCTTCCCGATTCTTCCGAGAGCGAGGTGACCAACATCCTGAACCACTCCGAGTGCAAAGCCATATTCATCTCGAAGCGTCTCATGAAGAAACTGAGTTCCGAATGCCGCGCGAAACTGCGCCTCGTGATCGACATCGAGACCTTCCAGCTGATCAAGAAAGACGATTCCGCCTTCACCTGCGAGGGTCGCAGCGCCGAGCCGCAGGCCGATGACCTTGCTTCCATCATCTACACTTCCGGGACGTCCGGGAATGCCAAGGGCGTGATGCTGTCCCACAGGAACTTCTGCCAGAACATCATAGCCGCGGCCCATGCCCAGCCCGCCGGAAAGAAGGACAGGTGGCTTTCCATCCTTCCTATGTCCCATACCTACGAGATGGCATTCAGCGTCCTCTATCCCCTGTACGCCGGAGGATGCGTCTATTACATACAGAAGCCACCGACGCCATCCATCCTGATGAATGCGATGAAACAGGTCCGCCCGACCATAATGTGCTCCGTACCTCTTATCATAGAAAAGGTCTACCGGAACACCGTGGTCCCGACGATCCAGAGGAGCAGGACCCTTTCATGGATGGAGAAACATGCGCCCTGGCTCCTGTACCGGCTCATTGGGAAGAAGCTTTACCGTTCCTTCGGGGGAAAACTGAAGTTTTTCGGCATAGGCGGCTCCAAACTGAATCCTGCAGTGGAGGAATTCCTCCTCAAGGCCAGGTTCCCATACGCGGTCGGTTACGGTCTTACTGAAACCGCCCCCCTTATCACCAATGCATGCGTCGGGAAGACCGTGGTGGGATCGATCGGAGTACCAGCCTACAATGTCGAGGTGAAACTGGACAATGTCAACCCCGAGACCGGAGAAGGAGAGATAGTCGCCAAAGGCGACAACGTGATGCTGGGCTACTACCGCGACCCTGAAAGGACCCGTTCAGTCCTCAACGATGACGGATGGTTCAGGACCCATGACCTGGCATGCATGGATTCCAAAGGCAGGTACTACATCAAAGGCCGGCTCGGGAACATGATCGTAGGCCCGTCCGGAGAAAACATCTACCCAGAGGAAATCGAAGAAGTGATCAACACGATCCGCGGGGTGAATGAATCCCTTGTTTTCCAGAAGGACGGGAAACTTGTAGCTCTTATCAAGTTCGATGACGACATCGTCGACTGGGAGCAGCTGGAGAGGGAGGAGAAGTTCTTCGAGAACCTTGAAGCAAGGAAGAAAGCCGTCCTGGACTTCGTAAACAAACACGTAAGCAAGCAGTCCAACATCAGTGAGGTAGACGCGATGAAGGAAAACTTCGAGAAGACTGCCACGAACAAGATCCGGCGCTACAAGTACAAGGACGGTATCCCGGAGACTGAAGACACGAAAGACACCGGAAAAGGCAAAGAAGACAGCTGAAGCCCTCGGGGCAGTCTACCCCCCTGCCGGCCGACGCTTCACTTTGCAAAATAAATATTCAGATAAGACATACAAAAAGGAGCCGACCCGACAATGGGTCAGCTCCCTGAATGTCGCGGTCCGTCGTGGAACCGGCTTTAGGCCTCAGCCTCGACGATGACCTTGACTGCTGCCTTGACGGCTTTGTAGCACTTGACAGTAGCCTCGTACTCACCTACGGCCTTGATGTCCTCGGCAGGCATGGTGATGTTCTTCTTATCGACCTCGATACCGGCAGCTGCAAGAGCCTCGGCAACCTGGGCGGAAGTAACGGAACCATAGATCTTACCGGACTCGCTGACCTTCACGGCAACCTTTACGGGAGTTTCCGCGATCTTGGCTGCGAGAGCCTCTGCATCAGCGATGAGCTTAGCCTCCTTGTGTGCCCGCTGGCGCTTTGTCTCCTCAAGCTGCTTGATAGCGGAAGGGGTGGCCACAGAGGCGAATCCCTGAGGGATAAGGTAGTTCTGAGCGTAACCTGACCTCACTTCAACAACATCTCCGGCCTCGCCGAGGTTGTTTACTTCTTTCTTCAAAATAATCTTCATAACTGCGCTCTCCTATTTTACTTGAGAAGGTCGGTGACATAAGGAAGAAGTGCAAGGGAACGTGCCCTCTTGACTGCCTTCGCGACTTTCCTCTGGAATTTAAGGGAAGTACCGGTGATGCGGCGGGGAAGGATCTTGCCCTGCTCGTTGAGGAACTTCTTGAGGAACTCGGGATCCTTGTAATCGACATACTTGATGCCTGCCTTCTTGAAACGGCAGTACTTTTTCTTCCTGACCTCGACTGTAGGAGGGTTCAGATAGCGGATACCTGCATTCTGTGCGTCATTCTGTGCCATGATTCTTTCCTCCTTGATTAAGCGTTCTCTTCATTGTTGGCTGCCTCGGGGGCGGGAGTCTCGACAACCTCAGGCTGCTCTGCTGCGGGAGCCTCTGCTGCAGGTGCAGCTGCGGCTGAGTCCTCAGCAGTCTCCTGGGCGGCCTTCTTTCCCTTGTTGGCCCTGCGCTTCTCGGCATAGGCGACTGCGTCCTTGTCGAGGGCAACGGTCAGGAACCTGATGATCCTCTCATCACGGAAATACTGGGTCTCGAGCACTTCCACGAAGGAAGGATCGGCCTGGAACTGGATGAGATAGTAGAATCCCGATGTTTTGTGCTGGATCGGATAAGCCAGCTGGCGGAGGCCCCAGTCCTCCTCGTACACGATCTCGCCACCATTGTCGGTGATGAGCTTTGTGTACTTGGCAACCGCTTCCTTCATCTGCTGGTCAGACAAAACGGGAGTTGCGATGAAAACGGTCTCGTACTGTTTTAACATTTGACTTAAATAATTAGTAATTAATAAAATGCAATCCTTTCCGGCCCGTATGCCAACCGAAAAGGACTGCAAATATAGTCAAAAAATCTTTTCAGGCAAAATCTTGTGCCAAAATCACTTCCCTATTTCTCGGGGATGTTCTCGAGCACCGCCTTGAGGAATTCCCAGGTCTGGGCCACGGTGTCGATCTTCACCCTCTCGTCCGGAGAGTGTGGATGCACGATGGTCGGTCCTATGGAGACCATTTCCCAGTTGGGGTACTTGGCGCCCATGATCGCGCACTCGAGGCCGCCGTGGGTTGCAGTGATCTTCAGGTCCTTGCCGAAGAGTTTCCTGTAAGTGTCTTCAAGCACCTTTATCATGGGTGTCCCCAACTTCGGAGTCCAGCCGCTGTAGGCTCCGGAAAGCGAATACCGGGCTCCCGCCAGTTCGAACACATAGCGGATCGAGTCGGCAAGGACCATCTTGGCCTCGTCGATTGAACTCCGGGTCAGCGAATGAACGGTAAGGTGGCCCTTCACCGTGCGGATTATTGCCATGTTCGTAGATGTCTCGGTAAGCCCCGGGATGGTGTCGCTCATCCTGCGTACTCCGTGGGGGCAGGCGATGATGGCCTTCAGCGCCCTGTCGATGACCTTGGGGCTGATGTAGCGGGGAGCCGCCTCGGGGAGCTTCTCGTAGAACATCACCATGTCCGGATCCGAATACTGGAACTCGAAACGATAGTCCCCGAACACCTTGTCCACTACGCTCCTTACCTTGCGGGACAGCGTCGAAGGGAGGACGAGCACGGCTTCAGCCTCGAATGGGATGGCGTTGCGGAGGGAACCTCCGGTGATTCCTGCGACCTTGACCTCCGGATACTTGTCGATGACAGCCTTGAGGATGCGGCAGACCGCCTTGTTGGCGTTGCCCCTGAACAGGGAGATATCCATCCCCGAGTGTCCTCCCTTAAGCCCCTTGACCGTGAGTTTGTACGACACCTGTCCTTCGGGTGTCTTGTAAGTCCTGTAGGCGAAGTCGGCGGTGCCGTCCACCCCGCCTGCACAGCCGGTGCAGAGTTCGCCTTCGTCCTCGGAATCGAGATTCAGCAGGATGTCACCCTTGAGGACTCCTGGCTTCAAGGCGTTGGCTCCGGTCATCCCGGTCTCTTCGTCGTAGGTGATGAGGGCCTCGAGCGGTCCGTGCCTGAGGGTCTTGTCCTGCAGTACGGAAAGGGCGAGGGCCACGCCGATGCCGTTGTCGGCCCCGAGGGTTGTGCCCTTGGCTGCCACCCACTCCCCCTTTATCTCCGTCTCGATGGGATCGGTGAGGAAGTCATGCCTTGTGTCGGCGGTCTTCTGGGGGACCATGTCCATGTGCGCCTGCATGATCACGCCCTTCCGGTTCTCGAAACCGGGAGTCGCCGCAGCGGTGAATATGATGTTGCCGGTGTCGTCCCTCCTGACGTCCACCCCGTGCTCCCTGCCCCAGGCGAGAAGGTATTCCTGGACGGCGGCCTCATGCTTTGAAGGACGCGGGACCCTTGTCAGGCCGTAGAAGTTCTCCCAAACGGACTTGGGTTGTAAATCCTTGATTGTCATAATGTAGGTTATTTTATGTGATTGTCGTTATTTACCAAGCGGGAACCAGCTTTCACGGCCCAGCTGGTAGATGGCCATGCGGTCCTGGAGGACAGGATTCACTCCGTCCGAGAGGACAACCGTGCATATTGCGGGAATCCTGTAGACAGCGACGTTGCCCTTGGCCGGGGAAGCCTTCCCGGAAGCATCGGCGATCTTCTGGGGCTCGATCTTCAGCAGGTAAGGTTTCCCGGAGACATTGTCGGCCGTCACGATACCGTCCGTGTCGGATACCCGGAATGCAATGTAGGTCTGGCCTTTCTGGTCCTTGGCAGGGACCACGTCACACTTGAGCTTCTGCGTCTGGAAGTCGCTGTAGCCGGTGAAGAGTGACATGTATTCCTTTTCAAGGGCTTCAATCTCGGACAAGGCGGCTCCCATGGCCTCGCCGCTGTAGGTGGCGTCGGTATCTCCGGTCACGATCTGGATCCTCTTCTTCCGAAGTTCGAAAATCGTCGAGGCAGCTTCCTGGGCACGCTGTTCCAATGATTTCTGGACCACCATGTTCTGCTGCACGCCGACCCTTCCGTAAGAGGCTCCGGCGTTGTCGGCCCGGTAAAGGGTTGCGGCCTCCGAAGTAAGGTTCGAACTGACTCCCCTGTCGGAGAAATCGGCCGAGGACTGGGAGGTGAACCGCCACTGGGAACCTTCTCCGAAACTGCCGTCGGAGACTGCTATGAGCCCCTGTGAAGTCAAGGAAAGGAACGAGAGGGCATCCTTGCCGGGATTGATGTAATAGCGGTAGTTCTGGTCCGCCTCTATGGTCGGAGTCATCCTCACTGCGCTCAGGTGGCACAGCGACTGGTCTTCCGTACGGGCCTCGACTCCGAGGTATTTCTGCGCATACTTGGCATAGGGGCCGGCATGGAAGGTTTCACGCACGGCCTCCACCTCGATGACGATCGTCGTCTGGGGAAGGGCGTAGGAAACGGTTCCCATCTGGTCCTGCGCCATTGTCTTCAGGCCAGGGAGCAAGGCTCCTGCCAGGCACATGGCAGCCGCAGCTGCTGAAATTGACTTTTTCATATCCATTGTAACATTGTTTGTCTGTCATCTCTATTGTCCCGGGCGCCTGGGACGCAAGTCCGCCGGAGGGTCCGGGAGACCTGCCGGCGCACCGTCACCTTTTCCATCTCTTGTGGCTCCACAGGTAATTCTCCGGGCACTTTTCCAGATCCGCCTGCAGGAGGTCGTAGTAGCGCTGCATGATCTCGTGCGGAGTCATGCTCCCGGCATCATCGCAGATGGGGACGAAAGAGCACTTGTAGTGTCCGCGGGATTCCGGCATCATGGAAAGGAACAGGACGCTGTAGCCGAACTTGTGCGCCAGCGAGGCACCTCCCAGCATCGTCTTGGTAGGCTGGTGCATGAACGTCACCGTGTCGTCGGAAAACGCTCCCTTGTAAGGGCACTGGTCGGTCGGGAACACATAGACCTTCTTGCTGTCCCTGTGCTCGAGGGCATAGCGGAGTATCTCCCCCGAACTGATGTAGCCCTTGTAACCATACCTCAGCACGGGGGCGCACCTGTTCACGCGCATGACCTCGTCCCAGGTCTTGCTCCGGAGCGGCTTGTAGACAACGACGACGTCCTCGGTACCGATCATTTCCTTCCTTTCTTCCACGGGACGGTAGTCATAGCACAGGCAGCCGCCGGTCAGTTCCCAGTTGCCCGAGTGCGATTCCAGCACCACCACTCCGGGTGAATGGGCGAAAGCGTCCTCCAGAACCCCGATGTTTGAATATTCGACAAGACGCTTCTTGCGGAGGCGCTCCGGGTTGCGGCAGCCGCCGAACCAGACCGTCTCGGCCAGGATCTCTCCCAGATGCCTGTAGAAACCACGGCTTATCCGCTTGAGTTCCCTGTACTTCCGGTCCGGGAAGGAACGGGCGATATTGACCGTGACGACATCGCGGCGATAGTGCATCACGTCGCGAAGGAACCACGCCATGAACCCGGAACAGGCATAATGGAAGCCCAGAGGCAAGGCCGACAGGCCCCGCATCAGTCCTTTCATCATGACGGATCCGATCTTCATCTCGACAGTCCCTGCAATCTACAGCTGCGCAGTCGCAGTTATCAATTTACAAATATAGCAATAGTTCGTTAATTTTATAAAGGCCAGGGCCCCGTCCCCGGCTCAAAGGGAGCAAGAGCCCCTGGGAACCGCCCCCCTCGCTCCGCACTTTCGCGAGTTCCCGGAGCGGTGGCGGCACTCTACCTGGACGTGGGGCCGGCCTTGCGGGGAGGCATCCTGTCCCTCAGCCCTTCCGCCACGTCAAGGAGCCTCGAAAGGATCCCGTCCCTCTCCCCGTCGGGTGCCTCGAGGCTCTGATGGTGGGCCTCAAGGACACAATCGCCGCAGTAGCCGACTTCTTCAAGGGCAGAGAGGAAGAGGTCAAAGTCTATTGTCCCGTCTCCTGGGATAAGGTGTTCGTCACCGTTGGCATGATTGTCCTGGATATGTACGGAAAGAGGCGTGACGCTGCATTCCTTTATGACGTCGGGAGAGTAGCCGCTGCACCAGGCGTGCCCGACGTCGAAACACCAGCCGAAGTACGGGCTTCCGACTTCCTTGACAAGGTCGGCGATGATGCGGGGATCCTTGGACGCACCCCAGAGAATGTTCTCGGAGAGCAGGACGATTCCCTTTTCCCTGGCCATGGAAAGCCACTTCCGGATGGCGGACGCATTCACGGAGATGAATTCCGTACTGTCCTCGATGACCTTGCCGTCGATCCTGAAGACCGGATGCACGACAAGGTAGCCGGCACCAAGGACTCCGGCCACTTCGATGGAACGGGAGAGCCATCTGTCGTTGTCGGCCTCCCCGGGTGCATGGGCATGGGTGTAAGGTATACCGACCTTGTCGGCATGGGCACGCAGGGACTTTCCCCAATCGAGGTATCCGTCCGAGATGAAGGGAGAACCTTCAAAGAGCCAGTAATCCAGCCCCATGTCGATTCCTTCGTAGCCAAGACGGGCGAGCCGGTCGATTGCCTTTTCGGCCGGGTAGCCGTCTTCGAAGACATCGGTCGTCGTCACGATCCTGGGGGGCAAGGCCCCGTTTCGCGAACATGATGCCGCCAGGGAGATTGACACCATGGTCGCAATGAAGATCCTTGGAACACGATTCATGGTCATTATTCTTCTTGAAAAGCAACTGCAATATAGCGAATAAATGGCTAAATGGCAATGCCGGCCTCTGCCGGGTGATGCCCGGGAGCGATAAATTTGGAAATTCATCCAATTCTCCGTAAATTAGTGAATCGGTTCGCCGGCCCTGGAGAGACGCTATCCAGGATGGCCGGAGAGATGCGGCCCAGGAGCAGGCGCCCTCCCGCACTCCTCCCGCCCAGGAGGTCGGAGCCGCTGCGTTTTGACTGGATATCAATTACAAACTAAACAGGATAACTTTTTATGTTCAAAGGTCAACCTAAAGGTCTATTCGCCCTTGCCCTCGCCAACACAGGCGAGCGCTTCGGCTACTACACGATGCTGGCCATCTTCATGCTCTTCCTCCAGGCCAAGTTCGGCTGGGAGCAGGCAACGGCCAGCCAGGTCTACTCCATCTTCCTGGCAGCGGTGTACTTCATGCCGGTAGCCGGAGGCTGGCTTGCCGACAAGATCGGATTCGGCAAATGCGTAGTCACGGGAATATGCGTCATGTTCCTGGGATATCTCGTGCTGGCGGTCCCTACCGCGGCAAACGGATTCGGCGTCGCCGTGATGCTGGCCGCGCTCCTGCTGATCTCGGTCGGAACCGGCCTGTTCAAAGGCAACCTGCAGGTACTCGTAGGCAATCTCTATGACGATCCCAAGTACTCGGCGAAGAGGGACAGCGCCTTCAGCCTGTTCTACATGGCCATCAACATCGGCGCCATGTTCGCTCCCGCCGCAGCTACCGCCATCACCAACAGGTTCCTCGCCAAGGCCGGCCTGATCTACAAGGCCGCCATCCCGGCCCTTGCCCACCAGCACATGGCAGGTACGATCACCGCCGAAGGTTCCGCAGAGCTGACCGGCCTGATGGCCAAGATGCCCGGCCAGGAAGCCGCTTCGATGGGACTCGACCAGTTCTGCCCCTACTACATTGAAAAGCTCTCCTCTTCCTACAACATGGGATTCGCCGTCGCCTGCATCTCCCTGATCGTGTCCATGGCGATCTACTTCGCCTGCCGCGCATGGTTCAAGCATGCCGACGTGAACGCAAAGCAGGCCAAGGAAACTGGAAGCAACTACGTCGAACTCACTCCCAAGCAGACAAAGGAGCGTGTCGTCGCCCTCTGCCTCGTCTTCGCGGTCGTGATCTTCTTCTGGATGGCCTTCCACCAGAACGGACAGTCCCTGACATGGTTCGCGCGTGACTACACCCAGAGCGTAGCCACCGGATGGACCAGAATAGGCTTCAACATCTGGGCCCTCTTCCTGATTGCAGTCTCGGTCTACACCCTCTTCGGAATATTCCAGTCAGAGAAAAACAGCAGCAAGGCAATCTGCGGCGTCGCCACGGCCGCCCTGTGGTGCGGGGCCTATGCGATCTACCACAACCTGGCGAACCCTCTCGACATCCAGCCGCAGCTCTTCCAGCAGTTCAACCCGTTCTATGTGGTCGCCCTGACCCCGGTATCGATGGCCCTGTTCAGCGCCCTGGCCGCAAGGAAGACGCCGAAACACCCTGAAGGGATGGAGCCTTCCGCCCCGAAGAAAATCTGCCTTGGAATGTTCGTCGCCGCGCTCGGCTATCTCGTGATGATCTTCGCATCCAAGGGGCAGGCATCTCCTGCCGCCCTCAACGGGACAGTCTCCCCCGACCCGGTGGTTCCTACCTACCTTATGGGTACCTACCTGGTGCTGACCTTCGCCGAACTGCTCCTCAGCCCGATGGGCATCTCGTTCGTCTCGAAGGTTGCTCCTCCCAAGTACAAAGGACTCATGATGGGACTCTGGTTCGCAGCCACGGCGGTCGGCAACTACCTGAGTTCCATTCCGGGCCTTCTCTGGAAGAAGGTCTCGCTCACTGCCAACTGGGGCATCCTGATGGCCTTGTGCATCGCCGCAGGACTCGTGATGCTCGCCATGCTCAAGAAACTCGAGGCGGCCACGAAAGATTAAGACTTCCGTCAGGGATGGGTGACCCCGTAGCCGAACAGCGAAAAGTCACCCTTGCAGGGGTCACCGGGGAATATGTCATCGAACACCCCGGTGATTTCCTTTACCGTCACGAGGTCCTTGGCCTTGCGTGAAGTCAATCCCAGTGCGGTGGCTTCGTCATGGACATGGACGTCCAGGGGGATGAGCAGGCTCCCGGGATCGGTGTCCTTCCACAGGCCCAGGTCCACTTTCCCGTCGTCCCTGACCATCCAGCGCCGCATCATGTTTATCTTCTTGTTCGGAGCCTTTGGATCAGGCTTCTGGCCGAAAACCGCCACACGGACCTGTTCCGGGGTCAGCGGCTCCATGCTGGGGAACTCCTCGTACAGAGACCTCAGGCGGGCGCATATGGCCGAGACATCGCTCCATTTCACCGTACGGTGGATACTTGCCGGATCGGACCTCCACTCCCCCTTCATCACATAGTCATAGGGTTTCCATCCCATCTCGTCGAAGAGCCTGCCGCAGTCGCGGACTATCATCGCCCGCCTGCCCCAGGCGAAATGGGCTGCAAAGACTGCTGCGACCTCCACATCCTTCAAGGAGTTCTTCCCGGCCCTGAAGCCGGCGGCGAAATGCCTCGGGAAAGCGATCGGATCCTCTTCGAAGTAGCGAGGGTCGTTATAGGTTTCAGCCCATTCTATGAGCAGTGATCTTGTACGGTCGTCCATAAATCTGAATTATACCGCAAAAATACTTAAATTTGCATTATTGCAACAATGGCCCGCCTGACGGGACACGGACTCGGATCGATGCCAAGGCTTTTCATAATATCGGGCTGCAACGGCTCCGGAAAGACGACTGCCTCCTATTCTCTGCTCCCGGAGATCCTGGAGTGCAGCCAGTTCGTGAATTCGGACGAGTTCGCCAAGTATTTCGCTCCCTTCAATCCGGAGAAAGCCTATGTGGCGGCCAGCCGCTACATGCTCCTTAAGATACGCTACCTGTTCGAGCACAGGGCCGATTTTTGCATAGAGACGACCCTTGCCACGAGGTCCCTTCTCCAGATAATAAAGAAGGCGCAGTCCGACGGGTACTTTGTCACGATCATCTATTTCTGGCTGAACTCCCCGGACCTTGCAGTGGCCAGGGTGGCGGCCAGGGTTGCCGCCGGAGGGCACAACATCCAGGAAGAGACCGTGAGACGCCGCTACAACATGGGACTGCACTACCTGTTCAGGGACTTCATGCCCATCTGTGACAAGTGGGTGCTCGCCGACAACTCGGAGGTCCCGTTCAAGGTGGTGGCGGAAGGGGACAAGGACGGCATGATCGTTCGCGACACAGCCCGTTTCGCAACGATCAAGAAGATGAATGAAGCCTACGAGAAGCAGTTGGCTGCCGAGCGTAAGGCACAAAGACAGAACAGATGACTAAAGACTATTATCTCGGGTTATTCAATGTGACCGAAGATCAGTTGCAGAAGCTTTCAGCCGAAGGGATAGCCGGTGGCGGCAGCTACTGCGACCTTTTCTTTGAAAGCACTTCCTACAGCGACCTGCTTCTTCGGGACGGGAGCGTGGCGGCAGGAGGATTCCACATCGACCATGGAGTCGGGATCAGGGTCCTGCAAGGAGACAAGACCGGCTACGCATATTCTGAAAGCACGGACGCAAGGGCAATGTCCCAGGCAGTCAGGGCCGCGTCGAAGATTGCCGCCGGCGGCGGAGCCCCCGTGGCCGCGGTGAAGCGTCCCGGCGGCAGCTGGGAGCCCCTCAAGGGCGGCTTCCCCTGCAGCGGAGGATGTCCGGACCGCTATCCGATGGACAACGACTGGAGGCTCTCCCAGGCTTCCATGTTCGTCCCCTACCTGGAAGAACTCGAACGGAAGATCGCCGCGAAGGACAGCAGGGCCGAGAAAATCATCATATCCCTCAACGACCAGGTCAGCGATATCCTCATGTACAACTCCCTTGGAGAGTTGACCCATGACACCAGGCCGCTTGCTTCCCTTGCCGTGTCGGTCGTGTTTTCGTGGCAGGGAAAGATAGAGAACAAGACAGTCTCCAGAAGCTTCCGTACCGGTTCCGAGATGCTCGGGCCCGGCCTGCTGGAAGAGATAGCCTCCGAGGCAGTGTCTGGGATAGACGAGAGATTCCAGGCGCGGCGACCCAAGGGAGGGCAGATGCCGGTCGTGATGGGAGCAGGTGCCTCCGGGATACTCCTCCATGAAGCGATGGGGCATGCCTTCGAGGCTGATTTCAACCGCAAGGGCCAGTCCATATTCAGCGACAGGATGGGAAAGAGGATCTGCATGGAGGGCATCTCGATAGTCGACGACGGGACCATTCCAGGCAACAGGGGCGCAGTGAACTTCGACGACGAAGGCATACCGGGCCAGAAGACTTTCATGGTCGAGGACGGAGTCCTCACAAGCTACCTCCACGACAGGATCAGCGCAGGTTTCTACGGAGTAGCCCCCACCGGAAACGGCAGGAGGGAAAGTTTCCGCTACGCCCCCCTTCCCAGGATGCGGGCGACTTACATGCTCGGAGGCGACGCCAGGAAGGAAGACCTCATAGCATCTGTCGACAAGGGAATATTCGTGGACGAGTTCAGCAACGGCCAGGTCCAGATCGGAGAAGGCGACTTCACTTTCTACGTCAAGAGCGGCTTCCTTATCGAGAAGGGCTGCCTGACCGCCCCGGTGAAGGACATCAACATCATAGGGAACGGGCCCCAGGCCCTCGCCGACATCATCGGAGTCGGGAACGACCTTGTGGTCGACGAAGGAGCCTGGACCTGCGGAAAAGGGCAGAGCTGCCCGGTCTCGTGCGGCATCCCTACGGTGCTCATCAAGAATCTAACGGTAGGAGGAGAATAGGATGACGGAAGGAACTGAAGGACTGCTGTCCGAAAAGGAGATCAGGACAGCGTCGGAATGCATGGAGCGCGCCCTCGGCATGGGAGCGGACAAGGTCAGGATTTCCCTCGGAAAGAGCCTCATGGAACTGTTCGGCACCCTCAACGGAGAGCTTGACAAGGTAAGCCACTGCCTGGACAGGTCGATGAGCGTCGGCCTCTTCGTAGATGGGAGATACGGCAGTTTCTCAACCAACAGGCTGGAGGAAGAAGGGATTGAACCATTCCTGTCAAAAGCCATCTCGACGGTGAGGATGCTCGCCGAGGATCCCTGCAGGGACCTCCCGGACCCCTCAAGGACCGCAAAGGACGCCGTCACCGGCCTGGAAACGGGTCTTTACGATGCGGAGTATCCGGCCATGACGGCAGAAAAGAGACTCGCCGTCGCGATGGACGCGGCTGTTTTCAAACGGCACGCGGGAGAAGACCTTGTCTCCGAGGAAGGTGAATATTCAGACTCTGTCTACGACACACTCCTGATCGATTCGCAGGGACTCCGCTGCAGGCACATCGAAACCTCGTTCGACTATGGAGTCGAGGTGCACGTCCAGGACAGGGAAGGGAAGAAATACAGCGGCTACTGGTGGGACTCTTCCCCGAAATACCAGGGCCTTGATGCCATGGGCTGCGGAGAAGTCGCCTTAAGGAGGGCACGCGCCCAGCGTTATCCGGGGAGGATTAGCAGCGGCCGCTACACCATGGTGGTGGACAACGAGAACGCCGCAAGGCTGGCCGCGCCGATAGCAAGGGCCCTTGGAGGGATGGCCATCCAGCAGAAGAACTCCTTCATGCTGGACACCCTCGGCAGGAAGGTGTTCCCCGAATGGCTCACGATCATGGACGAACCGCGCGCGGCCGGGGCTCAGGGGGCCAGGCTTTTCGATTCCGAAGGAGTCGCAGCCCTGGAAAGGCCTGTGATAGAGAACGGAGTCGTAAAGGAGTATTTCATCAACACCTACATGTCCAGGAAACTCGGGATGGAACCCACCATCGAGGACGTCATGAGACCTGTCCTGAAACCCTGTGCCGCTCCAGGCATCAAGATGTCGGAAACATTTGATTGCCAGGCGATAATGAACGCAGTAGGAGATGGCATCCTGGTTACCGGTTTCAACGGTGGCAACAGCAACCCTGCCACAGGCGATTTTTCCTTCGGCATCGAAGGGTTCCTGTTCCGGGACGGGAAGACAGTCCATCCGGTCAGGGAGATGCTCATAACGGGCAACCTTCTGGCCCTGTGGAACAACCTTCTGGCAGCCGGCAACGACTATAGGCCTTGCAAGTCAAAACTTATTCCTACCTTAGCGTTCTCGCAGGTGGATTTCAGTGCATGAACAAACCAAAACAAACGACAGATAAAATGAAAGTTGAAAAGAACAAAGTAGTGTCCCTGACCTATGAACTCATCGTGGACGGCGCCCTCGCGGACAAGGCCGACGAGAACCGTCCCCTGGACTACATCCACGGTACCCACATGCTCCTTCCCAAGTTCGAGCAGGAAGTTGAAGGCAAGGAGCCGGGAGACACCTTCGAATTCACCCTCACCCCCGAAGAAGGTTACGGGACCTTCGACGAGTCACGCCTCGTGGAACTTCCCCTGGAAGCCTTCATGATAGACGGTAAGGTTGCTACGGAATTCCTGGTTGTCGGACGGATGATCCCGATGATGAGCAACACCGGACAGGTGGTAAGCGGCAAGGTCCACTCCGTCGGCGACAAGTCGGTGACTATGGATTTCAACCACCCGATGGCAGGCAAGACCTTGAATTTCAGCGGGAAGGTCATCGAGGTAAGGGACGCCACGGAAAAAGAACTCGACGAAGGTCTCCACGGGGAGTACCTCCCTCCGGAGGAAGGCGGCAAGCGCTGCCGCAAGCACGGCGGCAAGTGCCACAAGGAAGAAGGCGAAGGCTGCTGCAAGGAGGAAGGTGACGGCGAGTGCTGCCACTCGGAAGGTAAGGACGGCGAAGGCTGCTGCAACGGCGGTGGCTGCTGCAAGGAGAAGGAATAGCCGATGAGGACGGCCGTCGTCATACTGAACTGGAACACCAGGGACTACCTCATGAAGTACCTCCCTCCCCTGCTGTCTTCCGTAGGGGAGGATGCGTGCGTGATCGTAGCCGACAATGCTTCGACAGACGGCTCCCAGGAAGCGGTCCTGGAACATTTTCCTGCGGTACGTCTCCTGCGTTTCGATCGGAATTACGGTTTCACCGGGGGTTACAACAGGGCTTTCGAAGCCGTCTGCGGATTGCCGGAAGCCTCAGGCATGGAGTATTTCGTCCTGATCAACTCGGACATCGAAGTCACCCCCGGATGGCTCTCTCCGCTCGTGGAGTGGATGGACGGCCACCCGGACTGCGCCGCCTGCGGCCCGAAGCTCCATTCCTGCCAGGACAGGGACAGCTTTGAATATGCAGGCGCGGCGGGAGGCTTCCTGGACAGGTTCGGCTACCCGTTCTGCCGCGGCCGTGTACTCAAGCGGGTCGAAAAGGACCAGGGGCAGTACGACACCCCGGCCGACGTGTTCTGGGCGACAGGAGCCTGCCTGATGGTCCGCAGGGATGATTTCCTGCGCGAGGGGGGGCTGGACGACCGGTTCTTCGCGCACATGGAGGAGATTGACCTTTGCTGGCGGCTCCAGCTCGAAGGGAGAAGGGTCTGCACCGTGCCCCGTAGCCTGGTCTACCACCTGGGAGGAGGCACCCTGCCGAACGATTCCCCCTGGAAACTGAAACTGAACTACCGCAACAACCTGCTGATGCTTTCAAACAACCTGGCGAAGACCTATGCCCTTGAATATTCCGGCAGGCTTACTCCCCGGAAGGCGGCTTCCGCGGCTTGTTCGAGGGCATCCCGGACCATATTCCTGAGGATGCTGCTGGACTGCTGCTCGGCCTTTGTCTACCTGCTCAGCGGCAAGGCCGGATGCTTCAAGGCCGTCATCCAGGCCCACAGGGAGTACCGCGCCCTGGTCCGCAGGCCCGGAGCCGAGATGGTTGCGGACTATGCTGCCTCCCACCCGGGAGTCAAGGCTCCGAAACTCTACGACAGATGGATAGTACCTTTGGCATTGACGAAGGGAAACCGTATATTTGCCTATCTAAGGAACACATTATGAGAATCGTCATCCAAGGCGCAGGCGAGGTTGGCTCGCATCTGGCCAAGATGCTGAGCCAGGGGGCCCACGACATCACCATCATAGACGACAACAAGCAACGGCTCGACAGTCTCAGTTCGACTGTGGACGTGGCGACCTTCCAGGGCTCTCCTTCTTCACTCAGCGTGATGAGGGATGCCCGTGTCCAGGACTCTGACCTGTTCATTTCGGTGGTCCCCTTCGTCCCCCAGGAGGTCAACATCGTCAGTGCCCTGCTCGCCAAGAACCTCGGAGCCAGGAAAGTCACCGCGAGGATTGATGACGATGAATTCCTCACTCCGGAGAACCGTCTGCTTTTCAAGCAGATGGGCATAGAGCTGATGTTCTATCCGGAGAAGCTTGCAGCAGACGAGATCGCCGATCTCCTGAAGCATTCCTCCACCACGGAGTCGATGGATTTCGCACGCGGAAGGCTCCAGATAGAGGTCTTCAAACTTGACGAAGACTCTCCCCTGCTGGACATGACGGTCGCCGAATTCGCCTCCATCGCCACGAACGAGGACTTGCAGTTCAGGGTGATCGCGGTGTCGAGGGGAGGACTCACCATCATTCCCAAGTTCGACACCAAGTTCATGTACCACGACCTGGTCTTCATCATCGCCACCAGGGTGGGCATGTCTTTCATAATGAAGTTCCTGGGAAAGAGCAACATCGAGATCGGGAAGGTAATGATCCTGGGCGGCTCGAAAATCGCCGAGCTCACGGCTGAAAGGCTGAGCCGCAGCATCGACACGGTGAAACTTCTCGTCAAGGACAAGGAACACGGGTCGGAACTGTCGGAGAAGCTCCCGGACAACGTACTGGTCGTCATCGGCGACGGCCGCAACTCGGACTTCCTGCTTGAAGAGGGAATCCGTGAATATGACGCCTTCGCAGCATTGACCAAGAACGACGAGGCTAACGTCCTGGCCTGCATCACGGCAAAGAAGTTCGGAGTGGAAAGGACCATCGCAGAGGTTGAGAACATCGAGTACATAAGGCTGGCCGAAGAACTCGGCGTAGACAACATAATAAACAAGAAGCTGATCACCGCAGGAAGGTTGTTCCGCTTCACGCTGAGCGGGAAGGCGCGTCTCGTCAAGTACATGTCCGGGACCGAGGCGGAGGTCCTCGAATACACCGTCTCCCCCGGAAGCGCCATAACGAAGGCTCCGCTCAAGGACCTGTCCTTCCCCCGCGACGCCGTCATAGGAGGAGTGATCAGGGGAAGCGAATCGTACATCGCCGTCGGCACCACCCGGATCGAGGCGTACGACAGGGTTGCCGTTTTCGCCCTTCCCTCCGCCGTCAAGGAAGTCGACCGCTTCTTCAAATGAACCAGGAGATGAAAGCACTCAGCAATTACGACAAGTTCCGGAAGTTCTTCACTGAAAGTGATTTCTGGGAGAAGATCCAGAAAGTTGCCAGGAAGGCAGGCATCAAGATATCCTACGCCGCGCTGCTGCTCTACTATGTCCTGCGGAGCCCGGCCACTCCTTCGTCCGACAGGATGAAGATCATCGGGGCGCTCGGCTACTTCATCCTTCCGGTCGACCTGATTCCGGACTACCTCCCGGTCATCGGCTTCTCGGACGACCTGGCAGCCCTGACCTGGGCCTTGTATTCCGTCGCGAAGAACATCACCCCGGAGGTGAAGGTCCAGGCCCAGGAACAGCTCGGGAAATGGTTCAAGGACTACCTGCCATCTGACATAGAAGGACTGTTCTAAGGCACGCACAAGGGCGGCGGGACGAGTTCCTATGCGGCCCCGGACGATCCCGTCAGACAGTCCCCTGCTCCGCAACAATCAGAGAAATGCCAAGCTACCTGCAAATAGAGAACATTTCAAAGTCCTACGGGCCCAAGGTCCTGTTCGAGCACATCGGTTTCAATGTCAACGAAGGGGACAAGATCGCGCTCATCGCTCCCAACGGCACGGGAAAGACGAGCCTGCTGAGGATACTCGCCGGCAAAGACAGTTCCGATTCCGGCGGCAGGATACTCTTCCTGAAAGACATACGCATCGCCTTCCTGGAGCAGGAATATTCCTACGACCCGGACGCCACCATAACCGGCCAGATAGCTGCAGACAGCCTGAAGTGGACGGAGCATCTCGATCCGGAGCACAAGGCGGCCTATGACTTGAAAGTCCGCCAGCTGCTCACGGCGTTCAGGTTGGAAGACGGGTCCAGGAAGATGAAGGACCTCTCAGGCGGCGAAGTGAAACGGGTTGCCATAGTGGTCATGCTCGCTTCCGAGGCCGATTTCTACATAATGGACGAGCCCACCAACCACCTGGACGTGGATGCGATAGAATACCTTGAGAACTACCTTTCACATGCCCGGTGCACTCTCCTGATGGTCACCCACGACAGGTATTTCCTGGACGGGGTGGCGAACATAGTGATGGAACTGGACCACGGGGCCGTCTACATCTACAAGGGAGGCTACCAGAACTACCTTGAGAAGCGCCAGGAAAGGATCGACAACTACAACGCCAACACTGACAAGGTGCGCAACCTCCTCCGCCGGGAACTGGAATGGATGCATGCCAGTCCTTGCGCCAGGACCGGGAAGGCTAAGTACCGGAAGAACGCTTTCTACGAACTTCAGGAAAGGGCCGGACAGGTCTACAGGACAAGCCAGGTCGACCTTGGGGAGATCGGACCTGCAACCAGGCTGGGAACCAAGATCATCGACTGCAAGGACGTAAGTTTCAAATACGGAGGAGTTTACTACCTCAAAAACTTCACCTACAATTTCCAGCGCTACGAAAAAGTCGGGATCGTAGGAGGCAACGGGGTCGGCAAGACTACTTTCATCAACCTCCTCCTGGGCAACATGGATCCGGATGACCCCGGAGAGTTTTCCGGCACGATCGAGAGGGGCGAGTCCCTCAGGATCGCCTGCTACCGCCAGTCCGGCATGGAATTCGACGAAGGACAGACCGTTCTCGAAACCGTCAACGACACGCGCCTTCTCGGAAGGTTCATGTTCCCGCACGACATGCTGAACAACAAGGTGGCGACCCTTTCGGGAGGCGAGAAAAGACGGCTGTACCTCCTGACTGTCCTGATGCAGCAGCCAAACCTGCTGGTGATGGACGAACCCACCAACGACCTCGACATAGTCACTATCAACATCCTGGAGGAATACTTGAAAGAGTTCAAGGGCACACTTATCCTCGTGTCCCACGACAGGCACTTCCTGGACAGGCTGGTGGACCATCTTTTCGTGTTCTGCGGAGACGGCCTGGTCAAGGATTTCATCGGCAGCTACAGCCAGTACCGGGACTACATCAAAGACTACAACGCCTCCCTGAAGTCGGCCTCGCGTGAAGACAGGCGCATCGCGAGGGACAACCGGAAAGACCCCGCCAATGCAAGCCAGCGGAACACGCGCAAGCTCAGCTACAAGGAAAGCCGCGAACTGGAGCAGCTGGACAAGGACATCGATTCGCTCACCAAGGAGAAATCCGAGCTTGAGTCGATGCTCAGCGGAGGGATGACCGATCCGGCCGGACTGGAGAAAGCCTCCATCCGCTATTCCGAAGTCTCCGCACTCCTCGAAGAGAAGGAAAACCGCTGGCTGGAGCTGTCCCTGCTGGACTGAGGACCTTCCGGCTCACGGCAGCCGGTACTTGGACGGATGGAACGGGCGGCCAAGGTCGTAAGCGGTATTGTCCAGAGGACCCTGGCCACCCGCGGCCGTAAGCGGGAGGCACCGCGCCGTCAAGTGTGATATGTGCGTAGTCGTAAGCGGTGTTGTCCTGCGGACCCTGGCCACCCGCGGCCGTAAGCGGGAGGCACCGCGCCGTCAGGCGTGGGGGGATGGAGCGAAGCGGAAGGTCCGAAGGACAACACCGCTTGCGACCACCAAGTCTACCGCTTGCGACCTCAACGTCAACCAAGAAAAAAGAGGATGACTGCCTGTCACCCTCTTCTTCTTTCTTTGCCTTGCATGCCCGGCCGTGGAGGCGCAGGCATGCCGTCAAGCCAAGTCTACTCGGATACCAGTTCGATGAGCGGGCTCAGGCCTGCGCCCGAGTCTTCTCCCTGGAGACGTATCGTTCCTCCATTCGGAGCACCAAGGGCTCCCTTGCCGTTAGCCTGGGCATTGGCCACGCAGGTGATGCGCACGGCGATCTCGTCCGAAGGAGCTGTCAGAGTGAACTTGAAATCGATGTTCTTGGCCGTGGTGTTCATCAGCTCGACATTGTAGGTGAAAGTATCTTCACCGACCTTGCCGGTGCTGGTTTCCATGGCCGGCTTCCATGTGCCGCCGTCCAGATACTCGATCAGCCAGAACTTCATTCCGGTGCCGGATGCCTTCTCGGTGAACGAGACATGGATGATGCTTCCGGCTTCAAGGGTCGAAGAAGGATTGGCCGTCAGGTACCAGTAGTCCCCGGGCCATACACCGGTCATGTATGGTTCGCCGGTACCTCCGATGACACGCGCGAACTTGTCGTTGACGTCCAGGGCGGACTTGTCGATGCTCCAGAAACGGATCGAGCCGTTGCCCTTGTCATTGGCAGGGAGGTACGCGCCTCCGAAGCCGCCGGCCTTCACCTCAGCGCTGGTGGGCGTGTTGAAGAGGTCTGCGTAGGCAGCCATCGTGCTGGCTGACAGATTCCACTTCGCGAGGACAACCGTGCTTGCCTTCTGGGTAAGGGTAACCACGGTCTCGAGGTTGTGGGCTGAATTGAACACCCTGATCCTGGCTGTACGGTCGGTCTCGGAGTCGTTGGCGCTGTAGGTCACGGTGAAGCCCTCGGTCGAGACCATCGCCTTGGTAGCTGGAGCGATGCTCAGCCAGTCAGCTCCCTCTACGATCTCATATTCGTAATCGACGTTGGACTGGACGGTGATGTTCGCAGTGCCCGCATCGGCCTTGACAGTGAAAGAGTTGCCCTCCACTATGCTGATGAAAGGTTCTACGGCCTGGCCGGCGGCGCTCTGGATGACGGGGACCTTGAGTTCGGTCTCGCCAGCAAGGACGGTGATGTAGCCTTCCCTCATGGAAGACAGCTCGCTGGGATTGCAGGTAACGGTCACGGTCTTTGTCTCCCCTGCCTCACCGCTTTCCGTGTCGATCTGGAACCATGAGGCGGAAGCGCTCAGGGTATATGCCTGGTCGGAGGTCACCGTGATGGTCTTGGGCTCGGAGGGAGTTCCTTCGAAGGTTATGTAGGAAGGATCGACCGTGATGAGGGCGTCAACGGGTTCAGCGGCGGAGCCGTCACCCTCCTCGAGGATTATTACACAGGGCTGGGGCACCTCGTTGGCGCCGCTGCCGATCGCCAGACGGGCGGTTCCGCCGTTGCGGGCAGCCAACGGACCGTTGCCGCTTGCCTGCCAGTTGGCCACGCAGCGGAAACGGAACTGCAGGTGCTCGACGTTCCTGGTAAAGACCACGGTCTCGTTGACGGCTATGTTGGTGGATCCGTCAGGGGCCATCGCATGGGTGTAGGTGACATTCTGGCCCTCGGGCATGTCGGTGGAGACCAGGGGCGTCCCGGCGACTTTCCAGGTCTTTCCGTCAAGATATTCAAGGATCCAGTACTTGTGTCCGGTGGCCGACGTACGCGTTCCGAACTTGATCTGTACCTTGGAACCGGACTTCACGGGTTTGTCCCCGTAGAAGAGCCAGTAGTCCTCCGGCCATGGACCGGTAACGCGCGGGTCCTTGCCCGAGATGTCAAGCAGGTACTTGTTGTTGCCGTTGTTGCTCGAAAGGTCGTACGGCACATATGTGATGTAGCCGCTTCCCTCGACGGCAGAGAACTTGCCTTCGGTCGGCCAGGTCGCTCCCTGGGTGACGAAATTGTCGGTCTCGATCTCGAACCTCATGTAGACGGTCCCCATCGCCCCGGCGTCGGTCGCGGACGTGACGACGAAGGCATGAAGCCCGTCTTCGGTGGTGCCGATGTAGTAGCCCACTATGCCGACATAATGCATGTCAAGGGCGGCAAGGCCCACTTTTTCAAGTGGATAGACAGGCTGTCCGGCATCCTTTTCCTTGACTGCGAACTTCCCGCCGGTGTAGGAACCGTCGAAGGATACATACTGGACGGAGCCAGGTGCATATCCTGCGATCGTTTCCGTGATGTCCACAGGCTCGGGATACTCGGCTGTGCCGGCAGCGGAAGAAAGGATATCTTCCAGGGTGAGTGCGGCAAGGCCCGCGACGACGGTCGTCTCGCCGCTCATGGTGACCTTGTCACCGACGGAAAGGCCCGTGGGGGCGCCCACGACGAACATGCAGGTTCCGCCGTCTCCCACGACGAAACCTGCCGTGGTCAACGCCATCACCTGGCACTCGCTCACTTTGACGAGGGTTCCCGCCTCGAAGGAAGGAAGTTCGGAGACCGAACATGTCGGAGCGTCCTTGAACCTGTCTCCCTTCTGGCTTACGGAGATTTCGACAGTCTTGGTGGTGGAGGCACCTTTGAAGAAGATCTTGGCATCACGCGGAGTCTCGGCCGAGTTGTAGCTTGCATGCATCGTTATCTCGGTGGTACCCTCCCCGCTGGCAGGAGAAATGGTGAGCCAGGAGTCGGAGACTTCAGCCTGCCAGGTACCGTCCGCATAGATCGTGATGACCCTGGAGTTTTCGGCGGCAGGAAGGAGAATCTCGGATTCCGTGGTCAGCAATGCCCTTGATTCGACCGGTCCCTCTTCCTGGCAGCCGGAGAAAGCGGCGCACAGGAGCGACAGGGCGGCGAGCATGGATATTCTGGTGTGTTTCATGTCCATTTGGTTTTAGAAGTCAAGGCCGTCGTCCCAGCCGGGATTCTGTGCCAGGTTCTTGTTGAGCGAACGTTCGTTGATAGGAATCGGATAGAGATAGTCGCGGCCGGGGTCGAAGACATGCTGGATGCCTTGCTGCCTGTCCACGTAGCCGTAGGTACCTTCGCTGAGGATGATTCCGGACTCGGAACCTATCTGCAGCACGAACCTGGCGTTTGTCTTGGGCTTCGAACCGGTGTAGAGGCAGACCTCGTTCACTCCGTCACCGTCGAGATCGTATTCGCCGGGTCCTGGGAACCACATTCCCTGAAGAGGCTGCTCGATGCACTTGCCTTCAGCCCAGCGCATCAGGTCATACCACCGCTTGCCTTCCACTGCCAGTTCCACGCCCCTCTCGCGACGGACCTCGAGGATCTCCGCGAGGTGAGGGTCGGCCAGGAGGATGGGGTTCTGGTAGCCGTATTCAGGCGAGATCAGGTAAGGGTCTACGGTAAGGCCGGAAAGGACCATGTGAGGCATTCCGACACGGTCGCGCAGGAGATTGACCGATTCGTCCAGTGCAGCCTGGGTCAGCTTGCCGTTCTCGGCGAGAGCCTCGGCATACATGAGGAGCACTTCCCCATAGCGATAGACCGGCATGTCATTGGTGGCGCGGTCCACACGGTCTACGCCCTCGAGGGTGCAGTCCTGGACCCACTTGGCCAGCTGGAAGCCGGTGTTGGTGCAGGAAAGGTCGATGCTGGCGAGTTCATTGCTGCCGATCCTCTTGTAACCGGGAGTCCTGACGGTGAAGGCAAGGCGGGGATCACGGTCTGCGACCTCCTCCTTGAACTCCATGGTCTCCCATCCTTCCCTGTCGGTGAAACGGGAGCCATCCTTCATCAGGTAGGTGTCGATGAACTTCTTGGTCAGGCCAGGGGTTCCCTGGGTCGGCATGATCGCATATGCGTTGCAGTTGTTGAAGATCGCAAGCGAGAAATCATTCTTTATTGCGAGGATATACTCGTCCTTGTCGGCATCGACTTCGGCGAAGAGGGTCAGGTAGTCGGGGGCGAGCTTGTAGACTCCGCCGTCAATTATCTGCTTCGCAGCATCAGCCGCAAGGTCCAGGAAGTAGGAATATTCCTTGCCGGCAACCTTGTAGACGTCATTGGCATGGTACTTCCTCCATGTCCCTTCGAAGAGGCAGAACTGCGCCTTGAGCGCCAGGGCCGCCCATTTGTTTACACGGTAGGTGCTCACCTTGGAAGGAAGGGAGGCTATCGCATCGTCGATGTCCTCGATCATGTGGGAGAGGACGACGTCGCGGCTGTCACGGGGATTATAGAGGGCCTCGTCTGCGGAACCAAGCTCTACATCCACCCAGGGCACGTCGCCGAAACGGCGCACCTTGTCGGCGTAGATGTACGCCCGGAAGAACTTGCAGAGCCCGGTATATTCCTTGACTGCTTCTTCGTCATCGCAGTTGTCGATGTGTCCGAGCATGGTGTTGAGCTTGCGCAGGTCCGTCCAAGTCCAGCCGTTGCCGCTGGCGGGGACTACCCTGTAGTTGCCGCCATGCATCAGGTTGGAGAGGTTCAGGTGTATCTGGTAGTCGGACTGCTGCTCATAGGGAGTCTTGTCCAGCAAGTTGTTGTAGAACGTGTTGGAAAAGAGCTGGAGGTCGGTGCGCGTCCTGAAATAGTTTTCAGGGGCGAGGGAGGACTTTGGCACCGTGTCGAGCAGGTCGCACGCGGAAAGTCCTATGATGAGCGCCAAAGCGGCTGTCATTAATCTTTTCATGTTTGTCTCCTCCATCGTTAGAATGTAATGTCAATTCCGAACATGTTGCTCTTCTGCCATGGATAGGCAAGGTGGTCAGAAGCGCTTCCGCTGCTGGACCTCGAGAAGGCGGACTCGGGATCAAGGAACTTGGTCACCTTGGTCAAGGGAGACCAATAGATGAGGTTTTCTCCTGAGTAGTAGACCCTTACCCTTTCCAGGCCAACCTTCTTGGTGAGGCTCTGAGGAAGTGTGTAGCCAAGGGTCAGGTTCTTCAGGCGGAGATAACGGATATTCTGGATGTAACGGCTGTTGACCTTGGAGAGTTCACCTCCGGTCGAAGAATACGACCTGGGCCTGGGGAAGTATGCGTCGGGGTTCTCCTCGGACCAGCACATCTTCGTAAGGAAGTCCCTCGGGATGAAGGACGCGTAGGAGTAGCTGTACGGGCCCCAGAACGCATAGTTGAATCCTGCAGGATACCAGTAGTGGTTACCGACTCCCTGGAAGAATATGCTGAAGTCGATTCCCTTCCAGTCGAATCCGGCAGTGATGCCGTACTGGAGGCTGGGAAGCGAATTGCCGAGTATCTTGCGGTCTCCGGGGTTGTCGACCGTGTTCTGTCCGATTCCGAGCTTTTTGTCGGAGTCGAGGTCGACATACCTGAGGTCGCCGGCCCTGAAGCCGCCGGTCATACGTCCCGAGATGTAACCGGTGCAGTCACAGACCTCAGCCTGGTACTTCTGGGCCTCTTCGTCGGTTGCGAACAGGCCGTCCACGACGAAGCCCCAGACCTCTCCGATGCGCATGCCTTCATAATAGGCCTTGGCGAAGGACTTCTCGGGGTTGTCGTACTTCGTGATATGGGACCTGTAGTCGCTCATCGTAGCCCTGAGCCTGTAGCCGAACGGTGAGCCGAGCAGGTTGAACTGGTCCCTCCATGAAAGGGAAAGCTCGTAACCCTTGGTGCGCAGGTCGGCCGTGTTGGACTTGGGGGCATCCGCGCCGTAGACCGCGGGGAGCTTCACTCCCTCCGTAAGCATGTTCTTCGTGTCTCGGATGTAGGCCTCTCCGGTGAACTCGAGGCGGTTGTCAAGGAAAGCCGCGTCGAGACCCAGGTTGTACTGGTAGGTGGTCTCCCATGTCAGGTCGGAAGCCACGGGGGCGGAAAGGGTCGCATACTTCGCCATCGTAGAGCCCTCGCCGAACGAATACGCCGAGAAATCAGTGATGTTGATGGTTCGCAGATATGCGTAGTTGTTCACGTTCTGGTTGCCCAGGGTACCGACAGACGCCCTCAGCTTGAGGTTGCTGACAGTCTTCCTGAGAGGAGCGAAGAACGGCTCCTCGGATATCCTCCAGCCCAGGGAGCCGGAAGGGAAAAAGCCCCATTTGTGCCCCTTGGCGAAACGGGACGTACCATCGTAGCGTCCTGCGACTTCAAAGAGGTAACGGCCCTTGTAGTCATAGTTCAGACGCCCGAAGAAACCCATGAGGGCATATTCGCTCTGGCTTCCGGTGTTCGTCATGATCACGTTGCCGAGGGCGTCCGGACCGGTGAGGGAAAGGTCGTTCAGGGTCTCGCTCAGGAGATTCTGCCCGACCGCCTCTATGTACTTGGTGTACTGCCTCTCGACGTTGTAACCAGCGGTTACGGTCAGGTTGTGGGCATTGTTGAAGGTATCCTGATAGGTTGCGAAGACGTTCCCCGCCGTGTAATTGTAACCGCGGACAGTCTCCGTCAGTTCGTCCAGGCCGGCCCCGGTAGTGTAGTACTCGATGTCCGAATCAGGATAGCGCCTGAAGGAGAAGTTCGTAAGACGCGAGGTGTTCTTGTTCTCGTGGTACCTGTAGGTGAAGTTCGCGACCAGGGTAAGCTGCTTGAAAGGATTGATCCTGAGCTCGGTCGTGTTGGAGAAATCGTTCCTCTTGCGGTCGTTGATGTCCTTCTTGTCCCCGAACATGATGTGGCGTCCGTTCGCCACGTTGTACGAGCCGGAGATCATAGGGGTGCCGTAGACCCATGACCCGTCAGGGTTCTGGAGCGGGAAGGAGGCCAGGGCGTGGCGCGCCGCGTACTGTATCGCATTCTGCACGTCGCCCACTCCGAGGAAGGAATAATTGGAAGTGTAGAACGACGTGTTGTTGGATATGCGCATGTACTTGTTGATCTTCGCCTCGATCTTCGAACGGAGGTTGAATTTCCGGAAGACGTCAGGCTCGGACTTGATGATACCGGTCTCGTCGTCGAAGCCGCCGGACAGGTAATACTTTATGTTCTTGTCTCCGCCGCTGACCGAGACGTTGTGTGTCTGGACCGGATGGCGGTCGTTGAACATGGAATGCCACCAGTCGGTGTTGCAGTAGTAGACCCACTGGTTGCGTCCGTTCCTGAAATCCTGGACGATCCAGGGACGGGACGGATCCTCGGTCTTGTCATTGACACGGGCCAGCAGCTGGGCCATGTCGTAGTCGGTGTAGGTCGTGTACTTCTTGCCTGCGTCGGACTGCCAGAAGGTGTCCACGGTGTAAACGGACCAGAAGCCACGGGTCTCGTAGTCGGTGCTGGTGGTGGGTTCCTCCCAGCCGAAACGGCCGTTGTAGCGCACCGTCGCCTTCCCTCCCCTGTCGGAGCCGGTCCTGGTGGTGATGAGGATCACTCCGTATGCGGCACGGGCTCCATAGACGGCGGCAGCCGAGGCATCCTTGATGACGGAGATGCTCTCGACATCGTTGGGGTTGACCCTGTCAAGCTCTCCGACGGCTCCGTCGACGAGCACCAGCGGGCTGGCGCCGTTGATGGAGGTCGTTCCACGGATGTTGAGCGAGCCTACGCTACCCGGGTTACCGGAAGATGTGCTGATGTTCAGTCCGGGGACCGAACCCTGGAGCATGTCGGTAAGGTTGTGGGTGATCCTGTCCTTGAGGTCGTTTGCGGACACCGCGGTGACGGCACCCGTCAGGTTGACCTTCTTCTGGACGCCGTAGCCGACGACCACCGTCTCGTTCAGCACCTCGGTGTCTTCCTCCAGGACGACAGTCACCTGTGACTGGGAGGCCGGGACGGAGACAGTCTGCACCTTGTAGCCGAGACAGTTGACCTCGAGGGTCACAGGGCCGGCAGGAACGGTCAGCCTGAATGTGCCGTCGACACCGGTCGTGACCCCGTTGGTCGACGAATGGATCACGGCAGCCCCTACGACGGGCTGCTGCCCTGAGTCCACGACTGTTCCTGACACCTGCCGGGTCTGGGCGCCGAGGGACACTGCAGTCCCAAGGGCCAGCGCCAAAATGGCGGCAAGTACTTTCATTAGTCTCATAAACAAATTGGTTTTATTAGGATTTCGTTAATATGCAGCCGGATTACTTGTAGGCATCCGTACTGAATGCCTTGGGCCGCTTCATGGTCTCGGAATATTCGTTCCCGAACCTGTCCGTCACCTTTATCTCCAGGGTCGTCGCCGGGCCCGAGGCCTGTACCTGGAAGAAGTGGTGGTACTGGGAAGTGGTGAAGTTGGGATTGTCCGTAGCCTTGAACCTCTTGGCAGTCATGGCGATCATGTGGAGCGGGTCGTACTGCCACACCTGCTTGACGGAAAGGGATTTCCCGTTCTCGGTAACGGTTATCTTCCACGAAGGGTCCCAGTTCCAGACATTGAGCAGTACGGTGTTGCCGGGATATGAGCCGACGTTGGTCACATAGGGCTCCCACCCCGTCTTGCCTCCGCCAAGGTCTGACGTCACCACCTTCTTGACCTCGTTCATGTCATAGGCGTTGAACTGGTAGGAGACATCATGGCCGGTGGACTTGTAGACCCACTCCATGTCGGTTCCCTTCACCGACAGGATGGTGTAGCCTCCGGGAGCTCCGTCCTGGGCGAGCGTAATCCCGGGCGTAAGGTAACCGGACCACCACCAGGACCCGCAGACCGAGCCGGCGTTGTGCTCGAACAGTTTCTTGGTCGAAAGCCGGTCGTAGTTGAAGCACCTGTGGGTGTGGCCGGTGAAGAAATGGACAGTGTAACCGGAAAGCAGTTTCTCCAGCCCGTCGGTGTTGAGTTCACCCGGGGCGTCCGCACCGGACATGCCGGCCGCGAAGCCCAGCGACGAAGTCGGACGGTAGACAGGGGCATGGGTAGACAGCACCACCGGGGTTGCCTTGTCCACATGGGAAAGGTCCTTGGCGAGCCAGGCGGCCTGGTCGGCGGTGAAGTCGACGACATATTCACCGCGATGCGAGGAGCCTGTCCCCACATTGTTGTAGTCGATGTCGTCCATCACTATGAAGTGGATCTTCCCGATGTTGTAGGAATAGAAGGTGGGCGCCATGGAATTGCGGTAAGGGATCTCCTTGTCGAAGTCCCCCACCCTCTCCATGTCGTTGTCATGGTTGCCCATGGTGTGGAACACCTGGAATCCCTTGAACTTCGAGTTCATCAGGGAGATGTACTCCCCAAACGAGAAGCTGTTGGAATACCAGTACAGGTCCCAGGTCATGTCGCCGAGGGTAAGACCGTATTTCCTGCCGTTGTCTGCGGCGAGGGTTGCGTTGAGGTCGGAGGCGAATTCGCTGAACTGGCTCAGGTCGTTGGTCCTCTTGGCAAGATGCATGTCTCCCATGATGTACATCGTGAAGTCCTCGGAGGCAGCCTTGACGAGTTCGAAATCGACCCTCTCGGGCGCAGCGGGCAGCTTCACGAGCCCCTGCCAGAACACGGGAAGGAAACCTTCGGACGTGGCCTCGTAGTCCCCGGGGATGCTGATGAAGACATAGCCGTACTTCTTGGCCGACTTGATCTGGTAGATTCCCTTGGAATCGGTGACGACTACCTCCACGCCGTCGGAGACCACTACCCCCGGGATGCCTTCGTCACCGCAGAACACCTTGCCGTAAACGGTCGTACCCGAAGCCGGAGTGATCGTGTCCCCGGACTGGCCGGAAGAGTACGAGACCTTCATCTGCCCCATGTGCTTCTTGACGGAGCCGGACTGGAGGTAGACGTTGTAAGTCCCGGAAGTCATTCCGTCGAAAAGGCGGATCGTGAATGACGAGTCGTCGACCTTGACTATCGCACATTCGTGGAGAGTCCCGGCCGGATCGCCGAGGAGGATCAAGTCAGTGGACTTCGGAGGCTTGCTGAAAAGGACCTTGAAATCCATCGTCCGGGCCCCTGAAGGGAGAGTCACCGTGGACGGGACCTCGAAACGGACGTCGTTGGCTGCCGGGACGGGATCTTCCTTCCCACCCTTGCATGAATAGCAGCAGAACACTACGTTCAGCAGGATGACAGCTATTATCCGGAGTTTTTTCATAATCTGCAGGATCGTTTCATTTTTCATGTTAAGCGTTCACAATCATACAAAAATAATCATTATTTAACAATTATGGTTATCTTTGCTTAGGTTTTGACCAAAAATGATTCCGGCACATGAAAAATTTTCTAGCACCCCCGGCATACAAGCCTGAAAGGACAGGAGAAGGAGTCGACAGCCATTACAGGCGGATGCGGTGGCAAGTCTTCATCGGGATATTCATCGGTTACGCAGGCTTCTACATCGTCAGGAAGAACTTTTCCATGGCCATGCCCGGACTGGAGGCCCTTGGCTTCAACACCGAGGAACTGGCCATCGTGCTCTCCATGAACGCCATAGCCTACGGCTTTTCAAAGTTCCTGATGGCATCCATCTCGGACCGTTCCGACGCCAGGAAATTCCTCCCGCTGGGGTTGGTCATGGCCGCCATGTCGATGGCGTTCATGATCGTCCCCGTCAAGGCGCTGGGCGTGGAGCACAAAGGGGCGGCCATCGTCCTGATGTCGGTCCTCAATTTCCTGGTCGGCTGGTTCAACGGAATGGGCTGGCCTCCGTGCGGAAGGGTGATGACCCACTGGTTTTCGATAAAGGAAAGGGGGACATGGATGAGTTTCTGGAACTGCGCCCACAATGTAGGAGGTGCGCTGGTCGGGCCTATGGCCGCCTACGGGGCCGTCCTCTTCGGATCGTGGTTCTACGGCACCCACAGTGAATATTACTTCCTCATCGGCTCCTTCGCCTTTCCGGCAGCGGTAGCGGTCCTGATCGCCGTAATTGCCTTCTGCATGATCAGGGACACCCCCCAGTCGTGCGGACTGCCTTCGATCGAGAAGTGGTCGGGAGTGGCTTCGAACACATATTCGGAGAAAGCCGAAGAGGTGCTGTCGGTCAAGGAGATCTTCAAGACAGTCCTCAGCAACAAGCTGCTCTGGTACATAGCCTTCGCCAACGCCTTCGTCTACATGGTCCGGTACGGATGCCTCGACTGGGCTCCCAAAATCCTTACCGACAAGGGGATCGACCTGAAGAGCACGGGATGGGCGTATTTCGCGTATGAATTCGCCGCCATCCCCGGAACCATAATCTGCGGGTGGCTCAGCGACCATGTCTTCAAGGGCCGCAGGGCACTTCCTACGATACTGTTCATGGCTCTTGTGGGAGTGGCCATATTCATCTACTGGAAGAACCTGGACAACCTGACCGTCATAATCGCCTGCCTCATCGCGATCGGCTTTTTCATCTACGGCCCGGTCATGCTTATTGGAGTTCAGGCTCTCGACCTGGCTCCCAAGAATGCCGCAGGTACAGCGGCAGGCCTTACAGGCTTCCTCGGCTATGTCCTAGGCACGGCAGTCCTCGCCAACATAGTCATCGGCTTCGTGATGAAGAACGTCGGGCTGGACATGGTCTTCATCCTCCTGATTGCAGCCTGCGTACTGTCAATCCTGCTGATGCTGCTAACCTATAAGGCTGAGCAGTACCTGGTCAGGAACAAATAGCCTCGGCCCCGTTCCCCCGCCCTCTCGGCGTTCACGCACTTTTTTTTCTTAAAAGGGCGAAAAAATTTTCGTAATAATACAAACGTTTGTATATTTGCAAGTCCGCACGTTTAAGTGCGTTACCATAACCACAAAACATGAAGGCCTTTTTCTCGTCCGGAAAAATACAAACGATTGTATGGATATCGTTGCTCGCACTGGCATTCTGCTGCGGCAGAAAGCCGTCCTATGAATTCGCAGACCTCTACGAAGGCCTGCCTTTCGACATGCCCAGGGTCCAGAGACCTTCCATTCCGAAGAGGAGCGCCAGCATCGTCGAGTTCGGCGCCGTCGGGGACGGGATAACCCTCAACACCGAGGCTTTTGCGGCCGCGATCTCCCACGTCTGTGGAAAGGGAGGCGGCCATGTCGTCGTTCCGGAGGGGATATGGCTCACGGGGCCTGTCACTCTGCTGGACAACATAGACCTGCACCTGGAAGAAGGGGCTGTCATTGTCTTCAGCGCCGACAGGGACCTCTATCCCATCATAGAGACCAACTTCGAAGGCCTGGACATGTACAGGTGCCTCTCCCCCATCAATGCCTACCGGGCCAGGAACATCTCCATCACCGGAAAGGGGATCATCGACGGAAGCGGCGACTCCTGGCGCGAAGTCAAGAAACAGAACGCCCCGCCCAAGGTATGGAAGGAAATCCTCAAGAACGGCGGAGTACTCTCCGACAAGCAGGACGTCTGGTTCCCCGACGAGGGGTACAAGAAGGCACGCGCGACCTCGGGCAACTTCAACAATCCGGACCCGAGCCTCGACACCGCCGAGATAAAGTCTTTCCTCAGGCCGGTCATGGTCTCGGTCCGTGAATGCGAGAACGTCCTCCTGGAAGGCTGCACTTTCCAGAATTCCCCTGCATGGAACATCCATCCCCTCTACAGCAGAAACCTTATAATCAAAGACATAAATGTCCGCAACCCTTGGTATGCCACCAATGGTGACGGAATCGACATCGACGCCTGCGAGAACGTCATCCTGCAAGGCGCGACATTCGACGTCGGCGACGACGCGATCTGCATCAAGTCCGGCAAGGACGAGGACGGGAGGAGGCATGCGGTCAAATGCAGGAACCTCCTCATCGACCGCTGCACCGTCTATCACGGACACGGCGGCTTCGTGGTGGGCAGCGAGATGAGCGGCGGCGTCGAGAACATAAAGGTAACCCGCAACTGCTACCTCGGCACCGACGTGGGACTCAGGTTCAAGAGCACGAGAGGCCGGGGCGGAGTCGTGAAGGACATCTGGATCGACGACATCAAGATGAAGGACATCGTCGCCGATGCCGTGACGTTCAACCTGTTCTACGCAGGGAAGTCAGCCACAGAAGGAGGCCCAGGAGCGGAGTCCGCCACCATTCCGGAAGCCGACGAGACCACTCCCGAATTCAGGGACATCCACATCAGCAACGTCACCTGCAACGGAGCGGCGGCTGCAATAACTGTCAACGGCCTCGAGGAGAAGCCGGTCCGGGACATCTCCTTCAGCGGCGTGACCATCTCATCCCGGAAGGGCATAGAGGTCTCCAACGCAGACGGCATCACCTTCGAGAACGTCGTCGTCAGGACCCCAGGCGGCGAGGCTCCCTCCGTCAGGAATTCAACGAGGATCACATTCAAGTAACGGAATGAAAGGAATATTGAGCATGCTTGCAGCGGCAGCAGCCGCACTGGCCTTACTCTCGCCGGCCGCCGCCGGTGAAAGGAAGGCGGACATCGTAGTCGCACAGGACGGAACCGGAGACTTCACCACCGTCCAGGACGCCATCGACGCCGCTCCCGACTATGAGCACGACTATTACACCCTGATACTGGTCAAGGAAGGCACCTACCGCGAGAGGGTGACGGTCCCGCACAACAAGACAAGGATAATTCTCCGTGGGGAAGGAGCCGGGAAGACACGCATAGTGTACGGCATGTACGCCACGATGCTCTGGCCGGGGACCGACCGCAAGGTGGGGACTTCGGGCAGCGCCACGATGTACATCCACGCCAACAACATAGTCGTAGAGGACCTCAGCATCGAGAATGATGCGGGTGAAGGGAAGCAGATAGCCCAGGCCGTGGCCGTCAGCATCAACGGCGACAGGGTGTTCTTCCACAGGGTGAGCTTCATCGGCAACCAGGACACCCTCTACACCCACGGACAGTACTGCCGCAACGGATGGGCGGTCCGCAACTACTTCCTCGACTGCTACATCGAAGGTACCACCGACTTCATATTCGGACCGGCCACGGCCCTTTTCGAGAACTGCGAGATAAAGTCCAAGAAGGACAGCTACGTCACCGCTGCCTCCACGCCGAAAGAGTTCAGGTACGGCTACGTGTTCCGCAACTGCAGGTTCACTGCTGCACCAGGCATCACCAGATGCTACCTCGGAAGGCCCTGGGGCGCCTACGCCAAGACGGTCATCATCGACTGCGAGATCGGGGCGCACATCCTTCAGGAAGGCTGGCACGACTGGGAGAAGGAAGGCAAACCCGACACCAAGAAGAACTCCTTCTACGCCGAGTACGGCAACCACGGCCCTGGGGCGGCGCTTGACGGAAGGGTTAAGTGGTCCCACAGGCTCAGCGCCAGGAAGGCCGGGAAATACACATTCGAAAACGTAATGCTGGATCCATCAGACACCGACATCTGGGATCCCCTCAACATAAGATGAGAAGACTGATAACAGCAGCCGTACTTGCCGGCACCGTCCTCCTCCTCGCGTTCTGCAAGGAGGAAGCGCCGTTTTCAATGCAGGTAGTCAGGAGTGAGATGACCCGCTGCCCTGACGCCGACAGGCTGGACGGCCTCGAGGGCAGGCTCAAATGGAACTACACCACGGGGCTGGAACTGCTGTCTTTCCTGGAGGCGGCCCAGAGGTACGGCGGGGAGGACATCTTCGAATATGTCGAGAGCTGGTACGAACGGATGGTCGGCGAGGACGGCAGCATCCTGACCTACAAGACGGGAAACTTCTCCACCGACCACGTCTGCCCGGGAAGGACCCTGTTCAAGCTCTACGACAGGACCGGCAAGGAAAAGTACAGGATGGCGATGGACACCCTGCGGAGGCAGCTGTCACTCCACCCCAGGACCTCCGAGGGAGGGTTCTGGCACAAGAAAGTCTACCCGCACCAGATGTGGCTGGACGGCCTGTACATGGCACAGCCTTTCTACGCTGAATATGCCTCCCGCTACGAGGAAGGAAGTGTCCGCGAGGAAAGTTTCCGCGACATAGTGAACAATTTCCTGATCGTCGCCCGGCACACCTACGACCCCGCGACCGGACTCTACCGCCACGCCTGGGACGAGAGCCGCTCCATGTTCTGGTGCGACAAGGCGACCGGGCAGTCAGCCCACGCATGGGGGCGGGCCCTCGGCTGGTACTGCATGGCAATTGTCGACGCCATGCCGCTGGTCCCGGACGGGACCCCCGGGAAAGATGAGGTCCTCGGAATATTCAGGAACATCTACGAGACCCTGCCAAGGTACTCGGACCCCGCAACCGGGCTGTGGTACCAGGTCCTTGACCGCCCCGGCGCCGAAGGCAACTACCTCGAGTCGACATGCTGCGCAATGTTCGTCTACGCGATGCTCAAAGGAATCCGCATGGGCTACCTCGACGCCTCCCTGTACAAGGACGCGCGCAAGGCATATTCAGCCATGCTGGACACCTTCGTGACGACTGACGGGGACGGACTCGTGAACCTTGGCTCATGCTGCGCCGTAGCCGGACTCGGCGGGAAGGACAACCGCAGCGGGGACTACGATTATTACATCAACGAAAGGATATGCTCGAACGACCCGAAGGGCATCGGTCCCCTGGTCATGGCATCACTTGAAATCGAAAGGAAATGAACAGAAACAGGATTATAGCAATGATAGCGGTGGCGGTGTTCTCGTGCGGCGGAAAGGAGACTCCCGAGACTCCGAAGGCTCCGGCCGTGCCTGTCAACTTAACCCTCCACCGCAGCACCGAGAATTCCCTCAGCTTCCAGTGGGACGAAGTGGAAGGCGCCACTTCCTACGACTGGACCCTGACCCAGGGTGGTTCGATGGTCAAGGAAGGGACCTCGACTGCCCGGAACGCCATCATCACCGGCCTGGCGAAGGCTACGACCTATGCCTTCTGCGTCAGGAGCGTCGCCGGGGAACTCAGTTCTTCATATTCACAGGCGATTGAAGCCACTACGGCAGGCACGCCCGACCCTTCAGGTCCCGACACGCCCGGAACGTCCGACTTCGACTATTCCGAGTTCAGGATTCCCGAGGCGGAAGAGGACGGGAAGCCAAGGGCCTTCCCGGGAGCGGAAGGCGGCGGGCGCTTCGTCACGGGAGGACGCGGAGGAGCCGTCATCCATGTGTCCAACCTCAACGACTCTGGTTCCGGTTCCCTGCGCGCGGCGATAAACACGAAGGGGCCCAGGACCATCGTCTTTGACGTGGCCGGGACCATCGAACTCAAATCGGCGCTGAAGGTGGAAAAGGACTACGGAGACCTCACGATCGCCGGGCAGACCGCTCCCGGAGACGGGATATGCCTGAAGAACTACAACTTCCGCATAAATGCGAGCAACGTCATCATCCGCTACCTGCGCTTCCGGATGGGAGACGAGAAGAAGACCGAAGACGACGCCTTGAACCTCTACACCGGGGACAACGACATCCGGGACGTCATCATCGACCACTGTTCTCTGAGCTGGTCCACCGACGAATGCGGTTCCTTCTACGGGATGACCAACTTCACCCTCCAGTGGTGCATCCTCTCGGAGAGCCTGCGCAATTCGGTGCACGGGAAGGGCAAGCATGGCTACGGAGGGATCTGGGGCGGTGCCAACGCCACCTACCACCACAACCTCCTCGCCCACCACGACAGCCGCAACCCCAGGCTGGACCATGACTACGTGTCCACCCTGAAGGGACCGGTCGACATCGTCAACAACGTGATCTACAACTGGGGATCCAACACCAGCTACGGAGGTGAAAGCGCCAACGGCACGAACACCTTCAAGCAATACAACGTAGTGGCCAACTACTACAAGCCCGGCCCCGCCACGAGCCATTACTACGGCGACAAGAAGATACGCTTCATCGACCCGACGACCTCATGCTCCAACTGCACGTCCGAGATGGGAGTCTCCACTGTCGTGCCAGGGCATTTCTACATGACCGGCAACTACATGTCCGGGCATCCCGGCATGACTGCCGACAACTGGACAGCCACCACTGCCGATGCCGCCACGATCGCAGCCATCAAGTCCGACAGCCCGTTCCATTGGAGCGAAGGAGCGATGATGATGACCGTCCATTCTGCGGAAGACGCATTCGACCAGGTCACTGAATATGCAGGAGCATCCCTCAGGCGCGACCCCGTCGACAGGAGGGTGGCCGAAGAAACGGTCAAGGGTACCTTTACCTTCGAAGGCTCCGAGACCGATGCCGACTCCCCATCCAGGAAGGGCTTCATCGACACCCAGGAGGACGTCGGGGGCTGGCCCACATATTCTGCTACGGAGACTGAGGAAGCAAGGATGAAGAAGGACACCGACAAGGACGGGATCCCTGACAGCTACGAAGACTTCTTCGGGCTGGACAAGGACAACGCCGCGGACGGCAAGGCCGTCAGCCTCGACATACACGGACGCTACACCAACCTTGAGATGTACCTGCACTACCTGGTCAGGGAAATCACGGCCGGACAGGTCAGCAACGGGAAATACAAGAAACTCTGATTCTTGATCATCATATCATCAACAATACCACAAACATTTCACAATCCTATGAGCAAATTCTCAATCAAGCTTGCCGCTCTCCTCGCCGGTCTCCTAAGCGCAGTAGCGCTCGAGGCCCAAGAGGTGAAAGGTACAGTAAAGGATGCCAACGGAGAGCCTCTGACTGGTGTGTTTGTCTTGATCCAAGGCACCCAGACAGGTACCACGACGGGACTGGACGGCGAATATGCCATCAACGTCCCGGACGCTTCGAAGGCAGTCCTCCAGTTTTCAATGATCGGGATGAAAGCCGTTACCGTCCCCGTGGCGGGAAAGTCGGTCATCGACGTAGTGATGGAAGACGACGCCAACGTCCTTGACGAGACGGTAGTTGTCGGATACGCTACCGTCAAGAGGCGCGACCTCCTCGGTTCGGTGGCTTCGGTCGGCTCCGAGAAACTGACCGAACAACCGGTGACGACCGTCAGCCAGGCCCTTTCAGGGAAGATGGCCGGAGTCTCCGTCGTGACCACCGAAGGCGATCCTGATGCCGACATCAAGATCCGCGTCCGCGGAGGCGGTTCCATCACCCAGGACAATTCCCCTCTCTACATCGTCGACGGCTTCCCCGTGGAATCCATCAACGACATCGCTTCCTCCGAGATCCAGAGCATTGACGTCCTGAAGGACGCCTTCTCCACCGCGATCTACGGAAGCCGGGGCGCGAACGGTGTCGTCATCGTGACCACCAAGAGCGGAGAGAAAGGACGCAAGGTCAGTGTCAGCTTCAACTCCTACTACGGATTCAAGACAATGGCCAACAAGGGCGCCATACAGACCATGGACTCCGAGAACTTCGTGAAGTTCCAGTATGAGCTCGGCCTGCTGAGGGACAACCTCTCCACGGTCTACAACTCCTATTTCGGCACCTTCGACGACATCGACCAGTACGTAGGCCTCCCCTGCAACGACTGGGTCGGGATGGTTTTCGGCAACACCGGAACCACATTCAGCACCGACCTCACAGTCTCAGGCAGCAGCGAAGGCGTCAACTGGACCCTCGGCTACGCCCACATCGGGGACGATGCGATCATGAAGAACTCCAACTACGCCAGGGACAACCTCAACTACAAGTCAAAGTTCAAGACCTCGGACAGGACATCGATCGACGTCAATGTCAGGTACTCCCGTACCAATATCCGCGGCGCCGGAGCCAACTCCCTGAATGACAATTCCGGGCAGTCCTCCTCGAACGGACGCCTCAAGCATGCCGTCCTCTACACCCCCATCCCCGTGAGGCAGCAGTTCCTCTACGGCGAGGACGAGGAAAACTACGGAGACACCGTGCAGCCCCTGGTCGCAGTCGCGGACAATGATTCCAAGAAGGTACGCACCACATGGAACGCCAACGCGGCCTTCAACTGGGAGATCGTTGACAACCTCAAGCTCAAGATCGACGGCGGCATGGAAGATTACCGCCAGACCGACAACAGGTTCTACGGGATGAGCACCTACACCGTCTACAACGCAGGTGCCGCAGGCCCCGCAGCCTCGTACATCGATACGTTCCGCAACAGGTACCGCAACACCAACACCCTTCAGTACAATTTCGAGGACATCCTCCCCGAAGCACATTCGCTCGACATCCTCCTCGGAGAAGAGATGACCATACTGAAGAGCAACGTGGTGACGGCCACCGTCTCCGACCTGCCGGACTTCTTCTCCGCCAAGCAGGCCTGGAACTTCCTTTCTTCCGGGACCCCCGGTTCCATCAGGAACTATTACAACCCGGACGACAACCTCCTTTCATTCTTCGCAAGGGCGAACTATGACTACATGCACAAGTATTCGATTGGCGGGACTCTCCGCGCAGACGGTTCCTCGAAGTTCGCCAAGGGCAACAGGTGGGGATTCTTCCCTTCCGCGGCAGCTTCCTGGACAATCTCCAACGAAGACTTCATGAAGGACAAGGAGTGGATCGACCAGCTGAAGCTCCGCTACAGCTTCGGTACCGCGGGAAACAACAACATCCCCACGGGACAGATCAACAAGATCTACTCGGCCTACGCCACCACCGACCCCACCATGCTGAACATCATCTCCACCGGCAGCACCTACTGGATGGCTGGGAAGATCATGAACAACCCCGACCTGACCTGGGAGACCACCTACACGCACAACATCGGTCTCGACTTCAGCCTATGGCACAGCAAGGTTTCAGGTTCCGTGGAGGTCTACCAGAATGACACCAAGGACCTTCTGATCAACTTCCCGGTCAAGGGCACCGGCTATGATTCCCAGTACCGCAACCTCGGCTCGACCAGGAACCGCGGCGTCGAACTCACCCTCAACATGCCTCTGGTCACTAACAAGGACTTCTCACTCAACCTGTCCGGCAACATCGCCTACAACAGGAACAGGGTGGTGGACCTCGGAGGCCTCAAGAGCATCACCGCCGAATCCGGCTGGGCTTCGACCGAGATCGGTCCCGACTACATCGTGGAGGTTGACCAGCCGCTCGGCAACATGTACGGCTACGTGAGCGACGGCCGCTACTCCATCTCCGACTTCGACTTCACCAACGGAAAATGGGTCCTCAAGGAAGGAGTTGTCGACTGCAGCTCCATCGTAGGTTCCGGATTCATGCGCCCGGGAGCCCCCAAGTTCAAGGACCTGGACAAAGACGGCCTGCCGGACAAGAAGGTCATCGGAAACGCATCCCCTGACTTCCAGGGAGGATTCTCGCTCAGCGGCTACTTCAAGGGCATCGACTTCGGAGCCAACTTCAACTACATGATCGGCAACGACGTCTACAATGCCAACAAGATAGAGTTCAACTCTTCCCGCAAGTTCACGACCCTGAGGAACCTGACCACCCTCTCCAACCTGGACAACCGCTGGACCAACGTTGACTGGAACACCGGCGAACTCATCACCGATCCCGCCGCACTCGAGGCGGCGAACAAGGGTACGACCCTCTGGGCCCCCTTCGTCCAGAACGCCATATTCAGCGACTACGCCGTCGAGGACGGTTCATTCCTCAGGCTCCAGTCCGCCACCATCGGCTACACCCTGCCTGAGACCCTCACCGAAAAGGTCCACATCCGCAAGCTTCGCTTCTATGCGACCGGGACCAATCTCTTCTGCCTCACCAAGTACTCAGGTTACGACCCAGAAGTGGATACCAGGCGTGCCACGCCCCTCACTCCAGGAGTTGACTGTTCGGCCTATCCCAAGAGCAGAGGCTATGTGTTCGGAGTCAACGTAACCTTCTAATTTGAACAGAGTATGAAAAAAATACTTAAATACTTCGCCATTGCAGCAGCGGCGACTATGGTCCTCGGTTCCTGCGACAAGATACTCGACCAGGAATCCCCTTCCTCGTTCGACGACGCCACGGTGTATTCCAACTATGCCCTCGCCGAGCAGACCATATTCTCAATCCACATCGCTTTCGGCGAGCAGAACAGCTACCGCGGACGCTTCCTGCCATGGTACGGCTTCAACACCGACATCGAGTGGTACAACAGCGCCAAGAGCGGCGACCAGGACAAGACCGGCATAGCCTCCTACGACTGCCTGGCCAACAACCAGCAGCTCGGACAGGAGAAGAACCCTTACGCAGACATGTACAGCGCCATAGAAAGGGCGAACCTCACCCTTGCCGGCCTCAAGGAATACGGCAACATCGATAAGGACGCCGACATGGCATATCTCTACGCCGAGACACTGACCCTTAGGGCCATGCTCTACTATGACCTGATCAAGGCATGGGGAGACGTTCCGGCACGCTTCGAGCCCCTGAACTCGGAGACCATGTACATTCCGAAGTCAAGCCGCGACGTGATCTTCAACCGGATCCTGTCCGACCTGGACGACGCGATACCCAACCTCCCCTATCCGGGTACGACATCGACCACCAAGACCGTGGACCGCGTCAACAAGTGCTTCGCCGAAGGCCTCTATGCCAGGATCGCACTCGCTGCATCCGGCTACGCCCTCCGTCCCGCCGACGGGAAGGTAGGGACCGGAGACCTCGGAAGCGTGAGACTGTCCTCGGACGGCAACCTCAGCAAGGAAACCCTCTATCCGAAGGCCCTTGCCTACCTCAAGGACGCCATCAACTCCGGCTACTGCTCCCTTGAGTCCGATTTCGAGACCCTCTGGCGCAATGTCAACAACTTCGACCTGGCGGCAGGCAAGGAACTTCTCTTCTGCATCCCCTTCGGGGACACCGACAGCAAGGTGCGTGGAAGGTGGAACTACACTTTCGCCGTCAAGAACGAGAATGCCTCCATCTTCGGGTACACCTTCAACCAGGGCGGTACTGCCGGTCCGACCCCCAATTTCTGGTTCAAGTTCGCCGAGGGCGACAGCAGGCGGGACATCTCCTGCGTAAACTGGAAATGGGTCAAGAGCACCGGACTCCAGGAGCCTGCAGGCATCAACACATGGTACTTCGGCAAGTTCCGTTTCGACTGGATGTCAAAGCACCCTTACAACGGGGGGAACGACGACGGCGTCAAGCCGGTCGTGATGCGCTACGCAGACGTCCTGCTGATGGCCGCCGAGATTGCCAATGAGCTCGGAGACCTCCAGACCGCCAAGGACTGCTTCCTCCAGGTAAGGTCCCGCGCCTTCAAGGGCAACGAGAACCTTGCCGAAAGATTCGTCTCCGGGATAGTCAGCAAGGACGACATGTTCAACGCGATTGTCGACGAACGTGCCTTCGAGTTCTGCGGCGAGTTCCTCCGCAAGGCAGACCTGATCCGCTGGAACATGCTCGGAAGCAAGATCGAGGAGACCAAGGCGGACCTGACCGCCCTGTCGGAACTCTCCGGAGACTACTCCTACCTTACCGGCAACATCTGGTGGAAGGAGAACGACAACGAAGACGGACTCGTCATCTGGGGCCTCGGCCCGAACGAAACCGGCTCGCCTGAAGGCAAGGACTGGAACCAGGAAAGCGGCTACATCAGCACCTCGAAGCTCAAGGAGGACAAGATCGGCTGGCTCGCCAGCGGAGATCCCGATGCAAAGCAGTTCTGGCCCATCTTCGACTACATCCTGAACAACAGCCAGGGTTCCATCAAGAATGACTACGGTTACTAGCAGACAACCATTAATACGAAGAAAATGAAACTGTTTAAGAATTCATTCGCAATCCTTGCCGCTCTCGTCCTCGGCCTGTTCGCAGGTTGTTCCAACACCCTGGAAGAGATCACCGACCTCGACCTGGACAGGTGCCTGGAGCCAATGAACCTCACGGCCAGGGTCAACCAGGGCAACCTCGTTACCTTCAACTGGGATGCGACCAAAGATGCGGAGCAGTACATCATAATCGTCTACACCGACGAAGCGATGACACAGGAGTACTGGAGCGGGACCATAAGCCCCGACCAGCTTCCCCTGACCAAATCCTTCGAGGCGGACCAGACCTACTACTACAAGGTGCAGGCTGTCAGCAACTCGAAAGATGCCTCGAAGTGGGCGGTCTATTCGAAGCCTATCAAGACCTTCGCCGTGAAGGACAACCTCTTCCTGGAGGCCTCCGACAGGGGCGCGGACAACATCAGCCTGTCCTGGTCCACCGAACTGGAAGACTACCTGGAGGTTGACCGGATCGAATACGGACTTCCCGGAGAGGAAGACGTCCAGACCTACACTCTCTCCGACGAGGAGAAGGCTGCCGGAAAGGCCACCATAGCCGGCCTGACGCCAGGAACTGAATATGTGTTCACCCTCTACTACAAGAGCGCTTCACGCGGCGAAGTGGATGTGTGGACGACTCCCGACCCGACCGGACTCACAACCGTGAACTCCCTTGCCGGTCTCCAGAATGCACTGAAGACTCCCGGATCCAAGATCCTGCTCACCATGGACGGATCCCCCTACACCTTCGCCGAGGACGCAGTCGCCGACATCGACGGAGCGGTCGAGATCTACGGGCAGGGTGCCGCTGACGGCTCCATGCCGGTGATCAACGGGGAATTCCACATCACCTCAGCCTTCAGCGGCGACTCGATCCGTTTCGAAAGTGTCGAGCTCAACGGCCAGAAGGGAACACGCGGGTTCACCATCCAGCTCAAGAACGGAGGCGGGATCAAGGATGCTGTCAAGATTGACGACATCACCTTCAGGAACTGCGTCATCACAGGCTATTCCAAGGGTCTCCTCTACGAGTGGGGACAGCCCATGGATGTAGGCTCGGTCAACTGGGAAAGCTGCGACATCAACAACATCAATGCAGACGGTACAGGCGGCGGTGACGTCATCGACCTGCGCGGTACTGCCAGCAGCCCCCTGTCCTCCATCGGCGCCATAAACATCGTCAACAACACGATGTACACCGGCGGCCGTACCTACCTGAGGATCGATTTTCCCCAGTCGCTTGGCGACATCAAGGTCGAAAACAACACGATGTTCGACCTGTGCGTCAGTGACAACACCAACAACGCCGGTCTCGTCGCGATCCAGACCCAGCCCTCTTCCGTCTCCTTCAAGAACAACCTCGTGATCGGGATGGGAGAGAAAGCCAAGCTCGGAGGCGACAACACCGTCAGTTCCGGTGGATTCAACGGCTACAAGTACCTGGGCAGCGACAACATCAGCTTCGCAAACAACCACTACTACGATGTCGCCGCAACCTTCTTCAACAACAACATGAAGCAGTCTGACGCGACAGGCGGCGGCGGTTCCATGCTTGAAGAAGACCCTTGCTACAACGCCAAGGCCGGATTGTTCAACCTGACCAACGCAGACTTGGTCGCCGCCAAGGTGGGAGCCTCGAAGTGGTGGGTTGGATATGTCGAGAAAGCCGAAGACCTCACTCTCGGGACCATCGAAGGCAAGAAGACATGGCTCTTCAGCAACGCCAAGCTGTTCTCGGGTACCATCAAGAGCGACAGGGTCAGGGATTATCTGTACATCAGCGCAGACGAGTCCACTCCGATAGTCGTCGACAACGGCATGGCAGCATTCCAGACTGCCACGGTTACCAACAAGAAGGGCGTCCCTCAGCTCGGATACTTCAAGTTCAAGGTTACCGAGCCCGGTTCGGTCTACATCAAGGTCGCCGATCCCGAAGGCCTCGGCAACCATGTGGTCATCGGCGTCGGTCCCCTGGACGGTTCATCAGTCACCATCAAGGGCGGAGCATCGGCGCTTGTGGACATGGACAACGCCCAGAAGATCCTCATCTCCGACATCACCGAAGAGTGCTTCGTATATGTGTGGGTATCCGGCCCCGTGGCCATCAGCCAGCTCGCCTGGTCTACGGACACGACTCCGCTCAACACTGCCCTTCCCACTCCACAGCCTTCGGCCGACCCGGCGGCCATCACCGTCGGAGATGCTACCGACATAGTCGTTTCCTGGCCTGAGGTGGCAGATGCCGCTTCATATTCAGTCGTGTTCGGAGGGAAGACATATGCAGTCGAGGAAGGCACCAGCTACACCATCCCTGCGATCACCTCTGGCATGCTCGATGCCGGCAGCTACACCGTGGAGGTCTACGCCAACCCTGGCGAAGACGACATCTACAACACCGAATCCGCTCCCGGAGTCGCAGCGTTCGCAGTACAGCCTAAGAGCGACGGCGGTGAAGGAGAAGGACTTGTCGTGAAAGACGTAGAGCAGCTGCTTGCAGCGATCACCGCCGGCAAGAGCGAGATCACCCTTGCCCCCGGCACCTACGACCTCACCGAATCGATAGCCGTGAGTTCTCCCCTCTCCCTGAAGGGACAGGACGGAGCCGTTGTCAACGGAGCCGCCTTCACCCTTGCAGGTACGGAGGCCCAGACCTTGAGCCTTGAGAACCTGACCCTGAATGCAAACGGGCAGGGTATCCTCGTGGGCTTCGATGCCGCAGGGGCAACCCTTTCCGACATCGTCATCAAGGACTGCTCCATCGACGGCTATTCAAAGAGCATCATCTACAGCAATGCCGACGCCAACAATGTAGGCAACCTGCTGGTCAAGGGCAACATCATCACCAACCAGGGTACCGGACAGGGTGGATTCGACTTCCGCAAGGGCACCCTCACGAACGTAAGCCTGACCGAGAACACCTTCAACGGAGGCTTCCGCGACTTCATCAGGATGGATTCCGGAGTGGTCTGCTCGACGCTGGACATCAGCCACAACACATTCTTCGACGTGTCCAACAACGCAAGCAACACCGTCCTTTACGTGAGGAACAAGAATGCCAGGTACACCGTAAGCGGCAACCTGTTCCACACGATGAACGTCATCCTCGCAAAGGCCGGAGACGCTACGGCTGTTCCCGCCATGTCAGGCAACTACTACTTCAATGTCAGCGAGAAGTTCTTCACCGGAAGGATTGACGAAGAGACCGCCAAGGGCGGTGGCGGAGTCGTGCTCGGCAGCGATCCTTGCAAGGATGCGGCAGGAGGTGACTTCACTCTCGTAAACGCCCTCGCCATCAGCGAGCAGGTAGGAGACCCGAGGTGGTGTCCTTCCGCCGCCGGCGGGAGCACCGACAGCTTCACGGTCTCCAGCGTCGATGAGTTCAACGCTGCCGTCGAAGCCGGGAAGACCGACATCAAGTTCGCCTTGAGCGGTACTCCGTACGACCTTTCAGCAGCTGCTATAACCCTCCCCGCCGGCACAAGGCTCAGCGGTGAGACCTCAGGCAGCGACAGGCCGACGGTCACCATCGCCCAACTGAACATAGCTGGCGAAGCAGGCACGATCATCCTCGAAGACATCAACTTCGTCGGTTCCGGTTCCAACAGCTTCCTCAACGTCACCGATGCCGCTACGGCAGAGCAGGTGATCGTCCGCAACTGTTCAATCAGCACCGTGAGCAAGTCCGTCTTCTATGACAACGCCGGTGCCACGGTTTCTTCTCTGGTGTTCAACAACGTAGTCATGTCCGGTCTCGGTGCCGGACAGGGTACGATCGACATCCGCAAGGGAACCTACGGCACCGTGACGGTCAAGAACTGCACCGTTGTCGGGGGACGTGATTTCATCCGTGCCGATGCAGGTCGCGTCACCGGAGCCGTGAACATCTCGAACAACATATTCGACGGCTGCACCCTGAACAACGGCAACGGAATCCTGTATGTCCGCTCGACTCCGGAGAGCTATGTAGTGAACAACAACCTGTTCCTCAACGAGAACGGTGAGAACAACCTGCTCTGCAAGGCTTCCGGCGTCACCGTCCCTACCGCGATGGGCAACAACTGGTTCTACAACTGCACCGCGGCCAAGTTCTGGACCGGACTCATCACCCAGGAGATCGGAACCGCAGGTGGAGGCATCCTCGAAGCTGATCCCGTCAAGGATGCCGCTGCAGCCGACTACACCATCACCAACAGCGACCTCGCCGGCGCCGGCGTAGGCCCCACTTGCTGGAGATAGGACACGGTCATGCTGAAATTGGAAAGAGATCGACACTTCCGTCGGTCTCTTTTTTCTTTGCGCCGGGCTTTGCAGAGTCGGTAGCTTGCTTCTTCGGGGACTCCGTTCGTCTCGCGATAAGTTGCTGCCATCGGGCCCCTCTGCCCGTGTGACATCCCTCCGCCAGATATACCAGGTATATTCATCGCAGACGGAAAATGACCGCAATCTTTCCGATTATGGTTATTTTTCGTATATTGTCAGAAAATCAGCGGCTAAACGACTATGAGACAGATCCATTCATATCTTTGTCCCCTCCGTGCAGGAATTCTCCTTTTCCTGCTGCTGCTTGTATCCATCGCCGCACCGGCCCAGACCGAGGTGTCCTGCAGGCGCGGTGCTACGCAGCTGGAGGACATCCTTCCCCCGTCGCCGGATCAACAATTAGAGCAACTACGCCGAACCAAGTTTATAAAGCAGCTGCCACATTACAAAATGCTAAGATATTAAGAGATGCAGGGGAAAAGGTGCAAAACGGGTTTATTCTATCAGTTACCGGAGGTGGATTGATACAAAATAAAGCGGAAAAAAAACTTAAAAGGTTATGAATAATGTATTCTATCTAATAATAGTATTATTATCTATTACTGGATGTAAATCTCCAATCATAAATAATAAAGATATATGTAGTATTATTGTTGAAAACTATAGTATTTCTCAGACACAAACGATAACAGACTGCTCTCAAATAAATAAATTATTGAGAATTAGTACTGTTGCGTTAATTTGTTAAACTTTAAAATAACGTTAGTTCATTGACATTTTGATTTTGATCGAGTAGGTTGTTGTCCGGGTTCGTGAGGAGGTCTACAAGGTCCATTTTCATGAGCGCTGATACGCTGAGAAGTGTAGCGACCTCGGTGATTGTGTAAGTGCAATCCTTGACGGAGGCCTTTATACGCGCCACTATCAGGTAGGTGCAGATGGCCGTCCACAGTTGTGTCTTAACAGCATTCTCCGAATGGCCCCAGAGGGCTTTGATTGTCAGGTTGCCCTTTATCCACTTGAAGAAGGTCTCAATCTGCCACCTGTTCCGGTACAGATCCGCTACTTGCAGAGCGCTGATATCAGTCTGGTTCGTAATGAACGTAAGATCTTCGTCATTCTCCGCATCGTAGTACTTGACCATACGGATAGGCTTGGGATATAACTTCTTGGGTTTGGGTCCCGTCAGTCGGATGGTGTAGTCACCGCGAAGTCCAGTGCTTTCATCAATGTTGTAGTTGGTGTCAATCACTTCGTACTTCATATTGTTCTTCGCCCGTGTGATCCAATAAGCGTTGTGCTCGTTGATCCTGAGCAGAGCTTCGAAGTCCACGTAGGCCTTGTCCATCACATAGATGGCCCAAGTCTCTATCTCAAAGACATCCAGGAAGTTACTGTCATGCCATTTGCCGTGAGTGATATGAATGAACGTCGGAATGCTGCCACGCAGACTAAGCATCGTATGCATCTTGACAGCACCTCTTTCATACTTGCCGAGAGCCCAGGTCATCAACTTGATACTGCAAGATATCGTTGTGGAGTCTATGGCGAATATCTCCCAGCCCGGGAGAAAAACATCAGGAATCGGTTCCATCCGGTAAAGAGGTCTGACGATGTCGATCAAGACATATCCCAGTTCCTCCCAGATGCGGTAATCCCGGTCCCTATTTGCCCGCGACAGCGACGACACATTCACGGTCTGGCGAAAGCCAAGCGGGTAGAGTATCCTTTGATGGGCCTTGAGGCACAAACAAATGTCGCGGATCGAGTTGCAGACGGTCAACTGACCAAACATCATATGAAGAAAGAGATTGTAACAAGTCAGATCCCTCACATGATAATCTCCGTTGTACTTCTTGACTATGCAATCAAACTCGTAACGCGGGATGAAATCAGCAACCTGGGCAAAGACGTACTTACCGGTGTTCATAATCTTGCAGCAATACAGGCTGCAAAATTACCTACTCATTTCAAATCAAAAAATCAAAGATCGCTTATAATATATTAACTATAAATAACTTACAGAATATTGCGAAAAATTAACGCAACACTAGTAATTGAGAATTATTAATTCAAGCAAACAAGAATTATTTAAATTTCAGCCTGATTATAGTGTTACTATATTGTATGGGAATAATGAAAAAAAGGTATTACTATTAAAAGGCCAATGTATCAAAATCGATGGTGTTACATATAGAACGAGCAAAAAAATGAGTGTAATGCTTGATAAATTATTTAAAACCGTATAATACCGAAATTCCCGCTCGTCAACGCCCTTGCCATCAGCGAGCAGGTAGGAGACCCGAGGTGGTGTCCTTCCGCTGCCGGCTATGAGACAGATTGCAAAACCTTATTTGGAATATTATGGAAAATAAAACTATCTTATTTTTATTTTATTCTCTGATGTTGTCAATGGCTTCTTGTTCGGTTAATAAAACAGTAAAATTGGAAACGCCCTTTGTTGCAGTTGTCAAGCTTATAGATGCCGAGCAGGCATTGGATTTAGAAACAGCAAAACAATATATTGATGTGGCTCGGGTGTATACGAATTTTGGTTCAGAAAATCCACAAGAAGATTGGGAAAAAATGATACGGTTTAATTATAATCTTGGCAGAGATAAAAAATTTACGAATAATTTTGGATATAGGAACTATGATATTGTGGAAACGGTCAATGGTAATAACGCAAGCATTTGTTTTAAAGCAAAAAGAGATAACGTAAGTATAAAAACAATAACTTACGGATTAGAGAAACGACAGAAAAAATGGATAGTTGTTTCCATCAATTATGTGATATGACCTCGGGCAGGTAATCCCATAGTTTGCTGGTGGCGTCCCAGAGGAGGTTGATGAGAATGGCATAATAAAATCTAATATGGTGGTACCGAAATTCCCGCTCGTTTATGACGTAGTGATAATGTCCCAAAAAGTGTGTCCGGATAGGTAAAAGAAAAAAGTCTGTAACTTTAAAGAGTACAAAAAGAACCTAGTAAGTTCAACTTTAAAGAAACAGACTTATGCTAACTTTCACAAAAGGAACAACTTTCTGAGGTCATGTGCAAGCATGCCGAGAAAGAAAACGGTCTTCACGACCTTTTGTGTAGCCTTCCCTAAAAGGGGACACTTACACGATGGTATCCGCGCGAGGCGAAGCAGGGGCCGCACCAACCTGTATCAGAACCGGAAGTATTCCTTCGCATTATTGTAGGAGATGTCCCGTACCATCCGCTCGATGTCGGCTATCTCGCTCGAAGGGATCTTGCCATCTTCGATGTCCTTGCCGAGGACGTCACAAAGGATCCTGCGGAAATATTCATGGCGCGGATAGCTGATGAAACTGCGCGAGTCCGTGAGCATTCCGACGAAGCGGCTCAGGAGGCCGAGCATCGAGAGGGCGTCCATCTGGCGCCTCATTCCGATTTCCTGGTCGAGGAACCACCAGCCCGATCCGAACTGCATCTTGCCGGGCACGGAGCCGTCATTGAAGTTGTAGGCCATCGTCATCATCACCTCGTTGTCCTTGGGATTGAGGCAGTAGAGGATGGTCTTCGCAAGCTTCCCTTCTGAAGCGAGCCGGTCGAAGAACTTGTTTCCGGCGGCGGCTATCTCCTGGTCGTGGATCGCATCGTAGCCGGTGTCGGGTCCCACGAGACCGAACATCCTTGAGTTGTTGTTGCGGATGGCGCCGATGTGGAACTGCTGAGCCCACCCAGCCTCTGCGTCCATAACCGCCTGGTCGTGCAGGAAGGCGGAGCGGAACTTGGCAAGTTCTCCGGCGTTGGGAGCCTTCCCGAGCAGCACTTTCTTGAATATGATCTCGATCTCGATCTCCTTGTAGTCGGCGCTGTAGAAGTTCTCGAGACCGTGGTCGGAAAGCTTGCAGCCCATCGAGGCGAAGAAGGCATGCCTCTTTTCAAGAGCCTCGCGAAGGTCGGCATAGGAATCAATCTCCTTCCCGGCCGCCTCGCCGAGCCGCACCAGGTATTTCTTGTAGGCTGCAGGGTCCTCGATGGCCATCGCCTTGTCGGGGCGCCATGCCGGAATGACCTTCGTCCCGAACGGGTTCTCCGCTATCATCTTGTGCCAGCGTAGGTCGTCGGCGGGATCGTCCGTCGTGCAGACAGTCTCGACGTTGAACCTGCGGATCAGGGCCTGTCCCCTGAACTCGGGAGTCGCCAGCTTGGCATTGCACTCTTCGAATATCTCGCGCGCGGTGGCAGGAGAAAGGATCTTGTCTATCCCGAAAACCCGGCTCAGCTCAAGGTGCGACCAGTGGTAAAGGGGGTTCCTGTGGAGGTAAGGCATGGTCTGCGCCCACTTCTCAAAGGTCTCCCAGGCAGAATGCGTACCGCCGGTGAGGTATTCCTCCCCCACTCCGTTCGCCCTCATAGCACGCCACTTGTAATGGTCGCCGTAATGTCCGTCCACCAGCCACAGCTGGGTGATGTCCCGGAACTGGATGTTCTGGGCTATCTGCTGCGGCACCAGATGGCAGTGGTAGTCGATGATGGGCATCTTCTCGGCGCTCCCATGGTAGAGTTGCCTGGCAGCGTCCGTCCTGAGCATGAAGTCTTCGTTGATAAAACTCGCCATATTAAAAAGATTTTATTGTGTCCTGTGTGTTACAAAGACAAAAATACTTATTTTTGCATAGAAATACAAACGTTTGCATCCGATTTCGGTCCATTTGTCGGGAATTGTTTGTAAATTGCGGAAGGAAAACAACAAAACCATACATATGTCTACACAAAAGAAACTGATGACCAACTGGCGCTGGTGGCTGTGTTCGCTGCTCTTCGTCGCCACGACTGTCAACTACCTCGACCGGCAGGTGCTATCACTCACCTACGAGGACTTCATCAAACCGGAATTCCACTGGACCGACAATGACTACGGCACGATTACGGGAATGTTCTCCATCCTCTATGCCATCGCCTGCCTGTTCGCCGGCAAGTTCGTGGACTGGATGGGCACGAAGAAAGGCTACCTGATCGCGATCGGGGTCTGGTCCGCCGGAGCCTGCCTCCACGCAGCGTGCGGCTGGGCCACCGCCCACATCGTCGACGGACTGGGCAGCGTCGCTGCGCTCCGCGCAGTGGAAGCCGGGAGCAACATAGCGCTTGCAGTGTCCACCACCTCTGTCTGGCTGTTCCTGCTGTGCCGGGGCATACTTGCCCTGGGCGAAGCCGGAAACTTCCCCGCCGCCATCAAGGTCACGGCTGAATATTTCCCGAAGAAGGACCGCGCCTTCGCAACTTCCATATTCAACGCCGGCGCTTCCGTAGGAGCCCTGGCCGCACCGCTGTGCATCCCCCCGCTCGCCGTCAGGTTCGGCTGGGAAATGGCATTCATCATCATCGGTGGACTCGGTTTCATCTGGATGTTCTTCTGGGCGTTCATGTACGACAAGCCTGAAGAAAGCAAGCATGTCAACGCCGCAGAACTCGAGTACATCCACCAGGACGACGAGGCGGAAGCCGCAGAGAAGGCCGCTGCCCGCTCCGAAAAGGCGATTCCGTTCCTCAAGTGCTTCAAGTACCGGCAGACCTGGTCGTTCATCACCGGCAAGTTCTTCACGGACGGAGTATGGTGGTTCTTCCTCTTCTGGGCTCCTTCCTACTTCAGCAACCAGTTCGACGCTCCCGCCACCTCGCATCTGGGACAGTGGCTGATATTCACCCTCTACCTCATCGTGACGGTGATTTCCATCTTCGGCGGATACCTTCCGAAGGTCTTTGTCGAAAAGAAAGGCATGAATCCCTATCAGGGAAGGATGCTGGCGATGCTGATATTCGCGTTCTTCCCCATCGCCGCCCTCTTTGCGCAGCCGCTTGGAATGGGATCGGGCAACCCCTGGTGGCCTGCGATCCTCATCGGCCTTGCCGGAGCCGGGCACCAGGCCTGGAGCGCAAACCTGTTCTCAACCATCGGCGACATGTTCCCCAAGAGCACCATAGCCACCATCACCGGCATCGGTGCGATGGCCGGAGGTGTAGGCTCGATGATCATCCAGAAGGTTGCCGGGAAACTTTTCACCTATGCGGAGAACGCCGGAAGCGCCTTCACCTTCCTCGGTTTCGAGGGCAAGCCTGCAGGTTACTTCATCATGTTCTGCTTCTGCGGAATAGCCTACCTCCTTGCATGGACGCTGATGAAGAGCCTGGTTCCGAAATACTCCCCTATCAAGGAGGGTTAACCTGTCTCTGACATTCTGTCAGCACTTGGCCGTTGGCAGATAATTTGATATCTTTGAAGCCGTCCGCCTGCATTGTCAGGCTGGACGGTTTCAGTTTGAATCAAAAAAGGAAAACGATATGTCCAAGAAAAAGAAAGCAGGAATGAACGTGGAAAAGGCGGAAGAAGAGAAGATTGAAGTGAAAACCGGAGCTTCCGGCGACGAGACCGGGGCGGAAGACGAGAAGAAGGCTGAATCCAAGGAGGAAGCCCCAAGCCGGTTGGAAGAGCTGGAAAAGGAGAACGAGACCTTGAAGGCAAGCCTTGCGAAGGAGAAGGACGACTACCTGCGCCTGATGGCGGACTTCGACAATTTCCGCAGGCATTCCGCCGAAGCGAAGCTTGACCTGGTGCATAATGCCGCAGCCGACACCATCAAAGGCCTCCTGCCAGTGCTGGACGACTGCGAAAGGGCTCTTAAGATGCTCGAGGAATCGCAGGATGACGCTGCGAAGGAAGGCACCGAGCTCATCTACGGCAAGCTTATGTCATACCTCAAGGGGAAGGGGCTGGAGCCTATCAAGGCCAAAGGTGAAAAGTTCGACACTGATTTCCACGAGGCCGTGGCGCAGTTCAATGCCGGAGAGGAGATGAAGGGGCTTGTCTACGACGTGGTCCAGACAGGCTACACGCTTTCCGGAAAAGTGATACGCTACGCCAAGGTGGTTGTCGGGATATAACAGGAGGATTCTACGGCTATGGCTGAAAGAAGAGACTATTATGAAGTACTCGGGGTGGCTCGTACAGCTACCGCCGACGAGATAAAGGCCGCCTACAGGAAGGCGGCCATGAAGTGGCATCCAGACCGCTGGGTCGAAGGGACTGAACAGGAAAAGAAAACCGCGGAAGAAAAGTTCAAGGAAGCCTCGGAAGCATATTCAGTGCTGAGCGACCCTGACAAGAGGGCCAAATACGACCAGTTCGGATTCTCCGGTGTAGACAGCCAGGGGGCTCCCGACTTCAGCGGTGGATTCGGCAACCTGGATGACTTGCTCCGCGACCTCTTCGGCGGCGGATTCGGGGGCTTCGGCGGATTCGGAGGGTTCGGCGGATTCGGAGACTCCGGCAGCGGTGCCGGCGCACGCAGCAGGCAGAAGACAGTCTACAGGGGACGTGACATACGTACGAGGGTCCGGCTTACCCTGGAAGAGATTGCCAAGGGAGTGGAGAAGGAGATAACCATCGAGCGCAACCGACAGTGCCCCGACTGCAACGGCAGGGGGACGAAGAACGCTTCGGACATCAAGACCTGCCCCAACTGCAAGGGCACGGGCCAGGTCCAGCAGGTAACCAATTCACTGTTCGGCAGGACGATAACCTACGCCACGTGTCCGCAATGCGGCGGAGAAGGCACGATAGTGTCCAACCCGTGCAGGACCTGCGGAGGGACTGGACTGGTAAGAAGGCGTGAGACCGTCAAGGTCAAGATCCCCGCGGGAGTGGAAGAAGGGATGCAGCTGACCATCCGCGGAGAAGGGCATGCGGCGCCGCACAACGGGACCAACGGAGACCTGCTGGTCATAATCGAGCAGCTGGAGCACCCGCAGCTCAAGCGAAACGGCAAGAACCTGTTCTACTCGACGGTGATTCCGGTGACCGAGGCGATGCTCGGAACCGAGATCACAGTCCCATGCCTGGACGGCCCGCACAAGGTCAGCGTGGATCCTGGGACACAGTCAGGTACGATCCTGAAACTTCGCGGGAAAGGACTTCCGGCCGTACAAGGATACGGTTCCGGAAGCGGAGACTTGTTTGTCAAGGTGCTTGTCTGGATTCCGAAGAAGCTCTCAAGGGAAGAGAAAGCCACCCTTGAAGGGATGCGCGGCAGCAAATCCTTCACCGTCGACCTTTCACGCGAGGACAAGGCCCTGTTTGACAAGCAGAAAGAGATATTCTGAAGCTGAATACACCTTCTAACACGATAACGAAATGAAGAAACTCCTCATCAGCACCGCAGCCATGATGCTGACGGTTGCTTCGTTCGCCTGCACGAACCTCATCGTAGGCAAGAAGGCTTCCGTCGACGGGAGCGTCATGTGCACGTACAACTGTGACGGCTTCGGCTTCTCCGGAGCCCTCAGCTATTCCCTCCCCGGGATGCATCCGGACGGGGAAATGATCTCTGTCGGGCGTTTCGGCCCTGACGCAGCCCAAAGGCTGCTTCCCCAGGCTCCCTACACCTATGGCGTCGTCGGACTGATGAACGAGAAGCAAGTGTCCATCGTGGAAACCACCTGGGACGGGAGGAAGGAACTGCGCAACCCTGAAGGCTGGTTCGACTACTTCACCCTGATGGGAATAGTCCTCCAGAGGTCTTCGACCGCCCGCGAAGCCATCGCGCAGATGCATGCCCTCGTCCAGGAATATGGCTACAACAGCACCGGCGAATCATTCGCAGTCTGCGACAAGGACGAAGCCTGGATCATGGAGATGATCGGCAAGGGAGAAGGACGCAAAGGCGCGGTGTGGGTGGCCCTGAGGCTTCCGGACGACTGTGTTACGGCCTACGCCAATTCCAGCAGGATCAGGACCTTCCCCCAGGCCAGGAAGATCGACAAAAAAATTGGATTCTATGTAGTGGAAGGCGAGTGCATGTACTCCCCGGATGTCATCTCCTTCGCCCGGGAAATGGGCTATTTCGACGGCAAGGACGCCGACTTCAGCTTCCGCGAAGCCTACGGCCCGCTCGATTTCAGTTCCATCCGCTACTGCGAAGCAAGGGTCTGGAGTTTCTTCCGCCACCACTACGACAAGGATGTGATCGACTCGTATCTTCCTTTCATCAACGGCGACACCTCGAAGATCGACCACCTTCCCCTGTGGATAAAGCCCGACAAGCCGCTTTCGGTCCGCGACCTGATGAACGACATGCGGGACCACTACGAAGGCACCGCCCTTGACATGACGGCCGACGTGAGCGCAGGCCCCTGGGCATCTCCCTACCGGAACCAGCCGGTGAACTTCAAGGACTCCCAGGGGACTGAGATGTTCCGCGAGAGGCCCATCGGATGTCAGCAGAGCGGCATGACGATGGTCTGCCAGATGAGGGACTGGCTGCCCGATGCAGTCGGAGGGGTCACCTACTTCAACCTCGACGATGCCAGCATGGTCGCCTATGTACCCTGCTACTGCGGGATCAACCGCATCCCCGAGCCGTTCCGCAGGGAGAACAACGACATGATGGAGTTCAGCACCGGCAGCGCGTTCTGGATGAACAACTTCGTAGCCAACATGGTCTACCCGCGCTACAGCGCCATGATAGGCGACCTGCGCGAAGCGCAGTCCGAACTCGAGGACTTCTATGCGAACGACCAGAAGGAGGTCGAAGAGAGGGTAAAGGGGATGACGCCATCGCAGGCCGCCGCATTCCTCACAGCCAAGACGGAAGCCTACACGGACATGATGATGAAGCGCTGGGAAAAGCTGGCGAAGCTTCTGATAGTCAAGCATAACGACCAGATCATGCAGCCCAGCGAAAACGGAGTCCTCGTCCGCGGCCGGCGCACCTCCCCTGAATATGCCCCCGCTTTCGTGGATGCCGTCAAGGCCCAGACGGGAGACCGCTACGTCAAGCCGAAGGCAAAGGACTGACCTCCAGGCGTCCCTTAAAGGACTTCCTTCTCGATTTCAAGCATTAGAGCATAGCGGTCCCAGTCGGCCCTGTTCGAGAAAACGAGGACCAGTACGCCTTGCTCAGGATACCTCGCCGCCAGGATCTTGAATCCGCCGTTGTCTCCGGTGTGATAGATCCTCCGCGGCGAGGTCCCGGTTCCGGGCTCTATGAACCATCCGTAACCATACCACGTGTTCGGCCTGTTCTGGTAATCTGACCAGGGGCTCCCAGACACCTTGGTGACAGGCGTCATCGCCGCTTCGGTAAGTTCCGGACCGAGGACGGTCCCGCTGCGCAGGGCCATCTCCCATTTCACGAATTCGCGGACCGAGGTGTAGATCCCTCCGTCCGGCCTGGTGGCGAAGAAGGTTTCTTCGCCGAAGTCGTACTCGTACCATTCCTTCGGACCCGTTCCGGCGGAGGCAGGACGCTCCTCGGGAGCATCGGAGACATCCGCATATTCATAGCCATGGGCCATGCAGGGGATGGCCTCCTGGTGGTCCCGGTCGAAATATGAAGTCCTTTCCATGCCCGCGGGAAGGAAGATGTGGTCACGTACATAGGCTGTAAACTCTTCGCCGGACACCCTCTCCACCAGACGGCCGAGCAGGACATAGGTCGGGTTGATGTACTCGTAGGCTGTCCCTGGTTCGAAATGGAGGGAGTCGAGATTCTCCATATACTCCAGGGCGAGGTTCTCGTCGCCTTGGATCCTCTGCTCCCTGGTGTAGCCGGACCTGGCATCCGGAATGCCCGAGCTGTGCGACAGCAAATGCTTGACTCTCACTCGTTTCCAGATGTCGGAGCGATATTCCGGGAAAAACTTCGCAAGAGAGTCGTCAAGGCTCACAAGCCCTTTCTCCACCAACTGGAGTACCGCCACGGCGGTAAACTGCTTGGAGACGGAAGCGATATTGAACGAGGTGTTTGCGTCGATCCTGGTCCCCGTAGCCATGTCCGCCAGGCCGTAGCCCTTCTCGAACACGACCTTGTCCCCTTTCATCACAAGAACGGCTGCGCCGGGCTCCCCTTCCGGGAATATTCCCGAGCACAGACGGTCTATACGGGAGTAGGCACTCTCGCTGCATCCTGAAACGGCAGCGACGGCGGAAAGGAAAAGCGGAAGCATCTTTCTCATATCCATGGAATCTTCTTGACTTGCGCCAAATTTACGAAATTTGATTGAATCGGGATTATTGCCTATCTTGCCCGGGACAAACTTCAGTTCGCATGACAGCATCCTCAAGAATCATCAGGGCACTCCTTCCCGTTACGCTCATCGCATCCTCTATCATGGCCGGCAGCTGCAGTCCCGGCCTCACCTACTGCAACCCTGTAGTCAGGCACAACTGTCCGGACCCGTCACTTCTCGACAACAGGACCAGGGACGGCTTCTTCTATGCCTGCTCCACAAGATCCGGCGTAGGGGGAAAAAGCTACGACATTCCGGTCTACAGAAGCAAGGACCTTGTCAGCTGGGAACTCTGCGGAGCGGCTTTCCCCGAGGGGACGCGGCCGGTGTGGGAACCGGACGGTGCCCTGTGGGCGCCCGCCCTGAACTACATAGAAGGAAAATACGTCCTCTACTACGCCCTTGGGGTCTGGGGGGACCATGACAGAAGCGCTTCCGGCGTCGCAGTGGCCGACTCCCCCACCGGACCCTTCACCGACCTGGGGATGATAGTGGGCATGGAAAACACAGGTGTCGGGAACTCGATCGACCCGGCGTTCTTCCAGGACTCCGACGGGAGGAAATACCTCTATTGGGGCAGCCTTGCCCACCCTACCGACCGTCAGGCGGGAAGGAAGTCGGGAATATTCGTGGTCGAACTATCAGACGACGGCTGCTCGGTCAAGGAAGGGTTTACGCCGGTCAAGGTCGCGGGGGACATGATGGAGGGGGTATATGTCCACAAGAGGGGACGCTACTACTATCTCTTCGCATCGGAGGGAAGCTGCTGCGTCAAGGAAAAGAGCACCTACCATGTGGTGGTAGGACGGTCAGAAAGCCCGCTCGGGCCCTTCACCAGCAAAAGCGGCATGCCCATGACTGCCGGTCCCGAAGGGGTTTATGACGGAACCATACTCTGCAGGGACGCCGACTCCCTGTTCTGCGGACCGGGCCACGGCTCGAGGATAGTCAAGGACGGACGTGGAAGGGACTGGATGGCCTACCACGCTTTCTGGAAGGGAAATAGCTATAACGGGCGTTGCATGAACCTGGACAGGGTCTTCTGGACCAAGGACGGATGGCCCTTCTTCAAGGAAGGTGTTCCGTCGTCGTCGGCTCCCTCTCCGGTGTTCAGCAAGAGGAAGGCTTCACGGAAGTAAAGGATATCTCGCGGTTGCCCCTGCCACAGCTGCCGCGGCCTGGGCGAAATCTTCCCCGGAGGAAGCATACAGGACCGCACGCGAGGAATTGATCAGAAGGCCGCCCTTTGCATTCGAACCATTGGCGATCACTTCGCGGTCGCTTCCACCCTGGGCCCCGACACCGGGGACCAGGAAGAAGTTGTCAGGGCAGAAACTCCTGATTTCCTTGAGTTTGGCGGCCTTGGTCGCACCGACCACGAACATCATGTTCCCGGGAGTTGAAATCTCCATCATCTTCTCCATCACCACCCTGTAGAGCGGCTTCCCGTCTTTGACTGCGGTCTGGAAGTCTGCGGAAGAAGGATTGGACGACAGGGCGACGACAATGGCGTACTTTCCCTTGTAGTCCAGGAATGGCAGCACGGTCTCGGTACCCATGTAGGGAGAAACGGTCACCGCATCGAAATCGAAAGTCTCGAAAAGGCTTCTGGCATACATCCTGGCCGTGTTGCCGATGTCGCCCCTTTTTGCATCGGCGATCAGGAACTGGCCGGGGCAGTTGTCCCTGATGTACCCTACGGTAAGGTCGAGGGCTTTCATGCCGTCAAGGCCGTAGGCCTCGTAGAATGCCAGGTTCGGCTTGTAGGCGACGCATCTGGAAGAAGTGGCGTCAACGATGCGCCTGCCGAATTCGGCCAGTGCCTCGGAGACGCTTCTACCCCTCCGGACGCATTCGGGTATGCGGGAGTAGTCAGGATCCAGGCCGACGCAGAGCATCGTACCTTTTTCCAGGATTGCGGAATAAAGCTGGTCTTCAGTCATAATACTCGTAGAACTTGACTATCGATTCCATCCCTGCGTAGAACTGGCTGAGCAGGTAGCTCTCATTGGGAGAGTGGATGGTGTCCCTTTCAAGGCCGAATCCCATCAGCAGCGGATCCACTCCGAGTATCTTCTGCATGGCAGCGAGGACGGCGATGCTGCCGCCTCCGCGGCTCGGCACGGGCGTGATCCCATAGACTTCTTCCATAGCCTTTGAAGCGGCCTGGAAAGCCGGAGAGGATATCGGGATGAGGAAGCCCTCGCCTCCTTCGCATTCTTTCACCTCGACAGTGCAGTACTTGGGAGCGATCCGGAGGATATGCTTCTTGAAAAGCCTGGTTATCCTGGCACTGTCCTGGTTGGGAACCAGCCGCATCGAGATCTTGGCATGGGCGGTGGAAGGCAGAACGGTCTTGGCGCCTTCGCCGGTGTAGCCGCCCCATATTCCGCAGACGTCCAGGCATGGCCTGATGCCTATCCTTTCCAGGGGCGTGTAGCCCTTCTCTCCCCTGAGCGCCCTGACCCCGACGGAAGCCATGAATTCCTTCCTGTCGAACGGAGCCCTTGAAAGCTCGGCCCTGTCCTTGCGGGACAGGGAGACCACGTCGTCGTAGAATCCCGGCACAGTCACCCTGCCGTCCTTGTCGATCAGGCTGGAGATGATGTCGCAGAGAGTCTGGATGGGGTTGGCCACAGCCCCGCCGTAATGGCCGGAATGAAGGTCCTTGTCAGGGCCTGTTACAGTCACTTCAAGATATGCGAGTCCCCGCATGCCGCAATTGATCGAAGGGACCTTCTCGGAGATCATCGTCGTGTCCGAGACAAGCACGACGTCGGACTTCAGGAGTGCCTTGTGCTCCCTGACCCACTTCGGGAGGGATGGGCTTCCGATCTCTTCCTCTCCTTCAAAGATGAATTTCACATTGTGGCGAAGCCTGCCGGACCTCACCAGATATTCAAAGGCCTTTATGTGCATGAACAACTGTCCCTTGTCATCATTCGCTCCCCTTGCATAGATGGCGTCCCTTCCGCCCGGGTCCTTCCTGACGACAGGCTCGAAAGGATCCGAATCCCACTTTTCCAGGGGCTCCGGCGGCTGGACATCGTAGTGGCCGTAGACCAGGACGGTCTTCAGGGAGGGATCGACGGACTTGCTCGCGAAAACTACGGGATTACCATCGCTCGGGCTGACCTCGACATGGTCGGCACCGGCTTCGGCGAGGAGGGCGGCAAGTCTTTCCGCACACCTCTCCATGTCGGGTTTATGCTCAGGCTTCGCGCTCACGGAAGGGATCCTGAGCAAGGAGAACAGTTCGCCAAGGAACCTGTCCCTGTTGTCCATGATGTACTGTTTCATCTTTATGGAGATTAAAGGCTGTCAGAGAGTTTTTCCCTGGCGTAGTCCAAAGTCACGTTGAATGTCTTCTTCCTGGAAGAAGGAGCCTCGTACATGGCATCGTCGAATATCCGCTCGCAGATGGAACGGAGTCCCCTTGCGCCGAGTTTGTTCTTGATCGCCGTGTCCACGATGAGTTCCTTGACTCCATCTCCTATCGAAAGTTTCATCCCGTCCATCTCGAAAAGTTTGGCGTACTGTTTCAGGATGGCGTTGCGGGGCTCGGTGAGGATGCGGAGCAAGGCGTCCCTGTCGAGGGCGTCCAGATAGGTTATGACAGGCAGCCTTCCGATGATCTCGGGGATGAGTCCGTAGGACCTCATGTCCTGGGCGTCCACGTACCTGAGGAGATTGGCCTTGTCGACTTTCCTGGTCCGGGAGGCCCCGAACCCTATCACCTGCGTGTTGAGACGCTGGGCGATACTGCGCTCGATGCCTTCAAAGGCCCCGCCGCAGATGAAGAGGATATTTTTGGTGTCCACATGGATGAATTCCTGCTCGGGATGCTTGCGGCCGCCCTTTGGGGGCACGTTTATCACGTTCCCTTCAAGGAGTTTGAGCATTGCCTGCTGGACACCTTCGCCGGACACGTCACGGGTGATTGAGGGATTGTCTCCCTTGCGGGCGATCTTGTCTATCTCGTCGATGAAGACTATTCCCCTCTCGGCCTTCTTCACATTGAAGTCGGCCTCCTGCAGAAGGCGGGTAAGGATACTCTCCACGTCTTCTCCGACATAGCCGGCCTCGGTCAGGACCGTAGCATCCACGATCGTGAACGGGACATCCAGCAACTTGGCGATGGTCCTTGCAAGCAGGGTCTTGCCGGTCCCGGTGGGGCCGACAAGAAGGATGTTCGACTTCTCGAGCTCGACTCCGTCGTCCGGGGATTCCCCCAGGTTGTGGTCGATCCTCTTGTAATGGTTGTAGACAGCCACGGAAAGCATCTTCTTGGCCCTGTCCTGCCCGATCACATATTCATCAAGGAAGGCCTTGATGTCCTTGGGTTTCTTCAGGTTGCCCAGCTTTCCGAGCGGTTCGCTTTCCCTGACGGAGTTGATGGCGTCCACGAGATAATCATGCGCGAGGGAGACACAGTCGCTGCAGATGAACCCTTCTACTCCCTGAAGCAGGAAGGGCACGTCTTTCTCGGCTCTTCCACAGAACATGCAATGCCTTGGAGAGCCTGTTTTCTTTCCGCCCGGCATCTTACTTTTTCTTCTTTGTAAGGATTTCGTCGACCATTCCATAATCCAGGGCTTCCCTGGAAGTCATCCAGTAGTCCCTGTCTCCGTCGGCGGCGACCTTTTCGTAAGGCTGGCCCGAGTGCTCGGCTATTATGCTGAACAGCTCCGTACGGGTCTTCTCGATCTCCTTGGCAGCGATCATGATGTCGGAAGCCTGTCCCTGGGCACCTCCGAGGGGCTGATGGATCAGTACCCTGGAATGAGGGAGGCAGGAGCGCTTCCCTTTCTCTCCGGCGACGAGGAGGACCGACCCCATGGAGGCGGCCATGCCAGTGCAGATGGTGGCCACATCGGGTTCCACCAACTGCATGGTGTCGTAGATTGCAAGGCCGGAAGTGACCTGTCCTCCCGGCGTGTTGAGATACAGGGAGATGTCGGCTGAAGAATCCGTCGAAGCAAGGAAAAGGAGCTGGGCCTGGATGATGTTGGCCACATCGTCGTCGATAGGCACTCCCAGGAATATGATCCTGTCCATCATCAGGCGGCTGAAAACGTCCATCGAAGCGACATTGAGCTGCCGCTCCTCGATGATCTGCGGATTGATGTAGGCGTCTGTCGCCCTACGATAGCGGTCAAGGGTCATGGAACTAAGTCCAAGACCCTTGGTCGCGAATTTATTGAATTCGTCTTTCATGCGATAGTATTTTTACTTGAAGGAAAAACACGTCCCGCGGACGGGCTACTTAAGGTCGCGGAAAGCAGTTTCCGAGATCTCTTTCTCCTCGAGGGTGACGACTTCCTTGACGGCAGCGATCACCTTCTCGTTTTCCACGTTCTCGGCAAGGTCGCGGACGCGGCGCTCGTCATGCAGCATCTCATTGGCGGCATCCACGAGGATCTGCTCGGGGACATTGCCCATCCCATACATGGCATACTGGTAGGCGGCATAGGCCTTGGCGGCTTCATGGATGTCCTTATCCTCGACCTTCAGGTCAAGCTTCTTCATCAGGGAGCCCCTGACAAGCTGCCAGCGGAAGTCGGCGAGGAATCCGTCAAACTCCTTCTCGATGTCTTCCTTGGTGTATTTTTCGGAATTGTTCTCCAGAAGCCACCTCTTGAGGAAAGCCTCGGGGACCTTGACACCAGCCTTGTCGACGAGGTAATTCCTCAAATCCCTCGAAAGACGATAGTCGGACTCCTGCCTGTAATTGTTCTCAAGCCTTTCGGCCACCTTGGCATCGAACTCTTCCGGAGTCTTCACGACGTCCTTGCCGAAAATCTTGTCATAAGTCTCCTGGGACTCTTCAGCAGGGACGAAGGTCTTGGCATTCACTATTGTAGCGTTCCAGACAGGATCCAGACCTGCGAGCTCGTCTTTCTTGAGTCTCAGCATCGACGCCCTGTCGGTCTCGTTGGTGAAGGTAGCGGCAACATCCACGTCGAAGCTGTCGCCGGCCTTGGAGCCAAGGAACTTCTCCCTTGCCTCACCTTCTACCTTGTCGATGGAGACATAGGCACCTTCCACGGTCTTCCCCTCCTGCTTGAAATCCACGATCACATAGTCATTCTCTCCGGCAGACTCAGTCTCCTGGAAATCTCCATACTGGTTCAGGAGGTTCTTCTTCATCGCGTCGCGAGCCTCGTCGGTAGGTTTGATGCGGTAGAGGGTCAACTTGTCGGCGGAAGTCACGTCCAGGTTGATTTCCGGGGACAGGCCGATGTCGAACTTGAATTCCATGTCGGCCCCGTCCTTCCACTCTATTTCTTTCTGGGATTCGCTGGCCAGAGGCTCACCGAGTATGTGGAGGTCATTGTCCTTGATGAACTTGTCAAGCTGCTCGGAGAGGACGCTGTTGACAGCCTCGACAAGCGCCTGGTCTCCGTAAACTCTTTTCACGAGCTGAGCAGGAACCATTCCCTTGCGGAATCCCTTGAAGTCGGCATTCCTCCTGTAGGCGGCGAGTCTTTTCTTTTCCTGCTCAGCGTAATCATCTCCCTTGAGGGCGATCGTCAATTCAATGTTAAGGTCATCGACCTGGTTCTTTGTTATTTCCATAATGTTATCCTATTGTTTTGTTTTTTCGGTTTCACCGTTGCGTTCCCCGGGATAGACTATCCGCTCGTGATAGATCTGGCCGAGGTAGTTCTTGAGCACCTGCTTCACGGTGTTCAGCTGCTTGATTGAAATGTCCGCTTCGTCGAACTGCCCGGCCTTCATCTTGCCGGCGACGATGCTTTCGACAAAGGCGGAGAAAGTCTCCGGGGAATTGTCCTTGAGCGTCCTCGAGGCTGCCTCAACGCTGTCGCAGACCATGAGGATGAGCTGTTCCTTGGTAGAAGGTTTCTTACCTTTGTAGTAGAAGTCTTCGGCGGCTGCGGGATCTCCGCCAGAATCTATGTACTGCTTGTAGAAATAGGCAGTATTCGATGTCCCGTGGTGGGTCAGGATGAAGTCCCGTACGATCCCGGGGAGATTGTACTGGTCTGCAAGTGCGAGTCCGTCGGCCACATGGTTTATGATGGCGACCGCACTCTCGCGCGGCGACAGGCCGCTGTGGAAGTGTTTCCCGGCCGGCGCAAGGCTCTCGTTCTCTATGAAGCACAAGGGGTTCTTCATCTTGCCGATGTCATGGTAGAGGGCACCTGCCCTGACAAGGAGGGTGTTCGCACCGATGGCCCTTGCCGCAGCGTCGGCCATGTTCATGACCTGCAGCGAATGCTGGAAGGTCCCGGGAGCCTTGTGCTCCAGGTCCCTCAGGAGGTCGTTGTTCGTGTCGCAGAGTTCCCTCAGACGGGAAGCCGACAGGAGATTGAACAACTTTTCGAACAGGTAGATCAGAGGATACCCGGCTACCGTCAGCATCGAGCCCAGGAAGAGCATCAGGACGGCCATGTAGGGGTCGTCGTTCACCATGTCCACAAGCCTGAAGCCAAAATATGTCACTACAAGGCTGACGAAGACGATGCCCGCATTGATGAACTGTTTCCAACCCCGGTTGAAGTACTTGAACATGAAGACCGACACCATGCTCGCCACGCAGAACATCACGTAAAGCACTATCCCGTTGTTGGCGAATATGAGCATCGGCAGGAACGAGACAAAGCAGACCGGCATGATCACCTTGTTCTTGAAGAAAGCCTCCAGGTACAGGGCGATGAGGGTGAACGGGACAAGGTACATGAATCTCGGGGCGAACCTGTTCATCAGAAGGGTCAGGGCCGTGGAGATGAAGAATATGAAGACGAGATAGAGGTAGCGGTTATACTCCCCCAGCAGGTTCTTTGCGACGAAATAGACTGTCAGGAAGAACAGGAGCACGATCACAAGGGCGATCAAGGCGTTCCCGAACCAGAACAGGACGCGCGGGCCGGCATAGCCCATGCTGTTCTCATATTCAGCCTTGTAGGAGTCGAGCATCTGGGCCACTTCGGAAGTGACCATCTCGCCGGAGGAGACGATGAGCTCGCCGGCGCTGACGAATCCCTGGGTAGTGGATACCTGCTGGCCGGACTCGGACTTGACCAGTTCTGTCGTCTTGGCATCGTACTCGAGATTGGGAGCTATGAAGTCGTAGATCCCGGCACTGCGGAGCAGCGAATCCACATTGACATGGGAACGCGACCGTGCGGTGACGTCGGCAAGGAGCTTCGCCTTCGCCTCGGACTCGAGGAAGACCTCCGTCACCGGTTTCTTGACGGCCCTCTTGTCCTTCTGGACGTACATCACCGCACCTGAGACATCCTTTTCGCCCTTGTCCAGCTTTACTCCCTCGTCCGGGACCACCCCGGTCTCGTAAATGCCTTCGAGAGAAGCCAGGACCACCGGCAGCAATGAAGGATATCCGCCGAGGTCGGCTTCCGAAGCGCCTTTGACCATGTTGTCCACCACGTCCTGCCTGAAACGATAGTATGGCACCGTGCTCGTGTTGGTCCGGCTCCTTTCCTCCCTGAGCTGTTCCTCGGTCTTGAGGATCGGGAAGTCGAACTGGGCGACCAGGTTCTCGTGATGCCACTGCGAGCCTTTCCGGTAATCGTAGCTGAACTTCGCGTTCCTGGGGAAAAGGAGCAGAAGCACTGCGAACAGCAGCGCCAGCGGCCAGATGACCCGGTAGCCGTCAGGGACGTTCGGTCTTTTAAGCTTCAAATCCATTTCTGTCGAAAGCCGCAGGAAGCCAGCCCGGCGGGGCTGGCTCCATCCTAGGCGTCAATGTTTGCGTAATGTGCGTTCTCTTCGATGAACTGCCTGCGCGGCGGCACATCCTCACCCATGAGCATCGAGAATGTCCTCTCGGCCTCTGCAGCGTTCTCAATGGTGATCTTGCGAAGCCTTCTCTTCGCGGGATTCATGGTGGTGTCCCACAACTGCTGGTCGCTCATCTCTCCAAGACCCTTGTAGCGCTGGACGGTTATTCCCTTTTCGGAGCCGTTGCCAAGGCGTGCCGTGGTCTCGAAACGCTGCTGGTCAGTCCAGCAATACTCCTCTGTCTTGCCCTTCTTCACAAGGTAGAGGGGAGGCGTGGCGAGATAGACGTATCCGTTCTTGATGAGGTCGAACATGTAGCGGAAGAAGAAAGTCAGGATAAGGCAGGCTATGTGGCTGCCGTCCACGTCGGCATCGGTCATTATGATGACCTTGTGGTAGCGCAGCCTGCTAAGGTCCATCCTCTTCACACCGTCCTCGTCTTCCTTGGCGACGGTGACTCCCAGCGCAGTGTAGATGTTCCTGATCTCTTCTGAATCGAAAGCGCGGTCACCGGCGGCTTTCTCCACGTTGAGGATCTTTCCCCTGAGGGGAAGGATAGCCTGGATACGGCGGTCGCGTCCCTGCTTGGCCGTACCGCCTGCGGAGTCGCCCTCCACGAGGAAAAGTTCGCATTTCTCAGGATCCCTCTCGGAGCAGTCCGCGAGCTTTCCGGGCATTCCCGCCCCGCTCATGGCACTCTTCCTCTGGACCATTTCCCTGGCCTTGCGGGCGGCGTTCCTGGCGGTTGCCGCAAGGATAATCTTCTCGATGATCTGCTTGCCTTCCTTCGGATGTTCCTCGAGGTACTGGTCCATGGCGGCTGCAGTGGCCTGCGAAACCGCGGACGTAGCCTCGGGATTGCCGAGTTTGGTCTTCGTCTGTCCCTCGAACTGCGGTTCGGCCACCTTGACCGAAATCACCGCGGTAAGGCCTTCACGATAGTCCTCCTGCGAGAGGTCTCCCTTGAACTTCGCGAACAGGTTGTTCTTCTCGGCGTAGTTCTTCAGCGAACGGGAAAGCCCCATCTTGAAGCCCTGGAGATGGGTTCCTCCTTCGATGGTGTTGATATTGTTGACGTAGGAATATATCTTCTCAGAATAGCCGTTGTTGTAGGAAAGGGCTATGTCGATGGGGATGACCTTGTCATTGCGGACGCAGATAGGCTCGGGAATAAGCTGGGTAGCTCCGGCATCGAGGTACTCGATGAATTCCTTAAGGCCTTCCCTGGAATAGAATTCATCCTGGCGGAACTGCTGCCTGCCTGTCGCCTGGGACTCGCCGTTGGGGCCGGTCTCGAACACATCCACCAGCTCCCTCATGTCGGTCAGGGTGATCCTTATCCCCTTGTTCAGGTACGCGAGTTCCCTCATCCTTGCAGCCAGGGTCTCGTACTTGTAGACGATGGTCTGGGTGAAAATGGTGGGATCAGGGTGGAATTCAATGGAAGTACCGGTGTCATTGCATGTTCCGGTGACCTCGACAGGTCCGAGGGGCTTGCCTTTCGAATATCTCTGGACGAAGACCTTGCCTTCACGGTGGATCTCGGCGACGAGGATGTCGGAAAGGGCGTTCACGCAGGAGACACCGACTCCGTGGAGTCCTCCGGAGACCTTGTAGCTGTCCTTGTTGAACTTTCCTCCGGCATGGAGGACGGTCATGACGACCTCGAGGGCGGAACGGTGCTCCTTGGGATGCATTCCCGTCGGGATACCGCGGCCGTTGTCCACCACCCTTATGGAATTGTCAGGCAGGATGGTCACGTCGATCCTGTCACAGAATCCGGCCATCGCCTCGTCGATACCATTGTCAACCACCTCGTAGACCAGATGGTGGAGTCCCCTCTCACCGACGTCTCCGATGTACATCGAAGGTCTTTTCCTCACTGCCTCAAGGCCTTCCAGCACCTGAATGCTACTGGCGGAATACTGTTCTTCCGCTTTCTTCGTCTCTTCGTTCTCTATCATTTCCGTGTCTAAAGTTTCTGTCTTCCGGCGCCCCTGCAGAGGGGTTTCGCATAAACGGACAAATATACTAAAAAATCTACAAACTCAGGGTTATTCCTACAGTGACCCAAGGTGTTTTTTCGACATAGAGGAGGTCTTTCTGGACATTGTCGAACAAGATGTTCCCGGACTCCAGCCACAGTCCGAGTTTCCGGTTGAGCCGGTAACCTGCCAGCAGGCCCAGGTCAAGGTAACCGGGGACACGGAACGGAACCAGGTTCTCCGACGAGGTCCCGCCGGCGTCACCGAAGTAGATGGTCTGCTCGCCTATGTAGCCGTTGCGCCTGGAAGAGAAACCAAGGGTGGAGCCGACATACATCCTGGGATTGAAATTCCACACGGCCCGGACGTCACCGGAGAAACGCGGGAAACGGAAGGCATAGACTTCCTCTTCGCCGCGGAACTTCGTCCCGCGGTAATGGAGCGCGGCATCGACGGAGACTTTGTCAGACTTCCATCCAAGGAGGGCGTCTCCGTAGAGCAGGTCGTAGTCCACATAGGTTATACCCGGGAAGTAAGCCACTCCCAGGTGGCCGTAGGCCCAATGGGTCACCATGTCCACAAGCCTGTCCATAAGTCCGTTGTCGACTCTCGCATAGCCTGCCTTGACGTCGAACTCGAGCCTTCCCCGGATGTTGCCGCGCACACCGGCCGAAGCGTTGATCCTCTCTATGGTGTTGTCCATGAGGGGCATGGAAGCCTGCTGGAATATGCTTGATGCAGCATAGGAAGGCACCAGATGGTGGTTCCTCGCTATGAGCGACGAGTACGGGTTGAGGTCGCTGCCGCCGGTAACGGACGCATAGACGAGCACGTTGTCCGAAGCGCTGAAGCCTACATGCAGGTCAGGATAGATGACCTGGCCGCTCCTTGAATGCATCCTCCCGAAAGAAAGGGTGTCGACCTGCGTTCCCTTGAACAGTCCCTCGAGCTTGACCCCGAGGCTGAACTTGAAGGCGCCGGTTTCAAACTGGTACTTGGGAGTCACGGCGAGACGGCCGATGTTGTTCTTGAAAAGCGAGGAATACGAGCGGGTCGAGAAGTCGAACCCTACCAGGAGCCTGTGGAAAGCATCGAAGACCGGTCCGAGGGACCCGTCGACGACGACTTCCGTCTCCCCGAGTTTCTGCCGTCCCTTGACGAGCGAGGGCTTCGTGAAGCCCTGGTAGTAATCCAGGTTGTCCATGCCCACCCGCAGCCTGGCGCCTGCATCATAGAAGAAATACGAGCCGGACGGATTGTTGCTGCGGACCCTCGCGTACAAGTCGGCGGCATTGTAGGAGCGCTTGACGACGGTGTCCTTTGCCATAAGGCCATAATAGCCGGCGCCGAACGAAACGAAGGACTTCCCGAAATCATACCTGCCGTCGAAACCTGCGGTGGTAAGGGCATCGTAGCCTGAGTAGGAACGCTCCTTGTCGGGATCCAGCATCCAGAAATTCTCTTCGCGGACTGCCTTGACGCCCTTGTACCTGCCGAAATAGGACCTGTGGCTGGCATAAACGCTCATCTGGAAAGGTCCTTTCTGGACGGGACTGAACACGAAGTCCAGCTGGGGATGCAATGAATACCCGGCCCCGGCCTTCAGATAGAGGGACTTGCCCCTGAAGGCGTCCTGCTCGGGCGAATTGTTGAGATTGTACGGGCTGAAGCTGTAGGCGCCCTCGTATTTCTTGTTGAAGACTTCGTAGTCGAATGCCGAATCGAACCTGAGCAACGAATCTGGGACAGCCATTCCCAGCAGAGGCTTGTGGACCTCAGAGGGCTTTCCCTGGTAGGCGTTGGTAACCTCCACCGTAGGGTTGAAATTCTGGCCGAAAGAAACCGCTGCCGTACAGAGCAGGGCCGCGGCGGCTGAATAAACTCTTCTCATATCCATCGCTATTTCTTTAAGTTCTTAAGTTTGGCAAGCCTCATCTCGACGGCGTCGAGCACGTCGTCACCGTCACCCTCAGGTGTGTAGCCGTCCTTCACGCTTTCGAATGTAGCCTTCGCCTGGGTAAGGTTGCCGAGCTCGGCGAAAGTGTCTCCCAGCACGATGAACGCCTTCGCGAGCCAGTAGGACTGGTCACCTGCCTTCCCCGCGAAGTCATAGACCATGCTTTCCACGGTATTGAAACGGCCCTGGTCGTAGGCATCCTGTACCATCATGTAGGCCGCCTCGGCTCCTTCCGGAGTGGATGGTCTGGCGCTCAGGGTCTTGAAGATCGCGAAAGCCTTTGTCCTGTCGTTGGTCATAAGGTAGGACTTGGCCTTGACGTAATCGGCCTCCCTGGCCTCGTCCTGGGTGCTCAAGGCATCGGCCTTGACTAGGTCGGCGCATGAGAGGGCGTCGGAATATTCCTGACCATGGAAGGCGGACCGCATCATCCCAAGCCTGGCGGCATGCTTGTTCCCGTCGATCCGGGCATTCTCGAGAAGCCTCGAGAATCCGCCGTAGGCATCGGCATAGTGCTGCAGGTCGTAGGACAGGCGCGAGAAATTGAGCATCGCCGGCTCGAGGTAAGACTGGTTGCCGTCCTCCTCGATCGCCTTCGTGTACCAGTCGCAGGCCGCCTCCTTCTTGCCGAGGAACCTGTAGCAGTCGGCCGTGTAGTACTCGGCCATCCCCTTGTTCTTGCCGTCGGGGAACCTTTCCAGATAGTTCTGGAGGGAAGTAAGCGCCTTGTTGTAGTTCTCCGTAAGGTAGAGCTGCTCCGCAGCGTTGAAATACATCTGGTCCCTTTCAAGCTCGGTCTTCCCGCCCGTAGCGCCGATCTTCTCGGCGTAATCGAGGTACTCGTCCGCGCGGCCGTCGGACTGGTAGATCGACTCGATGGCAAGGAGGGCGTCCCTTGAATATTCAGTGCCTGGCATCTCCTCGATGACCTGCTTGTAGTACGTGAGCGCCTGGTCGTTCTGGGACTTGTTGCGGGCGATCATTCCCAACTCTATGAGAGAACGGGCCGCGATAGCCTTGTCCGTGGTGTTCACGCGGAGGGTCTTGAAGCACTTTACGGCCTGGTCCGGATTCCCTGCCGAGACGTAGGCCCTTCCAAGTTCATAGAGAGCCTCGGAATAATACTCGGCGGAAGGATCGGCATCCAGGGCCTTCGACAGGACTCCGACTTTCCCCGACTTGTCATCCAGGAGGCCATAGGCGATCCCGGCCTTGTACCTGGGATAGAGATTGTCCGAGAACGCGAAGCGCTTCATGGCGTTCTCGTACCCCTTGATGGCGGCCGCGTAGTCCTTCTTCTGGAAGTCGCAGTCTGCACGGCGGCATGCAGCGTCCTCACCTTCAGTGAGGTTCCTGCCGCCGAGGTATTCGTCGAACCACTTAGCCGCATTGTCATAATCTTCCTTGCGGAAGTAGCTGTAGGCCAGATCATAGGGAATCAGTCTCCCCTCGGTCTTGCCATCCAGGGCGGAATTGTTGTAGAGTTCCTTAAAAGCTTCCACCGCGTAGTCGTACTGGTCGCTGCGATAATAGGACTCGGCCAGCCAATAGCGGGTCAGCTGGTTGAAGCCATCCTGCCTGGGAGAGTAGTAGCCGGCGGCCTTGAGAAGGGGTATAGCATCCCTCCAGGAGCCGTTGCCGACCAGCTGCCTTGCACGGAGATAGTTGGCTTTCATGTAATTGGACCTCTGGTCCTTGTCCAGGTTGTCGATATTGCTGTAGGCATCGACCGCCCCTGCATAGTCGCGGTTGTACAAGGAGGCGAGGGCCATGTAGCTGTAGATCTGGTCGCCGCGGTCCTTGTGGGGATACTTCTTCATGTATTCCTCGAACACCGAAGGATTGTGGTTGAGGTCGAAAGAGAGCTTGGCATAGTTGAAATGCGCATCCTCGGCGATGTCGCGGTTGAATTCCTGCCGGGAAGCATCCTTGAACGCCTCCATCGCCGCAACCTTGTTGCCGGTCTGGATGCAGCTGAAGCCAAGTTCGTAATTCGCGATCTGTCCGATCGAGTCGGTCCTGTCGGTCATCTTGGAGAAGTTCTCGACAGCCCCGGCGAAATCCCGGGTCGCATAAAGGACCGAACCTGCGTAGAACAGGTCGGCCGAGGAGAGTTCCCTGCCCTCCCTGTCGATCTTGTCGAAATACTGCTTGGCCTTCTCGGGGTCGTCCTTGGCAAGATAGGATTCGGATATCATCTTCGCCAGGTGCGGCTGCCTCTCCTTGGGAGTGTCCGGGTAAATCTTTTCCCCATGACGGATGACATAGTTGTAATCCTTCTGCATGAACTTGCACTCAGTCATGTAGTAATCGGAGATTTCCGTGAAGCGCGGATCCTTGCCGGCTTTCTCGAACCAGTCGAAGGCCTCCTTGAAATTCTTCTGGGAATAATTGATGTAGCCGAGGGAGTACCTTGAAGGAGCGGTGTAGTCGGAGTGGGGCATCCTCTCGGATTTCCCGAATATCTCCTTGGCCTCGTCGAGTTCTCCCAGTTCGAAGAGAGCATACGCTTTCTTGAACGAATATTCAGCGACCTGGTCGCCGAAGACACGGCTTTCGTCAACCCTGGAGAACTCCCTGGCGGCCGCCTTGTAGTCACGGTTGTCGAAAAGGTTCAGTGCCCTGTAGAAGTGGATCTGGGGGACGAGACGGGAGTAAGGGTAGTCGTCGATGAACTGCTGCGAGAAAGCCTCGCTCCCCTTTTCCTGCTGCCTGACCGAGCAAAGGGCCTCATAGCCCTTTGCAAGGACGTCGCCGGTCCTGGACGCTATCTCGCCGAAGAGAGTCTGCGCCCTTTCGAACATTCCATGCTCATAGAAGTCGACTGCGCGGACATACGCATCCTTCACGTCATCCTGGGCTCTTAAGGCAGTCCCGGCGGACAGGAGCACTGCAACGGCGAGCGCTGCAAAGAGTTTGTTTTTCATACTATGATCGAAGTTTTTGTTTTCTTTTCCATAACTTACAAAATTACTCAATAATCTGCAGAAAATAAAGTATATTTGCCTTAATTATGGAAGACAAAGCTAACAACACGGCAAAAACCGAGCCTTTGGTTTCCTTCAGGGAAGCCGACATCATCAACAGCGAGAACACTGTGATCTATGGACTGAACATGGACATCTATCCCGGCGACTTTGTCTACATCGTTGGCAAGGTCGGGACCGGCAAGACCTCCATCATCAGGACCATCATCGGCGAGAACCCTCTGGGGAAGGGCTACGGCGAGGTCTGCGGGATAAAGATCAACGGTCTGAGGGACCGCGAGATCCCCAGCCTCCGGCGGAAGGTCGGCGTGGTCTTCCAGGACTTCCAGCTCCTGATGGACAGGAGCGTGGAGGACAACCTTATGTTCGTACTCAAGGCCACGGGGTGGAAGGACAAGGACGAGATGGACAGGAGGATTCTCCAGGTCCTTCAGGACGTCGGGATGGAAAGCAAGGCGCACAAGATGCCGCACCAGCTCTCAGGAGGCGAGCAGCAGAGGATCGCCATCGCCCGTTCCCTGCTCAACGCCCCCAAGGTGATCCTGGCCGACGAGCCCACCGGCAACCTCGACAACGAGACCGCCGACGGGATCATGAAGCTTCTCACCAAGATCAACAAGGAAGAAGGAACCGCCGTGATGATGGTCACCCACAACAGGAACATCTTCGAGAAATATCCGGGCAGGGTCTTTGTCTGCAAGGAAGAGACCTGCGAGGAAAACATCGACAACGAGGTGATCGACCTCGCCCTGACGATCTGAGACTGGTCCGGCCAGACGAAACCATGCAGGACAGATGAACCGGAAGGAACGATACTCGAGGACAATCGCCTGGTTCAAGGAGAACATGCCCCTTCCCCGGACCGAGCTCAACTACGACTCGGCATTCCACCTCCTGGTCTCGGTCATACTGAGCGCCCAGTGCACCGACAGGAGGGTGAATATGGTAACACCCGCCCTTTTCAGGCGCTATCCCCTCCCGGAAGACCTGGCGTCGGCCTCCTTCGACGACGTGTACCCCTACATCAGGAGCGTTTCTTATCCCAACTCCAAGACCAGGCACCTGATCGGGATGGCAAGGAAGCTGGTGGAGGATTTCGGTGGCGAAGTGCCCTCCGGCATCGACGAACTGATGACTCTTCCCGGAGTGGGCAGGAAGACGGCGAACGTCATCGCATCGATTGTCTACGACAAGCCCGTCATTGCCGTGGACACCCACGTGTTCAGGGTCTCGCACCGGCTTGGGCTGTCCGACGGGAAGACCGTCGAGGCCGTCGAGAAGGACCTCGAGAAGGACATACCGCTGGAACTCAGGGCAGACTCGCACCACTGGCTGATCCTCCATGGCCGCTACACCTGCAAGGCAAGGAATCCCGAATGCGAAGGATGCGGCCTTAAGGAATGGTGCAGGGAGTATGGGCGCAACCTGAAGAAGGCAAGCGGCGTTTTGCCGCCGCCAACCGGAAATGTTTAGTATATTTGCAACCCGGAAACCGTCACGGTCCTTCATGGAAGGGCGGAAACTGGTTTGAACCAGATAATTCAAGTTTTTATTTACAGATATGAAGAGAATAGTACTTATCCGTCATGGCGAGAGCCAGTGGAACAAAGAGAACAGGTTCACAGGCTGGACCAACGTGGACCTCAGCGAAAAGGGTGTCCAGGAAGCATTCGAGGCAGGCAAGACCCTCAAGGCTGCCGGTTTCACCTTTGAAATAGCCTACACTTCCTACCTCAAGAGGGCGGTGAAGACCCTCAACAATGTCCTCGACGCAATGGACCTCGACTGGATCCCGGTCAAGAAGTCCTGGAGGCTGAACGAGAAGCACTACGGCATGCTCCAGGGCCTGAACAAGGCCGAGACTGCCCAGAAATACGGAGACGAGCAGGTGAAGATATGGCGCCGCAGCTTCGACGTCGCTCCGGGGAACCTTCCCGAAGACGATCCCAACAGCGCGACCCGCGACCCGCGCTATGCCCTGGTGCCTGACCAGTACATTCCCCGCACCGAAGCCCTGAAGCAGTGCATCGAGCGAGTAATGCCCTACTGGGAGTGCGACATATTCCCTTCCCTCAAGGAGCATGACAACATCGTCGTGGTCGCGCACGGCAACAGCCTCCGCGGCGTGGTGAAGCACCTCAAGGGAATCTCGGACGCCGACATCGTCGGCCTCAACATCCCCACCGCCACCCCATACGTCTTCGAGTTCGACGACGACCTCAACATGGTCAGGGACTACTACCTGGCGGATCCTGAGGAGCTCAGGCGCAAGCAGGAAGCCGTTGCCAACCAGGGCAAGGCGAAATAGAAATGCCTGAAGCAGAAAGACAAAGAGGATGGCCGGCGGCCATCCTCTTTGTCTTTGTCATGTGCCGGGCTGTCAGTCGAACTTCGTAATGAACTCGTAATTTCTTGATCATGATTATAAGGTTTGTAATGAAATAGCAGGATGGTGTAACAAATATAACGTTTTTATTGCTATTTTTGACAAAACGCAAAACAATGCCGAGCATTTCACTACGAGGGGAGCAAGTCCCCGCCTCTCCCATCAGGAAACTGGTTCCTTTTGCAGACGCAGCAAAAGAGCGTGGGACCAAAGTCTATCACCTGAACATCGGGCAGCCCGACCTGCCCACACCCCGGAAGGCCCTCGACGCCCTCAAGGGAGTGGATAGGACTACCCTCGAATACAGCCCAAGCCAAGGACTCAAGTCTCTCAGGGAGAAACTGTCCGGCTACTACGGAAGGTTTGGCATAGGAGTCACTCCGGATGAGATAATCGTCACGACAGGTGGTTCGGAGGCACTGCTCCTCACCTTCATGTCATGCCTGAATCCGGGGGACGAACTGATCATGACGGAGCCATGCTACGCCAACTACCTCTCTTTCGCCGTGGCCTGCGGTATAACGGTCAGGACCGTCACCTCCAGGATCGAGAACGGTTTCGCGCTTCCTCCGGCAGAGGATTTCGAGGCTGCGGTCACCCCCCGTACAAAAGCCATCCTCATCTGCAACCCGAACAACCCGACCGGGTCGCTGTATTCCGAGGAGGAGCTCAACTCCCTGAAGGATATCGTCCTTAGGCACGACCTTTTCCTTGTCGCCGACGAGGTCTACCGGGAGTTCCGCTACAACGGGGCCCCTTTCAAGTCCGCCCTTGAACTGGAAGGGCTGGAGGACAACGTCATCGTCGTCGACTCCGTGTCCAAGAGGTATTCGGAGTGCGGAATCAGGATCGGCATGATAGTCAGCCACAACAAGGAAGTCCTTTCCACCGTCATGAAGTTCTGCCAGGCAAGGCTCAGTCCTCCCCTGCTGGGGCAGATAGTGGCCGAGGCGTCCATCGACGGGACCGAAGAATATTCCAAGGAATGTTTCGAAGAGTACCTTGGCCGCCGCGACTTCTTCATAGAAGGACTGAACCGCATTCCTGGCGTCTTCTCCCCGATGCCGATGGGTGCCTTCTACACCGTTGCTTCCCTGCCGGTGGAAGATGCCGAAGACTTCTGCAGGTGGTGCCTCACGGACTTCCGCTACAAGGATGAAGGCACCCCGGAAGGCTTCACGGGCGAGACCGTGATGATGGCGCCGGCTGCGGGCTTCTACAGGACGGAAGGACTTGGGAAGAACCAGGTCAGGATGGCATATGTCCTCAGGAAGGAGGATCTTGCCAGGGCGCTTCTCGTGCTGGAAAAAGCCCTGGAGGCCTACAAGTCATAGTAATACGGGACCTGCTTCAAGTGCCGGTCGGCTCCTGCCGTGACCGGAAGGCAAGAGACGGGCGCGGCGAATTCTCATCATGGACAGGGGAACCATCTTCGACATACAGCATTTCTGCACGGGAGACGGGCCGGGCATAAGGACCACCGTGTTTCTAAAAGGATGCACCCTGCACTGTGCCTGGTGCCACAATCCCGAGTCCCAGGACCCTCGTCCCGAGATACTGATGAACATCGGGAACTGCATCGGGTGCGGCAGTTGCGATGCCGCCTGTCCCGGTTCGGACGCCAGGAGAATACTTTCAAGCCGGGAATCGCGCCTTTCGGAATGCCCTCCCGGATGCCTGGCCTGCGCGGAAGCATGTCCTTCTTCCTGCCTCGAAACCGCCGGCAGGAGCGTCACCGTCCGGGAAGTCATGGAAGAAGTCATGAAAGACGAGGCCTACTACCGCCATTCCGGAGGCGGGATCACCCTGTCCGGCGGGGAGCCGATGGCTCAGCCCTCTTTCTCAACGGCTCTGCTCGAGGCTGCATGTTCCAGGGGAATCGACACTGCCGTGGAAACGTCAGGCAACGGGAAAGTGGATGATTTCATTTCCGCAGCCCGGTGGACAGGGCTCTGGCTATGGGACATAAAACTGATGGATCCAATCCTCTACAAGGAATATACGGGGGGATCGCTGGAGACCATGCTCAACAGCCTGGAAGCAGTCTCAGGAACTGGGGCCAAGCTGCGGTTCCGAATCCTCTATATTCCGGAAATACATGATGATGAACGGGTTGTCTCTTCCACAAGAAGACTGCTCGAAATGTACCCCGATGCGGATAAGGAGATTATTCCCTATCACCTGCTCGGGAATGCCAAACGGGTGAAACTGGGGCTCCCGGAAAAGCGTTTCCGCGAGCCTGACAAGGACATGCTAAAAGCCTTCGCCCGGAAAATCGGACTGGCATGATAGGGCGTCAGCAGACTTGCTGGGTCCTTTGGATTATCATGTCCTGCCACTCCTTGCAAAGGGTGGTGAAACGTGCCGACCAGCCGGAGACCCTGACAGGAAGGTTCGGATACTTCTCCGGGTGGCGCTGGGCATCAAGCAGGGTGGCGGTGTCGACAACGTCGACATGCATGTAGAAGCCGCCTTTCTCCCTGAAAGCCTTCATCAAGCCGACAAGGGCCTTTATTCCGTTTTCTCCCTTCACCGAGGAAGGAAGGACCTTCAGTTCCAGGGTGGCGCCGCTGCAGGCCCTGGAGAAATCCATCTTGCAATATGAATTCAGCGCCGAAGTCGGTCCCTTGCGGTCGCTTCCGGGCGTCGGAGAGCAGTTCGTGGCGAGGATGTCACCGACACGGCTGCCCTCGGCAGTGGCGCAGCGCATCATCCTCCAGTCTATCTCGCGTCCGAAAGTGGATATTCCGCAAGGACGCTTCACTCCGGCCCTTTCCTTGACCTGGGCGACGATCCCGGTGTAGTCGTCGAACACGCGGCACATCATCGCATCCGCCTCGGCATCGTCGTTCCCATAGAAGGAGAAACGGTTGCGGATCAGCTGGCGGAGCCCTTCGTTCCCGTCCCAGTTGCTACGGAGTATTCCGAGGAATTCGTCCAGGGACACATACCCGTCCTCATAGACGAGTTTCTTCAGGACGAGAAGACTGTTGGCAGTGTCCGAAACCCCACCGAAATGGATTCCCAGCATATTGTATTCCGGACCGCCGCCGTTGTAGCAGCGTCCTTTCTCAAGGCAGCCGCGCACGAAGATGGAAGCCAGGGTGCAAGGAGAGTCAACGGCTTTCCAGCATCCGTCGATCATTGCCTGCACCTCATCGACATTGGCCTGGAGGTCCTGCCTGAAGGCTGAGTAGAGGGACTCGAAGTCAGGATAATCCACCTTGCGCCCGTCCTTCAGCCCGAGAGTCTTGTCCAGGACCTGCACCATGTCGCAGGGGCAGTAGGTGAATGCCGTCTTCCCGGGGATGATAGCTTCCCAGCATCCGTCGTTGGTGAACTCCCTCGCCTCTTCCAGGGGATAGCCGAACTTCACGAGCCCGTCGATGACTGTGTTCTCCGAATAGACCGACACTATGCCTCCGCCGAAGCGCTGGACCTCCGCTACCCTGCGGAAAAGTTTCTCCGGAGTCTTGTCGCCGAGCCTCACTCCGACCGGATAATCGCTTATGTGAAGCTCCTCCACTATGTCGAGGACCAGATATGTCACCTCGTTGGTCACTTCCCTGCCGTCCTTGTCAATCCCACCTATGATGACGTTCTGGTAGAACTGGGCGTCTCCCGTCGGATTGTGATGCCCGATCCATTCCGTACCCTTGATCCAGAAATGGGCAAGGATCTCCCTTGCCTCGTCAAGGTCCAGCACTCCTTTCTTCAAGTCTTCCTTCAGATAGGGCCAGAGAATCCTGTCAATCCTTCCGATTCCTGCCCAGTTGCCCATCAGCCTGTTGAAGGCATACATCGACCAAAGCGACTGGACGGCTTCCCTGAAGGAACGCGGCGGGAAGTCCGGGACTCTCTCCAGGGTGTCCATTATCGTCTGGTAGAATGCCTTTCCCTCGGCAGGTGCCTCATCCCTCATTTGCCTGAGGAGGGCGATGTTCCGCTCCTGCCATACATCTGCGGCGTCAAGGGTCAGGAGGGCGGCCTCGTTGAGGTCCCTTCCCATCTCGTCCAGCGTGCCTCCATCCAACCTGGCGCGGATCTCCTTCCTCAGTCCGTCGTAGCCAAGGCCGAGGATTCTCTCGAAATCAAAGGTAGTGTGGTTGACTCCGATAGTTCCGAGGAAAGGGACAGCCGCGGCGGTAGCCTCCACCAGAGTGGCGGACCCGACTATCAGTTCGCCGGGCAGGATGCGCAACGGAGCATTCCGGGCGACGCTCATCGCAACAGCCGCGTACCGGTGCTGCGGCGAAAGCGCCGGATCGAGAGCAAACTCCCAGTCTGCGCTCTTCATGGTGCTCCCGGTTTCACCTGAAAGGCCCTTCCAGGCAAGTTCATGAGTGATTTTACTGAGTCTTGAGGGCAGTTGGGGCTGCCAGGGTGAATGCCAGCTTTCAAACAGTTCTTTCCTGTCGGGGCCGGAAGGTCCCTTGTCATTGGCGGCATTCAGGCTCAATGGATTGAACCCCATGAAGATTCCTCCCAGGCCGAGGGAAGAGACCCTGAGGAAATCGGCACGCGACATCTTGGAGGATGAGTCATTCGATGCTTTCATGTTGTGTCGGAGGATTGGTTTCGAAAAAAAGGCGGTCGATGGTTCCGGGCGGCGCTGCCGTCATTCGGACACTTCGAAGTCGGCGTAAACCGGGAAATGGTCGGAAACTACTGAAGTTCCTCCGGAAACCGGCTCGCTGACTACATCATAGGCAACAGCCACGGCGTTGCGGAAGAATATGTGGTCGATCCAGGTCCAGGTAGCCTTGTCCGTCCTGAAACCTGTGTAGGTCGGGGAATCGTCGCTGGTCTTCGCATCGGTGCGGGCATGCTTCATCCATCCCCTCAGGGGCGACAGGTCGCCGTGGGTGTAGTCGCGGTTGAGGTCGCCGCAGAAGAAGACAGGGGCGTCTTCGCCACATTCCCGCTTCATGCGATCCACACTCATGATGCCGCACTGCTTCCTCCCGGAATCACCATGAGGGAAGAAATGAGTATCCCAGACATAGAAGACGATACCGGTTTCCTTCTCCTTGACCTTGAGCCAGAGGGACAGTTTCGGAGTCCCGCCGTCCTCGAACTCGGCACCGGCATAGGAACTCACGTCCGGCGTCGCGCTGAACCAGTACTTCCCCCAGGAAAGCAGTTCGAACCGGGACTTGCGCAAAGCTATCACGTTGCGCTGTCCGCCGTTCTTGAATATGGCATCGTTGTCTATCCTGTCGACGTCCTCGTAGCCGGCCTTCTTCACCCCGTCCTTCGCATACTGATAGTAGTTGAACTCGGGGAAGTTCTTCTTCAGGAAATCAAGCTGGGTACGGCGACACTCCTGGAGGCAGAAGATGTCGGGGGCCGTCTCCTTGAACATGGCCTTGCATGGTTCCGCCCTGTACTCTTCCCACTGGTGCCCTTCTGCTTCGTCCTTTGACTGAAGTATGTTGAAAGACATCAGACGGAAAGTGAAGGACTGCTTCCCGGTTTCCGGTTCGGTCCCGGGCACCACCGGTGCAGGATCTTCGTTGGCAGGACCATCAACGGCGGCAGGCTTGCATCCGGAGTGCAAGAACATCAATGCTGCCATGAAAAGAGAGATTGCTGGACACTTCATATGGCTGTTAATTTCGTTATCGTCGAAAAACGGGAAACATTGGAGGACTCTATTTCAACCGGCTCCTGAAAACATAGCGGCCGGAGCCGAGGGTCAATGCGGTATAGCCGTTTTCGGCCACCGCCTTGACACGTTTGCCGTTGCAGGCCACGCTGGAGCCATCAGCCGAAGGGACATACACCATCGCCTGGGTGTTGGCCGGTATGTCAACTGTCCACTCCAGACGGTTCCCTTTCCGTTTCCAGGATGATGAGATCAGTCCCTTGACGGTCTCGATGCTGCCTTCTGCCCACTCCAGGGTGGCGGGGATGCTTGGCTTGAGAGTGAACTTCTCGAAACCGGGATGGTCGAAATCAGGGCTGATGCCAAGCAGGTGGCGGTAGAACCATGCATCGACGGTAGCCATCATCGGATGGTTATGGGAATTCATCGCACCGCCGGTCAGGTACTCCCAGCGCTCCCACACCGTCGTGGCTCCTTTCGAGAGCATGTAGCCCCAGCTTGGATATGTCGTCTGGGTGACAATGCCCCATGCTTCGTCGACGTGTCCTCCATCCGCAAGGACATCGAGGAGGTACTTTGTACAGAGGTTGCCTGTGGTAAGGTGATAGCCACGTTCCCTGACATCAGCTGCCAGGTTTTCCATGGCACGGGCGGCCATTGCCTCGTCCGGCATGCCGAGATACAGCGCAAAGGCATTGGAAGCCTGGTTGTTGGAGGCATAACCACCTGTCCCGTCGTTCCAGTACTCCCGGTTGAAGGCCTGGCGGGTAAGGTCAGCCTTGCCTTCATATTCCTTCGCCACATCCTCCCTGCCCAGCATACGGGCCATCCTGGAGACAAGACGCTGGCAGAGGAAAAGATACCCCGTGGATATCATCAGGCCGGGCGTGTCACGGGAAACCCCGGAACCGTTCGGATCAAGGAGGAAGTCACGTGGAGGACACCAGTCGCCGTAATAGCTGTACTGGACTATCCCATCCTTGGTGCGGGAGGCCAGATAATCGGTCCAGGCCTTCATGCCGTCGAACTGGTCGGCGATTGCCTGGCGGTTCCCATAGAATTCGCACGCACGCACAGGAAGCAACAGGTAGCTGGCGCAGACGGGGTCGGCCGGGCGCATGCCGAAACGGAACGGAGCGACACAGGTAATCGTCCCGGCAGCGTCCTGGGTGTCGGTGATGTCTTGGGCGAATTTGGGGAAGAAACGGGCCATGTTGAAATTGTAGGCGGCAATTTCATGGCTGACAGTCAAGTCGTTGAGCCAACCCATGCGCTCATCGCGCTGAGGGCAGTCAGTCGGCACGCTGTGAAGGTTGCTGGCCTCGGTGTTGAAGGCCATGCGATGGATCCTGTTCACGAGGTCATCTGAACATGAGAAGTTTCCTACGACCGGAACGTCGGTTCGGACCACCCTTACCGTGAAATCACCTTCGGATGGCCTGTAAGGAAGACCTTCTACTTGGAAATACCTGAACCCATGGTATGTAAAAGAAGGCTCCCATGCCTCCTCGCCGGTCCCGGCGCAAGTGTAACTGTCCATGGACTTGGCGTTCCGCAGGTTCTCCTGGTTGACGGAGCCGTCCTCATGCAGTGTCTCGGCAAAGAACAGTCTCACCGTCCTTCCTGATTCCGCCCGGACTTTAAGCGCAACCCAGCCGGCCAGGTTCCGGCCTGCATCGAACACATAGACCCCGGGCCTGGGCTCGCCAAGCAAAACCGGTTCGATCTCTTCCACTATCCTGATCGGCTCCACACGGGCGGAATGCAACTCGCCGACAGGGTCGTCCGTATTGTGTGCCCATGCCCAGCGCTCGTCCATCAGGCCGGGAGGGGTAGCAAACTTCCAGATGTCGTCACTGTCCTCGCGGGCATCGTATGCCTCGCCATCGAATATGGTCGAGTACAGGGTCGGGCCTGCAATAACGTGACGGAAGGCATCCGTGTTGAGGACATCGAAGGTCCCGTCCGTGTAGAACACTTCCACCTGGACCTTGAGCCTGGGGGTTCCCAGCCATCCGGGGGCCACAGGTATGACTATTCCATTGCCTCCCTGGGCCAGGTACGGACCCAGATCGTAGGTTTCATAATAAACCCTCTTGCTGTAGGTGCTTTGGGCGGGGTCGAGTACATGGTCGCCGACACGCTTGCGGTTGACATAAAGGGTATGGTAGCCGATCCCGGCAACATATGCGCGGGCCCTTGCCACCGGCTTGGCGAGATGGAGCGATCCCTTGAAATAGAGCACCCTGCCGGCGATGCCCGGAACATATCCGATCCATCCACCGTGCCAGTCTTCCGGATGGAGCAGCCCCATTTCGAACGAAGAAGGTTCCGACCACTGGGATTCGAGGCTGCCGGTCCACACTTTCACTTTCCAGAAATAACGCACACGGCTCTGGAAAGGCAGCCCCTCCGTCGAAATACAGGTAGACTGCGATGACTCGACCACGCCGCTGTCCCATACATCTCCCCTGTCCTCGGACAGGATATCTTCAGAAGTGGCTACAAGGACGCGGTACGCTGTCTGCATGATGTCGACGCCGGTGCCCGCAAGCCGCCAGCTCAGCTGAGGAGCGTAATCTATACCGATTGGATCTGTCTGGAATTCAGATTCGAGATGGGAAACTGAAATCGAAGATGCCGGCTTGGCTGCAGCTGGGAAAGCCAGGATAGCAAGGGCAAGGAATAAGAAAGCCATTCTTTTCATGAAAACAAATATAGCAAATATTTTCATACTCTGAAGAAAGGCCCCACGATCGCAGGCCAGTGCCGGGCAAAAAAAAGAGTCCGGCACAAGCGATGCCTGACCAGCGCCGGGCAAAAAAAGAGTCCGGCGCAAGCGATGCCGGGCCGGGGACATAAAAAGAAGGAGTCCGTCGCAGACCTATGTCTGTGACGGACTCCCTAAGAACGGCGGCGACCTACTCTCCCAACTGGTGGGTCAGTACCATCGGCGCGGATGAGCTTAACTTCTCTGTTCGGGATGGGAAGAGGTGGGACCTCATCGCTTTAAC
>Ga0256407_10000322_pt1 | contig 118991 bp, 99 predicted proteins | sample RumenRJG_04DNA_FD_193489 | JGI IMG/M metagenome (GOLD analysis project Ga0256407, IMG submission 193489) | Bovine rumen microbial communities from Lethbridge, Alberta, Canada - RJG_04 | ecosystem: Host-associated > Mammals > Digestive system > Stomach > Rumen | place: Canada: Alberta... | reverse complement strand
AGCGGAGGTCGAGCTTCCTTTTCAGAAGTATATACGCACTTCACGTTATAAACTACAAATGCCCCAACGCCTGATAAACACAGGCTTTGGGGCACTTTTACTCTCTTCAAACTGTCAAAGATGGGATTAAAACGCTTTTTATATTTTCTCACAAACTGTGTGAAAAATCCACATCATTTTACTTTTTTTTACCGTTCTTGTAATACTGTGCCGACTCAGAAAACATCTTGCGTACATACGGCTGATTATTAAGATTTCTGACGAAATTGGTACGGCGGCTGACGTAGTCGTTAAGCTTAGTCATGTAGTCATCCGCGGGAAGCTCCCCGTCTGCGACCATCGTAAGCCCCTTTTCCCAGCTTGCCGTAAGCTTCGGATCAAGAAGAGCCTTAATCGAGACATCAACAACATCATAAACCATTTCACCAAGCTGCGCCGGCGTAATCACCTGAGTCTTCTTATTCATCGCAAGATACTTGATCTTTGTCAGCTTCTCAAGTATTCCGGCTCTCGTTGCACTTGTGCCGATACCGCTTCCCTTAATCTGAGCTCGAAGTTCTTCATCTTCGATAAGCTGTCCGGCGTTTTCCATTGCAAGCATCATAGTTCCGGAAGTATAGCGTTTGGGCGGGCTCGTCTCACCTTCCTTAATGTTAAAATCATTAACACCCACCTTACTTCCGCTCTTTAGCTTCTTAAGCTTTTCAAGAAACGATGCGTCAATAGCAGTCTCTTCCTCTTCTTCCGGGTTATCTTTATCCTCATCATCCTTGGATGAAGTCTTATCTTTCCAGTATGAAGGCTTGCTTACTGCCAGATATCCTTCTTTATCAAGCACCTTGAAATTTGAAAAGAAGCTCTCGCCTGCAATATCTACCGTAAGCTTTACGTTTTGATATACGGCGGCCGGATAAAATATGCTGACAAACCTTCGAACTATAAGCTCATATATTTTCGCGGAAGTGTCCGACAGCGTTTTAAGCGACTCAAAGCCCTGTCCTGTCGGGATGATCGCATAGTGGTCTTCGATCATCTTATCGTTGACGTATCTGGTCTTGGCTATGCCTTCATATGCCTTGGTCTCAATTATATTCTTCGCAATATCGGAAACCGGAGTATATCTCGTAAGCCCACTAATGTTTTTGGATATCTCTTTTGCAACTGCTGTGGAGAGAACTCTGGCGTTTGTTCTTGGATATGTCGTAAGCTTCTTCTCATAAAGCTCCTGAGCTACATTAAGTGTGTCCGCGGGACTAATCTTGAAGAACTTCGAACAGTCGGCGCTAAGCTCCGTAAGGTTATACAAGAAAGGAGGATTTTTTGTTTCTTTCTTCTTCTCGACCTTCTGAAGTGTACTCTCGCCATGTGATTTTTCGGACAGTTTCCTTACAAAATCATCCGCATCCGCTTTTTCGAGGAATCCGTTGTCTTTGTAGAGCTTGGAGCTCATAAAGTATTCGCTGCCCTCCACCGCTTTCCAGTTGGCCTTAAACGTTGTATCTTCAATGGCACAATTGGCGGATACGCGGTAAAACGGAGTCTTGACGAATGATCTGATCTCGCGCTCACGTCTTACCACCATCCCGAGAACACACGTCATAACACGCCCTACAGCAACGACCGAGTACTTTTCTCCCAGAAAAGAAGCAATCGTATCGCCGTATTTAAGCGTAAGTGCTCTGGAAAAGTTGATGCCCATGAGGTAGTCCTCTTTAGCTCTAAGGTAAGCCGAATCCGCTATTGAATCGTATTCGGAAATGTCTTTTGCAGTCTTGATGCCGGTTCGAATTGCTTCTTCGGTCTGTGAATCGATCCATACTCGCTTCTGGACTTTGCCGAATACATGCGCCTGCGCGGCAACAAGTCTGTAAATGTATTCTCCTTCACGTCCCGAGTCGGTGCATACGTATATGGTTTCAACATCTTCGCGGTTAAGCAGTTTGCTTACCGTGGCGAACTGTTTGGCGGAAGCTTTAATGACCTCATACTTGTATTCGGACGGCAAAAAAGGAAGTGTAGCAAAGCTCCACTTCTTGTACTTGCTGTCGTATGCATCGGGATAACTCATCGTTACCAGATGGCCGACACACCACGTTATAATGCAGTTTTCGGACTCGAGATATCCGTCGTATGACTTCGTGGATAACTTGAGAGCTTCTGCAAACTGCTTTGCAACGCTCGGTTTTTCCGCAATAAATACACTCTTTGACATTAAATCATCTTATCTAGAAACGCTTTAAGACGTTCATTCTGCGGGTTCTCGAAGAAGTTTACGGGATCATTCTCCTCAAGTATCTTCTCATCCGCCATGAACATGATGCGGTTTGCGACTTCTTTGGCAAAAGCCATTTCATGTGTAACAACAATCATTGTCATTTTATCTTCGGCAAGTTCACGCATAACCTCGAGAACTTCACCGACCATCTCGGGGTCTAGAGCACTCGTAGGCTCGTCAAACAACATAACATCCGGCTCCATGCAAAGAGATCTTGCGATTGCAATTCTCTGCTTCTGGCCTCCGGAGAGCTGATTCGGATATGATTTTGAACGATCTTCAAGCTTAACACGGCGAAGGAGCTTCATCGCACGATCTTCGGCTTCTTCCTTTGATACGCCCTGAAGCTTCATCGGACCGATCGTAAGATTCGACATTACACTAAGGTGCGGGAAAAGATTAAACTGCTGGAACACCATCCCCATCTTCTGCCTGTGCTTGTCTATATCAATATGCTTTTGAAGAATATTGACGCCTTCAAAATAGATTTCACCGGATGTGGCTTCCTCAAGTCTGTTAAGACAACGCAGAAAAGTACTCTTTCCGGCACCCGAAGGACCGATAAGAAATGCGACATCACCCTCGTTGAAGCTGACGGAAATATCCGAGAATACAGTCATTTTTTCATTATTGTTTATAAATTCCTTGGTAAGATGCCTTACCTCTATAAGCGGTCTGTTATTCTCAGTGCTCACTGTTCTTGAGGTTCCTTTCAAGTTTCTTAACAAGACTATCGAAAATCATTACAAAGAAAAGATAAATGGCCGCAGCCATGAGAAGCGGCATAAATGCCGAATACGTCTGACTCCTTATGATATCCGCACCCCTCGTAAGATCGTCCATTGCGATATAGCCCGCAACCGATGTCTCTTTAAGAAGAACGATCATCTCATTACCAAGAGCCGGCAGTACGTTTTTGATAGCCTGCGGCAATATGAAATACAACATTGTCTGCGTATAGGAGAATCCGAGTGATGCACCGGCCTCTGACTGTCCGACGTCAATCGACATTATTCCGGCTCTAATAATCTCGGCAACATATGCGGCCGAGTTAAGACCGAATGCAATAAACGCAACGATGATCTTCGGTACGTTAACGGATGCGAATATGACGAAATACACTATCAAAAGCTGCAGAACCATGGGCGTTCCGCGAATGACAGTTATATACAGGTGGGCGAAAAGATTTGCGATCTTCCACCTGCCCGTCTTGTCATGCGTTGTCCTGATATACGCAAGCAAAAAACCAAGCAAAATACCCACCACGACCGCTACGATCGTGATGAGTAATGTGCTTCCGAGGCCTTTTACCAAATAAAGGTATCTGTCCTCTTTTATAAAATTAAGATAAAATGCTTCTTTAAAACTCATTGTTTATTATTCTGCTTTGATGTATTTTCCGATGATTTCGTCGATCTTTCCGGATTCCTGAAGTTTCTTTAAAGATTCATTGATCTTGTTGAGAAGCTCGGTATTATTCTTGGCAACACCGATTGCATATTCCTCAACCGTAAAATCATCATCGAGCATCTTCAGCTCGGGATTTTCATTTACGAATACCTTTGCGGGCTCTCTGTCAACAATAACGGCCTCAATCTTGCCCTGATTAAGAGCATTAATTGCCTCAAAGTACTTTGAGTAACGTTCGATTGATGCGTTTTCAATATCCGCTGCATAGATATCACCTGTTGTTCCGATCTGTACACCGATAGTTCTTCCTGCAAGATCATCGGGAGTAGCCACATCTGAATCGTTCTTAACAACTATAACCTGAGCAGCCTCTGTGTAAGGTGTTGAAAAATCAATATTCTGAAGTCTGTCTTCCGTAACGGTCATACCTGCCATTGCGATATCAGCCTTACCGCTCTGTACTGCTGCAATGATCGAATCAAATGCCATATCCTCAACAACGAGCTCCATTCCGAGATCATCGGCAATAAGCTTTGCAATTTCGGGATCGATACCGATTATCTCATTTCCGTCAACGGATTCATACGGCGGGAATGCTGCATTTGTTGCCATAATAAGCTTATTAGATGTTTTGCCTCCGCATGCACACATCATGATTGCAGCAACAGCAGCCATAAATACAACAACTGTCTTTTTCATAATAAACCTCCAAATAGTGCTGAATTAACAATAGAACTAATTTATCATCATAAGTGCGTCGTGTCAACGCAGCCTTTGATCTTTTCCGTCAATAAGCTTGACACCCGGCGTGACATTTCCAAACATGGACAGCTTCTGATCAAACCCGCTTGCCGAAAACAGCCAGATGTTGTCGCATAATATCTTGTTCTTACGGACGGCGGTCTTGACATCTTCATATGTCTTATAGCTCATATGAGGTCCCGAATACCGGCAACTGCACGCTATCGCGCTTCCTCCGGCAGCCACTATCACAAAATCAATCGCTCCGCTCTTGTCAAAATATTCCTCAATCGAGGCTACTTTGAAGTTTAACCGTCCTTCTTTTTGAAGCCACCTTATCTGTTCCATGCAAAACAGCGGATAAGACTCCTCCAGATAATCGAATATGCCGTTTTCGATGTATTTCTTATAAAACCTCTCGGCTCCGTTCATGCGAAGTGACGATGCATGAGGGAATACGAACCTGTAATAAAACAGCACCATCCTGTTTTTGATCCTATAGCTTCCCTTCTTCGTATTTGCCGGATCACCGACGTTGGCACTTACAGTTTTCTCGACTATGTCATTCTCGGAAAGAGTCCTGATATACACAGACAGCTTGGCTCTGTCGATACCGGTGGCATTATGGATATCGTTTAATTTGTTAACTCCCTGCGCCAGGAGCATGAGAATCGTGTTATATAACGCCGGCTCCCTTATCTCCTTCGGAAGAAAGCATCCTGGATATGCATCTGATGAATCCCACTCAGACAGCTTTTTAATTACAAGATCGTGAACCGTTGTATCGTCCGTTATCTCATCGTAATACAGGCTTCTTCCGCCTGTTATCGAATATATTCCGATCAGTTCGGAAAGCGGCATGTTCGGGAAACACTCGTAAAATTCCGACGGAGAATACTCATTCAATTTAATAACGCCCGATATCTCTGATGATTTCTTTCCGATAATGCGAACCATATCGTGCTCAACCCATTTGATATCGTCGCATACGAGAAGAAACATTGCCATTCCCGGTTTACATCTCTCAAACAGAAGGTTTGCAAGGAAATTGATAAACGTGGGATTTTCTTTGATAAGATATGTAAAATCATCAATCACAACAAGCTTCTTTTTCTCGTTGTGTACGTTAATGTATGTGCTTATTAACTTTCCGTAATCTTCGTCGGGGAGTATGTGTGATCTTGTCTGATCGTATAATTGAGACGCAAACAGCTGCTTCTGAATCTGATCGGTTACAGCCGTTGCTTTATAGTACAGGCACTCTTTATCCTTTATCAGGTCTGACACAAGCTGCGACATACCGACATCTTTTGTTCCGTACAAAAGAGCGATATCGTTTGTGCTTCTGTCAAAAATATCCTGTAAGTACTTAAGATCCTGTTTTCGATACATAATATACTAGCATGCTAAGTCCACTCAACCCTCGCCGGGTGGCATCCTGTATCTGCAATACAGGATATACGCCGCTTGGGCTGTCAAGACATAAAGTCTTGACATTTATGGCATCTGTCTTATGAGCAGCTTTTCGAATTCAACCTTGCTTATCGGCTTGCCGAGAAGGTATCCCTGAATGATGTCTATGTTCTTATCTCTTAGGTAATTGAACTGTTCTTTTGATTCAACACCCTCGGCAACCGTTTCAAAGCCAAGCTTCTGGGACATCTCGATAACGCTTTCGTATATGATGCTTGAACTGTCATCTTTGACTGCATTGTCTATGAAAGACTTGTCGATCTTAAGTGTATCTATCGGCAGCTGACGTAAATATGAAAGCGATGAATAGCCCGTTCCGAAATCATCAAGGCTGACTCTCATGCCAAGACCTCGAAGTGTCTTGATTTTATCAATAACGTCTTCAAAACTGTTGATGAACACGGACTCGGTTATCTCAAGCTCTATAGACTGAGGGTTCACACCATACATATCAATCAGATGTGAGATATTGTCGACAAAGTTCTCTTTCTCAATAGACGCGGCCGAAATATTGATCGACAGTATCATCGGTATATGGTATTTGTTACGCCAGTCATTAAGCGTTTTAATTGCTTCTTTTAATACGAAATTGCCGATCGGAATAATCGCACCGTTCTTCTCTGCTATCGGTATGAACTCTGCAGGCGAAGTGATGAAACCGTCACCTTCGGGATCGGGCCAGCGAATAAGTGCCTCGGCACCGCGAAGCTTACCGTCCTCGGAATAATACTGGGGCTGGAAATACAGCTGGAATCCTTCGGTTTCAATAGCTTCTTTGAGCTGCTTTTCAACGGATACATTCTTGATGAACTTATTGAGGATCTCAAGCTCGAAATACTGAATACCGTTTTTGCCGCGCTCTTTAGCTTTATACAGCACTATCTCGGCATTTTTTACAACTTCAAGAGCTGTTCTTCCTGCATCGGGATACTCGGCAACACCAACCGATACAGTAAACAACATCTCGGTCTTATTGGTCAGCATGAACGGATGACGAAGTCTTTCGAGTATCTTGCGGTATATAACGTCGCTGCTCCTGCCGCCAACAGGATTGTATATTGCTATTACAAATACGTCTGATCCGAAACGACCCACGATAACATCTTCGGAATTAAATTCCTTAAGATACTGGCCGAACTCCTGAACGAGCTCATCACCGAACAGAAGGCCTATCGAATCATTGATCTTTTTAAAATCATCAATATCCACAAACATGAGCTCAACACTTACTTTCTCACTGTCGGCTCTCTCACACATATCGCGGAACTTTCTTACAAAATAGTTCCTGTTATATACACCGGTGAGTGAATCATAAAATGCAAGATATTCCAGCTCCTCGGAGTTCATTTTGATCTTGGTGATGTCTTTGATGGATATGATTTTCTCGACGGGATTGTTGTCATCGTCGTACGTAACGTTTGCAAAACAGCTGAGCCAGTAACGCTTATTGCGCGATCTGACCTCAACCGTATCTGTCGTAAGGCCGTCTCTTTCAAGCTCAAGCATATGTATCCTGAACTTGTCCTGGTCTTCATCAAGAAGGAGGTTTAAAAGATATGACTCATCATAAGGCTGATTGGCGATTTTCTCGCCCACCTTCTCATCCCAGGGGCCTACGAGATCAACTTTTGCGGGGGAAGACTTGTAATCAAAATACATGAAAAGAGTGCCGGAACACTCTGCAATGTGCCGGTACATCTTTTCACTGTTTAAGAGTCGCTCATTAAGTGCCGTGAGCAGATCTATCTGATACTTTAAATCTTCCAACGTTGTATTACTTCACTTTCAAGTTTACTTCTTTGTAATGTATCCCTTAGCCTTTAAGAGTTCTGCGCACAGAACGGCTCCGCCTGCGGCTCCTCTTACGGTATTGTGGGACAGACCTACGAACTTGTAATCGTAAACGGTATCCTCACGAAGACGTCCGATGGAAATGCCCATTCCGTGCTCATAGTCAACGTCAAGAGTAACCTGAGGTCTGTTATCCTCTTCCATATATCTTATAAACTGTTTCGGTGCCGAAGGAAGCTCAAGTGCCTGAGGAACGCCCGAATAGCTTACAAGCTTCTCGATAAGCTGTTCCTTGGTCGGTTTCTTCCTAAACTTTACAAATACGGCTGCGGTATGACCGTCAAGTACAGGAACCCTGATACACTGACAAGTAATAACAGGCTCTGCTGCCTTTACGATCTGTCCGTTTTCAACCTTACCGAATATACGAAGAGGCTCCTGCTCGGACTTCTCTTCTTCTCCACCGATATAAGGAATAACGTTTTCTATCATCTCGGGCCAGTCTTTGAATGTTTTACCTGCACCGGAAATTGCCTGATATGTTGTAGCAACAACTTCATAAGGCTCAAACTCACGCCATGCAACGAGTGCGGGCGTATAGCTCTGGATTGAGCAGTTGGGCTTAACCGCAATGAATCCGCGCTTTGTGCCAAGTCTCTTTCTCTGTGCCTCAATAACCTCGATATGCTCGGGATTAAGCTCGGGCACGATCATCGGAACATCGGGAGTCCAACGATGTGCGCTGTTGTTTGAAACAACGGGAGTCTCTGTCTTAGCGTACTCTTCCTCGATAGCTCTGATCTCGTCTTTGGTCATGTCAACAGCGGAGAAGACAAAATCAACCTGTGAGGCAACCTTCTCAACCTCATTAACATTCATTACAACGATATCTTTAACTGCTTCGGGCATCGGTGTTGTCATCTTCCAACGATCACCGACAGCCTCCTTATATGTTTTGCCGGCACTTCTGGGACTTGCCGCAATAACCTTTACTTCGAACCACGGATGATTTTCAAGAAGAGATATAAATCTCTGTCCAACCATCCCGGTACCGCCTAGGATTCCAACCTGCAATCTCTCATCCATTTTTTCTCCTCCTTAATAAACTCCTCGATCGCTTCTTTTGACGGTGCTCCCTTTGTGAGCCTCTTGTCTACGCAAGTCTTAAGACTGATACTGTCGTAGATATCCTCATCAAAATACTCGCTGATCCTGCGCAGCTCTTCAAGGCTGCAATCTTCTATAGACTTTGAACTATTGTCACAGTATACCACAATCTGCCCGATAATACCATGAGCATCTCTGAACGGTACACCCTTTTTAACAAGATAATCCGCGGCATCGGTAGCGTTCGTAAATCCGTTCGCGGCAGAGGCACGCATAACGTCCTCATTAAATGTCATTGTAGATATCATGGCAGTAAACAGATCAAGGCACGCTGCTGCAGTATCCATTGCATCAAATGCGACTTCCTTGTCTTCCTGCATGTCTTTGTTATAAGCAAGAGGAAGTGCCTTCATCGTTGTAAGAAGCGACATAAGTGCTCCGTACACTCTGCCGGTCTTGCCGCGTGTAAGCTCCGCAATATCGGGATTCTTCTTTTGCGGCATGATACTTGAGCCTGTCGCAAAAGCGTCATCAATGTTTACGAACCTGTATTCATTGCTGTTCCAAATGATGATCTCCTCGCAGAATCTGGACAGATGCATCATTATGATAGAAAGCGCCGCCATGTACTCGATGAGGTAATCCCTGTCGGATACCGAATCCATTGAGTTCGCCGTGGGCGCTATAAATCCAAGCTTCCTGGCAACAAAATCACGATCAAGAGGATATGTTGTTCCCGCAAGCGCTCCGGCACCCAAAGGACAATAATTCATTCTCTCATATACATCACAAAGCCTTGTGTAGTCGCGCTTAAACATCTCGAAATATGCACCGAAATGATGTGCGAGCGTTACGGGCTGAGCCTTTTGCAGGTGTGTGAATCCGGGCATTACTGTGTCCGTATGATCTTCTATCGTCTTAAGAAGAGTTCTTAACAGATCTCCGATAAGCCCCTTGACATGATCGATGTTTTTTCTCGTGTACATCCTCATATCAAGAGCGACCTGATCGTTACGGCTCCTGCCGGTGTGCATCTTCTTGCCGGCATCACCGATCCTGTCGATCAGATTGGCTTCAACAAAGCTGTGTACATCCTCGTATTCGGATGTTATCCGTAAGCTGCCTGACTTTACATCGGCAAATATCGAATCAAGTCCTGATAAAATCGAATCACGCTCGGCATCAGTTATGATACCGCACTTTGCAAGCATCTCAACATGCGCCTTAGAGCCTTCTATATCCTCATCAAGAAGCCTCTTGTCAAATGTGATCGATGCATTAAAATCATACACCCTCTGATCAGTCTCTTTTGTAAATCTTCCGCCCCACAGCTGTGCCATATCATTCCCTCACAGTTGATCAAATAAAACAAAAATACTCTTAAATATGGTTTGGGAACAAGGCCATTGTCCTTGTTCCCATCAAGCTCCCGGCCGGACTCGAACCGGCGACCTAAGCATTACGAATGCTTCGCTCTACCAACTGAGCCACGGAAGCACGTATTAAACACGTCAAGTAATTATATATAATTTAACTTTGATTTGCAATAAATAATTTTCAATCATTATTATCTAAATATAACTAATCATTTTTTAATTTTAATATTGTATATCAGGTGCCCCGACAAAAACATTCTCTCAAAAACGCGCTCTCGCTCTTGTTTTGTACGTAGCGGTACATAAGTCGTCAAAAAACGCCGACTAAGTACCGACGTAGTCACAAGGTTTTTGCGAGAATAGTTTTGCGGGTCACCTTGCTAATATCGTACGTATAAAATCAATTTTGTTTAATAGTCCCAGTCGTCATTCACATCCACATCGAAATCAAAATCGAAATCATCCCCTGAACTCTTCTTAGTGTTGACGGGCTTGTCATAATCCATCTTCTTATGCGCCTTCTTCTTCGGTACGGGAAGCGGATTCGGGATCGGCTCCGACGGTGCAGGCTCGGGAATACGATTCTTCGGCTCCATCTTAACAGGTTCCGGACGTGCAGCCATCATTGTCTGCGATACGGCTCCTGATGCGCCTACAGTCTTGATCCTGCGCACAGCCTTTCCGCCGGCCATTGTATTAACAGCGGACGGTGTATGCGTCTTGAGTGATTTTTCCTTGCGTGGCTTCTCTTTCTTGGACTTCTTGATATCTCTTGCGATCTTCTGTACTTCAGGCTCGGGCTCAGCCGTTGTGATGCCTGCACTTCCGACAATTGACTCTCTGCCGTCAAATGTGGAATGTTCAGCGGCAAGACCGACCTCACCTTCGTCGAACATAACTTCATCGCCGAACTTCTCGGGTCTCTTCCATGCAGGTATTGACGTATTGCTGAACGCTTCATTGGCGCTCTCATGCATCTCGGCATTAGGCTGATACAGATCGTCTCCTCCGACTCTCTTTTTGATACCCGAAGGAGTAACTGCGGTAACGGTAACCTGCTCGCTCGAATCATCTTCTTTATCAAGGAAAAAGTCCTCATCGTAATCATCAAGAGCGCCCTGTTCAGCCGGTTCAGGTCTTCTGCCGCCGTATTTGAGCGATATCTCATGCTCTTCTTCTTTGATCTGACGATACAGGTCTTCGTCCGAACCTATGAATATGAGTGCTTTGGCACGCTTAACAAAATCAGCCTCAGTCATCTGAGCCGCATTCTTAAGGTTGGATCTTGTTGCTGCGGCAATTTCTTTACGTCCGGTCTTCTCAAGTGCATCAAGAGCATTGATGCTGACTTTGAGCTCGGGATGATGATCAAGATACAGATAATGAATACCGGTCGATGACGCGATGATGAACACCGTTATGAACAGGAACATCTGATTGTCGCGATTTTGCTGGAACAGTAGCATCAGGAACGACCCGACTATCAGCGTACTGATCGTCACGACATAGTCTTTCTGCTCTTTGACGGCCAGTATCATACAGCTGATCGTCATCATGAGTACGAACATATACATGATCTGATTAAGCACGATTACCCACGAAACGCTCATCTCCGTATATGCTCCGGCACCGTTCATTTCGGAAATATACATATAATTCTCGGTGATGTTCTTATCTGTAGATGCAAGCTGTGTATTGAACGAATGGAATACATCCGTAAAATCAGATACTTCACCGGAATTGAAATTCGTAGTAGGATCAAACGCCGATATCTCACCCGTCATGACTTTTCCGAAGTCGACCTGCATATGAGCAGTCTTGGCAAAGCATAAAAGCACCATGATAACAATACCTACCGCAAAGGCGACAAGCATGTTAAGTGCTTTGGAATTACGTCCGATATATGCTGCAATTATCATGAGCAGGATCGGAATGATCATGAACGGCTCAACAAACAGAAGCAAGCCTATAAGAACAGCTCCGACAATCGTAAATATCAGACCTGCAAGATTTCTGTCTCCTTCGTCGCCGAAGTCGTCCATCTCTTTTACACGTTTATTATAAGAAAACAGTGATATGAGAGTCAGTACCGCACCAAGGAATATAGCGGCAACCATAGGCTCCGATGAGAACGTGTAGACCGCAAATGTCTGCGACGGAATAAGCGCGCACAAAATCGCCGAGAACAGGCCGCACATCTGGTTCGTAAATGTACGTACAATCTTGTATGTAAGAAATCCGCACAAGATTATAAAAAACGCATTGGTCCAAAGAAACGGTGTTGCACCCGGCTCTACAACACGAAAGATCAGAGACAATATGAATGAATAAGGGTACTGCGCAGGATTGGCGCATGCACTGTCTATAATGTCGTGATTTTGCGAATAAGTGCCGTCGGCCATTGCCAGAGCCCCGCGGTAAATCGGGCTCTCACCCGGATAAAGCGAAGTCGTGTATTTCATTCGTGTAACAAGAAACAGACCCGCGATCACAACAAGTCCGATCGTGATCACCAGCCTTCTGTAGGAGTTACGCTGTTCGCCTACCGAGATCGCAATAAGCTTTGTGAACAGATTGCACAGCAGGAACAGAACGAGCAGGATAAATCCGAAGATTACAGCATAGAAATATCCCTGGTTCTGGCTGATGATCTGTTCAAAAACGGTAATGTAGAACACATATACCGTAGCGATAAGTGCGACCGCGGCAGCGACCATTAGAATTGGGTCGACTTTTTGCCTCTGCATTAATTACCTATCTCAATCCTCATCCAAATTCGTATATACAGCCTGTACGTCGTCGTCCTCATCAAGAAGATCGAGCGTACGGTTAAGATTCTTGATAGCTTCCTCATCGGTAAGCTTTACATAGTTCTGCGGAATCATTGTAACTTCCGCGGATGCCATCGCGATGCCTGCATCCTCAAGCGCTTTGCGAACTTTCTCGCAATCGTCGGGAGGAGTTAATATCTCAAAAGAATCATCCTCTTCGTTAAAATCATCCGCTCCGGCATCAAGAGCCATCATCATAAGCTCGTCGGGATCGGTATCACACTCTTCCTTGTCAATTATAATCTGGCCTTTGCGGTCAAACATGAATGATACACAGCCCTGAGCTCCAATGCTTCCGTTACCCTTTGTAAATGCACTTCTAACATTGGCAGCGGTTCTGTTAGCATTGTCGGTAAGAGTCTCGACAATAATCGCGATACCGTTGGGACCGTATCCTTCATATGTATAGTTCTTGTAGTTAACGCTGTTCGTATCGCCTGCAGCCTTCTTGATACCGTTGTTGATCGTATCGTTGGGCATGTTGTTCGCCTTGGCCTTGGCGATTACTGCCGCAAGCTTATAGTTATTGTTAGGATCGGGGCCGCCCTCTTTAACGGCAACCGCTATTTCACGTCCGATGATCGTGAATATCTTACCCTTTGCGGCATCGTTCTTTTCCTTCTTGTGTTTTATGTTTGCAAATTTCGAATGTCCTGACATAAATACTACTCCTTTTTTCTTACTTACCAACGTTACATTCTAACATCACTTCGACTTAAGGTCAAAGCCAATATGGTGAATCATTCTACCAGCTGCTCGCCGGGATCATTGCTTTTAGCCGCAGGGCTATCATTCTGCGTGGCCGGTTTAAGCTCGGGTGCCTTATGTATCGTCGGAACATATTTCATATCGAACAGCTCCATTACGACGGGTCCGAAAATATCATGCATGTAAGAATACAGCTCCGCATTATACAGCTCCATATCCTGCTTCTTAACAAGGTTCTTCTTGAGCTGGACTCTTATATCCTTGACCCACTCGGCGATCTCTTCGATCTGAACCGTATTCTCCTGAAGCCTTTCATAGCACACTTCCATTGTGGCGAGCATAAGCTTCTTATTAACACCGTCGATCTCGCGCGGCAGATCCTTTAATTCTTCCTCATTGTTATCAAGCTTCTCGTTAACATCATTGATAAGACGCTTGTTGTCATTAAGCTTCTTATCAACCGACTCGTCCTCGTCACGCGTATCGACACCGTCGATATTGCTTACGATCTCGGACATGAGATTGCTCTTAATCTTCTTAAGCTCTTTGTTCTCATTGACAAGCTTTCCCTGACGCTTAAGAAGCTCCGACAATTCCTTCTCGAGTGATTTTATCTCCTCCGTAGGATTCATCTTACCGAAAATCCTGTGCCATTTGTTGTCGAGTATAAGAATCGGTATCTTGGCGGAAGTGATCGCATTATTGAATTTTTCCTGTGAAGCAGCCATACGGTCTACCTCCTTGAAAGATTGTAAGACAGCTGCATGAGGCTCTCGGACAGATGAACATTTTCTACGATGACGTCCTTCGGCACGGGAAGATCAACGTGTGCGAAGTTCCATATGGCACGGATGTTGTATTTGACCAGCATCTTCGCAACAGCGACCGCGCTTGTCTTCGGTATGGTAAGTACCGCTATATCTATCTCGCGGCTCTTGATGAAGTCCTCAAGCTCTTCCATCGGGCTTACGTATACATCTCTTATCTTCTTACCTACAAGCTCGGGATCCTGATCAAATATTCCGAGAATATGAAATCCTCTTCGCTCGAAATTTACGTAATTGGAAAGCGCCTGGCCGAGGTGTCCGGCACCTATTACAACGAGCTTGTGATTTTTATCAAGCCCTAATATCTTACCTATCTCATCATACAGATTTTTCACATTATAGCCGTAGCCCTGCTGGCCGAATCCACCGAAATGGTTAAGATCCTGCCTTATCTGGGACGCGGTTACATGCATAAGCTCCGAAAGTTCTCTCGAGCTTATACGCATGACGCCCTCATCATTAAGCTCACCGAGATATCTGTAATACCTCGGAAGTCTCTTTATTACGGCTTGTGAAATGTTAATGTTGTCCATTACAGCAGATTTTCCAGACTCTTCCTGATTGCTACGATAAAATCATGTGATGAAAGTGTAACGGTTTCATTATACGAAGTGATGAGCGCAAGGTCTTTGGTCATCTTACCCTCTTCGATCGTACGAAGTGTCGCAAATTCAAGCTTATCCGCGAACTTGACAAGCTCGGGTATTTCATCGAGCTGCCCGCGCTTACGAAGTGCTCCGGTCCATGCGAATATGGTCGCAACTGAGTTCGTGCTCGTCTCCTCGCCTTTTAGATGCTTGTAATAATGTCTCTGAACCGTTCCGTGAGCGGCTTCGTATTCATATACTCCCGAAGGAGAGACGAGAACGGAAGTCATCATAGCAAGTGAACCGAATGCGGAACTGATCATATCCGACATAACATCTCCGTCATAATTCTTGCAAGCCCAGATCATGCCACCCTTGGACTTCATGACACGGGCAACGATATCATCAATAAGCGAATAGAAATACTCTATGCCGGCTTCGTCGAACTTTTCCTTGTATTCTTTCTCGAAAATGTCTGAGAAAATATCCTTGAAAGTGTGGTCATACTGCTTGGAGATAGTGTCCTTGGCTCCGAACCACAGATCTTTCTTTTGGTCGAGTGCATAGTTGAAACAGCTCCTCGCAAAGCTTTCAATCGAACCGTTCACGTTGTGCATGCTCTGCACGATCCCGTCGCCCTTGTCAAAATCATGTATGAGCTTTACTTCCTTCGTGCCGTCGGCTTTCGTTATTACAAGTTCTGCCTTGTCTCCGGAAGACAGCTTACTCTCAACATTCTGATATACATCTCCGTAAGCATGTCTTGCGATGGTAATCGGCTCTTTCCAGTTCTTAACGCACGGCGTGATACCCTTTACGACAATAGGTGTACGAAATACCGTTCCATTAAGTATTGCTCTTATCGTGCCGTTCGGGCTCTTATACATTTTCTTAAGATTATACTCATCAACTCTTGCCGCATTCGGAGTGATCGTTGCACACTTAACAGCAACTCCGTATTTGAGCGTGGCGTTAGCCGAATCTATCGTGACCTGATCGTCGGTATCGTTACGGTTCTTAAGTCCGAGATCGTAATACTCAGTCTTAAGATCGATAAAGGGAGTCAGCAGCTCATCTTTGATCATCTGCCACAATACCCTTGTCATCTCATCTCCGTCCATCTCCACAAGAGGTGTTGTCATTTGAATCTTTTCCATAATAGTTCCTTCCTCAGCGTTTGCTCTTTTTCTTGCCTGCCGTATCATATATGAACAATATTCCGGCAAGTGCAGCCAATATTACGATTATAAACCATTTTACCGAAACCGGACCATATACATTTTGATTAAGAGTCTTCCATGTGCCGCTCATCATAAATGCAGAAGCCGCACTCTCATCTTCGTATGACTCAATAACACTGCCGTCACTGTCGGTTGTAATATTTTTCGGTGTTCTTGAATATATGACATAAATGCTGCAGTGTCCGGTTACAAAATCAATAGTCTTGCCATTGCCGTTATCAGTAACATTACTTGATAACTGCGTAAGCTCTCCGTTATCGTCAAGACATGCAATTCCGATTCCATCATCATTCTCCATTCCCGACGGAACGGGAAGTGACACTTCAAGCTTGGAATCACCGAGCTTGTGTATAGGTACAGTTCCGCTCTTATCATACAGATCAACCGATAACGGTACGTAATCATCCGGTATCGCTCCCTTGTCATGAAGAAATGCCGTATTGATCTTCTCCTTGACCGAGTCATCTTCGGTAACGTTAAGTGAATACTTGTCATCATCCCCGGGGATTGAAGCCCTTGCGGCTCCACGAGTCGGGAAGCGTTTTCCGTCAACCGATACCGTAATGTTGGATTTGATGGTATTCTCGGGTTCGGTCGTCCCGGCAGTTTCAGGAGTTTCGGGATTCTCCTGTGCAGGACCTTCCATATTTTCAACGGTTGAATTGTTATCCGTTGCTTGTCCGATTACATTTGAATTGACTTCGGCAAGAAGATCCTTGAGAGTATCACCCTGTTCGCCGTTAACCGAAACATTTACGGGCTTATTATCCGCCCAGTCTGACCAGTTCCTGTAATTATCAAACGCATCGCTCTTAACGTTCTCAAGTACATATGTCTGCCCTGCAATATCAACCTGCTGGTCTATTACTACATTCCCGGCACTGTCAGGCTGCTTCATGGCACGATCAAGTATAAGCGTCTTGTTTTCATTGGATGCTATCGAATACACCTCACCGTCAAAGCCGTAAAACCTCGGAGCGAAAAGCGTTCCATCGTCTATATTACAGTCTGATGAAACGATAGCATTATCTGCACCTTCAAAAGCTCTCGTTCGGAGGTCTTTGGCAGATAAGCGGGTCGCACTCTTATTGTATGTAACATTCGGCACATTATTACCGTTAAAGATCACGGTCTTGAGCTTGCCGCCGTTATCAAATGCTCCGAGCCCGATACCTTCAACAGAATCCGGAATCGAAACAGCAGCGATCGAACTGTTTTTAAATGCCCTGTCATCAATGTTTTTAAGACCTTCCTGAAGTATTAGCTCATGAAGGTTTGTGCAGTCAGAAAACGCCTCTTCTCCGATATCCGAAACCGATGCGGGTATTATCACACTCTCAAGGCTTGAGTTCTTTGAAAACGCGCCTGGGGCAATATGCTTAATACCCTCGGGCAAGATCAGTTTCTTCTCCCTGCCTTTGTATGACAGCAGAATATTATCACCAACTACGAGAAAATCATTCCCGTCGTCGGTATCCTTCCAGTTTTCAAGGTACGGTGTGCCGTCAAATGCACCGAGTGCTATCGAGCTGACGGTTCCCGGTATTTCAACATTCGTAAGATTCGGACATCTGTAGAAAGCAGCATAATCAATACTTGTGGTTCCGTTGGGGAGCGATATCGAATCAATACCCGATCTTGCAAATGCGAATTCTCCTATTTCGGATATGCTCTTCGGAAGCTCAACGTTTCTTACATCCTGATTCTTGTAAAATGCACGGTTTCCGAGCTTCTTGACTCCCTTCGGAACAGTGACGGATTCCTCATTACCCGTGTATGACGCAAATACGTCTCCTATAACATCGGATTTGTTCTCAGGGTACATGGATGCCGTATCCATCATGGTGTCTTCATATTCCGCATTCGGGAAATTGAAGCCCTTCACCGGTATCTTGCTCGACATTTTCAAAACCGCTTCTCCGCCAACGATCTTACCTCCTCCGAGATCATAAGGGGTCATGTTTTCTTCAAAATTATGGTATTCAATTTGTGTATCCCATGGATCGGATCCACTGTCTGAAGCTTTATAATAGCCGTTATTATAAAGGTCACTGTTATCTACTATTATGTTTGAAGGAGCGGATGTCTGCGGATTATCGGGTGTTGACTGGTAATCGCTTCCGCTTGATGCGGGCATAGAATCTTCATCTCCCGGGTCAAGAGGAGTTACGTCATTGGGGTTGAATGAAGAACCCGGAGGTGTGAGTCCCTCATAGCTGTCATCCGGAACGTAAATGTTGCCGTTGGAATCAACTATTTCGTTATCTGTATTACTTCCATTGTTATCGTTTCCGGAATCAGCGCTGCCGGAATTTGAAGTACTTCCGGAGTTATCATTTTCTGATCCGGGCTGTGTTGTATTTCCTGTAGTATCTGTATTTCCAGTGGTATTGGAAGATGTGCCGGATCCGTCTGAACCCTCGCCATCACCTGTACCATCCGATGATGAGTTATTCGTATTATTTGTACTGTTCGTATTGTTCGTATTATCCTGCGTAGCCGAATCATAATCAGGACGATCAACCGGAGTGGCACCGCCTGTTCCGCTGCCGTAAGCCTCAACATCCTCTGAATTAAATGTCTTAACCACGTTACCGTTAGTGTCTATCAGCCTGATCTTGGCGCCTACCGTATTGGCAAATGCTCTGTCATCAATATATCCGACCGAATCGGGGATGTTGATATAAGACAGACTGTCACAGTCTTCAAATGCATACGCGAATATGGACTGTACCGATCTTGGAAGTGTGACGTGCTGAAGTCCCTTACAGTTTGAGAATGCGTATTCGGGAATCTTGTCAACACCGTACGAAATAGAAAGCTTCGACAGATTGTTCGCGCCCCAGAATGCGTACTCTTCTATTTCTCTGATGGAACGCGGCATCTTATATGTTGTGGACGGTCTCCCGGCAAGATACTGGACAAGCTTCTTGCCGTCACTTGTATAGAGAACACCGTCATGACTTACATAGTTTCTGTTACCGGCATCTACGGGAACTGACGAAAGCGATGGACATCCCGCAAATACACCGGAGCCGATAGTTCTTACCGACGCCGGTACACTTACGGAATACAGATTCGGACAATTTGAGAAAGCGGAAGAACCGAGAGTTCTGACGTTTCCTCCCATTTTAACCGTAGCAAGATTATCACAATTGGAAAAGGCTCCGAAATCAACTGTTGAAACAGTATCTGTCATGACAAGCTTGGTCATCTTGTCGTAGTTTTCAAAAGCCTCTTTACCTACTCTGTTGACCCATGCGGGAAGGGTGACTTCAGTATCGGTTCCCACGTATTTGGCAACCGTAGCCCCATCATATTCATAATCCCCGTGAGTCGATGTCGCTTCCGCTCCCTGAGCCGGCAGTACCGCAAGGATAACCGCAGTGGCACAAAGGAGAACGGCAACGGCTCTTCTGATAACCTTGCCCATATGATCAAGCTGCTTTCTTCTTCAAGTACTCTTCAGGATCCTTCTTAAGGAACAGAACGACAGCAAACGCTGCAAGTCCGAAGCACAGGAACCACTTAGGATGGATTCCGTCGGCTGTCTTGGGTGTTGCATCTGCTATACCCGCTTCAGTGAGGTGAGCGGTATCTACCCATACCATGTAAGGTGAAAAATGACTACATGTATAGTTCATGCACGGAACTCCGTCAATTACAGTAAATCTAGGCTCCATCTTCTCCATGACTCCGCCTGAGGTACATGCTATCTTCGCATTACCGCCGTAAATTGCAAGATCATCCGGTATCGGCATCGTAATTGATACAGTTACACCCTCGGGAACGGGGCTGATCTTGTTTGTTCCGGTTGAGTCATAAAGCGAAATATCAAAGCAAAGATATCTGATCGGGCTGATATCGTCACCGTACTCATTATGAAGAGCTGCGAGACCCATCTCATCAGCTTCCTGAGTCTGAGTGATCTTAACAACATAATTATCTGTTGAACCGTTAACTGTCGCACTCATCTTACCGGTATCGGTTATGCCGCCGGTTGTTGATACAACCGTAGCATTTCCGCTTCCTCCGGAGCCACCGCTACCCGATCCGCCACCTGAACCGGATCCGGTTCCGTCACCACCGGTATAATGGTCGTCAACAAGCACCGTCGTTCCGAGTCCGCCTGCCATGGCTGCAGAACCGCCCGTATCCGTGCTGTTGATGTACACAGGATACGCCGTTGATGACGAGCTCGAGCTGCTCGACGAACTGCTGCTCTTCGATGAACTCGACGACTTGCTTGTCGAGCTGCTGCTCGGCGTAGAAGTCGGCGTAGGTGTCGGCGTTGTTGTAGGCGTCGGTATGACTGTTGGTGTCGGGTCACCTTCATATACAGCTCTAACCGTCCAGTCTTTAGTGATAGGCGTAAAATCCTTTAATGGAGGATTCCATGAAGCAAACTTCTTTCCTTTTGAATTAGGTTCGGGATCAGGTGGATATTGTGTCAAATATTCGCCATCATTAACAGCAATATCTATATAGAACTCATCATTTTCTATTAAAAATGTCACTGTATGTTTATTCGTTTTGGGCGTTTCATACACAGCTGTAAACGTTTTATCTTCCTTAACTTTATATCCATCAGGCGTTGGATCAAATCGTGTGAATCCATATTTTATCCCATCTTTTTCAATAATTCTACTTTGGGCTGTTTCTGTTGCTATTCTGATATCATTTTCGGGTACATCTTCATTATCTATAGCATTATGGTCTGTATATATTTCTGTTCCATCAGGATAAACAAAAGTTACTGTCCATGTTTTCTTTTCTTCAGGGAAAAATCTAGTATCATTTTGTATTCCTTTCGTAATAGGTATATTCTTTTCTTCGGTAACAATGTCAGTGCCTTTCCAATTAAACTTACTAGGATCTCCACCCATATCCTCAACTATATCATTTACTATCTTGTCAATTCCTTTATCCTCAACGCTTTCCCCTCTCTTGCTAAGCTGTTTTTTATATATCTCAGAATTATTATAATAGAAATACACCCATGGCTTGACCAAATCCTCATCGATCTTTACATGAACATTAGGATGAATCAATTTACTATCGTATTTTTTATCCGCATACTGTATTTGATAATTTTTTCGAGTTACTTCATCTGGAACTAAGATATAAGCTCCGGGATCGATAAGAGAGCCACTGGTGGGTTCAAAAGCATAATCATAAAATGTAGTTTCCCTGTTTGGAACGTAAATTTTAAGTTGGGCTTTACTGATATGTCCAAATGCTCTTTTGTCAACTGAAGTTGATGGTTTTTCTGAAAGCCATACATTTTCCAAACTATCACAGTCATAAAAAGCTCCTTCTTTAATCGTAACTCCCTTTTCATCAAGCTGAAGTTCTGTCAGACTGTCACAATCTCTTGCCGCATAGGGATTGATAATGTCAACATCACCGATCTCGGAACGACTAATAATCTCATCCCCTTCTTTGTAATTTGGATTATTATACATCTCAGCATCAGGGCGTAATCCGGCACCACGCAAAGGAAGAATCTGTTCAAGTGTCACCATCCCTGAATCTATGCTTTTGATCATCTGATTGAGTGAAGATTCAGTGCCTTTGTATACACGATTATTCCCGGAATTTGCCTCTTCTTCAGCCGCATTAAAATTCACCTGGTATACCTTTGACGGTGACCGTACACTATGTTTTAGCGTGTTGTCGCCTTCAGTATCAGGTAAATAGAAAGGTAAATTCCCCAAATTAATTACATCTTTATTGAAATCAACAGTCGTAAGATCTGTACATCCCTCAAACATCTTATCGGGGAATTCCTGAGGACCTTCAAATGTTACTTTTTGAAGATCCTTAACATACTTGAATTGATCATAGTAATGTTCGCCTATATGCGTGGGGATCCGCTTAGCTAACGGATCAGGATCATATTTATACACAGGATTATGAGGGTGTGTATCGCCTGTAACGCTAGGGGCTCCTATTTGATATTTTCCATCAGTCTCATTATAGGGATAATACGTATCTTCATTTGCTTTATACATTGGATGGATGTCATAATATGCAGTTTCTGTATCAGGAACCGTACATACCTCTCCCTGTATATAGCTTACAGCATTGTCTATCCGGTCTATACCATCAGGAATAGTGATCTCCGTAGTATATTTGTAACAATTAGTCTCTAAATTTGTTATACTAGTAGGATCAATACTTTTTTCATGGATTAGTCTCGGAGTCATTTCCTCACTTGGATAACGGGAATCCTTACCAAGTTTTGTAGTCATATTCGGATAAGTAAGAAGATCGACTTTTCCATCCCCCGAATCATACATACATTCAAGGTTTCTGGGATTACCTGATCTATAGAGGATGTAATTATTACCGTTACCTATCTCGGCAGGTTTTCTGCCTGTAGAAGGATTTCCAACCGCATAATTATAGTAATCAAGGCTCCTGTCCATAGGTCCCTTAAATACTATGTATGTAGTTCTCGAAAGGTATTTAAAGGCATCTTCACCTATCTCATCTATATTGGCATAGTAGGTTTCATCACCTTCTCTAAGATCATCATAAATGAAATCCACAAAAATAGGCTTGTCCGGGTTACCGCAATTGGCAAATGCGCCGTTTTTTTCAACTTCTTCAACCTTTTCTCGGCCTTTTATCTTAGACGCACCGTTTGTGCTTTTTCCGCCGAATTCAATATTCTCAATAGCACCGCAGTTGGCAAAACACTCATGCCATATGACTGTTTCATCACAATAAATATATACATTTTTAAGGGCACCGCAGCCCTTGAATGCAGCTTCTCCCAGATATTTTAAGGAGGGATTCTTCTGTTCTTTTCTCTTTTCGATATTGCCAAGGATAACATCTGTTATTCTGTTATCGTTCTGGAATACTCCCGGGTTAATTCCATTAACCCGGAACATATTATTGGGTGATACGCCACCTGCAAATCCATCTATTATGAGCTTATATGTTTCAGGTGCACCATTATAATCACCAGGAGTCGCTCCAGCATCATGCTTTCTTTCAAACTTTCCGCTAATATTTGTACTTCCCACTTCTATCTGCAGAACAGTCATAGGGTAAACCTTATCGGCGGCGGGCCAACCTTTAATATAATGATTACAGTAATGGTGAGCTTCTTTCTTATTAGGTTTTCCGTCAAAACTATTATATTCAATAGAACTGCAACCAACGTACTTGTAATCGTATGCCAGATTCTCCTCCGGAATAGGGTCTGAAGGATAATACTTCCCCGTAAGAGGGTCTTTAGGATAATTCTTTCCCCATTTAAGACAAGTAACATATGCCTTATATGGACCGTTATCAGGATCCATGTCTGCAACCGCCGGATCAGGTCCATATATTGTCATCTTACTTCTGTCACGGGTAAACTCTCCTACAGTGAAATCCGATCCCTGATTCCTGACATATAATTCACTAATATTTGTACAGTTTCTGAATGTACCGGATTGAAGCGTTCCTACAAAACCTGTAGGTAGCGCAACAACATTAAGATTTGTACACCCTGCAAACAGATACTTTACAGAATCCAGATTACCTATAGTATTCTGGTTATGTAAACCATCTACGTTATAATCCAAATCAACTGTATTAAGTGGTTCATTTTTGGCAAACGCAAAGTGGCCAATTTCAGTATTCTGGCAATGACTTACATCAAGCTTGGAAATACCACAATGATAGAAGGCTGCGCTTCCTACTTGCTTAATACTATCAGGGAAATGAACTTCCTGTATTAAGTTATCTTCCGCAAATGCTCCATCACCTATTGTTGAAATTGATCCACCCAAAGTTAGCGTAGCCAGCGAATGACATTCAGCGAAACATTTATGACCAATTGAAGCCAGTTTTTTACCGGATAGATCAATCTCCTTAAGTCCTGTACCGGCGAACGCACGATTACCGATTTTATCAATCAATGATGTACTGGGAATCGATATTGCCATACCCTCGGGAGTACTTGAAAAGGAATCATCACATAATCGGGTATAGGTACCGTTATTTGTACATAAAGCAATTTCACTTCCCGAAACATAATCCCATTGATCCGGGGCAGGTGATGGTATCGTGGTACCAGTAGGGGGGTCATCATCAGCCACCAGAAGTCTTCCGCTAAGTTCAAAGCTAAATGAACCTGCTGTTTCCATATCAACAGTCTGTGTCTCATCAGGCTCTCCGGTACTATTCTGTTGTACCGCAGTATCATTGTCATCATGTTCCGGAACACTTGTTACGGTCGGTTCGGGTTCCGGTGTGGGAGACTCAACCGGCTCCTGTGTCGGACTCGTAGAAGGAGTTACTTCATTTTCGATATTAATATCAATACTCGATTCGGGTGTAGGCGTGGGTGTTACTGATGGCGTAACAGTCGGAGTAACTGTTGGTGTGATTGTTCCTTCAGGAATAATCGTAGGAGAAATTGTCATCTCCGGCGTAACCGTCGGCGAAGGAGTGATCAGATTGTTCTCATTTGAATCATTGTTGTTCAGTAACGTAGTCGTTAACGGACGAGGCGCCAACATGGGACTTGAAGTGGTAAGCACCGCCGGTGTCGGGGTGGGCGTTATCTTTTTTTCAAGATACGCCATATACCAAAGATTGGTTGTACCATCATTCATTGGCTTAATTCTGTATCTATATGTTTCGCCGTCTTTTATGAATTCTTTTTTCTTGTCAGGGTCACCTGAAATCTTCGCGGTGTAGCCATAGAACCCGTCAAGCGTCAGATCCTTACCGAAGTCAGCAGGGTTAAGAAACTTTATGATATCATTAGTCGCAGCTATACTATCCGGTCCTATCTCAAAAATGGGAGTCACGTGATCCATTCCCAGATATCCGTCTTTATTAATTATGCAAAATGTCATGTCGTTGATTACAATAGTTTCGACATCTTTAGCCGGTTTACCATCTGAATCAACAATATCTTTAAGGACAAGTGGAAAACCATACTGAGCAGTTGCACTTGATTTGACTTCAGTTTGATCTGATGTAACTTTACCATAGTCATGAAGTATAGTACCACTTTTGTCAGTAGGCGAAGTAGGAGATGTTCCATAGTTAGGAATTGGATACGTTGTATCGTTAATATACGGAACATTTTCATTTTTCTCAGTAACAGCACTTACTCCCCCGGTAGGAATTGCTGCAACAACAATAGACGTCGCAAGCATTAGACTTCCGACGGTTCTGCGGACGCTCTTCTTAAGGCGGAGCTTCTTTCTCTTCACCGGTTTTTTACCAGAAGAGGTGGATGAAGATGCAGCTGCTTTTTCCGTTGCAGTTGCTTTATTCACTTTCTTATCCGATGCTTTCGATGAGCTGCGTTTCTGGGCTGCTTCTTTTGCTTTTCTTTTAGCCTCAACCTCAGCAAGCTGCTCCTCGATAGATTTGTAAATAATCCTCTTTTCGTCCATGGCTCTTTCCCTTATTATTCGGATTAAACTGTAAACATCTATATTTCAAATGTATCTTTATCTATATTTGCACGAATATCCGACGCTAATTCATATTGCGTACCAATATTTGTCACATCAAACTCTTTCACACAATATGCTATCCAATCATACTCTTCATACAGAGCATCTAATAAAAGATATATATCCTGGGAGTTGAACTCCAACCCTGTTACCATTATAATTCAGAAGGTCTTCTACACTGTAATCGTCCGGATCATCAACATCATCACTGTTGCACAACAGCCATGTGTCCGCATTTTTAATAAACCATGTCTGTTTTCTAAGTCCGTTGTAGATACGACCGAATTTCCCAAAATCTCCCGGATCACCAGTGCCTTTATACTCAAGATTCTCACCAATCTTTTCACTGTTATACCCAAACTGTGCAAAAATCCTGTCAAGACCTGAATATACTCTTTCAAGAGTATACTCATTGGAAGAAACAATCTTGTCATCATTCATCTTTATTATCATTTTAATCATATGGCACTTTCTCTTTCCGCACAAAACATACATAACCCGTTCACTTTCCGTAGTGCGTATCTGGGAATATGTATGGCGCATCCTTGCATTTATAATCCGCAGAGAGAATCTATATCCTTTTCGCTCCAGTATTCATTACTCCATTTGAAGAAAACGTCTTTTCTCTTCTTAAAGATCCTGAAGGGTTCGGATGTATTATCATAAATATGCAGAATATCGCATACTTTTACAAGCTCAGGAATTAACTTCAATGCTTTTGAATATCGTGATCTAATCTTTTCCTCGGGCACTCCGTGACCACCTAAAGCAACCCTGGCGTTAACTCTTGCAACATTAACAGACGCATCAGCTGTTAAAACATAGATCATACGAATAAAATAACCTTTATCTTTTGCCCTCTTAAGCAATAAAAGGTTTCGATCTGTTGAAAGAACCGTTTCAAAAGTAAAATCCTTATTTTCTATTATCATTCTTTCCCGAATTTCTTCAGCTTTTACTGCCGCCTCAAGGTCAGAGCATAATGTTGTTCTCTTAATGTCATCAGCATTAATGTATTCGCCAACAATCTTAGCCAACTTGGTAACGGTAGTTTTTCCGCTTCCATTTGGGCCTGCAAATACCATTATCTCGGGAAATCTGTTACTTTCATTGAGAGACATATTCCCGTCTCCCATCCGGATACTCAAGATAAGCCCTTTTGGATTCACTGTCATATCTCGCAAAAGGAGCACCTTTTACTCTTCTTATCTCGTCATCTATGCGTATTGAAGCTTTAAAACGTTCTGTTAACTCATCATCAGATAAACCACAAGTTGTATCTAATTCATTTTGTACAGTCATAATATCTCCTTGAACCGACTCATTTACACAACATAAACAAACATAACCTGATTCATTCCAATCCATGGATTATCAGGGAATATGTATTGCGCATCCTTGCATTTATTCAGATGTTATAAGGCATGTGAAATTAACCCTATCAATTCATATATCGTCAAAACTTGAGTGTATTATTAGGACTTTGTTAATAATTCAACATATTATCCCTTTTACATAAATACACATAGTATATTTTACAATATAATGGATAAAAATCAAGAGAAATGTGCATATTTTGTGGTATACGAAAACATCCGCCACTATATGGCGGATGTTTCATATGTTATCATTAAAGTATTCAAGCGAAACCTGTATTTCCTTCCTGATGGACGCTTCACTTAGTGATAGCGCCTTAAGAACATAAGGGATATGAGGTCTTCGATTTGGAGCAATACTCCAAGAAGAGAAATGATCGTAATATTCTTCAGCATATTCTTTAATATCGGATGCCAATGCAGCTATAGCCTGATCATCATCCTTAGCATTAACAACTATATCAATTTCATCAGCTGAAAGTGTAATACTTCCATCATCTTCAATATATCTGCTTGCATTAAATTTATAACCAGATAGTATTTCAGTCAACAAGTCCATATTGAGAATGGCAATATTATCTCTGGTCCTTTTTATATATGCCGGTCTCTCATGTATTACAGAATCAAGAGTGACCGACCAATTCTTCCTAACATCAGTAGCACTGAGAATGTTCATGACACCACCTCCTGAATATAATATATCACAAAACGTATATTGTGTCCATTGTGTACGTTTTGTACATAATTATGCTGTTTATTTCACCCGCTTGGCCACAACAACGAATCTCTCGGCGTCCTTCTCGTAGTCGCATGTTGAAAGGGTTACGATGTCTTCTCCGTAAGAGGCGGTAATCCCCGTGTCGTAGATAGATTTCTCTGCCATGTCATGCATAGCGGAATCCCACTCGGCCTGCGAATTGGCATCTATGAACTGATAGTATTTGAACGTGACTTCGGCCTCATCATATACGATGTCGCCGAATACAAACATGACCTGGTATTTTCCTTTGTTGTAAAGCGTATCAAACTGGATGTACGGATGCTCCTTGGCAAATTCCTCCTGCTTGTATTTCTTGAGTTCGCCGAACATCTTCCCACTCTTCATGTTATGTCCGTACAGTATGATGTTCTGGCTGCGCGGCCATATCGAGCAGGCACTGTCAGCGAATATCGATCCGTTATTATCCTTCTCCTGGTTGAAATTGTGATTAAGATAATACTCATTGCTGGGACTTTGCATAACAGGATAGTCGACAAGCGTATCATCGATCTTGATCCAGCCTATAAGGCTCTTATTGTTATTATAAAGCGTCTTGTATTCATCAAGAATATCCGGAGCATCTTCCTGCTTGGACAGATGAATCTCCACATTATTCTTGTTCATTGTATAGTCAGTGCCCTTAAGATCCGCGAGATGCTCGTAATTACTCTGCGTATCGCTGGCCTCATTTACATAGAACACAAAATAACCCAGACACCCGACCGCTATCGCAGTAAATATCCAGGTTATGACAAGGCGTATCTTCATCGATTTGGGCAGCTCCTTAAAACGGGGCTTCTTCCTCTTCCTCCGCGCCATCAGGCCGTACCATCCTTTTCGAATATTCCTTTACCTTTTTCAGGCTTTAAGAAGAACAGTCTGTACTGCATAATGCCGTCCTTGTATCCTCTTTCGACCTTGCCGCACAGTATAACTAGCAGTTCGTTCATTACCTTGCAGAACTCGTCAAATATGTCCTTATCAACATTCCCGAGTCTCATATCAATGAGAAAATCAACCCTTATGGCATTCGGGCCTTCCTTGATCTCAAGCTTGGCACGGTAACGTTCCATATTGGTCGTAAATCCGAAACTGATGAAATGACATACGAATCCGATCAGTTCTCCGAGTTCGCTCTTATGTATGCAATCTGCGCCGGTTATCTGGAAATGACGCTGCTGCTCGGTATTATTTACATTATTCTCAATGAACTTAAAATATTCCTCGGGTTCAAACGAACTGATTATGAAACGTTCAACAAATTCATTGAGCTCATCCGAGAAGAAAGAACTGATCCTGAAAGCATATTCCTTCGGAAGGTCCATACACATACTGTCTATGCATGTCGCATACAGCTTGATAACGTGCGAATAACACTCAACTCTGGAATTGAGCACCGAAGACATCTCTTCCATTGAATCTTTATACAGACGCTCTTTCTCACGGTATGCTTTGGCCTGTTCGCGAAGTTTCTCCTCGGCATTGTAGAATTCAACTTCTTTATCAAACATTTCCGATAAAGTCTCTACGGAAAAGCTCTCCCGCGGAATGATCCTCGACATCTCATATTCATTAAACAAGTTAACTGCCGTTTCGGTATTGCCTTCCTCATAAATGAAAATGAACCTGACATTAGGATTATCCTCGGCTACAACCTGTGCTATCTCCTCTCCGTTCATAATGCTCATTGAAAGAGTCAAGGCACAGACCGCAATATCGCCACCGCTTGAGATTTCAAGCGCCTCCTCACTCGTAGACGCAAATAAATACTCATAACCGGTCTTGTCCGCAAAACCGGTCCTGATCCTCTCCAGCAAAAACTTATCTTCACTTATAAATAGTCCCTTGAGTTTTCCCATAGTGATTGCAATTTAGTATAACTAGTTATCCGATGTTTCTTCTGCATTATCATCTGATGAGCCTTCCGGAGTCTCCTGTGCAGAATCATCATCAGGAGTTCCCTGCTCGGATGCATCACCCGTAGTATCCTGCACGAATGCATCCCCCGGAATTTCATCGGGAGTTACTTCAGGCGTCTCCTCAGTCGTTACTTCAGGCGTTATTACAGGAGTTGTCTCAGAAGTCAAATCAGAAGTTTCCTCAGAAGAAGCCTCAGTAATTTCATCGGATATTGCATCCGTTATAACCTCCGGAACTGCAGCAGGTACAGCCTCTGTTGTCTCTGATGGTGTTTCTTCTGTTGTCTCTGTATCCGGAATTGACGTTTTTTCATCTTCTTTTGCAGGAACATCCGGTGCAGCATCGGCAGCAACATCCTGCTGATCATCAGGAAGCGCATAACTGTGAGTTCCGTCCCAACACCATTGCTGACCTGCAGTGTAATTGGCTCTTACATCATCAACTGTTGATTCAATCGGCCCCGGAGCTTCCTGCTCAACAAACCTGTAGGATGTAGGTAACGGTTTTTCCCCTTCTATGATAGGTGAGGTATATGCCTGATCATCATACAGGACAGATCCGTTTGCATGCTCTGCTTTACCCTTCAGGTCATAATTCTCAAGCCAGTTGAGGTATACTTCAAGAAATGCCGTCGAGCCAAGCACTTCGGTATCTCCTACTTCATAGGTTCCGTTTTCTCCATAACCCTGAATAAAGCTGAGTGAATACGACTGCGTATCCGTAATGCCTTCCACCACATGTTTATAACGGTCGCCGGATACAAATGTGATTATATTATTAAGCGGAGCTGCATCAGCCTGTTTACCGGTTTTTTCTCCATGAAGCCACAAAAGTATATCATCAAGACCATCACGGATATAGTCCATCTCAATACTGTCGCCCTGTACAGGATTATTGCCTTTTTTCATTGAGGCAAGATATCCGAGATATATCACTGCAAGAGAACCTGCTGCATAAGCACTTCCGACATTATCATCCTCCTCGCAGTAATCAAGATTCAGCCAGTCGTCCATATCCCCTTCTTTATTGAGATATCCTGATCTGATACTATCGGCAGTGTATTTTTTCTGTACTTCATCATACATTCTTTTAAAGCTGGAGTACCTGAACTGATATCCGTTCTGTACGGCAGTCGCAAAGCCTTCCACAAACCAGCACGGAAAGGCTTCCTTCTTGCTGATCGTACCCTCCGAACCCGTGGTACGGTACATACCGTATCTCGTATAATCATTCATAAAAGCATGGAGCATTTCATGAACGACTGTGTTTTCAAGATTTACCTTGTCCTCATCATTCATTACGGCCTTGCCGTCTTTATTTATTTTCGTGAATTCAGCAGCATCATACGCCATGAACAGCCGAAAATCATCCTGTTTATAATCTCCGCTTACATATGCCATAGCACCGGAGGGGGATTTATTGCCATCTATTACACATGATTTATAATAAATGACCAGTCCGAGATTTTTACTCAGTTCCGTTTCCCTGTCAGCACTGCCAAAAGACCTAGGGAACTTATCCTTGAGAAGTTTAACCGCCTGTGGCTGTACTTCAAACCTGATAAAATCTATAAGCCATGTCAGATATTCCCTGTCATATGCACTGATAGCATTCTCAGTACAGTACATATCAACAATATCGAGGTGCTTTTCGTCGTCATCATCGTCATCATCTTCTTCATCCTGTGATTTCGAGGAATCTTTTGATGTTTCCTTTTTACCGTCAGTAGATGATGTTGTTGTCGAACTGATTCCCGGAACAAATGCGGGTGTGTATGTCAAATATGTTATGGCCGTTGCCGGATCATATACATATGTGAAACCAGTTGTTCCAAAAACAGCCGCAAGAGCAGGAGAAAGCTTAAGATCAAAGCTTCCGGAAGCACTTGCGCCCTTTAATTTATAACCGCCGGGGAGATAGAATGAAAAAGTAGGATAATACTTCCTTCCCGGTTCAGCAACAGTTACAGTCTTACCGGTATCATCAATCCATATAACAGGGATCTCCCAGCTTTCACCTTCGGCCGAAGTTACAGTTGCTGTCTTCGCAAGCGGCTTGCCGGGAGTCGGAAGTTCGAGGTTTGTTACCTGAACATCGCTTATCTCCTTATATTCCGATCTCTTATTAACGGTAATCTCATCAGCAAATACGTATGCGGGTTCCAGACTTCCGAGTGTCATGATTACCGCAAGCATAAGACTGAGTTTTCTGAAGAAACTTATCATTCTCATTTTCCTTTCACTTCATGACAATATTAACTATCTTACCGGGTACGTAGATCTCTTTGACGATATTGCCGGTAAGCTTGTCGGCAACAGCCTCCTTACCCTTGGCGATGGCACCTTCCTTGCTCTCATCTTTGTCGATCATAACAGTTGCACGAAGCTTTCCGTTGATCTGAACGGCAATCTCTATCGTTGCATCAATTGTCTTGGCTTCATCATACTCGGGCCATTTAGCGGTAGCAACAAGACCATCGCCGCCGAGCTGCTCCCAAAGTTCCTCACAAATATGAGGAGCAAACGGTGATAAAAGCTTGATGAACACGAACATGTCATCTTTCGTGATCGAACCGTTCGCATAAACATCGTTCATGAATGTCATCATCGCTGCAACAGCCGTATTGAACTTCATCTGCTCGATATCTTCGCTGACCTTCTTGATCGTCTTGTGAAGGTTGCTCTCAAGCGATGTATCGCCGGGCTTCTTATCAACGATCTCGGGAAGTGCTGCAAATCTGTCAATGAATCTCTTACATCCCTTAACACCGTTCTCGCTCCAAGGCGTAGCTGCACCGTAATCACCCATGAACAGAACATAAAGTCTTAACGTATCAGCGCCGTACTGCTTAACGATATCCATCGGATCTACGACGTTACCTTTACTCTTACTCATCTTCTCGCCGTCAGGGCCAAGAATAAGTCCCTGATATGAACGCTTTGCATAAGGTTCAGGTGTATTAACAACGCCTATATCGTATAAGAATCTGTGCCAGAATCTCGAATAGATAAGATGCCTTGTAACATGCTCCATACCGCCGTTATACCAGTCTACCGGCATCCAGTATTTCAGCTTGGCATCATCCGCAAGAGCCTTGTCATTGTTCGGATCGCAGAATCTTAAGAAGTACCATGAACTTCCTGCCCACTGAGGCATGGTATCCGTTTCACGCTTTGCATCTGCTCCGCACTTCGGGCACTTGCAGTTAACGAAACTGTCAATCTTGGCAAGCGGTGAATTACCGTCTTCACCAGGCTCAAAGTTCTTAACATCGGGAAGCTCGAGCGGAAGCTCTTCGTAAGGAACTCCGACAACTCCGCACTTAGGGCAATGAATAAGAGGAATAGGCTCTCCCCAGTATCTCTGACGGTTGAATGCCCAGTCCTTCATCTTGTATTGAATACCCTTCTTACCGATGCCCTTTTCCTCAAGGTATTTGAGCATCTTGGCGATAGAATCTTTTTTATTCGTACATCCGTTAAGGAAATCCGAGTTGATCATGTTTCCGTCTCCGGAATACGCTTCAACACTGATGTCGCCGCCCTCAATTACCTGAATGATATCTACACCGAACTTCTTAGCGAACTCGTAGTCACGCTGATCGTGTGCGGGAACCGCCATGATCGCACCTGTTCCGTATCCCATCATAACGTAGTCGGCAATGAAGATTGGTATCTCTTTACCGTCAACGGGATTGATAGCACTTATTCCGTCAAGCTTAACACCTGTTTTGTCCTTGACTAGCTGCGTACGTTCGAATTCGGTCTTCTTCGCACATTCCTCACGATATGCGGTAACCTCATCGAAGTTCTTGAGCTTATCCTTGTATTTGTCGATAAGAGGATGCTCGGGAGCCATTACCATAAAAGTCACACCGAACAGCGTATCGCATCTGGTCGTATATATCTCAAGCTTCTCGTCAATATCTTTGAGCGAAAAATCAACAAATGCACCTTCGCTCCTGCCGATCCAGTTAACTTCCTGCTGCTTGACATTGTCGGGAAAATCAACCGTATCAAGTCCCTGTAAGAGCTTATCGGCGTAGTCGGTAATGCGAAGATACCATACAGACTTCTCTTTCTGTACTACATCGCTGTGGCATATATCACATTTTCCGCCCTGTGAATCTTCATTGGACAGAACGACTTTACAATGAGGGCAGTAATTAACAAGCGTGTTGGCACGGAAAACAAGACCCTTTTCAAAGAGCTTTAAGAATATCCACTGAGTCCATTTATAGTAGTCGGGATTACTCGTTGCAAGATCTCTGTCCCAATCGAATGAGAATCCGACAGCTCTGAGCTGATCAGAGAAGTGCTCGATATTCTTCTTAGTAATAACAGCCGGATGCGTTCCCGTCTTGATCGCATAGTTCTCTGCAGGAAGACCGAACGAATCGAATCCTATAGGGAACAGAACGTTGTATCCCTGCATTCTTCTCTTTCTCGAAATAACTTCGATACTTGAATATGCCTTGATATGCCCGACATGCATTCCTGCTCCCGAAGGATACGGAAACTCAACAAGTCCGTAGAACTTCGGCTTGTCTCCGCCGTCCTTGGCCTTAAACACACCGGCATCTTCCCATTTCTTCTGCCATTTCTTCTCCACGCTCTCGTGGTCGTAGTACTTACCCATCTTGATAATCTCCTCTTGATTTATGAATTATAGTGATTCACCAATATAATAAAATCCTTTACACTCCGTAAGTTTGACCGGCACGATTTTCCCGATAAGGGATGCCCCGCCGGGGAAGTGTACGTTCAGGTTGTTCGACAGGCGCCCGGTAACAAGCGATGAATCCTGACGATTGATATCTTCGACAAGCACCTCCATCACCTTGCCTTCTATCAGTGCGGCACGCTTAGTGCTCGTCTCCTGTACTTTTGCAAGTACCTTGTCGAAGTTGATCTTTACGACATCTGCCGGTACCTGATCCGGCATTGATGCCGCCGGTGTTCCGGTACGTTTAGAATATATGAACGTAAACGCTCCGTCAAACTGAACCTTCTCAATCACATCGATTGTATCTTCGATGTCGGAATCGGTCTCGCCCGGAAATCCTATAATGATATCCGTTGTGATTGCGATGTCCGGTATTCTGTCTCTGATCTTAAGCGCAAGATCAATGTACTGATCTTTAGTATACACCCGGTTCATCGTCTTGAGTATACGCGTCGAACCCGACTGAAGCGGCAAATGTATATGCCTGCATATCTTCTTCGATGACGCCATTACATCTATCAGCTCATCCGACAGATCCTTAGGATGGCTTGTCATGAACCTTATACGCTCGATTCCGTCAATTGCCTCAACTTGGGCAAGAAGCTCGGAAAACGTGATTTTCTCATCAAGGCCTCGCCCGTACGAATTGACGTTTTGTCCCAACAGCATAACCTCGACAACACCGTCTGACGCAAGGCGCTTTATCTCATCAATTATATCCGAACTGTTCCTGCTTCTCTCACGCCCTCTTACATAAGGTACGATACAGTAACTGCAGAAATTGTTACAGCCAAACATTATATTGACGCCGGACTTGAACTTATAGTTACGCTTGGTCGGAATATCTTCAACGATCATTTCGGTATCGTCCCAAATCTCGGATACGATATGACCCTTGCCCTTTGTTACTTCGCGTGTCAGCACCATAACAAGCAGCCGTGCAAAATCAAATACGTTGTGCGTTCCGAACACGAGATCAACAAACGAATAGCTCGTAAGTATCTTATCTCTCGCACTTGACTCCTGCGTAAGGCATCCGCATATACCGATTATCATATCCGGCCGCGTTTTCTTGACAGCACCGAGACTTCCAAGATGTCCGTAAAGCTTCTGGTTGGCATTATCTCTTACCGTACATGTATTGTACAGTACCAGATCGGCCGCAAATTCATCTTCCTCATATTCGTATCCGACCGCCTCGAGTACACCCGAAAGCTTCTCGGAATCCCTCGCATTCATCTGGCATCCGAATGTCGTGACGTGATATTTAAGCTTCCTGCCAAGGCTTTGCGATCTGTCCGCTATGATCGCTCTTGCGGCTTCAATGCATTTATATACGCGATCAAGCTCTTCAGCATCGTTATTTACTTCTTTGTTTATCAGTTCATTTATATCGCTCATGCGGTATATACTGCCTTATCGGTTATAACCTTATCAACGGCTCTGTCACGTGCGCTCGTCTCAAACACATCAGTTATCTGCGTTTCGTATGCAAGTGCAATAACGCATCTCGGGCTGTTAAGCCTTATGTATCTGTCGTAAAACGCCATACCGTAACCTATTCTGTGGCACTTCTTGTCAAACGCCACACCCGGGGTAATGCAAATGTCCGCACTTCCTTCAAACACATCGGACACTTTGTTTATGTCGGGCTCGGGTATACCCCTAAAACCTTCCTTAAACTGCGAAGCATCGGTTATTACATAAAATGTCAGATCCGGCTCTCCGTCAACTATGCATGAACACGGATATGCAACCTTCTTCCCGTCGGAAAGTGCCTTTGCAAATATCATATCCGTATCAACTTCGTTATTATACGCCTTATACAACAAAATCGTATCGGCTGATTTGTATTCTTCGCTTTCAAGAAACGCCGCGCAAATAGTCTCGGAGCGGGTCTTGCAGTCATCTTTTGTCATGGCATGACGTAAGCCAAGCATCTCTTTTCTTATAAGAGCCTTTTTAGTTCTGATATTACCAATGTTATTATCTAATTTACTCATAGTTCACCTTTGATTCGCATATCAACATAATCAGCCAGTTCAAAATCCTTCTGTCCGTTTGCCGTAAACAGCGTTCCGTAATTGCGACCTTCCATAATCTTATGGATGACAGACACATCCTTACCGTTTGCAATGACCATATCGGCACCGCTTGATGTCGCAACCTTTGCCGCGGAAAGCTTTGAATTCATTCCGCCGGTTCCGATGCTCGTACCCGTTGTCGACTTTGCCATTTTGAAATACTTGTCATCAAGCTTGTCAACAATATGTATAAGCTTTGCATCCTTTGCAATATGCGGATCGTCGGTATACATCCCGTCAATGTCCGACAAAAGGATGAGCAGATCGGCATCCGTCAGTGCACAAACAATAGAGGCGAGAAAATCATTATCTCCGAACGTATCTTCCACTTCGTGTGTAGCTACAGTATCGTTCTCGTTAACAACCGGTATTACTCCAAGCTCAAGAAGCTTGCTGAAAGTGTTCTGCGCATTACGTCTGCTTGAAGGTTCTAGTACAGTGTGCATTGTCATAAGTATCTGGGCAGTTACGTGATTATACTCGGCAAACAGCCTTTCGTATATCATCATAAGACGTGCCTGTCCGATTGCCGCACACGCCTGTTTAAGCGGTATATCGGTATCTTTCGGTGCAACGCTGACGGTTTTCTTACCGACCGCAATAGCACCCGATGATACGAGTATAACGTCTTTGCCCTGATTTTTCAGCTCACAAAGTTCCCTTACAAGACGTTCCATCTTGGTAAGGTTTAATTCTCCGGTCTTCATATGATGAAGACTTGAGCTTCCTATCTTCACGACTATACGCTGCCTGTCCTTTATGGCAGAGCGTATAGTCGCTTCATGTTCCGTCATCTTATCAGCCATCTTATCCCTCGAAATGATATCTTTGTATGATAGCGGCGGCAACTGCGAGTCCGTCAGTCGCTGCACTCATGATTCCGCCTGCATATCCCGCGCCTTCACCGCACGGGTACAGTCCCGAAATATTTGATTCGTAGGCATCGTTCCTCAATATACGTATAGGGCACGATGTTCTTGCCTCAACGCCGAGCATCAAAGTATCATCGGCGTCAAAACCTTTCCTAGTATAACCAAATTTGTGCATTGATTCAATTATTGCTTCATCTATATCACTAGACAGTATACCGCGAAGATTCGAAAACGTATATGCCCCTTTTACGGCATCGCTTATATCATCATCCTGTTTTGTCTTTGTATCATTCTCATAATCTGCAAAATACTGCACCGGAATAGAGCCGTTACCGCGTATAAATGCTGCTTCTTCAATGCTCCGCTGATAATACATTCCGGCAAGCGGATGGTCATGCGCCACTCTATCCTGAATAAAATCATCGGGATCGACTGCACATATGATTGCAGAGTTCGCATACTTTGAATCCCTTTTGCGCTCGCTCATACCGTTGATACACAGCCTGCTGTCTTCACTTGATGCATTAACGACATATCCGCCGGGACACATGCAGAAGCTGAACACTCTCCTGCCTTTTGACGTTTCATTCGTAACTTTATAGTCAGAAACAGGAAGCCCCACTGCTTTACGGTCAACGTCTCCGTAAGCCCATTTATCGACAACGCTTTGCGGATGTGCGGCACGAAGGCCGACAGCAAAGCTCTTCTGAGTCATTTCAATATTTTTCGAATACAGCATCTCGAATGTATCTCTTGCGCTGTGTCCGATACATAAGATGCATATATCCGTATCTATTGTTTGCTCGTTACCGTTCTTATCCCTTACGGTAACAGCTTCAAGTTTTCCGTCGTTGTATACTATATCAGTTAGTAGCGTATCGAACATAAACGTTCCGCCAAGATCAATGATCTCACGTCTTATGTTTCTTACGACATCCAGCAATATGTCCGTGCCGATGTGAGGTTTGGCATCTACGGTAATATCTTTCGGTGCTCCGTGTTCATAAAACGTATGCAGTACAAAAGTGTTTCGCCCGTTTATATCTTTGGTAAGCGTATTAAGCTTTCCGTCCGAAAATGTTCCGGCACCGCCTTCTCCGAATTGAACGTTAGAATCAGGATCAAGCTTACCGGTCTTCCAAAACTGTTCGACGCTCTTGCTTCTGTCTTCGACACATCCGCCGCGCTCAACTATTACCGGCTCAAATCCTCTCCTTGCAAGGCTTAGAGCACAAAACAGTCCGGCAGGTCCGGCTCCGACTACGACCGGCTTTTTTAATAAAGCTTCGGATCCGCACTCCGGTATCACATATTCCGTAACCGGATCTGTGATAATCTTATCAAGCGATTTTTTAAATCTTGGCTTACTGCCGTTTGTTTCGAAAAATCCAGTTATCTTCTTTTCATTTATGTCATCAATAAGAAGACGTACCGTATAAACATAGTAGATGTCCGGTTTCTTTCTTGCATCTATTGATTTTCTTAACACTTCATAAGAAAAGTCGGGATAAGAATTGCCCGGATATATTTTATCCAGGCATAAGATCTTTGCTGTCTCATCAATTATAGCCGCGTCATCGTGCTTGACGGGAAGCTTAATATCTCGAATCCGGATCACCGGGCTGCCTCCCCTCCCGCACACATCGCGGAACTTGCGGCCCACTGCAGATTGTAACCTCCGCAGTCACCGTTTACATCAAGTATCTCACCGGCAAAATACAGTCCCGATACTATCTTTGATTCAAGAGTCTCTTTGACCTCGGACATATCGACCCCGCCCTGTATTACCTGGGACGATTCGATATCACCGTATGATACGACAACGGTTTCAAAATCCTTGATCATCTTACAAAGATCCAGAACCTTTTCACCTTTAATGGAAGAACATTTGTCTTTGAGATTAAGGTTTAATCTCTTGGCTATGCATATTCCGAGCGGCTTGGCAAGAAGTCCTATGAACAGTTCTTCTATAGTCCTGTCTCCGATGTTTTCTATTCTGTTCGTAATAAAATCATTGATCTCCGCCCACGAAACGTCAGGCAGAAGATCCAGCATTGCGATTACCTTCTCGCCCGATCTAAGTGATTTTACCGCCAGGTGACTTAAGTTGAATACGCATATTCCGGATATGCCCTTTTTCGTAAATTGTATCTGACCGTATTCCTTACCGAGAAGTGTGGAATCCTTATTCACATCTTTGGAAAACAGGCTGACCGTACATGATGTTCTGATGCCCGCAAGTGATGTGTAGAAATCTTCCTCACAGTTAAGATACGTAAGTGCGGGAAGCGGCTCAATTATACTGTGTCCGAAGCTCTTTGCGATCTTGTAGCCGCTGCCGTCCGAGCCGGTATTTCTGTTTGAACATGAACCGGTGCAGATAATAATCTTGTCAAAAGACAGTTTTGCATTCGCCGTTGTGATTACGAACATACCCTCGAGATTTCTGTCATTGGACTGCTTCATCTTCTCGATATGCTTAATGTCGACATCAGTATGAACATCGATACCGCAATCACGTATCGCAAAGCGGAGTATGTCCACAACAGCCGATGCACTTTCGCTGTACGGATACAAATATCCGCCTTTATCTTTGACAAAGAGCCCGAGCTTTTCAAAAAACGAAAGCGTAGTCTGACTCGGATATTTCTCAAGCACTTTTGAGACTATATCATCACATCCCGAATGGAAATGCGAAAGATCCATATCGGTATTTGATATGTTGCACTTTCCGCTTCCGGTAAGAAGAAGCTTCCTGCCCATTCTCGGCATATGTTCAAATATCGTAACTTCCGCACCGGCCTGTGCCGCACATAATGCCGCGATCATTCCCGATGCTCCGCCACCAATTACAGCAATGTTCATATTGTTATCCTTATATTGTTATTTATGCTTACAATTACCACATGATTAGAGCAGCCTGAACATTCTTGCGATACCGGCTATAACGTTTCCTCCGGGAAGGCCTCTTATCTCACTTTCCCTGACACCGCGAAGAAGAAGTACCGCAACGCAGTATACGATGAATCCGACACCCGAAGCTATTAGAACGGATATAAGCTCAGTCGTATTCTTCGATAATATGAAATACAGCAGCCATACTACACCGCCCATTATCGCCGAAGCTATAAACGGAATCAGGAATGTCCTTCGAAGCTCCTGACGGTAATGCAGGTACTTGGCTATACTGAACCAGTTAAGTATGCACATCAGCAGTCCGAATGCCATGCAAGCAACTACTACTCCGTAAAGTTTCCAGTCAAGGACACTGATCGTAAGATACAAAACGCCCATATGAAGCACAAGAGCTATAGCCGCATTCCTTACGGGAATACGGAGCTTGTCTATTCCCTGAAGCACACCGTTTGAAAGTGTTGATAATGAATAAAAAATAACCGAGGCAGAGCCCATCATCAGAAGGTTGGCGGGAATATCAACTTCGCCCGTAAACATCAGACTGATGAGTGGACGGCCGAGTATTGCAAGTGCCACCGCACACGGTATCGAGATTATCATTACAAACCTTGTTCCTATCGCAACCTTATGTCTTGCAAGTCTCCTGTCCTTGTTCTCTATACATGCCGCAAGGCTTGGCATCATTGATGAACAAAGAGCATTGGCAAGTGCTATCGGAACATTTGTAAGCACCCTGTACTTACCCGAGTAGATACCCCAGTACTCCGCTTTGATCGCGGAATATCCTTTGATATCCATAACGTTGTTAAACAAAATCTGATCGAGCGTATCACTTATGTTGTAAATCGTCGTACTTAATATTACCGGAATACAAGTGATAAGAAGTGCGGAAAAAATCCTCCCGTACGAATCTACATACTTGGCATTATCCCTTATTATGTTCTTTCTCATCCTGCGCTTGTGGATAAGAAACATGATGAGTAGTACAAGCAGTCCCGCGATTGCACCGCTCCCGGTACCGAGTGTTCCGCCGGCGGCTCCCCATGCGGGTCCGAATGCATCATCGCGAAGAAGCGCGGCAACGTTCTTACCGTAAGCATACAAATATACTCCGGCAACAACTGAGATTATCGCATTTACAATTTGCTCGATAAGCTGTGAGAATGCGGTGGGAACCATTGTTCCGAGGCCCTGGAAATATCCTCTTATTACGCCCATAAGAGCAACCACAAGAAGCGTCGGGGCAAGCATCCGAAGAGCTATTGCCGACTTGGGCATCTTCATTATATTGTTTGCAAGTGTATCAGCGCCAAACAAAACTATAAGGCACGTTGCGCCTCCGGTAAGAGTCGCAAAAGTAAGCGCTCCGTGGAAAAATCTTCTGGCGTTTCTGTATTGTCCCTTGGCGGCTCTTGCCGCAACAAGCTTGGATACTGCAACGGGAAGTGAATATGACGATATGATCAGCATGATCGAATAGATCTGAAATGCGGCGGAATAATAACCCATGCCCGCGTCACCGATCGTATTCTGAAGAGGGATTCTGTAAATGAATCCGATAATCCTGCTGATTATGCCTGCAACCGCAAGTATTCCGCCCTGCACTATAAAATTGGAATTCTGAGGTTTATTGTCAGACATTTACCCTACTTTTTCAACTTCGGAAAATCATCATACAAAGTCTCCATGATGACCTTCTGTCTTTCCTCCATAAGTATCCTGTCATTGTCTTCCATATGATCATAGCCGCACAGATGCAGCATGCTGTGTACTATAAGAAATGCGTATTCACGCTGAATATCATGTCCGTACTCTTCGGCCTGTGCTTCGATATGATCTTTGGATAAAACTATATCACCGAGAACGAGCTCTCCGGTTTCCGGATCAAAGTTGGCATCCGTCTCCTCCATCTTCGAAAAATCAGAAGGCGAATCGTACTCGAGCATCGGGAAGCTCAGCACATCGGTAGCTTCGTTGATGACGCGATTTTCCCAGTTGATATCCCTTATCCTGTCATCATCCGTAACAAGAAGCGAAACTGCAACCTCATAAGGACAACTTTCCGCTTCAAGACTTGCATCGACTGCTCTTTCATATAACTTCATATAGTCAAAATCCCAGTCGATATCAACTTCACATTCAAACAGGCATGTCATTTCGTCTTCTTCTTTCCGTTCTTTTGCTCGTATACTTCGTAAGCTTTAACAATCTTCTGAACAAGCGGATGTCTTACAACGTCCCGGCTTGTTAAGTTGATAAAAGCAATATCATCAACGTTTGAGAGCACTTTGACCGCAACATCAAGACCCGATACAGTTCCGGCAGCAAGGTCTTTCTGCGTTCTGTCACCGGTTATAACAACCTTTGAGCCAAAGCCTATTCTCGTTAGGAACATCTTCATCTGAGCGGGTGTGGTATTCTGTGCCTCATCAAGAATAATGTATGCATTATCGAGTGTACGGCCTCTCATATATGCAAGAGGAGCAACCTCAATAAGACCCTTTTCCATATTTCGTGTAAAGCTTTCCGCTCCCATTATCTGATACAGTGCATCATACAAAGGACGCAGATACGGATCGATCTTACTTTGAAGATCACCCGGTAAGAATCCGAGCTTTTCTCCGGCTTCTATAGCGGGACGGGTAAGAATAATCCTACCGACTTCTTCTTTCTTAAATGCTGTAATCGCCATTGCCATCGCAAGATATGTTTTACCGGTTCCGGCAGGACCCAGTCCGAATACGATCATGTTCTTTTTGATCGCATCAACATATGTCTTCTGTCCAAGCGTTTTGGGCTTGACGGCTTTGCCGTTCATCGTATGGCATATGATTGTATCATCTGCCGAAAGAAGGGAATCCTTAATGTTTTGCGACTGCATATCCACGGAATATCTGACCTGCTGTTCCGTTATCGTATTACCTCTTTTGGATAACTCAAGTAATTCTTCAAGAACTGCCGAGGTAAGCTGTGTCGGTATCATCTCTCCGAGTATCTTGACATGTCCGTCACGTTCCACGACGGTAGTCCCGAAAGCTTTTTCTATGATCTTGAGATATGAATCAAACGGTCCGAATATATTTCGAAGATCCTGTTGCTCTATCCGTAATTCATCCATTAATCAACTATACCTTTGATCAGTTTATTCTTCTTAACCGGCTCCTTTGAGAAGCTGTAAGCCCCGACAAGTCGCTTGTACGCTTCATCAAGCTTCTTCTCATCATTGCCGTAAAGTGTTGCGATAGTATCTCCCTTAGAGCACTTTTCTCCGACCTTACGGTCAAGATAAATGCCGACAGACAGATCTATGACATCTTCCTTGGATCTTCTTCCGCCTCCGAGCAGAAGACTTGCAATACCTACTTCCTCACTCATTATTGCAGAAACATAGCAATCGTCATCTGCTATAAAGTCTTTGGAAAGCTTCGCTTTTGGAAGGTTATCGGGATCGTATACATCTTCCCTGTTTCCGCCCTGTGCGCTAATAAAGTCAGCAAGTTTGTCAAGAGCGCTTCCGTCCGATAATGACTTGTCAAGAAGTTCTCTTGCTTCTTCGCATGAAGATGCTTTGCCCGCAAAATATACCATATGGCTTCCGAGAGTTAAGCACAGTTCGCGAAGATCTTCGGGACCTTTTCCCGAAAGAGTATCAATAGCCTCTTTGACTTCCATTGCATTACCAACAGCGCGTCCCAAAGGCTGATCCATATCAGATACGACTGCCATCGTCTTGACACCCGAGTGCTTGCCGATGGCTACCATTTTCTTTGCAAGCTCAAATGCGTCTTCATCCGTTTTCATGAAAGCTCCGCTGCCTGATTTTACATCAAGTACAATACCGTCCGCTCCGGCGGCGAGCTTCTTGCTCATGATCGAGCTTGCTATAAGCGACATATTGTCTACGGTTGCGGTAACATCACGAAGCGCATACAGAAGCTTATCCGCAGGCGCAAGATCCTTGGTCTGGCCCATAATCGAAATACCGACGGTATTAACGTTATGAATGAACTGCTCATTCGTGATCGAAGTCGAGAATCCTTTGAAGCTCTCGAGCTTATCGATAGTACCGCCCGTATGTCCGAGACCTCTTCCGCTCATCTTGGCAACGGGAACGCCGAGGCTTGCAACCATCGGAGTAAGCACAAGACTCGTCTTGTCTCCGACACCTCCGGTCGAATGTTTATCGACCTTGAAGCCCTTTATCGCAGACAGGTCGAGAACCTCACCCGAATGAAGCATTGCCTGTGTAAGCTGTCCCGTCTCCTCATCGTCCATTCCATTGAAGTAGATCGCCATCATAAGGGCTGACACCTGATAATCAGGTATCTCGCCCTTAACATAGCCGTTAATGAAATAATCGATCTCTTCCTTGGAAAGCCTGTGACCGTCTCTCTTTTTTCTGATGATGTCAACCATTAACATAGTTATTTACCACTCAAATATTCATCTATACCTTTTGCTGCAGCCTTACCTGCACCCATCGCAAGAATTACTGTTGCGGCACCTGTTACCGCATCACCGCCGGCAAATACACCGGGCTTGGATGTAGCTCCGTTTTCTTCCGATGCAACGATACATTTTCTTCTGTTCGTCTCAAGTCCTTTTGTTGTTGAACTGATAAGCGGATTAGGACTTGTACCGAGTGACATAATTACCGTATCAACATCGATGGTGAACTCAGATCCTGCTATCTCAACAGGTGATCTTCTTCCGGATTCATCGGGCTCGCCAAGTTCCATTCTGATACATGTCATGCCCTTAACCCAGCCGTTCTCATCAACGAGAATCTCTTTCGGATTGGTAAGAAGATCAAAGATGATACCTTCTTCCTTTGCATGATGTACTTCTTCAACTCTCGCAGGAAGTTCTTCTTCCGAACGACGGTATACGATGTGTACCTCGGCTCCGAGACGAAGTGCTGTTCTTGCAGCATCCATGGCAACGTTTCCGCCGCCTACGACAACAACCTTCTTACCGGGACGGATAGGTGTGTCGTAATCATCCCTGAACGCTTTCATGAGGTTGCTTCTTGTAAGATATTCGTTAGCGGAAAATACTCCGCTTGCTGTTTCACCGGGGATACCCATAAACTTCGGAAGTCCTGCGCCTGAGCCGATAAATACAGCTTCGAAGCCTTCTTTTTCCATAAGTTCATCTATAGTAACAGACTTGCCGATAACGACGTCTGTCTCGATTTTAACTCCGAGTGAGATAACGTTTTCGATCTCTTTTTTCACAACGGCATCCTTCGGAAGACGGAACTCGGGAATACCATATACGAGCACGCCGCCTGCCTCATGAAGTGCTTCGAATATCGTTACGTCATATCCAAGCTTAGCAAGATCGCCGGCACACGTAAGACCTGCAGGGCCCGAACCGATAACCGCAACCTTCTTACCGTTCTTCTTATCGCTCTTCTTCGGCTTGATACCGTTCTCTCTTGCGTAGTCTGCAACGAATCTCTCAAGCTTACCGATCGATACGCTCTCACCTTTGATACCGCGGATACACTTGCCTTCACACTGGCTTTCCTGCGGACATACTCTTCCGCAAATAGCGGGAAGTGCACTCGATTTACCGATCACGTATCCGGCTTCTTCGAAGTTTCCTTCTTTGATCTCTTTAATGAATCCGGGAATATCAATTGCGACGGGACATGCCTTAACACACTGAGCGTTCTGACATGTTAAGCATCTGTTTGCCTCCTCCATTGCTTCTTCTTTATTGTAACCAAGGCATACCTCATCAAAATTGGTGGCACGCACTTTGGGATCCTGTTCTCTTACAGGTACTTTCTTCATAACGTCCATTGTCATTTCCTCCTACTGGCAGTTACCACAGTTTCCGTGATGGCTGTCGCCTTCCTGTTGCTTGAGCATTGCTCTTCCTTCTTCGGTCTTATACAGGTTCTGGCGTTTCATAGCCTGGTCAAAATCAACGAGATGTCCGTCAAATTCGGGACCGTCAACACATGCGAACTTGACTTCATCACCGACGATAAGTCTGCACGCGCCGCACATGCCTGTTCCGTCGACCATTATCGGGTTCATGGAAACGATTGTCGGTATGCCGAGTTCTTTAGTTAAGAGGCATACGAATTTCATCATGATCATGGGACCTATTGCAACGCATACATCGTATTTGTTGCCCATGTTGTTAACAAGATCCTTGATCACTTCGGTTACCATACCTTTACGCTCATATGAGCCGTCATCGGTTGTGATATAGAGATTTCCGGCAACAGCCTTCATCTCCTCTTCAAGTATTACGAGATCTTTCGTCTTGGCGCCGACGATAACATCGGCATCGATACCGTGCTCATGGAGCCATTTAACCTGAGGATAAACGGGTGCGGTTCCAAGACCGCCGCCTACGAACAGTATCTTTTTCTTCTTAAGTGATTCGATGTCTTCATTAACGAATTCAGAAGGACGTCCGAGAGGTCCTACGAAATCCATAAAGGAATCGCCTGTTTTGAGTTGCTGCATCCTTGTTGTTGATGCACCGATCGTCTGAACAACAATTGTTACCGTACCCTTTTGTCTGTCGTAATCGCAGATCGTGAGCGGAATACGCTCACCTCTCTCATCAATTCTTACGATGACAAACTGTCCGGGCTCGCATGCAGATGCCACACGCTTTGCTTCAACATCCATAAGAAAGATGTTGGAAGCGAGGTTACATGCTTTTAGAATCTTATACATTTTTTCTCCTCCTTGCTGAACTTGAACAGTTCTCCGCTTTTTATATCAACGGCAAACATTCTGCCTGTCGATGAGTTCCCTTCATATTCGCTTATTATGTAGTATGTACGTTCATCATCGGCGAAACCGTACTCCGCTTTATATGATTTTCCGAGATTTATCTCTCCGATGCTCATGAGCTGATATGAAATCGCATATTCAGCCATATCTTTTGCAATCGCAACGTTCATGTTGAGGTTGTAATTGGCGATGACCGGATCCGATACGAGTCCGTTGTCGTTAACGCACACAAACGCATACGAGCTCTTTCCGAGCGGCATGAGAAAAGGTGCCGTGTACTCTTTGGATTCAACGGTCGGTACACTTCCGTCGGTTGTGTAATACACCTTCTTATCTTCCGGTGCCGTAACCCCGATAAGCTGTGGCTTGGTAATCATACCGGGCTCCACCAAAAGTTCGGGAGGATCCGGAATATCAAGCTCGACCTCGTATGTATTCGTTACAACATCGCTTACAATGCCTTTTTCATTGATATATATTGCCGAGATCGTATTCTCGCCGATCTCAAGCGGTATCGGTCCCATGTAGGACAGCGACTCTTCCGTCGGAACACTTCCGTCGACCGTATAAAATATCTTTCCTTCACCGGGAGCCGAGAGCTTGATCGGATCGGGTTCAATGTACGTTCCCGACTCAAGTGAAAACGTCGGAGAAATCGATACATAATCGGAATAACGAAGCGCTAAAGTGGAATCCTTACTGTTGTTGATCAGCTCATTGATTCCCGTGCTGTTGTTCTCAGCCTTGTAACATTCGACTATCCTGTCATACAGCGTCACATCGTTAGGATAATCGTTGAGCGTATCATACAAAACGGCTATGGCAGCGTCGTAATTATGGTCGGCAATATAACTGTCGGCAAGAAGTATCTTACCCTTTTCGTCATTACCGAGTGTTACCAAATGCTTACCTGTCAAAATCGCCTGCTTGTAATCTCCCGCTTCGAACTCAGCCGTGGCTTTATCAAACTGGTGATCATACGAAAAATATCTCGAGATGAGAACACCGGCAATGATACATCCTATTACAAACACCGCTCCGATTACACCGAAGAACAAAGCCAGTTTCTTGGCTATTGGCTTCTTGAGTGAATCTATATCGGGTTCCGGAAGCGGGTTGATAAGCTTCTCCGGAATATTTATTTCTTTAGTGATACCGCTTTTATTTGCAAGATCTCCGATATCCGGGATCTCCGTAGTCTTGGTAAGTGATGCAACATCTATGTTGTCTTCGATCTTAATGTCAAAATCAGATACGATGATGATCTCTTCGCCGCAGACGGGGCAATACATATAGCCTTCCGGGATAAAAGCGTTACAGACCTTACACTGCATCTATTTCTCCACGTTTGGCAGATTTAACACAATTGACCATGAGCATCGCTATAGTCATGGGGCCAACTCCGCCGGGCACAGGGGTGATCGCGCTCGTCTTTGGCGCAACATCATCATAATCAACATCACCGCACAGCTTGCCGTTATCCATGCGATGGATACCGACATCTATTACTACCGCGCCTTCTTTGACGTATTCTGAATTAATCATCTTGGGCTTGCCTACCGCTGCAACGAGTATATCTGCCCTTTTGCATATTTCTTTAAGATCACGCGTACGTGAATGACATATCGTAACCGTTCCGTTGTTGGCAAGAAGCAGTAAAGCCATCGGCTTACCTACGATATTGCTGCGTCCGATAACGACACATTCCTTGCCTTCAATCGATATGTTACTCCTCTTTAGAAGCTCAATTATTCCGGCCGGAGTACAGCTTACAAAACCTTCCTGGCCTATACATAAATTGCCGACGGATTCGGGATGGAACCCGTCAACATCCTTAAGCGGCGATATTCTGTTGATTATCTTCTTCTCGTTGATATGATCGGGAACCGGAAGCTGAACAAGAATACCGTTAATCCCGGGATCATTGTTAAGCTTGTCTATAAGATCAAGAAGCTCTTTCTCAGAAGTTTCTTCGGGAAGCTCGTATGATTTGGATCCAATCCCGATATATTCGCAAGCTTTTTTCTTATTGCCCACATACACACTGCTTGCGGGATCGTTGCCGACCTGTATAACCGCAAGGCATGCTTTGATGCCTTTTTCGGCAACTTCTTTTTTGAGTTCGTCCTTAATCTCGGTTGATATTTTTTTACCGTCAATAATCGTTGGCATTATAATTCTCCTTAAATTATGTCGAAAGTTATCAGAACAGACCTGTGATCCTGCCGCTTTCATCAACATCAATGTCAAATGCGGCGGGCTTCTTCGGAAGTCCGGGCATAGTCATGATGTTTCCGGTAAGCGCTACAATAAATCCTGCTCCGGCAGACACGTACATATCCCTGACATTAAGTGTGAATCCGTCAGGTCGTCCGAGAAGTGTCGGATCGTCTGACAATGAATACTGCGTCTTGGCCATGCATATCGGAAGATTACCAAATCCCTGTTTTTCAAGTTCTGCTATTTTCTTTATAACCGCATCTGAGTAGGAAACGCTTCCCGCCCCGTATATTTGTTTGGCGATGGTATCGATCTTATCTTTGATCGGAAGCGATTCGTCGTATATAGGTTTGTATGAGCTCGTTTTGTTCTCAAGTGTATCAAGGACAGCCTTGGCGAGCTCTTCGCCGCCTTCCCCGCCTTTAGACCATACGGTTGAAAGAGCGAAGCTGCACCCTTTGTCCTCGCAAAACTTCTTCACAAATTCAAGCTCCGCCTCCGTATCGGTATCAAACCTGTTAAGAGTGACAATTACGGGAATGCCGTATTTATCTATATTTTCTATGTGCTTTTCAAGATTAACGATTCCTGCCTTTAGCGCATCAAGATCTTCTTTGGAAAGATTCTCTTTGGCTACTCCGCCGTTATACTTAAGAGCTCTTACTGTAGCAACAATTACACACGCATCGGGATGTAAACAGGCCATGCGGCATTTGATATCAAGGAACTTCTCAGCTCCGAGATCCGCTCCGAATCCGGCTTCCGTAATCGTAATATCCCCAAGCTTTAACGCTGTTTTCGTGGCTCTTACCGAATTGCATCCGTGTGCTATGTTTGCAAACGGGCCACCGTGAACAAGCGCCGGCGTATTCTCAAGCGTCTGTATCAGGTTCGGTTTAATCGCATCTTTAAGAAGCGCCATCATCGATCCTACGGCATGAATGTCGTCAGCCGTAATGATATTGCCCTTCCTGTCATAGGCTACTACCATTCTCGATAGTCTTGCACGAAGATCATCAAGATCGGATGCAAGACAAAGTATGGCCATTATCTCGGAAGCCACAGTGATAACAAAATGATCTTCACGAACAAATCCGTCGGCTTTGGATCCGAGACCTACAACAACGTTACGAAGCGCTCTGTCATTCATATCCTCACAGCGCTTAAGCACAATGTTTCTCGTATCAATATCAAGCTCGTTGCCCTGCTGGATATGATTGTCAAGAAGCGCTGCACACAAATTGTTTGCGGAAGTGATCGCATGAAAATCACCCGTAAAATGCAGATTCAGATCCTCCATCGGAACGACCTGCGAGTATCCGCCACCGGCTGCTCCGCCTTTAAGTCCGAAGCACGGTCCGAGGGACGGCTCACGAAGTGCAAGAACAGCATTCTTGCCCAGTCTGTTGAGTCCCATTGCAAGGCCGATACTTGTCGTGGTCTTACCTTCGCCGGCGGGTGTCGGGTTGATCGCCGTTACAAGAACAAGCTTTCCGTCTTCTTTATCCTTAAGACTTCTAAGATAATCCTCGGTAATCTTACACTTGTACTTTCCGTACAGTTCGATATCGTCGTCCGAAAGCCCCAGTCGGTTGGCAACTTCGGCTATCGGTATCATTTTCGCTTCACGGGCTATTTCAATATCTGTCTTCATTGATGATTCTTCTCCTCCAGCAGTTGATTGAATTCATCCATTGTCATAAGTATCTTTCTGGGCTTGGTTCCTTCCTCGGCACCCACAACACCTTCGTCACACAACTGATCCATGATACGTGCCGCTCTGTTGAAACCAACCTTGAACTTTCTCTGAAGCATTCCTATGCTCGCCTTGTCCGATTCTATTACGGCAGCTCCCGCTGCAGCAAACAGATCATCATATGCACCGTTAGGATCGACAAGGCCCGGAGATCCCGATGATCCGGATGATGCCGCACCCGACTCAACCGCCGACTGCGCTTTTGTATCGTAAACGTTTCCGTCTGTCTGGCTCTTTAAGAAATCAACTACGCGATTGACCTCATCGTCACTGACAAATGCACCTTGTACTCTAGCGGGCTTGTTATATCCTCTCGGATAGAAGAACATATCACCGTTTCCAAGAAGTCTCTCCGCTCCGGCCATATCAAGTATCGTTCTTGAGTCAACGTTTGACGAAACCGAAAAGGCGATACGGCTCGGCATGTTTGCTTTGATAAGTCCGGTAATTACATCTACGGAAGGGCGCTGAGTCGCAAGTATAAGATAAATGCCGGCTGCTCTTGCAAGCTGTGCGAGACGGCATATCGACTCTTCAACTTCCTTGGCCGCAACCATCATAAGGTCGGCAAGCTCATCGACAACGATTACTATCTGCGGCATCTTCTCATGTCCTTCAGAAGCAAGAGAAGGATTGGAGGCTACTTTCGAGTTGTAGCCTTTCATGTCGCGCACTTCCAATTCCGCAAATTTCGAGTAACGCTCGGTCATCTCGTTAACTGCCCATGCAAGCGCAGAGCTTGCTTTCTTCGGATCGGTAACAACCGGAATCAGAAGATGAGGAATGCCGTTATACACCGACAGCTCGACCATCTTCGGATCTATCATGATAAGCCTTACATCATCAGGTGTGGCCTTATACAGTATGCTCATGATAAGTGTATTGATACATACCGATTTACCCGAACCTGTTGCACCTGCAATAAGAAGATGCGGCATCTTTGAAATATCAGTAACTACTATATCTCCCGACAGATCCTTACCGACGGCAAAAGCAACTTTTGAATCAAAGCCCTTGAACGCTTTGCTCTCGATAAGCTCCCTGAAATGCACCATCGTGCTTTCCTTGTTTGGAAGCTCTATTCCGACAGCTTTCTTACCGGGAATCGGAGCCTCTATTCTTATATCCTTAGCGCCGAGACTCATCATGATATCATCAGCAAGTCCGGTTATCTTTTTAACACTTACTCCGACCGGAAGCTGAAGTTCGTATCTCGTTACAGCCGGTCCTCTTGATGAACCGGTTATCGTAATATCAAGTCCGAAATTCTTGAGCGTTTCCTTAAGCTCTCTTGCTGTCTCGTTAAGCTCCGCGGTGGGATTCCCCTTGCCGGAAAATCTTACTTCGTTAAGGAGAGTTACGGGCGGCAGCTTGATCTTTCCGCCGCGCTTACCCTTTATTGCTCTTCCTTGTGAGACAACCTGAGACTTCGGCTCGCTCTTTCTGTTTTCCTCGGCAAGATCTATGCCGTGTGATTTTCTCGGGCGGCTGCCCGGAATAACTTCCTTGGCATTTCTCTTGTCAAATATCTCGGCCACATCGCCGTAATCATCTTCAAAAGTATCCTCATCATCGACATACATGTCACGTTCGTATGCGTCCTGCTTCGATCTTTCTTCGTCGGATGCAATACTGATCTTGTGGCTCGTACGTACATGAGGTTTGGGATCACCGAATCCACCGTTTTCCCCGAACAGCTCTTCTTCGCTTGCTCCCTCGTAATATCCCGTTATCTCGGTAACATCACCGTTATAGCTTCTCTCGGACAGCTTCGAGCGGGACATAAGTCCTTCCTCTGCCTTTTCTTCCTCGTCTTCCTCTTTCTTCGGACGACTGACTGTTGAGACATACGATGACGAATTGCCGTAGAACATTGATTCGGGGCCTGTTATCTCGCGAAGCTCTTCTTCGGACACAACCGTCTCTCCGGGATATGTGTATGTTTCATCGGCTTCTTCCGTAACAGGCTCAAAGCCGCTTATCGTATCATCTGTAACAGGCTCGAAGTCTGATTTCGCATTCTTCTTAAGATCGCTTGCGTCAAAGCTCATACGGGCGGAATTCTCCGCCATGCGCTCTTCTGCCCGTTTCCTTCGTTCTTCCAGCTGGGCTGCACGCTTGGCTTCCTGCTTGGCAACATATCGTTCGTGCTTTTCGTTGCGGCGTGCCCAGCGCTCCATGTCACGCTCTTCACGCTCCATGCTGCGAACTTCGTTAACCTGCCTTCTGTAGTCGGCGTTGCGCTTTGCATCGGCGCTTATCATCTTCGTCCCTTCCTTGATGCTCGTAAAGAAAGAACGGTCGGTAAGAAGAACGATACAAATTATAAAAAGAACTATGAGAATGACCCACGTTCCTATAAGACCTATGTATTTACAGAAGAACTCCGACAGAACGCCACCGATGAATCCGCCGTTACCGGCCTTGTCGGTGTAATAATCGGACAGTTTCTCCGTGTATGAATCCTTGGCAAATATCAGCTGTGCCACACAGCACAGTACAAAGATCAGAATGATGCTTGATGTCACTTTGACCTTTGCGACTTTTTCCCATTTGTTTGAAATGATGAATGCGCTTACAACAAAAAAGATGAACGGGAACAGGAATCCTACCATCCCGAACAATCCGATGAGCACATCGTGAACAACTTTGCCGAAGCTTCCGAGAAGTCCGCAGCAGCCGAGAAACAGCAGGATCGTAAGACCCAGCGAGCCGAACAACAATATCTCCTCGGCTATCCCGGGATTCTGATTTTTCTTAAGCTTCTTTTTGGATCTGGAAGGAGTTCTTCTTCCCCTTGATGAACTCTTGGCCATACTCTACCCCTTATTACATCAACAAACTCTGACGTTTGATTATTATCATTTCTTAACGAAATACGTGATGATCGATACAACTCCGATGAATCCGCAGTAGTATGCGAAGTATTTGAAATACCTGCTTACAACGATGTTCATAAGGAGCCGGAGCGCCACATATCCGATCACGGCGGCGATAACCATTCCGACTATATAGCATCCGACATCGGAACCGGTAATATGTTCGTTACCTATATCGCCAATTTCCAGTATAAACGCACCAAATACAGCCGGAATACTCATAATGAACGAGTACTTGGCTGCAAATTTTCTGTCGAACCCGCACAAGATACCTGCAACAATCGTGGTACCGCTTCTTGAAAGACCCGGAAGTGTTGCAATTCCCTGCGCTACACCAATTGCAAACGCATCGCCGTTGTTCGCTTCCTTGAGCTTCTTATCGACGTCGGCGAGAAAATCAGAAAGCACAAGTATAAGTGCCGTACATATTAAGCATATTCCGGTTATAAGAAGATTACCCGATGTGAACTCTACAATGTGCTTAAGCAGCACTCCGAGTATACCGGTTGGTATCGTCGAGATGATCAGCATCAAAACGAACTTACGGTACTGTGAATTGATAATGCGAATATACTGCGGGGTACCTCCGTTTGAGAGGCTCTTTCCGAGCGCACCGATATTAAGACAAACGTCACGGCACATACCGATAAACTCAAGAACAATCTTGAGCACATCTTTATAAAAAACCGCAACTATAGCAATCAAAGTAGCAAGATGCAGCAGTACGTCGAACAAAATACTGCCGTCCGTCTCCATGCCGAATAAACCTTTTATAAGCCCGAGATGTCCAGATGAACTGACCGGAAGGAACTCGGTAAGTCCCTGTATCACACCCATTAATATGGCTTTTAATATATCCATTTCATTCCTTTCCGTATAAAGACCCTTTATACGCTGAAAAAACCCAAAATATTATATCAGAAAACGCCCGTTTATTCAATGTTTACGCTTTCTCTTCTTTTTGACCGGAGCATGATAATACTTAAGCTCTTCGGGTTCAAAATATGTGCATGAAAATACCGTGACAGAAAGCGCAGGAACATTAATCCTGATAGAATTCTCACGGCCGTCACATTCGTCCGCTTTGGATCTTTTTACTCTCGGATTACAGTGTCCTCTTCCGCCAAACCTTTCTTCATCGGTCGAGAAGATCTCTTTGTATTTGCCGGAGAATGGAACTCCTATTTTGTAATCGCTCCTGTCAACATCTGCGAAATTGCAAACAACGAGTACACAGTTTCCTTCGGTGTCTTTGCGAAGGAACACGATTATCGTCTCGTTGGCGGAAATGTTGTTGATCCATTCAAATCCGTCCACGTTGTTATCTAGGCTGTAAAGTGCCGGAGTAGTCTTATACAGCTCAATTACCGCCTTAACAAAATCGTTGTATCTGATATGATCGTCATACTGCAAAAGATCCCAGCAGACAGATCTTGTCTCGTTCCACTCGTCCCACTCGCCGATATCGTTTCCCATGAACAAAAGCTTCTTGCCGGGATGAGTAAACATATATCCAATCGTGGCGCGAAGATTCGCAAACTTTCTGTCTCTCTCGCCCGGCATTTTGGCAAGAAGAGATGACTTTCCGTGAACGACTTCGTCATGTGAGAACACAAGAATAAACTTTTCACTGTAGGCATATATCATTGAGAACGTAAGCTCTCCGTAATGACCGCCGCGATAAAGCGGATCGAGTCTTATGAACCCGAGCAGATCATTCATCCAGCCCATGTTCCACTTGTAATCAAATCCAAGTCCGTCATCTTCTAGCTCACCGGTTACCTTCGGCCATGCGGTTGATTCCTCGGCGATCATGAGTGCACCCGTGTTCATCTTCCTGTTTATCGAATTAAGATGCTTGAGCATCTCCTCGGCTTCTATGTTCTCGTTGCCGCCGTATATGTTCGGAATCCACTCTCCGCCCCTTCTGCCGTAATCAAGATACAGCATCGAAGCCACGGCATCCATCCTGATACCGTCCGCATGATATTTCCTGATCCAGAACAAAGCGTTTGAAATCAAATAATTGGACACCTCGGGACGACCGTAATTAAAGCACAGCGTTCCCCAGTCCGGATGGAATCCCTGTCTCGGATCCTGATGTTCATACAAACATGTTCCGTCAAAGTTCGACAGGCCCTGAATATCTCTCGGGAAATGCGAAGGCACCCAGTCAAGAATTACGCCAATCTCATTCTCATGCATCTTATCAACAAAATACATGAAGTCATCCGGTGTACCGTATCTTGATGTAGGTGCAAACATACCGATAACCTGGTATCCCCACGAAGCATCAAACGGATGCTCCATTACAGGCATAAGCTCGATATGCGTATAACCCATCTTCTTTACATACGGGATAATCTCTTCGGCAAGCTCTCTGTAGTTGAAAAACTCCCTGCCGTCATCAGGTTTCTTGAAGCTTCCGAGATGAATCTCATATACGGAGAAAGGCTTATCCTTGGCGTTATACTCAGCTCTCTTTGATACAAAATCATCGTCTTTCCACTTATACGTATCGATATCGTAAACCGTCGATGCGGTCTCCGGACGAAGCTGTGCAAAATACCCGTAAGGATCAGCCTTAAGGCTTACCATTCCGCCTTTAAGCTTAAGCTCATATTTGTAGTTATCGCCGGGTCTTACACGCGGAATAAAAATCTCGAATACGCCCGAGTCGCCGAGTCTTCTCATCTGATGAACTCTGCCGTCCCAGTCATTAAAATCACCGACTACGGATACTCTCATCGCATTCGGAGCCCACACGGCAAAATTGACACCGCTTACTCCGTCGCTTTTTCTTACATGAGCGCCGAGATGTTCGTAAATGTCATAACACGTACCCGCATTAAACGACCTGAGCGTTGCCTGCGTAATCGCGCTTTTGAACCTGTAAGGATCTTCAAGCAGGTATGTTGTTTTATTCTTCGTGACTTTGAATTTGTATGATATCTTTGTGCGCGTAAGAGATCTGATGAGTACCGAGAAGAATCCCGCCTCGTCCATCATATCCATTTTGTATTCCTTGCCCGAAGTAACAACGGTACACTTATCGGCACCAGGAATAAAGCAGGATATCATCCATCCTCCTTTAACAAAATGCGCTCCGAGATATTCATGCGGATTGTCCTCTTCCGAGTAGACTATTTGTTCCACTCTTGCCCAATCCATCATCTTGTACAGTTTCTTATCCATCAGATTATCTTTCTATTTCGTGTATGAACAGACCGCTCCTTAGCTTTGGCTCAAACCATGTCGACTTGGGCGGCATCAGAAGTTTCGCATCAGCTACTGCAAACAGTTCATCAATACTTGTCGGATACATTGAAAACGCTATCTTGCAGTCTTCGCCGACTCTTCTTTCAAGTTCTGACAGTCCGCGTATTCCTCCGACAAAATCAATTCTCTTATCGGTCTTCGGATCATTGATATCAAATATCGGCTTTAATACGTTGTTCTGGAGAACGGAAACATCAAGCCCCTCAACCGGATCGTCGGGAATAAACTTCCCATCGAACTCAAGGCAGTACCATTGTCCGTCCATAAATACACCGACTTCACCTTTTTTCGCCGGCTTATATGCTTTATCTTTTGCGCAAAGCGTTCCAAGCGCGGAAAGACTGTCTAATATATCCTGCGCGGAGTGTCCGTTAAGATCTTTTACGACACGGTTATAATCCATGATCATAAGCTCTTCATCGGCAAACAGAACGGAGAGAAAATAATTGAACTCCTCTTCACCTGTGTAATCGGGATGCTCCTGTCTTCTCTTAAGTCCGACCTTTACAGCCGATGCACATCTGTGGTGTCCGTCCGCGATGTAAATGTCGTTAGTATCGGCAAACGCATCACCGATGGTCTTAATGTCTTTTTCTTCACGTATAGCCCATACTTTATGGGTAATACCGTCCGGGGACGTAAAATCATACAGAGCAGGCGTTTTCTTAACCGCGGATATTACCGCCCTGATATCATCCCTTCCTCTGTAAGCAAGGAAAATCGGTCCCGTCTGTGCACTTAACGAATCAACATGATTGATCCTGTCAACTTCCTTGTCCGCTCTCGTATTCTCGTGCTTCTTGATCACACCCGAGATGTAATCGTCTATAGATGCACAGCCGACAATACCTGTCTGACTCCTCCCGTCCATGATAAGCTCGTAAATGTAATAGCAGGCATTTGTATCCTGCACGAAAGTATTATCGTTTATCCTGCTCTTCATGAGCTGTTTTGCTTTCTCATACACCTTGGGATCATACGTATCGATATCGTCGGAAAGCTGTGTTTCGGCTCTGTCGATACACAAAAAAGACAAAGGTTCTCTTTGCGTTTCAACCTTTGCTTCCGCACGGTTATATACATCATAAGGAAGTGCCGCAACACGCGATGCTACATCCTGTCTCGGTCTAATTGCACAAAACGATCTGACTGTTGCCATTAATATCCTCCGTAAGTCTTAAAATGTCATAACACAACTAGATTATTTTACCAAAAATCACCATGTTTTGACAACAACTTCCGCCAATGATATCATAACTTCCGGAGGTGCATTATGACTGCTGAAGATATGAAATTTCTTGGGAAAATCAACGAATTTGCCGAAAAGGAGCTCGGGGATATCGATCCCCAGAAGACACATGTTTCGGAACAGCTCGAAAAGCTGCGTCCTATCATGCAAAAGCTTGCCATGGAACATGGCATGCCTGTTGAGGATGTATTCATAAAATATATGGATCTTGCAAGTGAAGCGAATGTTACCGCGGATAAGGAATTCCGCGCTAAATACGGCGAAGATGACGTCGTAGACTTTACTTTATAACTTGTCTATTTGGAAGTCGTGCCGAGATAAGCTGCCTTAACCTTCTCGTCGTTAAGCAGCTCGGCGCCTGTTCCTTCCATCGCTATCTTTCCGTTTTCAATAACATATGCCCTGTCGGCAACATGAAGTGCCATGTTCGCATTCTGCTCGATAAGCAGAACCGTTGTTCCAGCGTCATGGATCTGTCTTATTATTTCAAATATTCCCTGAACAACTATAGGTGCAAGTCCCAGTGAAGGCTCATCCATCATAAGAACCTTGGGACGGCTCATAAGCGCACGCCCTACTGCAAGCATCTGCTGCTCACCGCCCGAGAGCGTACCGCCGGCCTGCCATGAACGTTCCTTAAGTCTGGGGAAATATCCGTATACTCTCTCAATATCCTCATCAAGATCATCTTTACGAAGATATGCACCAATCTTAAGATTCTCAAGAACCGTAAGGTTGGGGAATATCCTTCTGCCTTCGGGAACCATAACGATTCCTTTTGATACTATGCTTGTGGGATCCTTGCCCGTAATATTCTCTCCGTCAAGTATTACCTTACCGTCAGAGGGCTTAACAAGACCGGATATTGAGCGCAGTGTCGAGCTCTTACCCGCACCGTTGGCTCCTATAAGAGTAACTATTTCACCGGCATTAACATCAAAGCTTATTCCTCTTACTGCCTCGATTCCGCCGTATCTTACATTCAGATTTGAAATTCTTAAAAGCTGTTCGCCCATTCTCTGTCCCCTGACGATCCGTTTCTCAGCCTTCCACACCGAGATAAGCCTCGATGACGCGCTGGTTGTTCTGTATCTCTTCCGGCACACCGCGAGCGATCTCACTGCCGAAATCTATTACATAAATATAGTCCGAAATATTCATTACAAGATCCATATGATGCTCGATCAAGAACACCGTAAGCTTGTATTTATCACGTATTTCCCTGACGAAATCGGCAAGCTCGGCCGTTTCCTGCGGATTCATGCCGGCAGCGGGTTCGTCAAGAAGAAGTAACTTCGGTGATGTCGCAAGCGCTCTTGCAATTTCAAGACGTCTCTGCAGACCGTAAGGAAGGCTTACCGCAAGTTCGTCCTTGTATGTGTCAAGCCCCTGCTCCTTAAGAAGATCCATTGTCTCTTCCCGCATGCGCTTCTCTTCTGCAAGGTTGCCGCGAAATGTAGCCGAGAATACGTTCTGCTTGGCATGCTGATGCTTGGCCACAAGAACGTTTTCAAATACAGTCATACTCTTCCAAAGACGGATATTCTGGAACGTACGCGCTATTCCGAGACCCGTTATCTCATCGGGTGTAGGTGATAGCACAGGAAGAGATGCGTATGTATCGGCATTTTCTCCTTTATATGTCTTAAGATCCTTATGCGTCGGATGATTTCTTACCATGGGATTACCCATGAATTCGATCAGTCCGTTCGTAGGCTGATATACTCCTGTGATACAGTTAAATGCGGTTGTCTTGCCGGCTCCGTTAGGACCGATAAGAGCGATGATCTGATGTTCCGGAACATCAAGCGTTAAGTTATTGACCGAAACAACTCCACCGAACTGCATCGTAACATTTTCAAGACGTAAAGCGTTTCCCATAACTTATTGCTTCTCCTTAACCGCTTTGGGCTTTTTCTTTAACAGTGCTCCTATGCTGATCTCACGATTACCCATTATACCTTGAGAGAAGAACAGCACGATAACCATGATGACAATGGAGAATACAACCATTCTGAAACCGTTTCTTAAAAGCGGTATCTGAACTCCGCCTATATACTGCTCACTGTCAAGGAATCTGAGCCACCATTCGGAACATCCTACATACAAAAATGTTGCAAGGACACTTCCGCTGACCGAACCTATACCTCCGATAACAACGATCAAAAGTATCTCGTATGTCATTACCGAAGTAAATGCTTTGGCCTGTGCATTGGCAACATACATGGCAAAGAGCGCACCTCCGATGCCCGCAAAGAAACTTGATGTTACAAACGAAAGCATCTTATGCTTGAACAGGCTGATACCCATTGCCTCGGCAGCAACCTCATCGTCACGTATTGCTTTAAAAGCACGACCGTATGATGAATTGATCAGTAATACTATGAGTGCTATACATACCGTCGAAATAAGGAACGGTACGAAAGTTGAAAGGCGAAGGATCGTCCCGCCCGAAGAATTCGTAATATTAAAACTTGAGAACGTCGGAAAGCCTTTGATCATGTTGGCACCGTTCGTTACTCTTCCAAGCTTCTGCCACTGGAAAATCGCACGGAGTATCTCGGCAAATCCGAGTGTAGCTATAGCAAGATAATCACTCTTTAATCGAAGTACCGGAATACCGATCAGGTATGAAAAGAATCCTGCCACACATCCTGCAAGGATTATTGCCACAAGGCACGCAAGAATCATGGCTATTGCTCCGCCGGCTCCGCTGTTTCCGAACATGCCTTCAAACATATCCACAAGAGAAAAATCAAACGCACATCCGCCGAACAGATAATAAACCTGCTCTTTCATTGCCGAAGGAACGGTAAGTATTGCATACGTATATGCACCGAGCAGCATGAATCCGGCCTGTCCGAGTGAAAACAATCCGGTAAAGCCGTTAAGCAGGTTCATCGAAACTGCCACAAGTGAATATACAGCCGCCTTTTTAAGAACAGTAAACAGAGGACTTGTCGGGGTAAATACCTGAGGAAGTCCCGGTATCATGTCACTTAAGTTCTCAAGAAGTATAACAGCCAGCAATAATACGGCTATCTCTATCAGTCTTCGAAAAGTCTTTTTATTTTCCATGATCATACCTTATCGGTCGCAGCTTCTCCGAAGAGTCCCTGCGGCTTGAATATCAAAATTATTATCAGAAGTGCGAATGTGAATGCATCGGAGAATACCGAAACATCCCATGATGAAGGAAGTCCCTTTATGATCGTCTCGCATATTCCGATAATGAACGCACCTATAACGGCACCTGGTATTGATCCGATACCACCGAATACTGCCGCTACGAATGCTTTGAGTCCCGGCATGGCGCCGGCTGTCGGCGTGATCGCGGGATAATTTGTAAAGAACAGAACCGAACCTACTGCGGCAAGTGCGGATCCGATAATAAATGTTGATGAGATTACACTGTTGATCTTAATACCCATGAGACGACTCGTCTCAAAATCCTTGGATACGGCTCTCATGGCCATTCCGACTTTGGTATGGTTAATAAGCTGCGTAAGTCCGAAAACAAGCGCAAATACAAGGAACGGGGTAATGATTACAACCCACTTGGTCTGTGTTCCCGCAACATTTACCGTATCTGAAAGAAAAGGAATAACGGGATATGTCATCGGCTGCCCTCCGGTCACATATGTGGCGGTATTCTGGAGCAGATAACTGACACCTATCGCCGAGATCATAACGGACATTCTCGGTGCATCTCTTAAAGGTTTGTAAGCTGCACGCTCGATAGTAAAACCGAGTAATACGGTAAGTATTATAACGAGCGGTATCGATTCACTCACCGGCAGAGTTGCCGTAAAGTATATACCCATAAGGCCTGCCACCATGAACACATCACCGTGAGCAAAATTGATCAGGCGAAGTATTCCGTATACAAGCGTATATCCGATTGCGATCAAAGCGTACTGCCCGCCTACCGATACTCCGGAGAGCAATACCGAAATAACATATTCCATAAGTAGTGTCCTTTAAATCTTATTTACTGGCTGAACCTGTCTGAACTTTCTCAAATGCCCATGAACCGGTAGCTGTGTCAGCAGTCTTGATGTAAGCTGTGTCACGAACGGCATCACCGATCTCGTCAAATGCGATAGAACCTGAAACACCGTCATATTTTACGCCGGGGATAGCTGCCTTGATGGCACCCTTGTCACCCGAACCTGCTGCCTTGATAGCCTCAAGTGCAACATAGTATGCGTCGTAACCCATTGCTGTAACGGCTGAAATTGTATCGTTTCCGCCGTTTGCTGTCATAGCATCCGAATTGCCGTTGATGTATTCCTTGATGCCTTTATCAAATGTCTCGGAACCACCCTCCTGATAGAAGGTTGAAACGAACAGCTGAAGGTTGGTTCCCTTTGTAGCCTCAAGAACCATGTTATCATCAAGAGTATCCGATCCGAGGAAAGGAATACCTATATCGAGTGAAGCTGCCTGCTCCATGATCTGCTTAGCGTAAGCGATGGAAACGGGTGTGAAGATAACATCAGCGCCTTCGCTCTTTGCCTTGTTGAGGTATGAAGTAAAGTCTGAGTTGTTGGTCGGGAATGAGTCGGTTATAACTTCTCCGCCGGCTGCTTCAAACACCTGCTTGAAGAACACGCACAGACCCTGGTCATACTCGTTACCGTTCTCGCCGAGGCAGTATGCTTTCTTGGCTGAGAACTTATCAATTGCAAAGTTTGCAAGAACGTCTGCCTGGAAGTTATCAAGGAAACATATTCTGAAGTAGTAATCGTTACCTGCTGTAACGTTAGGGTTGGTACATGTTACACCGATTGCAGCAAGTCCTGCTTCTTCAAACTTGGGACCGCCTGCCATCGAAACGCCCGAACCATATGATCCGAGTACAAGAGATACATCCTTACCTACAAGCTCTGAAGCTGCTGAAGGAGCCTTGTCTGCAGATGAACCGTTATCAGCCATAACGAGCTCGATATTATATGTCTTGCCGCCTACTTCAACAGTCGGAGTCTCAGCGTTTGCGAACTGCATACCAAGGATCTCCTTCTTTCCGCCTGATGCCGAATCTCCTGTTGAAGGCTCAAACACACCGATCCTTATTGTGTCTCCCGATGCAGCTGTCGCATCTCCGGAACCGGCTGCAGAACCTGCAGCGCCACAGGCTGTAAGGCCAAATACCATTGCGCCTGCCATGATCATAGCAACAATCTTTTTCATAATTCTTCCTCCTTAAATGAATTATTTGATCAAACGCACTCTTATCACACCGTCAATATCAGAAAGCTTCTCGACAAATTCGGGAGTGATATCAGAGTCAACGTCTATCATCGTATATGCATACTCTCCTTTTGAAGAGTTAACCATATCCGATATATTGATACCCGCTTCGGAGAATACTCCTGAAAAGCGTGTGATCATATTCGTAACATTTTTGTGGTGTATCGTAACACGTCCTTTTGTCTGGCATACACCCATGTCAGCCTTGGGATAATTAACTGAATTAACAATATTACCGTTTGTAAGATAATCGATCATCTCCTTGACCGCCATCTTCGCACAGTTATCCTCAGACTCTTCCGTTGAAGCTCCGAGGTGAGGAATAACGATACATCCTTCCGCATTGGCGGTAACGGGATTCGGAAAATCGGAAACGTACTTAGCGATTTTACCCTTTTTGATTCCTTCAATAACGGCCTTCTCATCACACAGAAGATCCCTTGCGAAATTGAGAATCACAACGCCGTCTTTCATCTTGGAAATAGCCTCGGCGTTGATGGTATTTTTAGTGGAATCCATGAGAGGTACATGGATAGTGATGATATCGCAGTTTGCGTAAATATCTTCAACCGAAAGAACGTGCTTGATATCACGGGATAAGTTCCAAGCGGCATCAACGGAAATGTAAGGGTCATATCCGTACACTTCCATTCCGAGATGCTTGGCTGCGTTTGCAACTCTCACACCGATCGCTCCGAGACCGATGATACCGAGCTTCTTGTCCATTATCTCGCATCCGGCGAAGTTCTTCTTCTCCTTCTCGGCAAGCTTGGCAATATCGGGATTTTCTTTATTGTCACGAACCCAGTTGATACCGCCGACAATATCACGGCTCGCAAGGAGCATTCCTGCAAACACAAGCTCCTTAACACCGTTTGCATTGGCACCGGGTGTGTTGAACACTACGATACCTTTCTCGGCACATTTATCAAGAGGGATATTGTTAACGCCCGCGCCCGCGCGTGCAACGCAAAGGAGATCATCGGGCAGATCCATATCATGCATGGAAGCACTTCTTACAAGTACACCCTCGGCATCCTTAATGTCGTCTACTTTTTCAAACCTGTTGTCAAAGCCGTCAAGTCCGACCTGCGCGATCGGATTTAAGCATGTATAATGAAACATCACGAATTCTCCTTTTCAAACTTCTCCATGAATGCTACGAGCTTTTCAACACCTTCAATCGGCATTGCATTGTAGATGCTCGCTCTCATTCCGCCTACGGTCTTATGGCCTTTAAGATTTACGAATCCGGCCTCTGCTGCTTCCTTAATGAACTTAGCGTCAAGATCTGCATCTCCCGTTACAAAAGGTGCATTCATAAGTGATCTGGAAGCAGGCTCAACCGTGCCCTTGAACATCTTCGATGAATCAAGAAAATCATAGAAGATCTTGGCTTTCTTCTCATTGTGAGCCTTCATTGCTTCAAGACCGCCCATCTTCTTGATCCACTTAAACACCTTGCCGCAAATATAGATCGTATAGCAGGGAGGTGTATTGTAAAGTGAAAGCGCATCGGCCTGAGTCTTCCACTTAAGAAGGGTCGGTGTTCCGGGAAGGACATCATCTGTGATAAGATCCTCTCTGATAATTGCGATAACGCAGCCTGCAGGGCCTACATTCTTCTGAACACCGCCGTAGATAACGCCGTATTTTGTAACATCAACAGGCTCCGATAAGAAGCATGAGCTTACATCGGCAACCAATGTCTTGCCCTTTGTGTTGGGAAGCTCTTTGAACTTCGTACCGTATATCGTGTTGTTCTCACAAATATATACGTAATCCATATCATCCGTGATCGGAAGATCTGAACAGTCGGGGATATATGAAAAAGTCTTGTCTGCCGAAGAAGCAAGCTCAACAGCTTCACCATAGAGCTTGGCCTCTGCAAAAGCCTTCTTGGACCACTGTCCGGTAAGGATATAGCCGGCCTTTTTATTCTTCATGAGATTCATGGGGACTTCCGCAAAGAACTGCGAAGCACCGCCCTGAAGGAACAATACTTTGTAATTGTCGGGAATGTTCATGATATCACGGATATCTGCCTCAGCCTCTTTGATGATGTCATCAAATACTTTTGAGCGGTGAGACATCTCCATAACGGACTGGCCGCTTCCCTTGTAGTTTAACATCTCATCTGCAGCTTCTTTGAGTACTTCCTCGGGTAAAACTGCGGGACCTGCGGAAAAGTTATATACTCTTTCCAACTCAATCTCCTCCTTCTTCTTCGCATCAACCTATTTTTTCTTAAGATCCTCTGCATCGAACACTTCGGATATGGCAGCTCCGGGGGATACCATCGGAAATACCTTATCGTCACTGTCAATGACACATTCTATCACAACGGGCGACTTCATTTCAATCGCTCGTGTAAGTGCGGGTACAACTTCGTCTTTTGAAGTGACCCTTATCGAAGCACATCCGAGTGCTTCGGCAACCTTGCAGTAATCAACCTTATCTGCAAGGACAGTGTTTGAATATCTTTTATCGTAGAAAAGCGTCTGCCACTGACGGACCATTCCGAGAACGGAATTGTTAATAACGATCTGAATGATCGGAATATTGAATCTGCTTGCTGTGGCGAGCTCGTTCATGTTCATTCTGAAACATCCGTCTCCGCCGATATTACATACGATCTTGTCCGGGCGACCGACCTTGGCGCCTATGCACGCTCCGAGACCGTATCCCATCGTACCGAGTCCGCCCGAGGAGAGGAATGTTCTGGGCTCTTTGTATTTATAATACTGTGCTGCCCACATCTGATGCTGTCCGACATCCGTCGTGATTATCGCATCACCCTTTGTAACCTCGTAGAGCTTTTCTATAACAAACGGGCATGTAAGCCTGTCAGATTCGTATGTGAGCGGATACTGTGCCTTAAGTGATGCAATATGCTCTGTCCATTCGGGATTGGAACGCTTCTCAAGTTTGGAATTGAGAATCGAAAGAACTTCTTTGACATCACCGATAATGCTTGCATTTGTTTTGATATTCTTGTTGATCTCCGCGGGATCGATATCAATATGAAGCACTTTTGCTTTTGATGCGAACTTACCGGCGTTACCGATAACACGGTCAGAGAATCTTGCACCTATAGCAATCAAAAGATCACATTCGCTGACGCCGAGGTTTGAAGCCTTCGTTCCGTGCATACCGATCATACCCGTATACAGATCATCGTTTCCGTCAAATCCTCCCTTACCCATAAGCGTATCGCATACAGGTGCATCAATCTTGTGAGCAAATTCGGAAAGCTCCTTTGACGCTCCCGAGATAACTACTCCGCCTCCGGCGTATATGTAAGGCTTCTTGGATTTTTCAATATACTTGATTGCCGTCTCGATATCCTTGTCGGTATATCTCTTCGGAACTTCCCTTACGATCGGGTCTTTCTTTTTGAAATTACACTTTGCTGCGGTAACGTCCTTGGTAATATCAACAAGCACGGGGCCGGGACGTCCCGATCTTGCGATTGCAAAAGCCTTGCGGATCGTATCTGCAAGATTCTTAACATCCTTAACGATATAGCCATGCTTTGTTATGGGCATTGTAACGCCCGCAATATCAACCTCCTGGAAAGTATCTTTGCCGAGAAGAGGAAGATTAACGTTTGCGGTTATCGCAACAAGAGGCACCGAATCCATATATGCGGTCGCAATACCTGTTACAAGGTTGGTCGCGCCGGGGCCGGAAGTAGCCATACATACACCGACCTTACCCGTTGCTCTCGCATATCCGTCAGCCGCATGTGCAGCGCCCTGTTCATGACTTGTAAGAATATGCTTGATCTTGTCACTGTACTTGTATAATTCATCGTAAATGTTGAGTATCGTTCCTCCGGGATAACCGAACACGGTATCAACACCCTGTTCAAGAAGACACTCCATTACTATTTGAGATCCGGTAAGTTCCATTATCGCAATTAACTCCTTATCAAAAATTCGAACGCAATACAGCGCCCTTGTCGCCGCTCGTAACAAGCTTTTCATATCTTGCAAGATATCCCGTCGAAACCTTGGGCTCACGCGGCTGCCATTTCTTGCGGCGCTCTGCCATTTCCTCATCGGAAACCTTAACGTTTAACGATACGTTCGGAATATCCACGCAAATGATATCACCCTCTTCGATAAGCGCGATGGGACCGCCAACGGCTGCTTCGGGTGATACGTGTCCTATCGAAGCACCACGGCTTGCGCCGGAAAATCTTCCGTCGGTTATAAGTGCCACGCTCTCGCCGAGTCCCATGCCGGCAATAGCCGATGTGGGATTGAGCATCTCGCGCATTCCGGGGCCACCCTTGGGGCCCTCATATCTTATTACAACAACGTCTCCGGCAACGATTTTGCCGCCTTTGATTGCTGCTATGGCGTCTTCTTCACAGTCAAACACTCTTGCGGGACCTTCGTGCACAAGCATTGATTCGGCTACGGCAGATCTCTTTACGACAGATCCGTCGGGAGCGATATTACCTGTAAGAACCGCAAGTCCGCCCGTCTTTGAGTATGGGTTGTCCATCGGTCTGATAACTTCGGGATTCTTATTTACACAGCCGGCAAGATTTTCACCGAGAGTCTTACCCGTAACAGTCATGCAGCCCGTGTTGAGAAGTCCTGCATCTGCAAGCTGTTTCATCACGGCATGTACTCCGCCGGCCTCGTCAAGATCTTCCATATAAGTAGGTCCTGCCGGGGCAAGATGACACAGATTCGGAGTCTTCTCCGATATTTCATTAGCCATCGTTATGTCAAAATCAAAACCGATCTCATGTGCTATCGCAGGAATATGAAGCATAGAATTGGTTGAACAACCGAGAGCCATATCTACGGTAAGTGCGTTTAATATGGAATCTTTCGTTATGATGTCGCTCGGACGAATATTCTTCCTGTAAAGATCCATAACAGCCATTCCGGCATGCTTGGCAAGAGCAAGTCTTTGTGAATATACTGCAGGGATAGTACCGTTTCCTGCAAGTCCCATTCCGAGGGCTTCCGTAAGACAGTTCATAGAATTGGCGGTGTACATACCCGAACAAGATCCGCATGTCGGACAAACCTTGCGTTCGAACTCGCATACTTCCTCGTCGGTCATCTTACCGGCAGCCTGTGCGCCAACCGCTTCAAACATTGATGATAAGCTTCTCTTCTTACCCATGACATGACCTGCAAGCATAGGACCGCCCGATACAAATACGGTAGGCACGTTAATACGTGCAGCAGCCATAAGAAGTCCGGGTACGTTCTTGTCACAGTTCGGAATCATAACAAGTGCATCAAACTGATGTGCAAGTGCCATACATTCTGTAGAATCGGCGATCAGATCCCTCGTTACGAGAGAATACTTCATTCCGATATGACCCATGGCGATACCGTCGCATACGGCTATAGCAGGGAATACCACAGGTGTTCCGCCGGCCATTGCAACACCCATCTTAACTGCCTGAGTGATCTTGTCGAGATTCATGTGACCGGGCACGATCTCATTATATGAACTGACAATACCTACAAGAGGTCTGTCCATTTCTTCCTGTGTAAATCCGAGTGCATTGAACAAGGATCTGTGAGGAGCCTGTGCACTACCCTTTTTTACTGCATCACTTTTCATCGGTTTCTCCTAATAATAAGCAAATGATTCTGATAACTATAAAAAGGGAGTGTCCCCTTCGGACACCCCCGGCTCGTTATTCTGAGGCTGCAGCATCCTCAGGCTTCTCGACCTGAGTTATCGCTGTCTTCTGCATGGGGATCCGGCAGTTCTTGTTGTTGCCGAACTCGACAATTACAGTGTCATCAGTCACATCAATGACCACTCCGTAGAATCCGCTTGTTGTAAGTACCGAATCACCAGCTGCCATTGTAGACAGAAGCGCTTCCATTCTTTTCTGCTCTTTCTTCTGCGGTTTGATCATAAGGAAATAAATGGCGATACCGAATATGGCAATGTATCCAACCATCATAAGTAGACTTGCGTTACCGCCGCCGGATGCGGCACTTAATGTGATTCCGTTCATGAGTTATCCTCCGTTATACAATAAACTTTTTTAATAATACACAACATATATATATGTTTCAAGGCTAAATTTCATTATCTTGGCATATGCCTTCGAGTTTTTTCTTCTTATACTCCTTAAAGCAACCTTTTTCGATAGCATCCCGCGCTTCTTCCATCATTTTATTGTAAAAGTACAGGTTATGCATGACACATAATCTCATGCCGAGCATTTCCTTGGCCTTAAGAAGATGTCTTATGTACGCTCTCGAATAAGTGCGGCAACAGGGGCAGCTGCATCCTTCCTCTATCGGTCTGTCGTCGAGTTCATATTTTGCATTAAGCAGCCTTACAGTTCCTTTATTTGTATACAGATGACCGTGACGTCCGTTTCTTGACGGGTATACGCAGTCAAACATATCGATGCCGCGCTCTATACCTTCAAGAATATCTTTCGGCGTTCCGACTCCCATAAGGTACGTCGGCTTGTCCTTGGGAAGATAAGGTACAACCTGATCAAGTATATCGTACATTACTTCGTTTGGCTCACCTACCGCAAGACCTCCTATCGAGTATCCCGGAAGATCCAGGTCTGATATAGTCTTCGCATGTTCTATTCTTATATCCGGATAAACGGCTCCCTGATTGATTCCAAAAAGCATCTGCTCTCGGTTTATCGTATCGTCAAGATTATTCAGTCTTTCCATTTCCGCTTTGCAGCGTATGAGCCATCTCGTTGTTCTGTCTACGGAATCCTGAACATACTTCCTGTCCGCAAGCGATGAAGGGCATTCATCAAATGCCATCGCGATAGTACTTCCGAGATTAGACTGTATCTGCATGGACTGCTCGGGACCCATGAATATTTTGCGGCCGTCCACGTGCGAATTAAAATAGACTCCTTCTTCTTTGATCTTTCGAAGAGAAGCTAACGAAAACACTTGAAATCCGCCTGAATCTGTGAGGATCGGTCTGTCCCAGACCATGAATTTGTGCAGTCCGCCAAGCTGTTTAATTACGGTATCTCCGGGACGCACATGAAGATGATATGTGTTTGAAAGTTGTATCTGACAGCCAAGTTCTTTAAGGTCGCAGGTCGATACCGCTCCCTTTATTGCGGCCACGGTTCCGACATTCATAAAACACGGAGTCTGCACGGTTCCGTGAACTGTCGTAAGCTCGCTCCTCTTGGCTCTTCCTTCGGTGGCTAATATTTTATACATCAGAATTCGCCCTTCAGATATTCCTCAAGACAAACTCCGCGTTCGGTAATATCTCTAGCGTATTCTCTTCCGACATACCTGAAATGCCACGGCTCATATACGATTCCTGTGATCTCTTCCTTACCCTTCGGATAACGGAGAATGAACCCGTAGTCCTGTGCATTTTCGGCAAGCCATTTGCCGGCCTTCGTCTCACCGAAGCCGTCATCCATCTTGGTATATGAACCGGTAAGTATATCGAGTGCAAGACCGAGATGATGTTCGCTCGTGCCGGGAACAGTAACGTTCATTGAACCTACCTTGTATGCTTCAAGATAAGTCATTCCCTCGCCCATGAGCTTGTTGATCTTGTTGTTAAACAGATTCTTCTGCCTCTCATACGATCTGTATGCGCTGCATATCATAAGGTCAACACCGTCATCGCTTGCTGCATCTATGAGCTTATAAATATCGCCTATGATACGTGAATCGGCTGATTGTGATTCGTTGATATTGGAAAGCTTTACTTCAAAATCATCGGGAACAGGATTCTGCTTGTTCACAAGTATAAGGCGCCAGTCATCTTTATCGATTTTAACCGTCTTATTTTCCGGTTCGGGTTCGGCGACTTCGGGATCAGGAGCCTCGTCCGTATATCCGATCTCATCATCATACTCTTCTATAACATCGCTTTCATCTTCTGCGCCGTCATTGACACCTTTTTTCTTAAGGTTATCAAGATACTCGGTTATACCTTCCTTATCCGCAGCCTTCTCACCGCCCATAAGAAAATCATCTGCCGTCATGTATCCGGGATTCTCCGATGCATCGGCAACTACAATGATGTTAACGCTTCTTTTGTACTCATCGGCCGCATTCGTATCATATGATGTGCACGCCAAAACGCCTCCTATTAAGGAAGCTGCGTAGGCGGCAACTATGCACTTGTCGATGTAATACGTTAATGGCTTCATAATTTCTTCGTTATGATACAGTTTCCGCTCGGAACTTTAATAAAAGGTCCGTTTAATACAATGATGTCATCTTTAAGGTTCAGATTAAAGAAGCTCATCGTGTTGGATTCGTGATTAAGGCTTACGATGTGTTTGGAATCCGGGAAGAAAGCAACATCCTTCGGGTAATCACCCGATATCGGAAGGCACAGTCTCTTATCAAGCAGTCCGGTCTTCTCGTCCACTTTGAATATCGTAACGGAATTGCTTCCTGCTACCGAACACATAAGAAGCTTGTGATCTGCCGAGAACTTCATGGCACACGAAATGCTTCCCGAAGTCTTGTAATTATCGTTAAGCGTTGAAACAGATCCTATCTTCTCAAAATCGGGAATGCCTTTATTGTTTGTATATGAATATATATCCACCTTGCACGCCATCTCATGCGAGACATAAGCGAATTTACCGTTCTTATGGAACTTGATATAGCGTGGTGCACTGTCCTGATCGCATCGGATCATATCTTTCATATGAAGCTTGCCGTTTGCTGGATCAAATGCATATACCTTGACCTGATCCATACCGGAATCGCAGACACAAAGGTACTTGTTATCACGCGTCATCTTGGCGCATGTAACATGCGGAAGGAATGAACGCTCAACGATGCTCCCGAGTCCTGCGGAGAAAACCTCATCGGTAATTGCTCCGGCAGAACCGTCTTCGTTGATCTTAAGCACCGTGACTTTGGCATCATGATAACCTGCAACGAACAAATACTGGTCATCGTAGTCTGTTGACAGATAGCATCCTCTCATACCGTTAATGCTCGCCCTGCCGAGATTCTCAAGGCGGCCGTCCGGCTTGATCTTAAAACTGTCAACACCGAAGTCGGTTATCGCATACAGGAATTTGCCGTCATGAGACAGAGAAATATAGGATGAATTGGTTATCTCAACCTCATCCTTCTCGGTCATCCTTCCGGCCTTGTTATCCACATCATAAATATAGATACCGACACTTGCATTTCTAGTGTATGTAGACACATAAGCCACGTATGCATCTTCTTTTTCAGTTGTCTTCGCTGTTTTGGGCATAATAATCTACCACCTTTGCCGGTGTATTTACACACAGAATTATTGTCTGCCCGTACGGATTAAAAGTCAACCACTACATATTGTGGGGAGGATCAGTTCTGAACGGGAAATCCTACTTTCTTCTGAACCTTACGAAGTGTTTTATTTGAAAAATATCTTGCCTTGTCGGCATTATTTTTTATAACCGAATCAATATAGTCCTTGTTCTTTTCAAGATCGGCCATCTTCTCCTGAAGCGGACGAAGCTTCTCCACAACGCTCTCTCCGACAGCGGTCTTGAAATCGCCGTAACCTTTTCCGGCAAACTCCTCTTCCGTCTGCTCTTTTGTCTTACCCGTGCATGCGCAGTAAATATCTATAAGGTTGCATATGCCGGGCTGCTCTTCTTCGTTGTAACGAACGCAGGCAAGTGAGTCTGTCACGGCACGCTTAAACTTACGCATGATTGTATCAGGATCGTCCATAAGATAAATACTGGCATTGGGATTTTCATCCGACTTGCTCATCTTCTTTGAAGGATCCTGAAGGCTCATGATTTTGGCTCCGACCTTACCGATATAAGGCTCGGGAACCGTGAACACGTCACCGTATATCGCATTGAATCTTTGCGCTATATCTCTTGTAAGCTCAAGATGCTGCATCTGGTCGATTCCGACCGGAACAACATCGGCTTGGTACAAAAGTATGTCAGCTGCCATAAGAACGGGATAAGTGAACAGACCGGCATTGATATTGTCGGCATGTTTGGATGATTTATCCTTAAACTGTGTCATTCTCGACAGCTCGCCCATGTAGGTAAAGCAGTTGAGAATCCATGCAAGCTCCGCATGTCCGGAAACGTGCGACTGATAATATATGCAGCTCTTTTCGGGATCAAGACCGGCCGCAATATACAAAGTCAGAAGCTTTCTGGCACGGCTTCTGAGCTCTGCCGGATCCTGTCTTACGGTTATCGAATGCATATCAACTACCGAGTAAAAGCACTCATACTCATCCGACAGTTTAACCCAGTTCTGCAGCGCTCCGAGATAATTACCGAGTGTAAGATTACCGGTAGCCTGCATTCCCGAAAACAATACTTTCTTATCGCCTAACATTTTACAATTACCTCTTTTTATTATTTTCAACGGCCGTATCGGAAGTATCGGCCACAGAGCGAAGCACTGCAACGCATCTGTCCGGTACCGTAACCATTATGCCGTCTTCAAGACTCTTATCAACAACAGCTTTGGCATTATCATCACACGTAACAAAACAAACCGACCACATAAGTCCCTTAGGAAGCTTCGGAAGTGCAAATGTATGATCCTCCCAATGCATGTTATATGCAAAGAAGAAAAAATCATCCTCAACAGTACGTGTAAGCCTTGCATATTTTCCGCATATCATGACACCGATATGACGAAGATGATTATCGTACTTCGGATTCCATGCCATATCGCCGTGATACGACAGATCCGGGAATCCGCATGACGCATAGTCCATTATCCTGAATTCCCTCTCGGGATGAAGCACGGGATGACTCTTACGAAGAGCGATCAGCTTCTTTAAAAAATCATGAAGTTCACTGCTGTTTTTCGTCTTCTTCCAAACGACCCAGCCCGTCTCGTTGTCCTGACAGTACGGGTTGTTGTTACCGTTCTGAGTATTTAATATCTCATCTCCCCCATTGATCATCGGGGTGCCCTGAGCAAGCATAAGAAATGTCAGCGCATTTTTCATCTGCTTCTGTCGAAGAGTCAAAACGGATTTCTTACGCGAAGGACCTTCGACGCCGCAGTTCCAACTGTAGTTGAAATTCTCTCCATCCGTATTGTCCTCATTATTGTCTTCGTTATGCTTGTAATCATATGTCACAAGATCGTTGAGAGTAAAGCCGTAATGATCGGTGATGTAGTTGACCGTATGTACATCCGAAGGATTAAGTCGCTGTCTATACAAGAACTCCGACAGCTGATTTTCATCACTCTTTAAATACTTGCGGCACGAATTCATGAAATCAGAATTCACGAATGCCATATTACGGTTGTATCCGTACTTGTGCGCTGTGATCGAATCTTTGTCAAAGAATACGTTGTAGATCTTGCGGTCACGAAGATATACATCGGCCGCGATCATTTCCATAGGAATATCCGATCCCATAAGGAAGAATCCGTCCACATGGTACTCGCATGCCCAGAACTTGAGTACGTCGGGTATGAACGACTTGTTGAACGTATCGGGGAAATAAAATCGCATGATCACTTCAATGCCCGAAGCATGGAGTGCCTTGACCATCGATTTAAACTCCGTAACCGGATCGCCGTTTGAATATGCGGCCTTCGGCATATAATACATACCCTCGGTAAAGCCCCAGTAATTTATCTTTCCGTTTTTATCATGAGTAAGATCCGTCTTGTAATCAAGCTGATCCATCGTCTGGGCTTTTTTCGGTCTTATTATCTCATCGAATTCGTAGCACGGCATAAGAACGATCTGGTCGATACCGAGATCTTTCAGATAAGGTATCTTCTCTGCGATACCGCCGAACCTGCCCCTGCATTTAACACCTGATGATGAATGGGCTGTATAGCCGCGTACATGAAGCTGGTATGAAACAATATCGTTATATGGAAGATGAAGCGGCTTGTCTTCTTCCCAGTCAAATTCGCGGTTATAAAGCTTTGCAGCATCAAGCGGCGAGTCGGCATCGGCATATTTGCGCTTTGCGGTGGAATTCTTCATAAACGGATCGCACACTCTTATTCCGTCTGCCTCATAGCAGTAAGAACAATCCGTAAAGTCTCCGATTCTGATACATGAATATGATCCGGACGGGGTCTCGTGTTCTTTCATGTTGATATGATCGATCACATCACCCTTTTTGTCGAATATGATAAGCTCAAGCGAATGTCTGAAAGGAAGATTTGCGGTAAACTGCACTCCGTCGTGTAATTGTTTGGTTCCCATCGGGAATCCGCAGCCCGTACTATGATTTTGTCGTGTTTGGGTCTTAATAGTCATACAAAGGACATTATACTTAATCATATGCCAATTTTCAAGGAAAAACGGCGATAGATAAGGTGAAATGAATTGATTATGCCAAACAGGTTGTGTTATAATTACACAGTTTTAACATTGTTTGCGCTATACAGGAGTATGTACATGAAAAACAACGAAGAATTCGACGATACGGATATGACTGTTGAGCTTGAGCTTACCGACGGTCAGAAGGTTAACTGTGCGATAATCACTATCCTCACCGTAAACGGCAAGGATTACATCGTGCTGCTTCCTCTTGACGAGAACGGGCAGTCTGGCGAAGGTGAGGTATGGTTCTACGGTTATAAAGAGGATGAATCCGATCCCAATGTTGAACCGGAGCTTATATACATCGATTCGGACGATGAATATGAGGCTGTTGCCGACGCTTTTGACGAATATCTCGATAACGAAGAATTTGAGATGATGAAAGAAGACTGATACATGAGACTTAACAAAGAACAGTATGCGGCCGCCCGGCATACAGACGGACCGATGCTTGTTCTGGCGGGTCCGGGAAGCGGCAAGACTCATCTTCTTGTCGAACGGATACGGATGATGATCGAAGACTCGGGCATACCGCCCGAAAACATTCTCGTCATTACCTTCTCGAAAAAAGCCGCCCGACAGATGCAGGCAAGATTTATCCGGTCAAATCCCAAGCATTCATATCCCGTTACTTTCGGGACATTTCACGCGGTATTCTACCACATATTACTGGATCACGATCCTGATACAGGAACTCTCATTACAGAAGAACAGCAAATGATGTTTGTACGAGACGCAATAAAAAAACTGTCGTACTATCCCATCGGAATCTCTGCCGATATGCTGACGGAAACAATGACAGGTCTTATATCCGTATACAAGAACATCGGTGATGAAATCTATACAAGAAGCGAGTATGCAAAATTGCTTGACGCGTCGGAACGATGCGGATTTGCCGACCTTGTGGAAGAATACAACAGGCTGTGTCATAAAGAAGGGCTGATTGATTTTGACGATATGATCTTACTGTGCGGCAAGCTCTTATATGAGCATGAGTATGTACTGAGGAAATGGCAGCGTAAATACAAATATATACTCATCGACGAATTTCAGGATATCAACGAGACACAATACAACGTCTTAAGACTGCTTGCCGGAGATACTCAAAACGTGTTCGCAGTCGGTGACGATGACCAGTCGATCTACGCATTCAGAGGCTCACGTCCCGAGCTTATGAAGAAGTTCCTTAAGCAGTATCACGGCTGCAAAAAAATCACGCTTACACTTAACTACAGGTGCTGTAAGAATGTGATCGGTGCGTCCGATACGCTTATACGCCACAATATCGAAAGACTCTCCCGCCCGATGCAGCGCCATCTTCCATCAAGACCTGACGGTGAGATATTAGTCGTAAACGCTCAGAACACGCTTGTTCAGGCGGCGTTTGTATGCGATATGATCGAAGACATGATCACAAAAAGCGGATACGATCTTTGTGATTTTGCGGTATTGTACAGAAGTGATTTTTGCGCAAAGCAGCTTGTAAAGGAGGCACAATTACGGGGGCTTCTGCCAAAGAATAACACCACGACGCACAAAGACTCGATAAACGTTATGACAGCACATGCGTCAAAAGGTTTGGAGTTTCGCGTAGTGTTCATAATAGGACTTCAGGAGGGATTGTTTCCTCACTATAAAAGCATGTCAGATGAACTTATCGAAGAAGAGAGACGTCTTATGTATGTTGCGATGACACGCGCCATTGAGCGGCTGTACCTGTGCTCTCTTTCTGTCGATCACGGAAAACGCGAATCGAGATTTGTAGACGAAGCAACAAAAAAAGCGCAATACATCAAAGATGTACTGCGCCTTATAAGATGCGGTTAACCGTTAAGCTTTTCTATCGCTTTTTGTATGCGCGACAAAGACTCTTCTTTGCCGAGTATTTCCATTAGCTCAGTTGCGCCGCCGGGCGTCATCTGTTTGCCCGAAAGTGCCGTTCTTACCGGCCACATAACGTAACCTGTCTTGTACTCATTAGCGGTTGCATAGTCAGATAATACCTTGAACAGATTATCGTTCGAATAGTCGTTGCACTCTGTAAGTATCGGGAGAACGTCGCTAAGCACCTTAAGGCTTGATGCGGCATCCGTTTTCATTTTCTTGTGCGTATACATCTCGACATCATACTCTGGCACAGCCTCAAAGAAATCGATATGATCCTTAATGTCGGGGAATATCTCGATCCTTGTCTTGACCATTGCGGCGATCTTTTTATAGTCAAGATTCTTCGTTACTACTTCTTTGATGTAAGGCAGAGCCATTTCATAAAACCTGTCGAAATCCATTGCCTTCAGGTATTCGCCGTTCATCCACTTAAGCTTTGTATAATCAAATACTGCGGGGCTCTTACTCATCTTTGTATAGTCGAACTTCGCAATAAGCTCGTCAAGATTCATGATCTCCACGTTATCCTCGGGTGACCATCCGAGAAGTGCCACGAAGTTAACAACAGCCTCCGATACAAAACCCTGCTCGATAAGATCCTCGTATGACGAGTGTCCGCATCTCTTGGACAGCTTCTTATGCTCCTCATCGGTGATGAGCGGACAATGAACGTAGACCGGAACATCCCATCCGAACGCCTCATAAAGTCTGTTGTATTTGGGCGTTGAAGAAAGATATTCGTTACCGCGGACAACATGGGTGATTCCCATAAGATGATCGTCGATAACATTTGCAAAATTGTATGTGGGATATCCGTCTGATTTGATCAGAATCATATCGTCAAGTTCCGCATTATCAACCGTGATATCTCCGTAGATCTCATCATGAAACGTCGTTGTTCCGGTGTTTGGATTGTTCTGCCTGATAACGTAGGGCATTCCGGCATCAAGATTCTTTTGTATCTCCTCTTTGGATAATGACAGGCAGTGCTTGTCATATACGTTGATCTCTTTGCCGCCTACGGTTTGATTTAAGCTCTCAAGTCTCTCTTTTGTGCAGAAGCAGTAATATGCTTTTCCTTCGTCGATAAGCTGCTTGGCATATTTTAAATAGAGACCCGATGCGTTTCTCTCACTCTGGACATACGGACCGCAGCCGCCGTCTTTGTCGGGACCTTCGTCATGTATAAGACCCGTTTTCTTAAGTGTTCTATATATTATGTCAACCGCTCCGTCAACATATCTTTCCTGATCCGTATCCTCGATACGAAGAAGGAATTGTCCGTTATCATGCTTGGCTATAAGATATGCATATAATGCCGTACGAAGATTACCGACATGCATTCTTCCTGTCGGGCTCGGCGCGAATCTTGTTCTTACTGTACTCATAATCATTGCTCCTGATCTGTATTATTCGTAAAACTGAACCTGTCAGTCACACTTTCACTATTATATCCGATTTTTGTAAAATTAACAGTAGAAAAAAAAGATCAAAATTGATAAACTATTGTGACGAAAACAGATAACTGATCTTAGCAAAGGATGGTTTGTACATGGCTGAACATATGACTCTCGAAGATACGCTTCCCGTTGCACCGTTAGGGCTCGTTGTACACGATAGCGCCAGGGGGCTCGGAATGTCAATTGATAAGAAGCTTGCAAAATACCGTAAGAAGCAGAATCTTAATTATCGCGATTCTTACGCATTCTTCGGATACGAGAAAGATTCATACATCATAAACTGCGAATGGCCGAGATTCGGGACAGGCGAAGGCAAATCCGTACTTCGTGATACCGCAAGAGGCAGGGATATCTACATTCTCGCCGATGTATGCAACCACAGCAAATCATTCACCGTCAACGGATTCGTACATTACATGTCCCCCGATGACATATACATGGATATCAAGCGTGTTATCGCCGCAATCGGCGGTAAAGCACACAGAGTAACGGTTGTAATGCCGTTCTTATACGAATCGCGTCAGCATAAGCGTTCTCTTCGCGAATCACTCGACTGCGCTATGGCTCTTGCCGAGCTGGCCGACATGGGCATCAACGATATAGTTACTTTTGACGCTCATGATCCGAAGGTTCAGAATTCAACGCCTCTTTGCGGCTTTGATAACTTTACTCCCCCTTATGAGTTCATCAAATCTCTTATACATTACGAACGTGATCTTATAATAGACAAAGATCATCTCGTAGTCATATCTCCCGATGAAGGCGCTCTTGACCGTGCCGTATATTTTGGCGGTGTGCTCGGAGTCAATACGGGAATGTTCTATAAGAGACGTGATTACACTAAGGTGATAAACGGCAAGAATCCTATAGTCGCACACGAGTTCCTCGGCGACAGCATCGACGGTAAAGACGTTATCATTATCGACGACATGATAAGCTCCGGCGGAAGTATGATTGATACGGCCAAGCAGCTTAAAGCAATGAACGCAAAGCGTGTGTACATCTGCTGCACTTTCGGTCTGTTCACGGAAGGTATTGAACAGTTTGACAAAGCATACGATGAATGTATATTTGATAAAATCATATGCACGAACCTGTGCTACCACACACCCGAAATCAATACAAGGCCATACTTTATCGAGGCCGATATGAGCGAATTCCTTGCAACTGTTGTGGATTACATGAACCACGATATTGCAATGTCCAAGGTTCATACTAATACCGAGAAGATTCAGGAAGTGCTAAAACGGTACAACCAGAGACTTGAAATGGAATTCCTTGCGGATGACAATGCCTAAGGCATATATGGAAATGCGTTTTTATACCATTTGAATTCATCTCCGCAAACGGCTATAACATCATATCTGATCTTTGTATCGGGCGGAAGCTTTTTTACCACCCTGTAATAATCGGATACACGGCAAATCTTTTTTGCTTTTTTAAGATCGACCGCCTCTTCGGGATTACCCGCTGCGGCGGTCGTTCTGTATTTGACCTCTGCAAAGACAACATAACCGGCATCTCTTGCAATTATATCTATTTCACCGAGTCTGCATCGGAAGTTAAGATCCGTAACCTTTAGCCCGCACCGGGTCAAAAATCGAGCCGCTTCGTCTTCTTTTTGAGAGCCAAGAGTCCTTTTGTTCATCATCTGCCCAGCTTGCTTCTAATCTTCTCCATGTTGTCGACAAATACAAGAATCTCAGCCACGACTTCGTAAAGCTCCGGAGGGATGTACTCTCCGATATCAAGCTTGGAGAGCGTGCCGGCAAGCTTCTCATCCTCATGTATCGGGACATCGTTCTCTTTGGCCTGCTCTATAATACGCTCGGCAATTTTACCGCGACCGGTTGCAACGATCTTAGGTGCCAGGTCGTTGGGATCATATTCAATGGCTACCGCCTGTTTGATTTTCTTCTTCTCTTCTTCCGCCATATTATGCCCTGACATCAAATCTCATTCGTGATACTACAACTTGTGATTCTGCCTGTACTTCATCCTTGGTAAATTCATCCGCAACAGGTGTTATCGGCTTGTTCGGATCCTTCTGTGTAACTTTCGTATTGGCACTGTAGCCTTTTTCGGTAAGACGCTTTGTAAGCTCTCCAATATGTGATTCGATAAAATCAAGCAGTTCTTCGGTTTGTAAATAAAAGTTTGTGGAAACCTTCGTGTGATCACGCATCGTAACATATACGTCCATAGGTCCGAGATGTTCCATATCAAGATGCAGCAGAGCCGAATAATTGCCGTCCCTGTCCGCGAGATTCTTTTTGTTCGTATACACGTAAAGCTCACCGTTCGCATCCTCTCCTGCCATCTTGAGCGGCAGCTGGACATAATTGACGAACTCGCTTAACTGATTCATGAAATTGACATTTTCATTAAGAGCGGCCGATGATTGGGCAACCGACGAATCAGCGCGTCCTATGCTCTCCATAAGCTGGCTTATCTTGGTTGAAGTCTTGCGTATATTCTCATACAGTTCTTCTATCTTGCCGTTCTGAGCCACATCCTGAGGCTTTATGGACATCTGCGCCTTGACGGAATCTTTGACAAGCTTTGTGAATCCGTCGGATTTAATCAGATCGTTAAGCTTCTGCGTGATTTTTGCTTTAATATTTGCCGTATCGGCTTCGTCGTTGTGGCGAAGCGCATCAATATCGCCTTGGGCTGTATTTATAAGCCTTGTCTCATCGTAGGACTCATACCCTTCTTCGGAATATGCTCCGAGCTCAGTCTTATCAACCTGCACGTTTTCCGGCGGATACTCGTTTACAAGCTTTTTAACTGCCGTCATAATCTGCGAAGGATCAAGAGGCTCGTGAATATCGGTGCTCTGCCCCGCGAGAATGAGAATGTTTTGAAGATCGCTTGCAAGTGACGACTGCTCAGACGCGGAAAGTGACAGATTTGCATTGATACTTGCGGCATTATCCGCCATCTGTCCGTCCGGTGCATCGGGTATGAACATCTCTTTTAACCCGGAGATGAACCCTTCAACCGAATTCTTAATCGCGGCAGCCGGATGCCCGCTTGTATGAATAACCGCATTTTCGTCGGTCTCTGCTATTGCCTGCTCTCCTGTTTGTATAGCCGCACCGTCAGCAGTCTTTGATTCAACAGCCTGTTGTGTTTCCTCAGAAACTGCAACACCCTCCGCAGACGTACCAACGACATTATCGGGCATTATCGTATCAAGAGCGTCGGTATCGATGAGGTTTAGCACCTCATTTATTACCTCGCCGGGTGTCATTCCCGCAAACGCTTGTGTCGCACCGGATTCCGGCGACAGACCCGATACAGCCTCTTTAAACAGGTCAGCAATACCGTCAGACACGTTTTGAAGATCACTTGTTATACGATGCTCAAAATTCCTGTAATTTTCAAACTGAATAACGTTTGATTCGGTAAGAGGCATATTGAGCTTTGTCATCTGTACGATGGAATCCACCGAGGCATTCTGATGGGTTGTAACGTTCCGAAACATTGCCATAAGCGCATTTCTGTTAACAGGCATGCTCTCCGTCATCATCCTGTCTGTCATGGCAAGAGTCGTATTGTTGATAGGAAGTCCGGCCGCCCTGAGCGCGGTCATTGCGGCACTGTTGTTTGTAAGATTTGAAAAAAGAGGACGAAGTTGCGTCTGGTCGTTGGCTCCTTTGGCAACTTCAAACGTGAGCTTCATACCCACTTCAATATTGGCATCTGAAGAAAGCTTCGCAGAGATCGTCTGATCGTTGCTCATACGGATAGTGACCTGATCACCGTTCTTTTCGATGATCTCACCGGTCACGGTCGATCCGGATGTAAGTGATTCGCGCGCTGCATAATGATCATTTCTGACATGATCGGCCGTATTACCGCTTTGACTGACCCTGCCGTAATCATCTTTAATATAATTGCTGTTATCAATCGAGATCGGCATATTGTTGCTTCCTCAAATAAAGTTCTTGATGAACGACCTTCTGTGTATCGGACACGGCCCGAGCTCCTTAATCGCTTTAATGTGCTCGGCAGATCCGTATCCTTTGTTTCCGGCAAATCCGTATCCCGGATATTTTAAGTCCATATCCTCCATGTATCTGTCCCTTGTTACCTTGGCCAGAATACTCGCCGCTGCTATCGAACAGCTTTTTGCGTCACCTTTTATGATCGGTACCTGTTTGATATCAACCTGTGGTATCGTGACAGCATCGTTTAATAATATATCGGGTTTTACGGACAGTTTCATAATGGCTTCGCGCATAGCTTCATACGTTGCCTGAAGAATGTTGATCTCATCTATCCTTTCATGATCCACAAAACCGGTCGCATAAGCTACCGCCCGTTTTTTAATTTCTTCGTACAGCTCATCACGCTTCGCCGCCGTAAGCTGCTTCGAATCGTTAAGGTAGAGAATTATATCGTCCTTGGGTAAAATCACGGCTCCGGCCACGACCGGTCCGGCAAGCGGTCCCCTGCCGACTTCATCGATACCGCATATATACGAATAACAGCCATACTCTCTTTCATAAGATAACATGCGTTCTGTTCTCTCTATCTCAGCCTTATGTTTTTCAATTGCTTTACGTGCACGTTCCACCAATTGAATAACACCGCTTCTCTCATCGGCTGTATACATCTCAATAAAGCTCTCAAACTCGCCGTCTTTGAGATTGTTGAATTTAGATTTTATTTCTCCGATACTCTCTGCCATAATAAATACATCCGTTTCGTATATATTGTTATTGTTTAGAGCTCTATATACTATATATTGTGTTTCGTCAAAAAATCTTCAATTTTCTGAGAGGAAGTATCCGTAAAAACATTTTACCTGTTATTCTCGTCGATGTCACTATTCCGATCTCATCGTAACGTGAATCAATGCTCTCTTCTCTGTTATCTCCTATAACGAAATACTCTCCCACGGACAACCTGACGGGTACCTGTGCTATACCTGCATATTCAGGTGCATCAAGTCCCTTGATATCTTCAATCTCTTCATCATTAACGTATATTTTACCGTCAACTATCTGAACCGTATCATGAGGAAGACCGATAACACGTTTTATTAATTCATCGGACATTCCTTTTTGCTTAAATACTACAATATCAAATCTTTTGGGATCACGGAACCGATATGATATCTTGTCGATCAGCACGCTGTCTCCCGACTCAAGCGTCGGTTCCATTGAATGATTGTGAACTTCGACACGTTCCACAACGTATCTTGACATGATAAATGCTATAAGAAGGACTGCAAGAATAAACAGTCCCACTTCAAGTATACCGCTGACAAATCCGCCGGCCTTTTTTTTCTTTCTCCTCTTGGTCACCTGATCGCTCCTTTATGGCATTTCAAGTGTTATCTTACCGAGTCTGCCGGATCTGAACTCATCCAGGACAATTCTTGCGGCTTTGTCGTAATCTGCCTCGTTCCCTTTTTTCAGGCATCCTCTTTTATATGCGATGTTTTCAAGGATAACAGCTGTATCAAGTTCTTCGTCTGTCTCAAAACGACCGTAAACAGTGCCCGGATATGATTTTTTCAGATGATCTATCAGCTTCATAGCAAGCTCCGTTTCATCAAGTATCTCATCATTGATGGAACCTATATAGGCAAGCTTTAATCCAATACTCTCATCATCAAACCTCGGCCACAAAATACCCGGCGTATCAAGAAGCTCAACACTCTTGTTAAGCTTGATCCACTGCTTTCCTTTGGTAACACCCGGTTTGTTTCCTGTTTTAGTTGACGCTCTTTTGCACAAAGAATTGATAAATGTTGATTTTCCGACATTCGGGATTCCGACTACCATAGCTCTTACGGGGCGTCCTATTATACCGCGCTTTCTGTCTCTTTCAAGCTTCTTGGCGCATGCCTCTTCAATCGCTTTGTTGATCGGGCCGAACCCTTTTCTGTTTTTGGAATCAAGAAGCAGCGTTACTATGCCCTTATCGGTAAAATACTTAAGCCATGCCTCATTTGAAGCATTATCAGCAAGATCTGACTTGTTAAGCAGAACGAGACGCGATCTGCCCTTGGCAAGCTCGTCTATATCGGGATTACGCGATGATAGCGGAATTCTTGCATCAAGAAGCTCTATCACGAGATCTATGAGCTTGATGTCTTCCATCATCATACGCTTTGCTTTTGTCATATGACCGGGATACCATTGAACCTGCATTATTCAATCCTCCCCGCCGGTTTGTTTTTATTTTTAAGATGATACCACGCCTTGCCTTCTATCATGCCTCGGCTGATATTACCAATATTTGCACTTCGGGAATCCTCGGAATTGCGTCTGTTATCCCCGAGAACAAAATATTCATCAGCGCCGAGCAGTATAGGCTGCGCCGCCACTCCGGCATCTTTGGTATCTTCCGCCTTATCCTGAGTATAAACCGCTCCGTTTATCACGACCTTACCCTGAACGATCTGAACCGTGTCTCCGGGCGTCGCAACAACTCTTTTTACCGAAAGATGGGCATTCTCGTTACCGTTCGGGCGAAATACAATCACATCACCCTGCTGCGGAGGCGAGAACTGGTATGCTATTTTGTTGATAAGCACTTCCTGTCCGTTTGATAGTCCCGGCTCCATTGATTCACCGATGACACTCGTCCTTATACCGAATGCAAATACAAGGGCAACACCAAGAAACACCGCAATGAACACAAGAAATATCCACTGCAGTACCTGATAAAAAATGTTGATATTAACCTTCTTCTCGCGATTGATATAAGAAAGAGACAGATTGCCCCCTCTTCTCGATAATCTACGTGCCAAAATGCGTACCTCGATAAAAAAAGCACCTGCAGCATATTGCAAGTGCTTCTTAATTACTAACTATCAGCGAATGAGCTCTTTAACCTTAGCACTCTTACCTGAACGTTCTCTTAAGTAGAAGAGCTTAGCCCTGCGAACTTTACCGCGTCTTACAACTTCAACCTTCTCAACGTTGGGTGAGTGAAGAGGCCATGTCTTCTCAACTCCTACTCCGTTTGAGTTCTTACGAACCGTAAATGTCTCGCGGCTGGATCCGCCCTGACGCTTGATTACAGTACCTTCAAACACCTGAATCCTCTCGCGGTTACCTTCCTTGATCTTACCGTATACCTTAACGGTATCGCCGATCGCAAACTCGGGAACCGATTCCTTGAGCTGCTCCTGCTCGATCTCTTTGATAATGTCGTTCATTGTAATTCCTCCTAATAATCCGGACGTTCTTAACTTATCATAAGGCAGAGGACCGTCTTTTATAACAACTTTGATATATTAACATACGACCCGTACAAATGCAAGCAATTTCATACGTTATGACTGCTTATGTACTTGTCGTACAAATCCGGACGCCTTTCGCGCGTTCGGATAAGTGACTGTTCATGTCTCCATCTGTCTACAGCGGCATGATCACCCGAAAGAAGGATCTCGGGAACCTTCATGTCGTGCCAGACTTCCGGTCTTGAGTATTGCGGATATTCAAGCAATCCATCGGAAAACGATTCCGTCTCGGCCGAATCATCGTTATGCAGAACACCCGGACACAGTCTGGCCACCGCATCTACAACTATCATGGCCGGTATCTCACCGCCGGTAAGAACATAATCGCCTATGGAAACGTTATCGGTAACTATTGACTCAAGTACCCTCTCGTCAATGCCTTCATAGTGTCCGCACAACAGGATCAGGTCATCTTCCCGGGATAATTCTTTGGCCATATTCTGGTTGAAAACATCTCCCTGCGGAGTCAGATATACGACCCTGACCTTCTTGTCTTTACTTCCGTCTTCGGCTCTTCTTGCACTGATCCTTTTGATTATATCCTCATAACACAAATATACGGGCTCGGCCTGCATGAGCATTCCGGCTCCGCCGCCGTAAGTATAATCATCGACCTTATTATGCTTGTTAAAGGCAAAATCACGAATATTGACCGCTTCTATCGATAACAGTCCGTTCGTGACCGCTCTGCCTATTATGCTGTCCGACAGGCCGCTCATCACCATTTCCGGAAACAGCGTCATAATATGAAAATTCATAAATACCTATAACAGTCCGTCCAGTACGTGGATCAGAATCTCGCGGTTATCAACGTCAACAGACAGTACACACTCCTTGATGGCAGGAAGAAGAAGCTGCCTACCGTCATCAAGAGCAATATCGTACACATCATTGGCACCGGTCTGGATGACGTCGCTTAATGTTCCCGTAAGACTGCCGTCATCACTTGTTACGTGCATGTCGATAAGATCAGCGATAAAATACTCATCCTTACCCGGCTTGACGGCATCCTGCCTTGTTACGAACAGCCCGCATCTGCAGTATTTTTCGATCGATTCGATCGTATCATACCCTTTGAACTTTAAAATGACGAACTGCTTGGAAAACTTGGCCGATTCGCATTCAAGCTCAATGTGCCCGCGTCCCGTATCAAGGAACGTTCTCTTCAGTTTTTTGAACCGCTTCACATCGTCCGTCATCGGGAACACTTTCACTTCCCCGTGTACACCGTGGACTCTTGTGATAACGCCTACCTGTAACAGATCTTCCAATAGTAATATTCCCAGATCACTGTACGATGTCTACAAGAACCCTCTTGGGCAGGTCTGCTGATGCAGCCTTTACGACACCGCGGATCGCCTTTGCAATCCTTCCCTGTTTACCTATCACCTTACCCATATCCTGGGGGGCTACTTTAAGTTCAATCACGATGGATCTGGAATCTTCTTTTTCGGTTACCGTAACCTGATCGGGATTGTCGACCAGGGCTTTTGCAATAACCTCAACAAGTTCTTTCATATCGTCCCTCCGCAATATCCCTTATTTTTCAATTCCTGCAAGCTTGAAGAGCTTTCCAACTACTTCTGTGGGCTGTGCACCTGTTGAAAGCCACTTCTTAGCCTTTTCCTCATCAATACGGTATGTGGAAGGATCTGTTGAAGGATCGTATGTTCCGATCTCATCGATACATCTTCCGTCACGAGGGCTTCTTGAATCTGCAACAACGATTCTGTAGTAAGGAGCCTTCTTCTGTCCCATTCTTCTAAGTCTGATCTTAACTGCCATTTTTAATTCCTCCATATGCTTATAAATATAATGATTTTATATCAAGATCCGGTTGGATCTTCTAAAACGGGAGCTTAAATCTTCCGCGTTTTCCCATCATACCGGGCAACTGCTTCATCATTTTCTGCGATTCCTTGAACTGCTTGATGAATCTGTTGACCTCTGCTATATCAACTCCGGCGCCCTTCGCGATCCTGTGCTTTCTTGAAGGATTGAGAAGATCCGGATCCTGTCTCTCACGCTTTGTCATCGAGAGCACTATGGCCTCGGTTCTTGCCATCTTCTTCTCATCTATCTGATCGGCAATATCGCCGAGCTTCGCACCTTTGGGAAGCATTCCCCCCATACCGGGCATCATCGACATTATCGATGAAAGACCGCCCATCTTCTTCATCTGCTTCATACTCTCAAGGTAGTCCTCAAAATCGAACTTGCCCTTTTTGAGCTTGGCGGTCATCTCTTTTTCTTTCTGTTCGTCTATCTGCTCGGATGCTTTCTCGATAAGGCTTAATACATCGCCCATTCCGAGTATTCGTGATGCCATCCTGTCGGGATAGAACTGATCAATGTCTCCTAGCTTCTCGCCCTGACCTACAAACAGAATCGGCTTGCCTGTAACTTCACGAACCGAAAGCGCCGCACCGCCTCTGGCATCGCCGTCCATCTTGGACAGAACGACTCCGTCTATACCTATCTTCTCGTTGAAAGTCTCGGCAACGTTCACGGCCTCCTGACCGGTCATCGCATCGACAACAAGAAGTGTCTGATGAACCGTAACTGCCTCTTTGATGTGTATAAGCTCATCCATGAGAACATCATCTATCTGGAGACGTCCCGCCGTATCTATAATTACGATGTTGTCGTTGTTCTTCGCGGCAACACCCATCGCTTCCTTAACAATCTTAACAGGATCCTTCTCACCTTCGATCCCGAAAAAATCAGCCGCTACCTTTTCCGCATTGATGTGAAGTTGCTCGTATGCCGCAGGCCTGTACACGTCACATGCAACAAGCAGGCTCTTCTTACCTTTCTTCGCAAGCTTTCCTGCTATCTTGGCAGCGCTCGTTGTCTTACCGGAACCTTGAAGTCCGCACATCATAACAACCGTTACTGCCTGTCCTGGCTGAAGCTCAAGTTCCTTCGTATCGCTTCCCATAAGCGCGGTCATCTCTTCGTTAACGATCTTGATGACGGTCTGTCCGGGATTAAGTCCGTTTAACACATCACTTCCGACGGCGCGCTCTTCCACACTCTTGATAAAACGCTTTACAACCTTGAAGTTAACATCCGCTTCAAGAAGCGCCATCTTTACTTCACGAAGTGCGACCTTAACGTCTGTCTCGGTGAGTCTTCCTTTGCCGCGAAGCGACTTGAACACATTTTGAAGTTTATCGGTAAGGCTCTCAAATGCCATATAATCTTCCTGTATATCTCTAGAGTACTTCTATCATCCTGCGGGCTATAGACCGTATCTCATCATCGGTCGAAAGCTCCTCAATCCTGCCTGCAAGCTGACGCAGTTCCTTGAATCTTGCCACAAGACCGAGCTTCTCCTCATAACCCTCGAGTATCTTATCACAGCGTCGGAGCAGATCATGCACTCCCTGTCTGGATATTCCGTACTCTTCCGCGAGTTCCGAAAGTGAGCAATCGTTACAGACCGCATCTTCATATATCAGTCTCTGATGCTCGGTAAGAAGCTCCCCGTAAAAATCATAGAGCAGATTTTTCCTAGCGATATCGTCCATAACATTCGATATGTTACAACAATAAAAAAGGGGTGTCAAGTATTTTTTCTTGACACCCTCTTCATATTGTGTTTTCTAATCAATAATAACCCTTGGGGTTCCACTTGAGATTATCTCTTTCATATTCGCGTCTGAACTGGTAATCCTCAAATCCCTTGCTGTATGACTGATAATTCAGTGTATTAAGGTTATTGTAAAATGCTCCTGCCAAATCTCCTGCTGCAGCAGCCTTGGCTGCATATTCGGCCTGAAGCTGTACAAGCTGGGCAGATAACTCATCAATCTGCTTCTGAACCGAAGGACTCGTTGCAAGCTGCTGCTTATATCCCTCGATTGCCTTTTGCGTATCAGCTATTCTGGCAGCTACACCGTTTGCGATGTTTGCGGCACCGTCAGCAACCGTCTTGGATGCCTGAAGTGTCGTAAGATCCGCAAGCGCCGCTTTATTTGCGGCAAACTTGTCTTCAAATGCTCCACGACCCGTTATGTTTGTAAGGTACGCATTTGAATTGTTGATCTGCTCAAGCCACCATCTGCTCACATTAACGGCATTTGTATAATCAAACGACGCTATCTCATACTCGAGCTGGCTGTGTGCGGGATTGTTCTTTACTTCGTTGAATCTTGCAAGCTTTGCTGCCTCATCAGCCTTTGCGGCATTGTAGTTTGCGGTTGCATCAGCAATATTTCCGTTTGCATCGTTGATAATATCATACGTGCTCGGAAGAGCTGCCTTCGTCTCAACGGAAGAAGCAGCGATGAATGCGCCTGCAAACAGTACCGATGTTACGGCGATTAAACACTTTCTGATCATTTTTCCACCTCATTTCCCTTTTATATTGATGTCCTAACTATCTTGGGCTTGTAGCCCTCTACCTCAAGCGAATCAAGTATCTTGTTCTTATGCTCCGTTCCGAAAGCCTCAAGTGTAATACGAAGCTCAACTGCTGCATTTCTGTTTGTCGATACGAACTGGTTATGTTCAAGCTTGATAACGTTTCCGTTCTCGTTAGCGATTACTTTCGCAACTCTTGAAAGCTCGCCGGGCTTGTCCGGAAGAAGAACCGATACCGTAAATATCCTGTCTCTCATTATAAGACCCTGCGATACAACAGAAGACATCGTGATGACATCCATGTTACCGCCGGACAATATCGAAACGATCCTCTTATTCTTAACATTCAGATGCGACAGCGCCGCAACGGTAAGAAGTCCGGAGTTCTCAACGACCATCTTGTGATTTTCCACCATATCAAGAAATGATACGATAAGCTCTTCGTCCTTAACTGTTATAATCCTGTCGATGTTCTTCTGAACATACGGAAAAATCACGGATCCGGGTGTCTTGACCGCGGTACCGTCCGCAATCGTTGATACGCTCTTAAGCCCCGTGACTTTGCCCGCGTCAATCGAAGCCTTCATACATGCCGCGCCCTCAGGCTCAACGCCGATGACTTTGATCTTCGGATTAAGAAGCTTGGCCAGCGTAGATACACCTGCGGCAAGTCCGCCTCCGCCGATCGGAACCAAAATATAATCAACAACGGGGAGATCCTGGAATATTTCCATTGCAATAGTTCCCTGTCCCGTTGCAACAACTTCATCATCAAACGGATGAATGAATGTGTAACCTTCCTCTTTTGCAAGAGAAAGTGCCTTTTCGCACGCCTCATCGTATACATCACCGTACAGAATAACCTGCGCGCCGAGATTTTTTGTCCTGTTGACCTTGATAAGAGGCGTTGTCGTAGGCATCACGATAACGGACTTAAGTCCGAATTCTTTGGCAGCATACGCAACACCTTGTGCGTGATTACCGGCTGATGCGGTAATGATACCTTTTGCACGCTCTTTAGCTGACATCGTGCTTACCTTGTAGTATGCACCGCGAAGCTTGTATGCTCCGGTCATCTGAAGGTTCTCGGGTTTTAAATATACTTTGTTGCCGGTACGTTCACTTAAATATGAACTGTACACAAGCTTTGTCTCTTTGGTAACTTCTTTAACTATCTGACTTGCTTCCTCAAACCTGTCGAGGGTAAGCATTTCTTCTTTATTCTTCCGTTTTGCCGGCATTATCTTCGTATCCTTCCTTGTCATCCTGTGTATAGAAAAGTGCCCTTACGTATTCATCGGCATCAAACTTCTGAAGGTCATCTATTCCTTCACCGACGCCTATATACTTGACGGGAATTGAAAGTTCCGACTGTATTGCAATTGCAATGCCTCCCTTTGAACTTCCGTCAAGCTTGGTAATGACTATTCCCGATACATCGGTTGCTTCCTTAAACTGTCTTGCCTGATTAACTGCATTTTGTCCGGTAGCTCCGTCAAGTACAAGAAGAGTCTCCCTGTATGCCTGCGGATATTCCCGTTCAATAATCCTGCCCATCTTGGCAAGCTCATCCATCAGATTTTTCTTGTTGTTAAGTCGTCCTGCCGTATCTATAAGGAGAATGTCCGTATCTCTTGATTTGGCTGCATTGACGGCATCATATACGACCGAAGCCGGATCCTGACCTTCCTTACCTGTGATCAGATATGCTCCGGATCTATCCGCCCAGGCAGTTAACTGCTCAAGTGCGGCCGCTCTGAACGTGTCGGCTGCGGCAACAATGACTTTCTTGCCCTGCGCCCTGTATTTGGCTGCGAGCTTACCAATCGTCGTGGTCTTGCCGACTCCGTTTACTCCGACAACAAAAACAACAGATTTTTGATTTTCAAACTCATAATCCGCCTCGCAGGTTGACATAACTTCTTTGACCTTTTTGACCATATGCATGCCAAGCGCACGAGGCTTTCTAATGTGTTCGTAATACTCATCTCTCTTCAGGCCGTCTATGATGTTCTGCGTCGCAACAACACCGATATCCGAGAGGATCAGCATCTCCTCAAGATCATCATACAGATCGTCGTCGATCGAATCTCTTGAGAACACCTCAGACAAACCTTCGTCTATCTGCTCTCTTGTTTTGGACAGTCCCAAAAATAACTTATCAAAAAATGACATCTTTAATCATCCAGTTCTTTATCAATAAGGTTAACCGATACAAGTGCGGATACACCCTTTTCCTGCATCGTGATACCGTACAGTCTGTCGGCTTTCTCCATTGTTCCTCGTCTGTGTGTGATGACGATGAACTGTGTGTGCTCGGTAAGCTTTCCCAAATACTTGGCAAATCTTCCAACGTTCGACTCATCAAGAGCCGCCTCTATCTCGTCAAGCAGACAGAACGGTGAAGGTTTGAGGTTCTGTATCGCAAACAGAAGCGCGATGGCTGCCAGTGCTTTCTCACCACCCGAAAGCATCAGCATGTTCTGGAGCTTCTTGCCCGGAGGCTGTGCATTGATGTTGATACCTGCCTCGAGTATATCCTCATCGTCGTTGATCTTAAGTGTTGCGGTTCCGCCTCCGAACAGTTCCTTGAATACTTTGTCGAACTCCTCGGCGATCAGCTTGAAGTTCTCTTCAAACTGTTTCTTCATTTGTTTATCAAGTTCTTCGAGAATACCGAGAAGATCCTGCTCCGCCGCGATAAGGTCATCGTGCTGAGTCTTTGTGAACGTGTATCTCTCCATGAGAACTTTGTAGTCCTCGATAGCGTTAACATTAACGTCGCCGAGCTTTCTGATATCATCACGAAGCTTGTAGATGTTCTTCCTAATTGCAGTCTGATCCGTAAGCGTCTCATCGCGCATCTCGGCAGCAAGCGACAACGTTATCTCGTACTCATTCCACATGTAGTTGATACGGGATTCCTGTTCGCTCTCGCATTTTTCTTTCTGCGAGTTAAGACGATACAACTCTTTATCAAGATCGGTGAGCTTCTTGGAAACCGCTTCCCTCTTATCGAAGAATGATTTCTGTTTCTGCGTGTATTCTTCCTTGGTCGCGATCGCTTGTTTCAATGCTTCTTCGTTCTCATCCGTAACACCTTCGGATGCGGCGATCGTCTCCCTGAGCTTTTCTATGTTTTCCTGCTTCTCTTTGATCTCGGTCTCTGTCTCGGTAATGTTCTTTAATACCTCGGCGAGCTCTTCTTTCAAGTGCTCGCACTCGGCATGAACACGATCCACGTTTTGTTTTGCAAAATCCTGATTTTGCTTCTTCTTCGTAACTTCAAGATCAAGATCCGTCTTAATGAATACCTTCTCGGTCTCGATATCTCTAAGTTTTTCGAGCCTTGCAGCAGCTTCGCTGTTTGCCTCGTTAAGTTCGGCTTCTTTCTTCTCCGATTCTGCAAGCTCGGCCTTTGCGGTATCCTGATCGGTCGTTATATCCTTCGCGGCATTTTTCATCTGCTCGAATTCAGTTTCGAGATTGGCATGATCCGCGATCATTTCCTCTTTATGCTTGTTGGCGGCATCGACATTCATCTGTGCCGTGTTCTGCTGGATGAAGAGTTCCTGCAGCTTGGCCTTGATCTCTTCGATCTCTTCACGCTTCTTCGCTCTTTCCTCTTTTGTGGAATCGATTTCATCCATTATCGATTCGATCTCGTGAAGACCTTTCTTGGCCTGTTCCTCGAGAGCTTCGATCTCACGCTTACGTCCGAGAAGATTTGACGCATTCTTGAATGAACCGCCGGCAAGCGCACCGCCGGGTGTCAGGTATTCTCCTTCAAGAGTAACTATTCTTAATGTGTAGTTGTATTCTTTCGCAAGCTTGAGAGCATTCTCAACCGTATCGATTACGATGATCGCTCCGAGAAGCTGACTGATAACATCTTCATATTCCGGTTTGGTCTTAACAAGCTCATTGGCCATACCGAGGAAACCTTCGGCATTTCTTACTTCGGGCTTATCAAAATCACCCCTGTTTCTTACTGTCGTAAGAGGCAGGAAAGTCGCACGACCGGCTTTGTTGTCCTTAAGATACTGTATCATCAGACGGGCAACTTTCTCGTCCTTGGTTACGATATTTTGAATATTACCGCCAAGAGCCGTCTCAACGGCCGTCTCATATTTGGGCTCAACCTGCATGATATCGGCAACTACTCCGATAATACCGCTCGTCTTGCCTTTTTGCTCCATGACACGCTTAATACTGCTGCCGTAACCGTCATAGCGCTCTGCAAGGTTACGCAAAGTGTCGAGCTTTGATTTGATCCCGTGATATGCTATCTGCGACTCGCCAAGCTTTCTGTCGAGTTCTTCAAGTCGTGTTCTGTAATCACCGAGCTTTTCTTCCATCGATTCACGTTTGGAATCGGCAGCCGCTATATCGGAACAAATCGTGTTAAGCTCAAGTGTGAGCGCATTGACGAGAGTGTCCTGTTCGGCCTCTTCGCTCTTTGCTGATATGAGCTTTGACTGGATCTGTGATTCACGTATCTTCGTCTGCTCAAGCATCGTTCCAAACTGACCGAGCTTGGCCTGTATTTGTGATCTGTCGTTAAGAAGCGAGATAATAAGATTCTTGTTCTTCTCAACGATATTGTTTTCTTCTTCAATTTCTGCCTGAAGCTTTTCAAGTTCGGCTACAGCCTCGTCACGCTTTTTGACAAGTTTCTCAGTCTCGGCATCATAAGACGCCTGCTCTGCCGCAAGCCTCTGTGCCTCAGCTTCTTTGGATTCAATCTCGGATTCCAGAGACTCTTTTCTCTTACCGAAATGCTCGCCGGAGATGTTGGCCGAATTGATTTTCTCCATAAGGACATTGATCTCGCCCTCAAGCTTCTCCTTCATGAGACTGTCCTGAGACATTTTCTCACGCTGCTTTTCTATGGTCTCATCGAGCTCGGCGAGCTTCTCTTCAACCTCGCCGTACTCTGCTCTTATATTTTCATTTTCTTCATTGGCCGCCTCGAGATCGGAGTTGGCAACGTTAATCTTGTTCTCGAGTTCTTCAAGCGTCTGCTTCGCTTTTTCATTATCAAGGAGGAAGATGTTAACATCGAGACGTTTTAATTCTTCCTTCATATGAAGGTAGTTCTTGGCTACCTCCGACTGTTTCTCAAGAGGCTCAACCTGACGCTCAAGCTCGCTTAAGATGTCGGATACACGCAAAAGGTTTGCACGCTCCTGCTCAAGCTTTTTAAGAGCGGTCGTCTTCCTTCTCTTGAACTTGACTATACCTGCAGCCTCGTCAAAGAGCTCACGACGCTCCTCGGGCTTACCCGAAAGAATCCTGTCGATCTGACCCTGACCTATGATCGAATATCCTTCTTTACCGATACCGGTATCATAAAACATCTCGGCAACGTCTTTGAGTCTGCACGTTGCACCGTTTATAAGGTATTCGCTCTCGCCCGAACGGTACACCCTTCTTGCTACAGTAACTTCCTCATAGTCAATCGGAAGTGCATGATCGGAATTATCAAGGGTAATAGCAACATAAGCGTAACCCATCGGTTTACGCATCTCTGTTCCCGAGAAAATGACATCCTGCATGGATGATCCACGAAGCTGCTTGGCGCTCTGCTCACCGAGAACCCATCTTACGGCATCGGCAACATTACTCTTACCGGATCCGTTAGGTCCTACAATACCCGTGATACCGTTATGAAATTCAAAGTCAATCTTGTTGGCAAAGGATTTGAAACCCTGTACCTCAATGTTTTTTAAATACATCCGTCTACTCCGTATCGCCCAGATGTTTTGTCAGTATCGCATATGCCGCATTTTGCTGGGCGGCCTTCTTACTCTTAGCTATACCGGTCTCGCTAATGTTATCACCCAGAGTCGCACGCATTACATAGTCCCTGTCATGCTCGGGACCGCGCTCTTCTATAAGCTCATATTCTAGACTCAGTCCGCGATCCTGCGCATATTCCTGCAGTATCGTCTTTGAGTCGCGAAATTCGATCTTCTTCTCATAATCCGTCAGGACAAATCTCCTGATAAAATCAGCTGCCGGTTCAAATCCGCCGTCAAGATAGATCGCACCGACTATGGACTCGAACACGTCCGATACAATCGAATCCCTGTCGCGTCCTCCGGAAGCGTCTTCACCTTTTCCGAGAAGAACGAATTTGCCAAGCTCGAATCCTGTTCTTGCACAGTATGCAAGCGTAGGCTCACACACGAGTGAAGCGCGAAGCTTGGTCATCTCTCCCTCGCGCATCTCGGGATGGTTCTTATATAAGAACTCGCTTACGGTAAGCTCAAGCACGGCATCCCCAAGAAATTCCGTTCTCTCATAATCGTCATGCTTCTTAAGCTTTAGCTCATTAACATACGAACTATGCGAGAGCGCCCTTACAAGATGGGAGCTGTCGCTAAAATCATACCCTATACGTTTTTGTAGTTCGATATAACCGTCCTGAAGATTCAAGCGTTACCCCCTCATTTCATAAAATAGAGTTCCTCTTATTGGGAACTCTACTCGCAGGACATATGATTTTAACCCCTGCTTAGCTGATAGCCGCTCTTATCTGCTCGATCGCATCTGCAACCGTTACTATTGATTCAGCATTATCAACATCTATCTCAATATCAAATTCTTCTTCCACACCCATTATGATCTGGTACACATCAAGAGAATCAGCGCCAAGATCGTCGATGAATTTGGTATCCATAGTGATCTCGCTCTCATCCACATTAAGTACCTCTGTGATGATCTTCTTAAGCTTTTCAAGTTCCATGATTCATTTCCTTCCTCTTCTTAATTATAGTGAACGGATCATTGCGTTCACGATATCTTGTCAGCAATACGCCGGCTGATATTTTGTTCTTTGAATGTCTCGCACTGCCTGATGGCATTCGAGATCTCTTTGGCGGTGGCATTTCCGTGAACCTTGACCACCAGACCGTTAAGTCCGAGAAGCGGTGCTCCGCCGTACTCGGTTGCGTCAAAAGCTTTCATGACTCCCTTAAGCGAGGGCTTGATCAGAAGGCCGCCGAGCTTGCCGCGAACGCTGCTCATAAGAGCTCCCTTGATTGATGAGAGGATCATCTTGCCGACACCCTCATACATCTTAAGTATTACGTTACCGGTAAATGCTTCACATACGATAACATCCGCGCCGCCGTTCGGGATCTCTCGTGCTTCTATCGATCCGATGAAATTGATGTCCGGACAGTTTTTCAGAAGCGGGAAAGTCTCTTTGACAAGCATATTGCCTTTTTCTTCTTCAGCTCCGATGTTTACTATCGCAACTTTCGGATTTCTGACTCCGATAACGTGCTCCATGTATATCGAACCCATCTTGGCAAACTGAACGAGATGAGAACTTCTTGCATCAACGTTGGCTCCGCAATCAATAAGAAGGGATACGCCCTTCTCGGTAGTTGACGGAATAAGCGGTGCAAGCGGAGGACGTTCAACTCCTTTTATCCTACCTACGATAAGCTGTCCGCCGACAAGTATCGCTCCGGAAGATCCAGCTGAAACAAAAGCATCCGCGTTGCCTTCCTTTACCATATGAAGACCTTTGACTATAGATGAATCCTTCTTGCGTCTGATCGCCATGACCGGAGCTTCCTCGGTGGATATCACCTCGGATGCTTCCTCAATAAAAAGGCGATCCTTCGGATACTCTTTGTCCTTGAGCTCTTCCATAATGGCATCCCGAAGTCCGCATAAGGTTATCTTGATCGATTGTGATGCAGAAAGTGCCGCAAGGGCACCTTTAACCACTTCGCAAGGGGCATTGTCTCCGCCCATTGCATCCAGTACAACATGTACCATGTTACACCCGTCTAATCCTTAAATTTACGTGAACACTCACATTGGGGTCCTGCTTCCGCAAAACCTTCCTACATACTATACATAACCTATATGAAAAAATCAAATACAAACTTGCGAAAAACAAAAAACCACGGGAAAACCCGTGGTTTCAAACGCAAAATGATCAATCCTGGCTGATGATCTCCTTCTTATTATAGGATCCACAAGCCTTGCATACTCTGTGAGGAACCATAAGAGCTCCGCACTTGCTGCATTTAACAAGTGTAGGCGCTGTCATTTTCCAGTTTGCTCTTCTTTTATCTCTTCTTCCCTTGGAAGACTTATTTTTAGGACAGATCGACACGGTTAACACCTCCTTCTGATAAACGTCTTAACAGACGTACTTGGAAATTATACCGAGTAGAATGATGTTTGTCAACACTTTTTTACAGCAACTGTGCCTGAACTGCCGTGAGCGCAACAACACCTACTATATCATCGGCATCACAACCTCTTGAAAGGTCATTGACAGGTCTTGCAAGGCCCTGAAGCATCGGACCGTAAGCCTCAGCCTTGGCAAGTCTCTCTACGAGCTTGTATCCGATATTGCCGGCGTCAAGGTTCGGGAATATGAGAACGTTTGCCATTCCGCCTATCTCGGAATCCGGTGATTTATGACGGGAAACCGAAGGAACGATCGCAGCGTCCGTCTGAAGCTCTCCGTCAAGAAGAAGCTGCGGATATTTCTCTTTGGCTATTGCGGTTGCCTCTACAACCTTATCAACGAGAGGATGCTTCGCGCTACCCTTTGTTGAATGAGAAAGCATGGCGATTATCGGCTTCGCTCCGACAAGAGAAGTAAAGCTCTTGGCCGAAGTATTTGCGATACTTGCAAGCTCACTTGCGGTAGGATCCTGATTAAGTCCGCAGTCGGCGAACAGGAATGTACCGTTCTCACCGTATTCGCAATTCGGAACATCGAGAATGAAAAATCCCGATACAAGGTCTACGCCGGGTGCGGTACGAAGTATCTGAAGTGACGGTCTTAACACATCGGCCGTTGCGTGGCACGCACCCGCAACCATTCCGTCCGCATCGTTCATCTTGACCATCATCACGCCCCACATGAGATTATCGGTACGAAGACGCTCCTGCGCTTTCTCAAGCGTCATGCCCTTCTTCTCACGAAGCTCAAACAGCTTCTGTGCATATTCTTCGAACTTGTCACTCGTCTCCGGATCAACAACATGAACCTTGGACAGATCAAGCTCGAGCCATCTCGCACCATCCATGATCTTCTCTTCCTTACCGATCATGATAAGATTAGCAATACCTTCTTCGAGGATCTTATGAGCGGCAATAAGAGATCTTCTGTCATTACTCTCGGGAAGAACTATTGTCTTAACGTCCTGCTTTGCACGTTCTTTGATACTGTCAATGAAATTCATACGCAACCTCCCATAATCAATACCTTTTAAACAGATTATAAGACTATGCAAAATCACATACAAGGGAAAAATCGCTGTAGATTGTGCTATTTTCGATACATCAGATTATGACAATCTCGCGTGCAAAATCATGTACAGGCTCCTTATTAAACCTGAATGTGCACGCCATGTCATACAGATTGGCTGCCTTGATATCTTTATTGAACACGTACATAGCCTCATCATCGAGTATCGATGCGGCATCTCCTGCCTTACTTATCACAGGGACTGTGCACATATCTTTAAGGCGCGACAACAGAGCGGATGACGCCTGGCGAAAACCGAGTATCCTGATATAAGGCACGACACAATCATTAAGCTCTTCGGGATAATCCGTCTTCCTGATATCAAGAAGAATATGAACAAGTGCACGATATACTCTGCTCTTTGTATATTCCTTGGAATGAACGAGCGATGCAAAGCTCTCGTATCCCATATACTTTCCGATGTTGGATCTGATACGACCGGCGATGTTTGCGGATACATCCATGTAATCGGTAAGACACTCGTCACCGCCTTCTTCCTCTTCACCGATAATATGCGACAGCAGAGTATACAGCTGGATGGACAGATCGTCAGTATTTACAGGGAACGCGCTTCCTGCAACGCTTTGAAGATTTCTGTACACATATTTCGGAACAAGATGTGCAAAGCTCTCGCCACGCGAGATCTTCCTTCTTACCGCCAGGGCGGAAAAATCATTGTCCCCGGAGTCATTATATCCCCCGCCGTAGCGCTTTATGCACACCGGTTCAATACCTGAGCCGAGCATATGAAGCGATTTGATATACCTTACCGCAAGCATATCATTCGATGCGAACTCATTGCCCGTAACAGTGGCATACGCTTTCGCATACGACATACCCTCTTTAAGGAGCTTTGATATTTTATAATTTCTGGTGCTTTCGGAATTCTCCCCCGAAGATAAGATATGAAGTCCGGGATCTTTTTCTTCCCTAAGACCCGCACACGATGACAACATCGTAAGATCGCCGCATTCACTGCCAAAACACAGATGATCGACACAGCCCATACTCACTATGGATGAAACCGCGCCGAACGCAAAATAATCGGCAGATCCCGTGGCATACATAACGGGGAGTTCTATGACAAGATCGGCGCCTCCCATAAGAGCCTGGGTTGCGCGCGCATATTTATCGCATATAGCAGGAAGTCCGCGCTGCGTGAAATCCCCGCTCATAACGGCAATGATGAAGTCGGCTCCCGTAAGCGATCTTGCAGTACGGAAGAGATATTCATGACCGTTATGAAAAGGATTGAGTTCACATATACATGCGCAGACCTTCATACAGATCCTTTCCGGTTGTAATCAGTTTTTGAAGCTGTGTATCGGTGCCGGGATACGTCCCTTTCTTGCGATGAATTCCTCGCACGAGAATCCGTTGACTGACATAACGGGAGCATGACCGAGCAGACCGCCGTATTCTACCGTTTCACCGACCTTCTTGCCGTTTGCGGGACACAGTCTTACCGCGGTAGTCTTGTTGTTCACCATTCCGATTGCCATCTCATCTGCAATAATACCGGAGATCGTCGATGCACTCGTATCACCCGGGATCGCTATCATATCAAGTCCTACCGAGCATACACACGTCATGGCCTCAAGCTTCTCAAGAGTAAGCGCACCACACTCGGCAGCATCTATCATTCCCTGATCTTCACTTACCGGAATGAATGCTCCGGACAATCCGCCGACATAAGAGCTCGCCATAACACCGCCCTTCTTAACCTGATCGTTAAGAAGCGCAAGTGCCGCAGTCGTTCCCGGTGCTCCGGCTTTCTCAAGTCCCATCTCGCACAAAATATCAGCAACTGAATCACCGATAGCAGGCGTAGGTGCAAGCGAAAGATCTACTATTCCGAAAGGAATATCGAGTCTCTTTGAAGCCTCTTTGGCAACAAGCTGTCCGACTCGGGTAACCTTGAATGCTGTCTTCTTGATCGTCTCACACAGCACTTCAAAGCCTTCGCCCTTTGTCTGGGATACGGCTCTTTTAACAACACCGGGGCCTGATACTCCGACATTTATAACGGCATCTCCTTCGGTGACACCGTGGAACGCACCAGCCATGAAAGGATTGTCATCAGGCGCGTTACAAAATACAACAAGCTTTGCGGGGCCGATATCGGACTTCTCGGAAGTCTCTTTGATGATGCGACCCATAAGCCTTACGGCATCCATGTCAATACCGCATCTTGTCGATCCGACATTAACCGATGAGCATACAAGCGTCGTACTTGCAAGTGCTTCGGGAATCGATTTGATAAGGTTCCTGTCAGCTTCCGTCATGCCTTTTGAGACAAGAGCCGAATAACCGCCGAGGAAATTGACACCAACGGTCTTGGCTGCCTCATCAAGTGACTTGGCGATCTTCACAAAGTCTTCCGGACACTTTGCAGCCTTGGCTCCGACAAGTGCGATCGGGGTTACCGATATTCTCTTGTTCACAATCGGGATACCGAACTCAAGCTCGATCTCTTTGCCCGTTGCAACAAGATTCTTCGCTGTACGCGTGATCTTCTCATAGATATTATCGCACAACTGCGTAAGGTCGTCCGATACGCAGTCGAGAAGGCTGATGCCGAGGGTGATCGTACGCACGTCAAGGTTTTGCTCGGCTATCATCTTGTTTGTTTCGTTTACTTCGAATATATTAATCATATTTACTCCATCAGATTCTATGCATTGATTCGAATATTTCTTCACGTTGACAGTGAATGACAACGCCAATCTCCTCACCTATCTGGACGAGCTCGGACGCCACATCATCAAACGGCTTGGATGATTCGTTCATGTCAACAACCATCATCATGTTGAAGAAGCCGCTTACTATCGTCTGCGAGATATCAAGTATATTGATCCTGTTGTTTGCAAGATACGTGCAGACCTTCGCGATGATCCCGACCGTATCTTTTCCTACTACCGTAATAATTGTCTTTTTCATAATATCAACTCCATTCTCCTATGTTATACAGCGATAAGCTGTGAAGGTTCCGATCTTTTGGCGACTTTGATCTCGAAGTCTGTCGGCTTGTATTTACATTCGTCCATGAGTATCTCGAGTCTTACGGCTTCGTATGCAAGTTCTGCCATGTTGTTCTCCGCACTTAAGTGGCTGAGGCTTATCGACTTGATGTCGTCGTGAAGAAGGCGGCACAACAGCCTTCCGCAGTTCTCGTTCGACAGATGACCCTTATCGGACAGTATACGCTGCTTCAAATAATACGGATATCTTCCGACCTGAAGCATATGAACATCGTGATTGGCTTCAAGGAACAGCGCGTCTATTCCGGTGAATCTTTCAACAATCTTCTCATTATAAGTGCCAAGGTCAGTACATACGCCGACGCTCCTGCCGCCATGTTCGATACGGTATGCAACCGGCTCGAGCGCATCGTGACTGACTTCAACGGGCTTGACCGTAAGATCGTCTATCGTAAAATCATTGTCTGCACTGATCTCGCAAAACAGAGATCTGTCAACGCTTCCGATACCTTTCTGGTTCAAGATGCCTTCGATCGTACCCTTTGTTGCATACATCGGAAGAGCATACTTTCTTGCAAGCATACCGACTGATGCGATATGATCCGAATGCTCGTGGGTAATAAGTACTGCGCTTAAATCGCCGGTCGACAGGCCAATCTGATTAAGACCTTCTTCGATCCGCTTGCCGCTTATTCCGGCATCGATAATGACGTGGGTGTTATCCGACCCAACATAGATGCAGTTTCCGCTGCTGCCGCTCGCTATACTGCAAATCCTCATGATTTCTCCCCTTCTTTTTATACTCCATCTATAATTATATACATCACATGTAGACTATATCAAGCCTTGAATGCTTTACAATTTACGCAAAGCAGGCAAGTCGCATGATACGAATTTATTCCCACCGGATGTCAAGAAAATCTCCTTCTTTAAGGGTCTCGGAGAACACTGCCTTATGCCCGTTAAGCTCGGTCACGATTCCTTTTCCGGCCGGTCTGTTCTTCAAATCAAAATCAATAAAGTCGAATATATCAACGAACACAAACTCCGGCTTACCTTTCATCATAACGGGATCCCCGTTCACAAACACCGTAACTGTCTCGAACTTGCTCTCTTCCTCAGCCCGTTTTGCTTCTTCCTTTTCCTGCTTGTACTTGACGTACTCTTCATCAAGCGTACCGTCATCGGCGTACTCGCTGTTCTCTATTGATTCGGCTTCGACGGCATCCTCGTAGGTTTCAATCTCTTTCTTCTTAGGAGCCTTTTGGTTGATGCTTGCCTTGGCTGTCTCGACTTCTTCATCGGACACATCCGAAAGATTCAGTTCTTCCATAGTCCAGATAACAGAGAAGTTATCATAGCACTGTGTATCCCTGTCAGCTTTCTTGTTGTTAACGTAGATGTTCATTTCGGGATTAAGTATCACATCCATGAACTCAATTATTTGCGAAACAGTGTAGTAATTGAGCATCTTGATGTCATCACCGTTTTGAATATCATAGTATTCCGACTGAAGCTGTCCGTTTACTTCGGCAAACTTCGGCAGATTAACTTTCTTGTCGTTGACGATTACCGTGATCGTGCTGCCGTATTCGAGAAGTGATCCTATCGTAGCTTTGGCTGCTTCTCCTTCAGTTGATTCCTCGACAACTATACGGTCTCCGGCAACAATTGCGGTCGTAAGCGATACTTCCTTGCCGTTAAGTACGATACTCGCACCTTCTCCGACTTCGCCGCGAACCATATGCGGCTTGCCGTTTACAATGAAGTTAAGCTCGGGACCACGCTTCGGGAACAGTCCTTCGTTCGGGAAGCCCGCCTGCATTGTCGCATCGGCTATTGTCAAATGTCCGTTATCATACAGCTTAATACGCTTGTCATTAAACGTTACGAATATGAAGTTGTTCTTCTGATCATAGAAGTTAAGGCATATACCGATAGGTGTTACGTATGTACTGTCAAGTACCGCACCCTCGAACTGATAATCAACGCTCTTGAACACTTCTTCGCCACGCAGTCCGACACGCTCTGCCATGATACCCATTTCCTTGGCAAGAGCATCTGTAAATCCCGTGATTTTGCCGCCGCCTCCGACTACAAATACAGCCGATACAGGCTTGTCACCGTTAAGCTCTTTGATCTTGTCCGAGATATCCTTTGTAATATCCGCGATCACACCTTCGGCAAGTTTGTGTACTTCCTTCGGCTCGATCTTGTGCTCTATACCCATAATGTCAGTGTACTTGACAGGTGCTTTTTTCCCGGAATTAATCTTTACGTGTTCTGCTTCGTTAAAATCAAGAAGCAGTCCGTTAGCAATCACTTCGGTAAGCTCGTCTCCTGCTTTGGGTATCATGCCGTAGGCGATTATGCTTCCGTCCTTGGTGATCGAAATATCGCTCGTGCCCGCGCCGACATCGACAAGCGCAATGTTAAGCATTCGATACATTGTCGGAACAGCCGCCGTCATTGCGGCGATAGGCTCCAATGTAAGGTTTGCGACTTCAAGATCGGCAATCTCAACAGCCTTATAAAGTCCGTCAACAACATCATCGGGCAAGAATGTTGCGATAAGGTCAACAGAAATATCATTGGCTTTGTGGCGCTCAAGTGTCGATATCTGGTAGCCGTTCATATAGTATTTAACAACCGTGTAGCCTACACAGTAGAACTTCATTCCGGTGTTGTTGGCAGCCTGGAAATCTTCGTATGCTTTCTCTACTCCGAGCATCTCGAGCGTGTAAACGTGCTCGGCATCTATTGTCGTCTCCTCAGGAAACTCAAGCTTGGCCGATGAATTGATCGTCTTGAGCACACGTCCGGCAGCTGCTATACACACTTCATAAAGAGTCTTACCGATTATCTTTTCAAGGTCTTCTTTGACCTCTTTGATCGTGCGTCCGACCTTCTCAATATCGTGGATCTGTCCGTCAAGCATCGAACGTGTATCATGCTTTCTCTCACACTGAGCCACAACATGGAACGTCTCGTCGGTACGATAACCTACAGTACCGACAATACTCCTTGTGCCTATATCAAGGCCGAATACAAGCTGTCCGGGGTTTTTCTTCTTCTCTGCCACTTTTAACCTCACCGTTTGATCAATTTAAGATCACACTCAACTGTTTTCTTGTATCTTCCAAACTGCCGCTGTTGTCAATAACAACTTTGCAGTATTTCCTGAACGTTTCATCGCTGCTTTGGGATCCCATGAGCTCGCTTATCTTCTCATCGGAATATCCGCGGCTGCTCTTTAGCCGGTCTCTTCTAATATCATCACCGGCATAAATGTACCACAGTTCATCAACTATTTTATCATAATGATCCTCAATTAAAAGAGCGGCTTCAAGAAAAAACCAATCGGCCGTCCCTTCACTTCGGGCATCATCAATCATCTTAAGGATACGTGATTTTACCGCAGGATGTACAATCGCGTTAACTTTGGACAGAAGGTGTTCACTGCCGTCGGCAAAAATCATTGCGGCCATCTTACGCGGATCGATCTCAAGATTCTCATCAAGAACTTCTTTGCCGAGCAATTCGACAAGAGGATCATAACATACTTCGCCGCGTACCTCGAGCGACCTTGCAAGATCATCCGCTTTAACGATTATACAGGAGCACATCGAGCCGATAAGACCAAGCACTTCCGATTTACCCGCGCCGACTCCGCCGGTGATACCTATCGTCTTCATTTTGCTTCCCACCAGTTATATCCCGTTGAAGTCTCAACAAGCATAGGTACCGAAAAGCTTACCGCGTTCTCCATCTCTTCCTTAAGAAGGTTCGTAACAGTTTCCTTTTCGGCCTCGGGTGCCTCAAGCAGAAGTTCATCGTGAACCTGAAGAATCACTCTTGCCGCAAGGCCTTCTTTCTCGAGCCTCGTCTTGACCCTGATCATGGCTATCTTCATAATGTCCGCTGCGGTTCCCTGGATAGGCGCATTCATTGCAACACGTTCACCAAACGATCTTTGCATGAAGTTGGAGCTTGTAAGCTCGGGAAGAGGACGTCTGCGCCCGAACTCGGTCGTAACATAACCTTCCTTCTTGGCACGATCTACACCGTTATCAAGGTATTCCTTAACCTTCGGGAAAGTCATGAAGTATTCATCTATGAATTCCTTCGCATCTTTGCGGGTGATTTTAAGATCCTCGGACAGACCGAACGCGCTTATTCCATATATGATGCCGAAGTTGACCGCCTTGGCGTTTCTGCGCATGAGCGGCGTAACTTCATCGAGCGGAACGTGGAATACTTTGGAAGCCGTAATCGCATGAATGTCGGCTCCAGAATTAAACGCTTCGATAAGCGAGGGATCATTGGACAAATGCGCCATTATGCGAAGTTCGATCTGCGAATAATCGGCATCTATAAAGCAACAGCCGTCTTCGGGAACGAAGAACTTTCTGATCATACGCCCCTGTTCCATCCTGACCGGTATATTCTGAAGGTTAGGCTCCGTACTTGATATTCTGCCGGTTGCGGTTATCGTCTGATTGAACGTCGAGTGTATCCTTCCGTCAGGGGCAATACATGCGATAAGAGCATCTGTGTATGTCGAGCGAAGCTTCGCTACCGCGCGATATTGAAGTATCTTGGATACAAAAGGATAATCGGGTGCAAGCTTCTCAAGAACATCCGCTGCGGTCGAATAACCTTTCTTGGTCTTCTTGCCTCCGGGAATACCCATCTTAACAAAAAGAATATCTCCGAGCTGAACCGGCGAATTGATATTAAAATCCTCTCCTGCTTCCTGATGTATTTCACTCTCAAGATCTTTTAGCTGTGCATCAAGCTCCAATGCGTAATTCTTAAGCTGTGCGGGAATAAGCTTGATCCCAAGCCTTTCCATATCGTATAAGCACGGGATAAGCGGCATCTCTATCTTGGTGAACAGCTCAGTCATGCCAAGCTTTTCAATCTTATCCGTGACTTTTTTGCAGGCAACATGACAAATATACGAGCATGTACACAAATACTCTACAACCGTATCGGGGAACAACATATAACTCTCTGTTACAGTATTCTTACCAAACAGTTCCTGTTTATTCTTAACGATCAGATTGCCGTACTCCGCAGCCACATCTTCAAGCGTATAATCATTCTTGAGCGGGTTGCATATGTAGGCTCCGACGCAAAGGTCGATGGCGTGATTTTGCGCGAAGCTGCAATCGGAAAGCTTCGGTATAAGCTTAAGCTGTGATTTTAAATCAAATGTGCAAATATTCGTATTGCCGGACAATACTGCCTGCGCAAGGTCATTGCATATCGCATCGATCGGATAAGATCCCGTCGCAGAAATAAAGACCGTTCTGTCTTGGAAAAAAGTAATGGCCACGCCGACATCAGCTATAAAGAATGAAATCGATTCCGCAGAAGATACTTCGGAAATAACGTCCTTAGCTCTGGCATCATCTTCTGTCCGCGAAAACGAATCTCTGTATGAGTCATCTGTCTTCGTTGCGCTCTCATCAAACCGGGACAACATGTTCTTGAATCCAAGTTCTTTAACAATGACATACGCTTCCTGCGTGTATATATCACCGATCTTCGCGTCTTCAAGATCGAACTCTATGTCAGCGTTGATCTCGATAGTAGCAAGCTTCTTCGACAAAATCGCCATCTCGAAATGCTCGGTAAGTGTTTCACGTACAGACTTCTTCGTGATCTCTTCAATGTGGCCCTTTAAATTGTCAATGTCATGATACTGCTTGAGAAGCTCTGTTGCGGTCTTCTCACCTATCTTCGGGACACCGGGGATATTGTCGGATGCATCTCCCATAAGACCTTTCAGCTCAATTATCTGAAGCGGCTCAAGTCCGTATCTGTCAATGACATCCTGTGTATGGTAATTCTCAATCTCGGTTTTGCCGCCTTTTGTTTTGGGGATACGTATAAGAATTCTGTCGGTTGCGATCTGAAGAAGATCTCTGTCGCCGGATACGAGCGTAACTTCATATCCGAGTGCCTCCGCACGTTTTGCATATGTGCCAAGTATATCGTCAGCCTCGAGTCCGCCCTTTTCCATGATCTTGATATTCATGGCACGAAGCAGCTTCTTGAGTACCGGAACCTGCTCGCGCAACTCATCCGGCATGCCTTTTCTCGTGCCCTTGTAAGCCTCGTACATCTTATGACGAAATGTAGGCTCATGTACATCAAAGGCAACAACAAGCCTGTCGGCATTTTCTTCATTCAATATGCGAAACAGGATATTCATGAATCCGTAAATCGCATTCGTATGAAGCCCCTGAGCGTTCGTAAGATCGGGTATACCGAAAAACGCCCTGTTAATTATGCTGTTACCATCTATTAAAACAAGCTTGTCACTCATTGCAATCCTCTGTCAAAATACTATACCGAAAAAATGCGACAGGAAGCCGAACACTTCATAGACTATAATTACCATTGAAATGATCTCAGCAATCCTAAGCACGTCTTCGTTGAAATAATGAAAATACATCGCTCGCTTTGTGACTTTGATCTTCTGGGTAAGCTCGTTTCGAAGATCAATCGTCTCGCCGTTTTCAAGCCTTCCGAGAGCCTCTGCGATCAGATACCTGATCTCAAGCTCTTCAAAACATTCGGGGCATTTTTCAACATGCGTAAGAAACTGCCAGAGCATCTCTCCGACAAGTCTGTTCTCGATAAACGAATTCATATGCTGTTCGCACGTTGCGCAATCTATGTATTCCATATATCAGTCAAAATCAAAATGCCAATGTATCGATCGAATTAACAATCTTTTCAATCCTGTCGACATACTTCTTAATCATTTCATTGTCTTTGCCATCAACATCTGTGCCTTTACGATGCTTACGTATCAGGCGCGAGTAGCCGATAAGCGAAGCTTTCTCGGACACTTCCTTAAGGCGGTTTTCGTCTTCCGTTTTCAAATAATGCTTTAAGAAACAGTTGAAGAACTCTCTTGCGGTGTCGCAAGAAAATCCCATGAACTTCTCAACCGACGAAGGAGAATCTTCGCTCAGCAAAACATAGAAATAACACAGATCCGAGAGCTCAATTATAGGATGTCCGACAGAAACCCTGTCCATATCTATAAGAAGCGGCTCACCGTTCTGTAAGAACACATTACCTGTGTGAAAATCACCATGAACGAGGGTGTCTGTGACCGGAAGATCTTCAAGAAGCTTAAGGCATCTGTTGCCAAGAGCCTCATCCACCATTCCGATACCACCGCTTATATAATCGTTGACACGTTCTGAAGCGTATGGGAATCCGTCGTCTTCGGTCACTTTGACGTTGTGTATAATTTGGGCTGTACCTGCCATGATCGCAGCATACCCGTCAACCTGTCCGGGGGATCTTGCAATATATCTTGATAAGGTATCCGAATCAACCATCTCAAACATGGCTCCGTACTTTTTCCCGACAGATACAATTCCAAATGATATAGCTGTGGGAATACCGAGTATGAAAGCCTTACGCGCTTTGGCAATCTCCTGCTCAACATCATGATATGTGTTGTTCTCATTGAATACCTTAATGACGAGCTCTTCGTCATAACGGTACACCTCTCCTTTGGCCCCTTTTCCAAGAAGTTCGCAGCCTTCGGTCGAAACTTCTCTGTACTTTTTGAAACGGGTCTTATCGGAATCGAATGTTTCGGGCCAGATGAAATTGATATGCTTGATAAGTTCCTTGAATGCCCCGGTCTTATTAAGCGACAGCTCCAGCATTTGTGCAACACTGCTGTAGTACCAACGATGCATGTCGGAATCGCTCTGATTGAATTCGGACCACATTTCCTCCCCGTGCTCCGAATACATACCGGCAAGTGATCTGATATTTGCAAGCTTGTCCGCAAGCCAAAGCATCTTGACTCCGGCATCCGTACTGCCCTGCAGAACCTGGAGCGTCTCTTCCTTACGCTGTTTCCACGTAAGACTGCGCTCTTCGTCCGGATACTTGTTCTCCGAATCGGAATATACAAGATCAGCAACTCTCTTGCCGAATCTCTTTTCTATCTCGGAAAGTGTTCCATCGGTATCTTCAACGATATCATGAAGTATCCCGGCCGTGATCACTTCCTCGTCATCGGTCAATGTGGAAATGATCTGTGCAACCTCCAGCGGATGAAGAATATAAGGGGTGTTCTCGAATTTGCGGACTTTCCCCTGATGCATCACTGTCGCATATATTATCGCTTCTTCAACTATATTCATGATAATGAGACCTGCCTTTTGCTTTTATATCAATGATACCCGTTTCCATCGGGAAATTATACATAAAAACTTCATTGAAACATAAATAAGTATATGTTAATATATTTTCTGTTGCAGGTGTGGCGGAATGGCAGACGCAGCAGACTCAAAATCTGCCGTAGGCAACTACATGTGGGTTCAAGTCCCACCACCTGCACTTTCATTATGCCTGTTTATTCTCGAATAAACTGCCTCACAGTCTCTATCGTTTCTTTCAGTATCCCGATATCTTTAATAACATCTCCGGTTTCGAGCGAATGGTTCGCATTATCAACCGTGGTGATCGGAATGGATCTTGTCTCGCAAAGCTTTCTGATCATCTTCCAATCTGCCCAGTTATCGCTCGTTCCGTTAAATGCGATAATGTCTGTTGATATATCATACTCAAATGTTTCAGCAAGTGGCGTAAAAAAGACATGACGTATATTGTACTCATGTTGCGAAGAATACGCCGCGGCCACAACCGTACCTATACTTTTTGAAATAAATACGATATCTTCAGCTTCATCAAGGTTTACATCACCAAAAGCTTCTTCGGTCTTCTTAAGACACCTTTCGGCAAAATCACGTATCTGCGCCGTATCGGCTTCCTTAAGATTAATCGTACACTCAGGATACGATATTTTGATCACTTCATATCCGAGCGACGCGGCAAGCTTAGCGCTGTGATACAGAAGCGGCTTGTCAACATGATATCCTATTCCCGGAAATATGACCGCAATCTTCATTTCAGATCAAACTCCGAAAAATCAAATGTGGCAAAATAATCCGCCGGAGTCTCTGCACGTCTTATCATGTCAAATGACTTGTCTGGATGAACGAGCACCTCCGCACTCCTAAGCTTTCCGTTATAATTATATCCCATTGCGAATCCGTGAGCTCCTGCGTCGTGGATATAAATATAATCACCGATTTCTATCTTCGGAAGATTCCTGTCAATAGCGAATTTATCATTGTTCTCACACAGTCCGCCGACAACGTCATAAGTGTTCGTGCACGGGCTGTCTTCTTTTCCGAGTACCGTTATATGATGATAGCTGCCGTACATTGCGGGACGCATGAGATTTACCGCACACGCATCGACACCTATATACTCTTTGTAAATATGCTTCTCGTGTATGGCTTTGGTAACAAGTGCACCATAAGGGCCCATCACGTATCTGCCCATCTCGGTGTAAATTGCAACATCTCCCATACCGTTCGCCGTAAGAATTTCTTCATATACTTTGCGTACACCGTCACCTATTACGAAAATATCGTTAGGTTCCTGATCGGGTGTGTACGGAATGCCTACTCCGCCTGAAAGGTTTATGAACGCAATGTGCGCGCCGGTCTTCTTATGTACATCAACCGCAAGCTCAAACAGCTGCTTAGCAAGCATCGGATAGTAATCATTTGTAACCGTGTTGCTTACAAGGAACGAATGTATACCGAAGTGTTTAACACCTCTTTCCATGAGTATTTTAACAGCCTCATATATCTGCTCGGTTGTCATTCCATATTTGGCATCCTGCGGGTTGTCCATGATTCCGTTGCTTACAGTAAACACCCCGCCCGGATTATACCTGACACTCATGGTTTCGTTAAGGCCGCACAGCTTGTCGAAAAAATCAATGTGCGTTATATCATCAAAATTGACTATTGCTCCGAGCTTCTTCGCCAAACTGTAATCCTCCGCGGGTGTCTCGTTCGACGAAAACATTATCTCGTCACCCGAAAATCCTGCGGCATTTGATAACATAAGCTCTGTAAGGCTTGAACAGTCAACCCCTAACCCATGTTCTCTCATCAATTTGAGCAGATAAGGATTCGGAGTTGCCTTGACGGCAAAATACTCTTTGAATCCCTTGTTCCACGAAAATGCCGATTTGATATTCTCAATGTTCTGTATGATACCGGCCTCGTCATACACATAAAACGGTGTCGGTATTTTGGCATCGATCGCCTCTGCTGTTTTTTTGTCAATAAACGGTACTTTTCTCATCTTTCATCACTCCTCAACAAATCCTTCAACTCCTCGTTTTGAGCCGTCACTCGTCAAGCTCTCACTCTTATCATCAGTTTGGGCAATAATATACTGACCTTTTACGCCCGAAGCTTCATTGGATGATTTTTCGGCCACGCCGTCCTTCGTCTTGTACTTGAACGTTCTCTTTTCGCCGTTACGCTTCGTTCCGACAAGCGTCATATCCCCGTTCTCGAGTCCATCCGTGTAATTACCCGAGATCTCCTTGGTTGCAAAATCACTTGCTGAGATTTTGTCTTTAAAATAATTCGATATGGCTTTTCCGGTTCCGTTAGGTTTGTCGTCCTTCCATTCACCATCATAAATGAATGAACCTATCGAAGAACCTTCCGGATATGCGGCACGGATCAGGACGCCCTCGCCCTCTCTCTTGTCCTCGTGGAACTTGCCGTAGTAGTAATAACCGTTCTCATAAACGGCGACTCCGTAACCCTCACGTTTGTTATCGAGATCGTAATCTCCCGAGTAGTACGAATTATCACCGATTACTTCTTCCGAGAATGCAACGTATTCTTCCTCGCGAAGTTTGTCTTTAAGGGCATCGTAATCTTTTTGCTCGAACAGTTCTTTGAGCGGCTCGAGCTTGGCAACCCTTGCCTCTTCCTCGGCACGCTTTGCCTCCTCTTCGGCAATTCGTGCTTCCTCTTCGGCCTGAATCCTTGCACGCTCTTCCTCGATCTTAAATACCTTGGCATTCATGGATTCGTCACCGGTATCGTCGAATCCCTTATGAAGAACATCGAGCATTGTATCTTCATCGCCGCGGCTCTCATATATGTTCGCAATCGACCAGTATGCGGTCTTGTTGTTGGGATTGATACCAAGCGCATTCTGGTAGCACAGAAGCGCCTCGTCTCCGTCTCCGTATCCTTCGGCCATCGACATATATGCCTTTACGATTGCTGATCTGATCTTATCGTTATCCTGTTCTTTCTCAAGTGCCCTTTCGTAACAGTCTATCGCCTCCGCATAACATTCGGCGTCCATGTAGGCATTACCCTTATTAATCAGGTCCGCGATCTCATTCGCTGTCGATTTGTAGCTCGCATAATAATATGTTCCGAACAGTAATGTCGCAACCAGCACGGCACCCACAAATATCTTGAGGGCCAGCGCCTCCTTTTTGGTCATGTTGTATCCCTTCTATTCTCAATCTGCCAATCGATCGGCTCAACGCCGTTCGCCTTCAGAAATTCATTTGCTTTAGAAAAATGATGACATCCGAAGAATCCCCTGTACGCCGAAAGCGGACTCGGATGAGCTGCCGTAAGCACAAGATGTTTCGGATTGTTAAGCATGGCTGCCTTCTGTCCCGCAGGTCTGCCCCACAGCATATATACGATCGGTCGATCCTGTGCGTTAAGCGCTGCTATGGTTGCATCCGTAAATTGTTCCCATCCTTTCAGACGATGGGAATTGGCGGCATGCGCTCTTACCGTGAGCACCGTGTTAAGAAGCATCACTCCCTGATCAGCCCACTTGGCAAGATAACCGTTATCGGGAACATAACATCCGAGATCGTCGTGAAGCTCCTTATAGATATTAACGAGACTCGGCGGGATATCGACTCCGTAGTTGACCGAAAAACACAGGCCGTGTGCCTGGTTCGGCTCATGATACGGATCCTGCCCGAGTATCAGGACCTTTACTTTTGCAAGTGGTGTTTTGTCGTAAGCGGCAAAAACATCTGCTTTCTTCGGATAGATCGTATGATGTGCGTATTCATCGTTAACGAATCTATAAAGCTGTGCGTAATATGGCTTCTTGAACTCGGCCGATAAAGGTTCGAGCCAGTCATTTTCTATCACTTCAATCTCTCCTTACCGAAATACCGTTCTCGCTCAAGTACTGTTTCAGATCACTGATCTGAAGTTCCTTATAATGAAAAAGCGAAGCCGCAAGTGCCGCGTCAGCTTTGCCTTCGGTAAGTACATCTTTGAAATGCTCACGATTTCCGGCACCGCCGCTTGCGATGACAGGTATCCCAACATTCTCGGATATCGTTCTTGTAAGTTCAATATCAAATCCGGCTTTTGTTCCGTCAGCATCCATACTCGTAAGAAGAATCTCTCCGGCACCGAGCTGCTCACCTTTCATGGCCCACTCAACCGCATCAATACCCATATCAACTCTTCCGCCGTTTTTGTAAATGCTCCAGCCGGAACCGTCTTGGCGCTTCTTGGCATCAATCGCAAGTACTACGCACTGGCTTCCGAACTTCTCCGCAGCATCGGATATGAGTGTCGGATTCATTATCGCTGCCGTGTTAACCGATATCTTGTCCGCTCCTTCGCGAAGAAGATGTCTGAAATCCTCAACAGTTCTTATTCCACCGCCTACAGTAAACGGAATAAAAATCGTTTCCGCCACGGCTCTTACCATGCCGGCTACCGTGTCACGATTATCGGATGATGCCGTAATATCAAGGAATACAAGTTCATCCGCACCGGCCATATCGTAAGCCGCTGCTATATCAATCGGATCACCGGCATCTTTCAGATTCACAAAATTCACACCTTTGACGACTCTTCCGCGATTAACGTCAAGGCACGGTATTATTCTCTTCGTGTACATAGTCTACAGATCAATAAAGTTTTTCAAAATCTTAAGTCCGACATTACCGCTCTTTTCGGGATGGAACTGACATGCGAAAACATTTCCGCTTTCAACCGAAGCATCTATAGTAACGTTATACTCGGTCGTTGCGGTTACAATACTCCTGTCCGCTGCTTTCAGATAAAAAGAATGGACAAAGTATACATATGAACCTTCATCTATTCCGGAAAACAATCTGCCTTTATTCGGAAATGAAAGGGAATTCCATCCCATATGGGGGATCTTGCTGTACTCACCGGTAGGGATTTTTTCGATACTCCCGGGAAGTGCCCCGATACCGGCAACACCGGGAGCTTCCGAACTTCGTTCAAACAACAGCTGAAGACCAAGGCATATTCCGAAAAAAGGTTTGTCAGCCGAAATACAATCCTTAATCACCGGTATAAGGTCATAACCTTCAAGCCGCTTCATCGCGTTACCGAAGGCGCCGACACCCGGCAGGATGATTTTGTCCGCACTTTTTAATACCGACTCATCCCTTGTGATCACAGGCTCCTCACCGAGGTGCTTTAACGCTTTGACGACGCTTAGCATATTACCGGCATCATAATCGATTATCGCGATCACAGATCATTCTCCTCTGCATTAATAACAGTACCTTCGTCATCTTCCTCGTATACCTGCGTCTGATTTTCTTCAGGTACGTATCCGGAAGTTTCGAGCAGACATTCATAAAGTGCTCTTGTATATTCTGGCGAGCCTTCAAGTTCAATCCACGACCTTGCCTTCTCAGTCGTAACACCGAATGTATTGTAAAGCTCATCAAAGATCATTCTGGACAGTTTGTTATATTTATCCGTTACTCCTAGACTTGCCGCCTGCTCAGCGTATCGATCCGACATCTGAACACCCTGTACAAGCGCATTGAGTGCTTCCATACGAAGACCCATCTTCATGTAATTAATGTATGAATCATAAGGTCTCTTTATACGAAGAAGCGTTGTTGTCCTGTCATAGAGCACCTGATCGTCCGAGGTAAGCTTATGTCCGCGCATATACTCGTATGTCTTCTGATATTCACCTGTCGTGTAGAACTTCTTGGCTTTCTTCATATCCTGTGAATAAGGATACAAGAATGCAAGGAATGTAATGACAAGACCGAGTGTAATGCAGAACAATGCAATAGCAACGACTTTCTTTCTGGGAAGTCTCTTACCCGGAATTTCCGGAAGTTTTTCCTTCTTTTTCTTCTCTTTTTTCTTTTTCTTCTTAGGCTCTTCTGCTCCCTCTTCGCCTTCTTCACCTTCGGCAGCTTCAGCCTTTTTATCTTTTTTCTTCTTCTCTTTCTTTTTCTTTTCTTTCTTTCCCTTTTTGCCTCCGGCAGCCTCTTCTCCGTCGAGTTCGGAAAGTATGGCCTCGTTCTCCGCCGCACCTTCCTGTGCTATCTCCACAGCGCTCTGATCGATTGCCACGGGCTCATCTTCACCGACTTCTTCAAACAACTTCGCAAAAAGCGATGCAAAGAAACCGGGCTTCTTCGATTCAAGTTCGGACTCATCGGGTATATCAAGAAGATCGGGATCGACGAGCATCTCCTCATCACCACCGATTAGCTCGACATTTTCACTTTTCTTCTTCCTGCCGAACAGGCCTTTTTTCTTTTTCTTCTTTCTCTTGCCGGAATTTTCTTCTTCGTCGATAAGATTATCTATACCGAAAATCTCTTCTTCGGAATCCGATGCAAAGAGCGCCTCGGCCATCTCACTATTGGAATCTACAAGTTCCGAATTCTCGTCCTTTTCAAGAAGATTACCTATATCGGACAGATCTCCCGATCCATCATCGAGAGCTCCGAGAAGATCATTAAGATCAGTATCGGATGCAATCTCATCGCTGCCTTCGTCTGATGAATCAAGCGATTGCGTAACATCATCGAGCATCGCTGACAGATCCGTGTCAAACATGTCAATTCCGTCAAGTGCGGTGTCGCCTTCCCCGTCGGACGACTCGACGCTGTCAAATGCTTCTGCGGGGGCTTCTTCGGTATTCTCTTCACTGCCGCCTTCAAGACCGTCAAGACTTGATAACAGCTCAGATATTTCCTGATCGGCGATAAGCGGAGCTTCCTCACCTTCATCAGCAGGGATCTCAAGCTCTTCCAAAGCTTCATCGGTTGCATCAACTGATAGATCAGCATCACCTGCCGATTCTCCTTCGGGATTATCTCCTGCAAGAAGCGCCTCTATCATATTCTGATCAAGTGATGCGTCACCGTCAAGTTCATCTACAGACGGTTTCTCCTCTGCAGGCTCTTCCGCTGCTGTTGATTCCTCTTCTGCGTTTGCACTCGCAAATAGAGCAGCGATCATGTCAGGATCGAGTGCTTTATTACTGTCGTTCGGATCGAGATCATCTATCGATATTCCGGCGGACGCAGGTTCCTCTTCTGCCGGTGTTTCCACGATTACGGGTTCCTCAATTGCAGGCTCTTCAATTGCCGCCTCTTCGATTATCGGCTCTTCAATTGCCGGTTCCTCAACTACAGATTCTTCGATTGTAGGCTCTTCAATTGCCGGTTCAGCCTCAGCTGCTGGTTCATCCGAAGCTGACTCCTCCGCGGCATTAGCGCTTGCAAACAATGCTGAGATCATATCCGGATCGAGTGCTTTCGTACTGTCATTCGGATCAAGATCATCTATCGATATTCCGGCGGACGCGGGTTCCTCTGCT
>Ga0256407_10000320_pt1 | contig 119163 bp, 107 predicted proteins | sample RumenRJG_04DNA_FD_193489 | JGI IMG/M metagenome (GOLD analysis project Ga0256407, IMG submission 193489) | Bovine rumen microbial communities from Lethbridge, Alberta, Canada - RJG_04 | ecosystem: Host-associated > Mammals > Digestive system > Stomach > Rumen | place: Canada: Alberta... | reverse complement strand
GAAATTCTTATGAAGATTTTTAAAGACATGAAACGCTGGAAGACCATTATCCAGTTCATCATCACCGTACTTACGGCCATTATCAGTTCATTTTTCGTACAGTCATGCGGCACATTGATCTGATTGTGATTCACTGTTCGGCCACGCGCTCGAACCAGAACTTTCCCGTGACAGCCCTCATCCGCTGTCACGCGGAAAGGTTCGGATTCACGGGCTACCACTACTACATCACCCGCAACGGCAGAATCTACCAGACACGCCACGAACAGTTGGTGGGCGCCCACGCCGTAGGCTTCAACAGCCATTCGCTGGGCGTCTGCTACGAAGGTGGCTACGACGAGCACGGCAATGCCGACGACACCCGCACGCCCCGCCAGAAACGCGCCCTGTTTCGCCTGCTCCGTCGCCTGAAGAAAGCCCACCCCGATGCCCGCATCCTCGGCCACCGCGACCTCCCCAACGTCCACAAGGCCTGCCCCTGCTTCGATGCCCTCACAGAGTATTCGAGCCTCTAACCCTGGGTGCAGCGTCGCCATCCGAGGCCCCGCCCTCAATGTCAAACCCTCAAACATCGAAAGATCATGCATTACATCAGAGACCAACAAACAGACAGCGCATCCATTCTGGGTGCGCTTTTATTATAGATTTGTGTTGGTAGGAATTAACCATAAAATACACTAAATTGCAAAAAAGAAATAAATTTGCTAGCTCTGACGCATAAAATTGAAGAATATTATGTATCTTTGCAAATCAAAATAAAAATTATAATTTGCATAATAATAAATGAACGCATTTAGGTATATTAAGTGTATATAAATAATTATAAAAACAAAGAGATGGAAGAGGACAAACTAAGAGTAAATGCAATTCCTGCCAAAAGCTTTTTTGTCACGATGCTTATCAAGGATATAACCTTACGTGATGCTATAGGAGACTTGGTTGATAATGCTGTTGATGCAATTAAGGCTAGTGCTCCAAACAAGAATGACTTGTCTGCATATAAAGTTGTGGTTAATTTAAAAGAAAACGAATTCTCTATTTTGGATAATGGTCAAGGAATGAGCACTGATGTAGCTAGAAGTACTGCTTTTAATTTTGGCAAGGCTGCAACACATAAACTGATAGATAATTCTATTGGGCAATTTGGAATAGGAATGAAGAGAGCTTTTTTCAAAATAGGATATAACATTTCTGTTCATTCTGTTACAAAAGACTCTATGTTTGATATAGATATAAACGTACCAGCATGGCTAAGTGTAAATGAGTGGGAGTTCGCTTTTAATAAAGATACTCTTCAAGAAAAGATTCCTCAAAGTGAGAAAAGTGGCTTTTCTGTTAGAATAACAGAATTAAGCGATGACGCGAAAGTGAGTTTTGCTGATATGAGGTTTATAAATCAGCTTCAGAATGAGATTGGATATGAGCATATGCTTAATATCGGCAAAGGACTAACCATAGAGATTAATGGCCTAAAGTTGAGAAAAACCAGTGTGGCTTTAGTTTATAATGATTTAATTAAACCAACTTATTGGGAGAAAATTTCAGAGGACTTATCTGTTAAAATCATGGCTGGTATTTCTGTCAAGAGTGAGGATGAGGGTGGATGGTATGTGTTCTGCAATGATCGTCTAATATTGGCTAAGGATAAGACTGCTAATACAGTTTGGACAGGCAGCAAAGGCGATGGAGTTCCTTTGTGGCATGCTCAATATCATCGCTTTAGAGGTTTCGTGTTTTTTGAAGCCAAAGATTCTTCAAAGCTGCCATGGAATACAACTAAAACGGGTATGGATATGGATTCTCCTGTTTATAAGAAAGTAAGGAGTCAGATGATATTAATGACTAAGCAGGTAATGGCATTGATGGACAAATTAAAGAATGAAAAAGAAAAAGACAATCCTGTAGATGAACAAAAATTGAATATAGCAATAGAGCAAGCTGTTCGGGAAAATCGCGTTTCGGTTCTAGAATTGCGTGCAAAATCTAATGAGTTACAAGAAAAATTTGTTTATCCAGAGGAACTTTACTCTCCTGCAGGCAAGGGAAATCAAATCAACATCCAGTATTTTGTGCCAAAAGAGAAATATCAACAGGTTCGTAGTCAACTTCAGGTGAAATCAGGCAGAGATGTTGGTCGGGCTACTTTTGATTATTATTGTGATAATGAACTCTGATATGCCAAGTTACGAAAGGATAAACTATATGCTTCGCCCAAATAAGAGTGTGGAGCGTAAAATGGTGTGCGAGATGTTGTCAAGGATATCTGCGGTAAGAAATGTTTCAATGTATCAATATATAGGCTTTGGTTCTACATATTTTGCCGATTTTTCCCTTTTTCATCGTAATTTAGGAATAACTCAAATGATAAGTATAGAGGGAGAAGGAAGAGCAAAGAATCGGTGTGAATTCAACAAACCGTTTGCATGTATTGATTTAAGGATGGGTGAATCATCAGATATTTTGCCAAATTTAGACTTTAACACAAAAGATAGTATAGTTTGGCTTGATTATGATGGTATTATATCGGATACTGTTTTTTCGGATATTAATACTGTAGTAACAGCTATTAGACCTGATAGTTTTTTTATGTTGAGTCTAAATGCTGAATTCATTTTGCTCAAGCAAGAAGCAGAGAGTGATATCAAACAATATCTCATAGATATGATTGGTGAGGAGAGGTTTCCGAACCAATTTTTGGATAACGAAATAACGAGCAAGATTTATTTGAACATCCTATACCATTGTATAATTGAAGAGATAAGAACAGTTGTTCAGAAACGGAATGGGATGGAGGATTATGAATTGACATTTCACCAAGTTGTTTATTTCGTGTATAAGGATGGAGCAAGGATGATGACTATTGGAGGGTTTCTATTTAAAAAGGATGAAGAAAATGAGCGCATGGATAAAATGGCAATCCATCAGTTACCATATTATAGAAATAGTATGGAGCCATTTAATATCAAATGTCCAGTGTTGAGTCTAAAAGAGATACAGGCATTAAACTCTTTTCTTCCACGTGAAATCATAATGGATAAAAAAGGGGAAATTAAAGATGAAGACTTAAATAATTTCCCTGTAGAAAACAAAGATATAAAACAATATTCGTTTTTGTACCGTTACTATCCAAATTTTGCTGAAACATTATTATGAAAGATCATAATCACAATTATACCTTCGTCGATTTGTTTGCAGGAGCAGGGGGATTTGGATTAGGTTTTCAATTGAATGGTGGTTTTATACCTTTGTGTTCTATTGAAAAAGACCTATGGGCAGTAGAGACTCTGAAAAAAAACAATAGTCATCAGATTGTTCATGCAGATATAACCCAGATTAGTACAGAATTAGCGATAAAAAAGTATTGTCCGATAAGTCCAGATGTTATTATTGGTGGGCCTCCTTGTCAAGGATTTAGTAATGCTGGTAAGAGAGATCCATCAGATCCTCGAAATGCACTTTTCCAGTACTTCGTAAAATGGGTGTCTGTATTAAGACCAAAGGTATTTGTAATGGAGAATGTTGTAGGATTGCTTGCAAGGAAAAATGCAGAAGGAGAAAATGTAATAGATATTATTAAAAATGCATTTTCAAAAATAGGGTATACATGTCAGATATGGACATTAAATGCTGTATACTACGGAGTGCCACAGATGCGCCAACGTATCTGTATAGTGGGTAATCAATTTGGTCACGTAGTTTCTGCTCCGAAACAAACACATTCATTGGAAAAACAAGAAGGGATGTTATCTGCTGTGACTGTGTGGGATGCAATAGGTGACTTACCTCAAATATATGCACGTGAAGGCTGTGACTTCATGGAATATGATGGTGAGGCTAACAATGATTATCAAAGATTATGTCGGGAAGGCTCTTTGGGCGTATATAACCATGTCGCAATGCAGCATACTACTCGACTTATAAATAGATTCCAAAAAATTCTAGATGGCTGTTCGGTTGAATCACTGCCAGAGGAATTAAAAGTGAGAAAAAGAAATGGTAAAGGAATATTGTCGGATTCGTTATATTCATCTAACTATAGACGTTTAGAACCAAATAGTGTGTCGTTCACGATACCTGCTTCATTCTACTCTACATTTATTCATCCTTTCATTCCAAGAAATATCACGGCTCGTGAAGCGGCAAGGATACAGTCATTTCCTGATTGGTACGTATTTAAAGGAAAACGTACGCAAATATCATCAAAATTGCTAGCAACGTTAGGAAAAGAAGAAGATAATCATTTGTCTCAATACAACCAGATTGGCAATGCAGTTCCTCCGTTAATGGCAAAGGCAATTGCAAAAAGAATATATGAGTATTTAGAAAAGAACGAGAATTGCTAGCTCATATTTATATTTCCCTCACATAAATGTGAGCAAGATTTGATGTGCATATCTGATTTCCGAATAAGGAATTACTTATACATCTCCTTCATCTGGATTGAAATTTTCGAAGAAGTCTTGTTGTACCTCTAAAAGATAATTGATAGTTTGGCACATAAACTTGCAGGTGATATCGTAGAAGAAGGGAATTATTGATATCGATGTAACTTGGTCGAATGCTTACGAAGTATCTTAACAGAATAAAATAAGTAAAAAGGAGCACCCGAACGGATGCTCCTTTGAATATAGATAGGATAGGGGATTCCCTACGCTAACTTGCAATTAGTCCTCCCAATTTTCCTGAGACTTGCGGATGTAAGTCTTGTAACGGATCTGGGCCATCTTCTGTGCCTCAGCGAACAGCTCCTCGGCCTCGTTAGGATAAGCCTTCTTCACTGACAGGTAACGAACCTCACCAAGCAGAAAGTCGTGGAAGTTCTCCCAGTTGGGCTCCTTAGAGTCGAGGCTGAACGGATTCTTGCCTTCATCGGCCAGAGCGGGATTGTAGCGCCACAGGTGCCAGTAACCGCACTCGACAGCCTTCTTCTCCTCAGCCTGGCTCTTACCCATACCGCCCTTGGCCTTCAAGCCGTGGTTGATACAGGGAGCGTAAGCGATGATGATAGAAGGTCCGTGCCAAGCCTCGGCCTCGCGGATAGCCTTCAGGGTCTGAGCGTGGTCAGCACCCATAGCAATCTGAGCGACATAGACATAGCCGTAGGTGGTAGCGATCATACCGAGATCCTTCTTGCGGATGCGCTTACCCTGAGCAGCGAACTGAGCGATAGCGCCGAGAGGAGTAGCCTTAGAGGCCTGACCACCGGTGTTAGAGTAAACCTCAGTATCGAGCACGAGGATATTTACATCTTCACCAGAAGCAATCACGTGGTCGAGACCGCCGTAACCGATATCGTAAGAAGCACCGTCACCACCGATGATCCACTGTGAACGCTTCACGAGGTAGTGGTCGAGGGTCTGCAGTTCCTTGCAAACGGGGCAGCCCTTGGCAGCGCTCTCGGCGATGCACTTGCGAAGCTTCGGAGCAATCTCCTTAGTCTTCTCGGCGTCGTCCTTATTGTCGATCCACTCCTGAGCGAGAGCCTTGTACTCGTCGCTGGCGTTGCCGTCGATCATCTCCTGCAGCAGCTTAGCTACGCGCTCCTTCATCTTCTTGTTACCCAGAGCCATACCCAGACCGAACTCGCAGAAGTCCTCGAACAGAGAGTTGTTGAAGCATGGACCCTGACCCTTCTCGTTCTTGGTGTAAGGAGTAGAAGGAATAGAAGCAGAGTAGATAGAAGAGCAACCGGTAGCGTTGGCAATCATCTGACGGTCACCGAACAACTGAGAAATCAGCTTCACGTAAGGAGTCTCACCGCAACCAGAGCAAGCGCCTGAGAACTCGAACAGAGGCTGTGCGAACTGAGAGTTCTTCACGTTGCTCTTGATGTCTACGAGATCCTGCTTGCTGGGAACCTTAACCAGCTTGTCCCAGTCGGCAGCCATCTTCTTCATGTCGGCAGCATCGGGATTGAACGGAACCATCGTGAGGGCCTTGCCAGTCTTCGGGTTGCCCGGGCAGATGTCGGCGCAGTTGCCGCAACCCAGACAGTCGAGTACTGAAGGCTCGATGACGAAGTGCATGCCCTTCATAGCGGCAGGAGCCTTCATCTCGAGAGTATCGATCTGGAAGTCCTTCAGCTCGTCGTCAGTCAGAACGAACGGACGGATAGCTGCGTGAGGACAGATGTAAGCACACTGGTTACACTGGATACAGTTGTCCTTGTTCCAAGCGGGAACGAAGGCCTCAACACCGCGCTTCTCGTAAGCGGCAGTACCAACCTCCCAAGAACCGTCAACGGTGCCGTGCTTCACGAAGTCAGAAACCTTCAGCAGGTCACCAGCCTGAGCGTTGATAGGACGAACGAGCTCCTTAACGAATGCGGGAGCGTTGTCAGCCTTCACCTCATCATCGGGCAGGTTAGCCCACTCGGGCTTAACAGTCAGCTGAACATACTCACCACCACGATCGATAGCAGCGTAGTTCTTATCAACAACGTCCTGACCCTTAGCACCGTAAGACTTCAAGGCAGCAGCCTTCATCTTCTCAACAGCGAGCTCAGCGGGAATCACGCCGGTGATGCGGAAGAATGCACTCTGCAGGATGGTGTTGGTGCGGTTGCCCAGACCAATCTCCTGTGCAATCTTGGTAGCGTTGATGGTATAAACAGTAATGTTGTTCTGTGCGAAGTAACGCTTTACCTTGTTAGGCATGAACTTCTCGAGCTCGTCAGCGTCGAAGATAGTGTTCAGCAGGAACTGACCGTTCTTCTGCAGACCACGAGTCACGTCGTACATGTGGAGGTAAGCCTGAACGTGGCAAGCCACGAAGTTAGGTGTGGTTACCAGATAGGTAGAGCGGATAGGAGTATCACCGAAACGCAGGTGAGAGCAGGTGAAACCTCCCGACTTCTTAGAGTCGTAAGAGAAGTAAGCCTGGCAGTACTTGTCGGTGTTGTCACCAATAATCTTAACCGAGTTCTTGTTAGCACCTACGGTACCATCAGCACCCAGACCATAGAACTTAGCCTGGAACATACCCTTACCACCGAGAGCAATCTCCTCAACCTCAGGCAGAGAGGTGAAGGTAACGTCGTCTACGATACCAATGGTGAAGTGGTTCTTAGGCTCGGGCATAGCGAGGTTGTTGAACACGCTGATGATCTGAGCAGGAGTGGTGTCGTGAGAACCAAGACCATAGCGGCCACCTACGATAACAGGACGATCCTGAACATCGAAGAAGGCATCCTTTACGTCGAGGTACAGAGGCTCACCGTTAGCACCGGGCTCCTTGGTACGGTCGAGAACGGCAATCTTCTTCACGCTCTTGGGAACAGCTGCGAGCAGGTGCTTCACGCTGAATGGACGATAGAGGTGAACAGAAATCATACCAACCTTCTGACCCTGAGCGTTCAGGTAGTCGATAGCCTCACGAGCTGCATCGGTAGCAGAACCCATCAGGATAATCATGCGGTCAGCATCCTCAGCTCCGTAGTAAGAGAAGAGGTGATACTCACGACCCGTAATCTTAGAGAGCTCGCCCAAATACTTCTCAACAACCTCGGGCACTGCATCGTAGTAAGGATTGCAAGCCTCACGGTGTGTGAAGAAGGTCTCGGGGTTCTCAGCGGTACCGCGGGTGATAGGACGCTCAGGGCTCATAGCACGGTCGCGGAAACGCTTGATGTACTCTTCCTTAACGAGAGGACGAACATCCTCCTGGTCGAGCAGCTCAATCTTGTGATACTCGTGAGAGGTGCGGAAACCGTCGAAGAAGTTAACGAAAGGTACGCAGGTCTCGAGAGAAGCCAAGTGTGCAGCAGCGGTCATATCCATTACCTCCTGTACAGAGCCCTCGCAGAGCATAGCGAAACCAGTCTGACGGCAAGCCATTACGTCCTGGTGGTCACCGAAGATACACAGAGAGTGAGAAGCCAGCGTACGAGCAGAAACGTCGAATACGCAAGGAATCAGCTCACCGGCAATCTTGTACATGTTAGGAATCATCAGGAGCAGACCCTGAGAAGCAGTAAAGGTGGTGGTCAGAGCACCAGCCTGCAGAGAACCGTGAACAGCACCAGCTGCACCAGCCTCTGACTGCATTTCCTGAACACTGACGGTCTGGCCCCACAGGTTCTTACGACCACGGGCAGCCCACTCGTCAACATGCTCCGCCATAGGCGAAGACGGGGTGATGGGGTAGATAGCAGCTACCTCCGAGAACATATAGCTCACGTGAGCTGCAGCCTCGTTACCATCACAGGTGATAAACTTTTTTTCTTTAGCCATTTTAATAAAATATTAAATGAAATAAAATGTATTTGTTTAGTATAAAAAACCAAATAACCACAGCGGAATCTGGTTGTCTCTACCTATTTCCGTATTATATCGTGCATATATTGTATCGGGTGTGTACCTTATCTTATGTGCCGTAGCATCACAGATGCGGAACTTCAGGTGTTCGTCCACCAAGAACTGGTCACGTCCAAACTGATTCACCTTATGGTCTTTCCACAGCGCGTTGACAAAGAAGGTCTCCATAGCGTTCTGCTTCTCCACATGCAGCGGATAGATGGCATACAGAAGGTTCGAGTTGTGCAACATAATCTTGCTGGGTTTCTTGGGGAAACTCTCACCTACAGGGTAGATCATGTTCAACAGACGGGCATCTGTCAGATACTTGATATAGTTCATCACCGTAGCACGACTGGTCTCAATGTCGTGTGCCAGTTTCGAAACATTAGGCGCTTTGGCACCTTCTTCTGCCAGCATGTAGAACAGCTTCTTAATCTTTGTCAGATACTTCAGCTCTATCTGCTTAATCAGCAGAATGTCCACCTCAGTCATCATGTTCATTGTCTTCAGCAGGTTCTCGCTATAGTTACGCTGTTCCTGGAAGAAAGGATAGAATCCATGATGAATGTAATCCTGAAAATAACGATTGGGAGAGACTTTTGGTAATATCTGCTTAATAATTTGTTCAGGGTTGTGTAGTATCTCCTCAAGGGTGTAGGGTTTGAAATCATTACCCGTTAATAGATTGAGGAATTCGCGGAAGGACAAACCACGAAGATTGTAACTCTTCACAATACCGTTCAACTCTGGGTTCTCGTCCTTCAGACGCATCACACTGCTACCAGTGAAAACAATCTTAAGATTGGGATAACGGTCATAACAGAGTCGCAACTCCTTAGACCATTCGGGCTGCTTGAACACTTGGTCAATCAACAATACTCGACCACCGTGTTTGCAGAACTCTCCTGCAAAGTCAGCAATACCATGTCCCTGGAAATAGAAATTGTTCATGTTGACATACAAACACTGGCGGTCGTTGATGTCAAACTTCTCTTTGGCATACTGCAGGAGGAAAGTGGTTTTTCCGACACCACGGGTACCCTTGATACCAATCATGCGGTCGCTCCAGTCAATCTCATCCATCAAGATGCGACGAACAGGTGCATTTACATGTTCAACCAAATACTTATGTGTTCGAAAAAATGCCTCCATTTAGCACGATTTGTTTTAAAACAGCGACAAAGGTACTAATTTTCTCGCAAATTGCAAAGTCTAGATTGCAAAATCTTGCTAAAATCTATTATTTTTGTACTATCTAAATAAAAAAAGGGAGTTTTTGGCTCCCTTTTTTAGAATTTATAGGCAATGTCGAACATAAACCAGCGTCCTTTTTGAGGAACAAGTCCTGTGCATGCACCACTGAGCGAATACTTATTGTTCAGCACGTTGTTCACATTCAGATTCAGTTCCAAATCACCAATTTTATAAGATGCACCTATGTCGGCAATGAAATAGGGGTCTACATCTATATCTTTATACATGTATCGGTCACTTGAGGCTTCACCGTTGATAAAACGTCTACATGCATTATATTCTTCGAGTAAATCAGCAGGTGGAACATCATATTGATTGATGAGCGCATACAGTTCTGACATTCTTATTTCTGTTTTTCTATACTTTACGTAATTAATGACATTGATATGCTCAGATACCTGTTTGCTGCTGAATGCCAGATGTGTGTGAAGCTTCAACTGATTGGTGACGCGCCATGCAAACGTCAGGTTAGACGAGAATTCCGGCATGTTTAACGCATTGGTATATTCATATGACGACGCATTGTTCATGGTAAACGACTTCATTTTCTGCCAGCTTGCAGTCAAGTAGGCTGAGAAACGACGATAGTCATATTTACCACTGACTTCAATACCGTAGATATCGGAGTTCTCCATATTATAATGCGCAATCAGGTCCATCGTTATCAGGTCCTTTGCATGATTATAGAAGGCGTTTACCTCGAAGTCCAGACCTTTAATCCATTGGGTGGCACCGAAGGTCAGCTGATAGGAGTGCAATGACTCTGGTGTCAATGGAATGGCAAGTTGATCAGTGCCCTTGGCACCAAGGAATGCCATTAGGAACTGGTTGGTTTTCCGATAAAGATAGGGTGCATCGATAAACGACTTGGCGTAGCTGAGCTTCACATTCCATTTAGGCTGTATGAAGATCAGTGCCACACGCGGTGAGAACTCACTGATATGTGTGTCGTCGTATCGGTTCTTGTAGTCATAACGCAGTCCGGCGTTCAGGATGACAGGACCCCATTGGTGTTTTAACTGGACGGAAGCGTTGGCATTGTTCTCATGTCCTTTTCCCAATTCCGAGATGTTGACGGTTTCGGGCAAGGTTTTCGTGTAGTCATATACAAAGACATATCGTGCGTCGTCCAGTTTGAAGTAACTGTATTCTGCACCTACGGTCAAGAGTCCTTGGTGTGTTCCGTTGCTGATATAGTTCCAGTCTGTCTGAGCCTTTACACCGAAAGTATGCTCCTGACCACTGATATAACGAGCCAGACCCGGTGTGGTATCACTCAATAGGGCAAGTGATGATTTCGGCAAGGGAAGTAAGGTCTTAAAACCAGGCAGTGCTTGGTCTGAGATGACCTGATAGCGGGTAAGGTCGCTGTTGTCATAGGCTAACTGTCCCGTCAGATAGAAATCACCGAACTGCTGTCCGTATTTAAGGTCAGCATGATGTGAGATGGTGGTACAGCTGGGTCGTATGCCATAGAACGTCTTGTAATTCTCCACATTGTAGGTGGATGCCAAATGGGTCATCGTAAGTGGTGCCTCCACCTGTGAGAACTGCGTGTTGTAGAGGAATTGCAGGTTCTTGTACTTGATGGATGTTCCGAAGTCGTAGGAAGGCTTAGGTCCGATGCCTCCGACATTCACATCACCTCCCATGATATTCAAGCCAGTATCTTCTTTACTCATATAGCGCTTTTGTCCCTTCACAAGATGGAAGCCACCCCATATCAGAAGGTCAAGGTCGAAATAGCGCTTACCGAATATCATATCCCCACGGTATTGTCCGTAGTTACCTATTCCAGCGCGTATCTTGATGCCATCTACGTCTATACCCTGTTTGGTGATCAGGTTGACAACAGCAGTCAGGGCCACACCACCATAGAGTGATGACGCAGGTCCGCGAAGCACCTCAATCTGTTTCAACTTGTCCAATCCAATGCTGAAGTCTGGAGCCGCTGTGTTCGTACAATAGCTGTTCAGTCGGTGTCCGTTCAACATGATGAGAATCTTCTCCTGTCCGTTGCTGTAGATTCCTCGCATGGCGATGTTGATGTCATCGTTACAGTCTATGATGTTCATGCCTGGAACATAGGCAGCCAGCAGCTCCTGCAGGTTTCTGGCTCCCGAGTTTTGAATCATCTCCTCCGTGATCAGCGTGATGGGCACAGGCACCTCACTCAGGTTCTCCGCCTGACTCGATGCTGTGGTGATGGTTGCCGTCATGCCACTCTTTAGGTTGTCCACCATGTCGATAAAACGTTGTGGGTCGCCGAGTGTCGTGCTGTAGTAGGGGTTCTCGTCCAGCAATAACTTTACGTAGTTTTCAGCCTCTCCGTTACGATCCGTACTCAGACAACACATCGACAACAACCTGTAGGCACTCTGGCGCAGGTTGAGGGGGAAATTCCTCAGATTGTCCTTTAGCAGATTCTCTGCTTCCATGATGCGACCAATGTTATAGTCGCGCTCTGCCGCATCGTATATTTTACGATATTGCTCATCTGTAGTTTGTGCAAAAGTAGTCAGCACACAACAACATATATATATAATAAGGTATATACGTCTGCTCATGGTTTCTTAACGGGAATAATGATTGTAAAGCATGTTCCTTTTCCTATCTCCGACTCAAAGGTCAACTTGCCATGATGCCTGTTCTCCACGATGTCACGTGTAATGCCCATGCCCAGACCCGTACCTTGTCCCACGGGCTTGGTCGTGAAGAAGTTTTCGTAGAGGTGCTCTTTCACCTCGTCGCTGATACCCACACCATTGTCCTGGATAGCTATCTCCAACAAGCCTTCCGCATTCAGTGCCGTCTTGATGTCAATGGTGGGCACATATTCTTCACCTTCCTTCTGGGAACGGTCCCAAACCGCATAGCAGGCATTGTTCATCAGGTTCAACACGGCACGACTAATATCCTGTGGAATCACCATCATCTGTGGCAATCCGTCTTGATAACTCTCGTGAATCGTGATGTTAAAGCCTTTATGATTGGCCCTCAGCGCATGATAGGCCAACCACACATACTCCTTCACAATGTGGTTGATATCCGAGGGGATGAACTCTCCCTCCTTACCCCTTGACACGAGCAAGATACCCTGTATGATGCTGATGGCTCTTTCGCCGTGTTCCACGATTTTGGCCATGTTCTCCTTCAGGTCTGCAACAATATCTTCTACTTCTTCACGGTCGTCTGCTGAGATGTTTTCCTCGTTGTCCTCCACAATCTCCGTCAAGTCCTTCAACAGCTTGTCAGACATCTTGCTGAAGTTGATGACGAAGTTCAGCGGGTTCTGTATCTCATGTGCTATTCCTGCACTCAACAGACCCAGTGAAGCCAGCTTCTCCTGTTGTTTCAGCTGTTGTTGTAAAATCTCAATCTGTTTCTCCATAACCTTCAGTGTTAAAGGGTTGGTATATGAATGGTGAATTCTGTGTATTCGTCTTTCGTCGAATCAACAGCAATGTCTCCACCATGATTTTGTGCTATCTCCTTACTCAGATACAATCCCACGCCAGAAGCCTCTGCCGTAGTCTTTGTGGTAAAGAACGGGTCGAATATCTTATGGATAATGTTCTCGCTGATACCCGTACCGTTATCATGTATCTTAATCGTTACCAAATTATCTTGCTTGCTCAAGGTCAGAATAATCTCTGGCGTATATCCTGTAGGATGCTTGCCCACCTTCTTGATGACGGCATATACCGAATTGCCCAACAGGCTCATCACTGTCTTGCTCAGCTGGTCGGCATTACCGTTAATCATGAGTGAAGCCTCAGGTAAGTTGAACGCTACCTTGATATGATAGGTGGCAATGTCCTTCTCGTAGTACTTCATCAACATTTCCTGATCCTGCTTCATCAAGGCGTTCAGGTCCATCTTCACCATACCGCCTGAACGGTCTTTCAGCATTTCCTCCATAGCCTTCAGCGTGCGAGTCGTGTTGGCACCATGTTCGCTCACCTTTTCCAGATTGCCTTTCAGCATGTCCAGCACATCCATTGTGTCCTCATAGATTTCTTGGTCCATGTGGTCTTTTTCGTCCTCGATGTTTGCTGTCACATCCTTCACCAGACCTTGTGAGAGCTTAGAGAAGTTGTTGATGTAGTTCAGCGGGTTCAGGATACGGTCTATCAGACCCTGTGTCAACTTACCCACTGAAGCGATCTTCTCCAGTCTTACTACCTCAGCCGTTCTTTCCTTCACCAGATTCTCCAACCTCATCTTATCCTTCTCCAGTTGTCTCAGTCTGAACTGTACCAGTGCGTAGATGATGAGAGCACCAACGATGATATAGAGCAGAATCATGTACCAGCGCATGTGCAGAGGGTAGTCATAGACGAAGGTAATCTTTGAAATCTCCGTCACACGTCCCCATGCGTCACGTCCTTGCACTTCCAAGGTGTTCTTACCATAAGGCTGGTTAAACAACTCTGTGGCCACGTCCTCATCCCATGCACTCCATTTAGAGCCATTGATGCGATAGCGGTATTGAGCTTTTCCTATCACTGTCGGGAAGTTCAGCGAATAGGTGAATATCAGATGTCGCTCATCGCTCGACAGATTAGACAATATGTCGGGCTGTTTGCCATAGCCTCCATATAGCAGACTGTCACCAGCCAGATAGATAGAGCGGAACAAGACCTGAGGCTTTGTCTTCATCAAGATAGGCTCGTCAGACAGGTCAACTACCGTGATTCCTCGTTCTCCACCCATCCATAGCAGGTCTCCATCCTGTAGCATGGCTCTTACGGTGTAATCCTTGAAGGGCTCCAGAATCTGCGACATGTGGTCGTCCACTTGTCCGTTCTTAAAGGCATACAAGTCTCTTCCTTTGTTATCTGTCAACCATATCATGTTGGTCTTATCGGTATAGGAGAACAGCGGGTAGGGGAATGGCTTGCTGGTATTGGCCAGAATCGGTTTCACATTTCCATTGTCCACTACCAGGGTGGCCACCTCTTGGATATCCTTCTCCGAGGTAAAAGGCACGAAATTGTTCTTGCTGTTGCTCTTCCATATCTTTCCATAGATGGTTTGCAACCACAGGTGTCCTGACTGGTCTTTCAGCATCTTCACCACCTTCTCAATGTCGTTCAGCTTTTCGTGCTTACCATCTGGGGTGTTGAAGTACAGACCATCCATTTCGCCACTATAGAAACCATCTTCTTCCACAAACAGCGAAAGAACACTCGATGTAGTCAGCTGTTTCACGGAACCATTGGGACTCACGCGGAAGATACCGTCCATCGAGGCTACCAGCATATGGTCGCCCTGCTGTGCAATTTGCCAACAAGTATGACTGATTTCCTTTATCAGTTCGAAGGTCTTTCCCTTCTTCTTATAGAGTCCGCTTAAGGTTCCTGCATAAATCTCGTGTCCTAACTTGTCCAGCGATGTTACCTCACTTCGCAGTCCTTCGTGCTGGGTGAAGCGCGAATAGAGAGAAGGCACTGAGATGGCAAAGACGCCATTGTCTGTGGCACCCCACAATTGTCCCATCTTGTTGTAGGTGATATGAGCTACGTTGTTGGAACACAGCCCGTTATCCTCATTGATGCTGAACAGTCGCTCTCCCTTCTCGTTAATGAAGATGACGCCCTCACCACTCGTAGCCAGAGCCTGCATGCCATTCTCCAATTGCTGTACTTGGTTCACGTGCGACTCGGTGCTCAGCGTGGCAAATCCAGAAGTGGGGAGCGTTGCCTTGGGATCCACCTTGGCGCTTTCTCCCTCTACTCGGTAAATCTGATTACTGCTGGTCAGGAAGAATACGGTTCCTTCTTTTTCCCATATCCAATCCACCTCACCATGAATGGAGGTGTTCTTCAGACTGTGCAACTGCAATTGTCCCCTTGCGTTCGTCTCCAGATAACCGATGTAGTTGTAGCCACCCGTCCAGATGACGTTCTTGGAATCTCTGAAAACAGCCGTAATACGGGTAATTCCAGGCGTATGAATCATATGCCAGACGCAGTTGTCATAATACAACAGACCTTCGAAGTTGGCCACATAAATGGTTCCGTCAGCCCCCGATATGATGTCAAAGTTCATGTTGTGGCCTTTATACTCCGTAGCGGTGAAGTTACGGAAGAAAGGAACGCCCTGTGCCCATGCACTTCCCATTCCTGTCATCATCATGATGAGGCTTACTATCAGTTTTCTCATGGGTGTGCCTCCTTTCCGATAAAGGTTTCATACGGTATGTTCTGACCGATATAGAAGTTCCATTCCTCTCTGGTCAGGTTGCGCTTCAACAAGCTTTTCAGCTTCAGCACCATCAGGGGTACAGAGATAAAGACCTCTGTCAGTGTTCCGTTCTGGTTGGCTGTCCAGATGTTATGTTTTGACGAATCGAAGGTGAAGTTCAATATCCAGCTGCCTATGGAGAACAGCTCAATAGGTTCTATCTTCGCCTTGTCGGCCATATACAGTTGGATGGTTCCGTCATAGCTGGACGAATACAACTGCCAATTGTTGATTTTGATTTTCGTCACTCTCGAGCGATGTCCGAACAGTTTGGTGGTCTTTCCCTTCTTATCCACGAAATACAGGCTACCGTCCATCATGCCGTAGGCCTTCGACCCCGTGCCCTTCGAACTGGCAAAGGCAGTCACCTGTCCGGGGATGTTCAGCTTGGTTGTTTCTATCTTCTCCATCGTCCTTACAGTGTGCATTCTTTGCTGATTGTCGAAGAGTGCTGGCGAATAGTCATAGCGGTTGTAGTAAACCACCTTGAACGGCAAGTCCTTGTATTTCACCACCTTGTAAGTCTTGGGGTCCAATTGCAACATGCCCTTCTCGCCAATGACCAACAGCAGGTCGTCGCCCATCGGTGTGATTCCCATGGGATGTAAGAGCTGGTCCAGTTGCACTGTTTTAGCACCCTCTTTGTCTATGATAACCACATGTCCGCTTCTGCTCACGGCATAGATGTTACCATTTTTAATCAGAATGTCGCGGAAGTCGAATTTGTTGTTGCTGAACAGCGTCTTGGTGGTCAACTGTTCATTCCTGATGTGGTGCTCCATAATCTCTCCGTAGGTACTTGCACTCACCAAGTGGTCAGCCGAGAAGAAGTCGATGTTCATCACGTTTCCCTTATGTCTTGCCCACGTGTTCACGCTCTGGCTCACACTGGTCAAGGCCATATATACAGAGGGGAAATAGACATCACCCTTATAGCGGTCGGTATAGAGATAGGCGGCATAGGCTAACAAGTGGGCCAACTCCAGATTTTTCTGGTCCAGCACCTTCAGCGAAGCACTGGCCAGCGTACGTCCCAGACTGATATAGCTCAGCGTGTCAGCCACCCTTTTCGAGTGCTCTGCCTGACTACGCTCTTTTTCAGCTATACTGCGCTGGTTGTCAGCCACTTTCGAAGCCTCTACGGCACGTTCCTGAGCCACCAAGGCGTGCTGGCGCTCTATTTCGGCTCGTCTGCGTTGTTCGTTAGCCACCTGCGTCTGTTGCACAGCTTCCTTACGCTGTTCGTCACTGATAGCCCATTGCTGGTTGGCAATTTCCTCCATCTGCGCATTGATGCTTTGCATCACAGCAGTGCGCTTCTCCTTGACAGTGAGTGAAGCCAGTTCCTCTTCCAACTCCTTTGTCTTGTGTCGCTCTTTGTGGTATCTATGGTAGAGAACTACACAGGCAATGGCCAGTAGCAACATGACGAGGACCACGCCAATCCTATAGACTATTTTCATGCTTTTCGCTTGAGGGCCATCAACGTAATATCATCGCTCTGTGGAGCTTTTCCTGCAAAGGCTCTGACGTCCTCCAGTTGTGCAGCAATGATTTCCTGACAATTCTTGTCCGTCAGCTTCTCCAATAGGTCTTGCATGCGCTGGTCGCCATATTCCTCCCATTGCTCGTTGAAGGCTTCGTTCACACCATCGGTATACATCAGCAGGGTGTCGCCCACATTCAGCTGAGCCTTATGGTTGTGATATTCCATACCCTCGATGCCACCCACCATGCAGTCGGTGCTCATAGGCATCATCTCCACCTTTCCGTTGGCTCTGAGTATGTAGGGCGAGTTATGTCCGCCATTGCTGTAGTCTAGTTCTCCCGTCTTGATGTTGTAAATAGCATAGAAAACCGTCACGAACATACAGTCTACCGACTCCTTGCTCAGCAGGTTGTTCGACTTTGTCAGACAGGCTCCTGGGTCGCCACCTTGCAGACCTATGGTCCTGATCAGCGTTCGGCTCACAGCCATGAAGATGGCAGCGGGAATACCTTTTCCACTGACATCAGCCATCACCACACCGATGTGGTCTTCGTCTATGCGGAAGAAGTCGTAGAAGTCGCCACCCACATCCTTGGCAGGAGTCATCAGGGCTGCCAAGTCCAGTTCGCGCTCATTCTCGGGGAATGGCGGGAATATACGTGGCAGAATGGCTTGCTGAATCTCTGCAGCCACGGCCAGATCGGTCTTCAGCGACTCCAGCTGCGAGTGCTCTTCTTGGGCTTTCTTGATGTAGTCTATCTGCTCAATGGCTTTCTCAATAGTCACGCTCAGGTCGTCCAAGTCGATGGGCTTGGTGGCAAAGTCGAAGGCACCGTTGTTCATGGCCGAACGGATGTTACCCATATCGCCATAGGCACTCACCATGATACACTTCATGGCAGGGTTCTGCATCTCGTTAATCTTGGTCAGCAGGGTCAGTCCGTCCATTTCGGGCATGTTGATGTCCGACAGGATGATGTTGATGTCCTTCTGCTGGAGCATGATGGTCAGTGCTTCAAGACCGTTGTGGGCGAAGTAGAACTCATATTCTCCCTTACGTATTTTCCTGCGGAAATACTGCGTTAACAGCAGTTCGAGGTCCATCTCGTCATCAACACTAAGTATTTTTACTGGTAATTCCATATTTTAAAAGATTGTACAGGTACATTAATATAATGGTGCAAATGTAGCAATATTTTATTAAATATGCAAATAATTGTAGGAAAAATGATTTTTTTTTCGTAACTTTGCCATCAAGATGGCGATATTACACATTTTTAATCCAGAACACGACATTGCGTTAGCCTCCAACTTGGCTAATTTCACGGCCCCTCATGCCGGTAGGCAGTTGAGGGCCGACCTCGGCTTTTTGCCCGTTCTTTGGGCTAAGGAGGGCGATGTGGTGTTGGTCGAGAATGTGGAACATGCCCAGAAAGCCAGTCGTAGATTACGCCGTTGCGCAGGCGTGCAGTTTGCCAGCGTTCCCCCTCAGGAGATAGATGGAATTCAGGTCTGGGGCTGGGATAAGGCCCTGAAAGCGCAACTGAAACGGAAGGGTGTCGCCCCCTCGTTGTTGCCCTCTGATACCCAGTTGGAGCACATCCGTCTTTTGTCTCATCGTCGCACGTCAGCCCGATTGTTACCCCTCTTGCAGATGCAGGGAACGGTGGGCGAATCCTACGAATGCGTGAAGCCTGAAGAGGTAGAACAGCTTTTGCAAAAATACGGACAAGTTGTTATGAAGGCCCCTTGGTCATCGAGTGGGCGAGGGCTCCGCTTTTGCGACGCTGCGCGTCTAGTGAATAGTGAAAAGTTAATAGTGAATAATTGGCTGCGCAACGTGATTTTCAGGCAGGGAAGCATCATGGTAGAGCCTTTTTATGATAAGATAAAGGACTTCGGTATGGAGTTTTCTGCTGACGGACAAGGTCACATTCACTACGAAGGACTGTCCCTGTTCCATACCGTCAATGGGGCTTATGTGGGCAACATCTTGGCTACTGAGCGCACCAAGCAGGAAATGTTAAGTCGCTATATCCCAGATGGTTTTATCAGCTGCATTCGAGAAAAGATTATATCCCTTCTCGACTTAGGTGACTATGCAGGTCCCTTTGGCATCGACATGATGATAGTCAAGTCGCCCAGTGGTTTCCTGCTCCATCCCTGTGTCGAAATCAACTTGCGCAGAACCATGGGCCATGTGGCGCTCTCGCTCACCCCTGATGATGATGACATCGTGAAGGTGATGCGCATTGAACTGACCGATCATTACAAACTCAAAATAAACAAACTATGAGAAGAACTATTTTTACAATTCTTACACTCTCTGCACTCACTGCCAGTGCACAGTACAAGTCGCAGGTGTGGTCGCCCGACAATGGCGATGGCACCTACACCAACCCAGTGATTAATGCCGATTACTCCGACCCTGATGTCTGCGTAGGACCCTCGGGCGAGGATTATTACATGACGGCTTCCTCGTTCCAGTGCACCCCTGGATTGCCTATCCTGCATTCCAAGGACTTGGTCAATTGGGAAATCGTGGGCTATGCCCTGAAGAATCTCTATGAGGGCGACGATGCGTTGCTCACCCATTTCAGCACGCCCCAGCACGGCGCTGGCGTGTGGGCACCCAGCATCCGCTATCATCAGGGGTGGTACTACATCTATTGGGGCGACCCCGACTATGGTGTATATATGGTCAAGACGCAGAATCCTGCTGGCGAGTGGGAACAGCCCGTGTGTGTCATTCGTGGCAAGGGCTATATCGACACCACCCCGCTGTGGGATGACGACGGACGTTGCTATCTGGTCAATGGATGGGCCAATTCGCGCTCTAAGTTCGCCTCCGTGCTCACCGTTCGCGAGTTGTCTGCTGATGGCACCAAGCCCATCGGACAGCCCGTCATCGTGTTCGACGGCAATGGCACTGAGAATCGCACCTGCGAAGGTCCTAAGTTCTATAAGCGCGAGGGCTGGTACTGGATTATGTGTCCGGCGGGAGGTGTTCCCGACGGTTTCCAGTTGGCCATGCGCTCCAAGTCGCCCTACGGCCCTTACGAACATAAGATTGTGTTGGCTCAGGGCAAGACCAACATCAACGGCCCTCACCAGGGTGGTTGGGTGCATACCAAGTATGGTGAAGACTGGTTCCTCCATTTCCAGGACAAGGAAGCCTACGGTCGTGTCGTTCATCTGAATCCCGTCGATTGGTCAACAGGATGGCCCATCATGGGTAAGAAGGGCGAGCCCGTCACCACCTATAAGAAACCCCAGTCATCATCCAATGTCATTGTGAATCCTGTCGAGAGCGATGAGTTTAACGCCCCCGTCATCGGCAAACAATGGGAATGGCACGCCAATTACGACGAGAAGTTCGGTGTTCCCACTGCTTTCGGCACCATGCGTATCTACACCTATAAGCTTTCTACCAATTGGAAAAATCTGTGGGAAGTGCCCAATCTCTTCCTCCAGAAGACCCCTGCCGACGAGTTCACTGTTACCGCCAAGATTCGTTTCACCTCGAAGGCCGATGGTCAGATGGGTGGCTTGATCATGATGGGACATAACTATCAGGCACTGGTTGTCAAGCGGGTAGGGAAGGAGTTCCAGCTTCTCGTGCTCTCCTGCGAAGATGCCGATCGTGGCAAGGCCCAGAAAGAAGAGCTGATTGCCACGCTGAAGCCCACTGCCGAGGACAAGATAGACTACAAGCCCGGCATTCACCAGGACATCTACCTGCGCCTCAAGGTCACCAATGCCGAGGCAGGTGTTGCCCATGGTGGCACTCCTAAGGTCAGCTTTGCCTGGAGCCAGAACGGCAAGAAGTTCAAGGACTGCGGAGGCTCCTACACCATGAAGCAAGGCAAGTGGATTGGTGCCAAGTTCGGTTTCGTCTCCGTCGATACCAATCCCAAGACCGACCGCGGTTGGTTGGATGCCGACTGGATTCGCGTCACCAAATAAGCAAGAATATTGGAAAAAGAAAAGCGGGATGTTAAAGTCCCGCTTTCTTTAGTTCTTCGTCCATTTGCTGTTGTAGCTCTTGGGCTTTTTGGGCTGCTACCTCTGCGAAGTCGTCGCCACCAGAGGCGTAGATGATGCCTCGGGAGGAATTGACCAGCAGACCACAGTCGCTGTTCATGCCGTATTGGCAGACTTCCTGAAGACTGCCGCCCTGGGCACCAACGCCTGGAACCAGCAGGAAGTGGTTGGGAACCAGCTTGCGGATGTCCTCGAACATACGGCCTTGGGTGGCACCAACGACGTACATCATATTCTCTTGATTTCCCCATTGCTGGCTCTGCTTCAGCACTTTCTCAAAGAGGCGTTCGCCATTGGCATCCTCCGTCAGTTGGAAGTCGTGCGAGCCCTTGTTAGAGGTGAGTGCCAACAGGATGACCCACTTGTCGTCATAGCCCAGGAACGGGGTGACGCTGTCTTCGCCCATATAGGGAGCAACGGTGAGTGCATCGACATCATATTCCTCAAAGAAGGTCTTGGCATACATCTTCGAGGTGTTGCCAATGTCGCCACGCTTGGCATCAGCAATGATGAAGTGGTTGGGATATTCCTGCTTCAGATAGTCGATGGTGGCCTCGAAGGCCAGAATGCCGTCTACACCGTATGCCTCATAGAAAGCAAGATTGGGCTTGTAGGCCACGCAGTAGGGGGCAGTGGCATCGATAATCAGGGCATTAAACTCGCAAAGTGCTCGGAAGATGTAGTCGTCGCCATCCTTTGCCTTTGCCTCGTCAATGATGCACTGGGGTATCTTGTTGATGTCGGTATCGAGACCAACACAGAGAAACGAGCGCTTCTCGCGAATCTGTTGTATTAATTCTTGTCTGTTCATAGTTCTGTTTCTTTCATGCGTTCTGCATTTTCAGCCACAGTCAGCGCATCAATCATGGACTGAATGTCACCACCGAGGAAACCCTGCAGGTCGTGAGTGGTATAGCCGATACGATGGTCTGTTACACGGCCCTGTGGGAAGTTATAGGTACGAATCTTAGCCGAACGGTCGCCTGTAGAGACGAGGCTCTTACGACGTGAGGCGATGTCGTCCATATACTTCTGGTGCTCCTTATCATATATAAAGGTGTACAGGCGCGAGAGTGCGCGTTCCTTATTCTTAGGTTGGTCGCGCGTCTCGGTACATTCAATCAGGATTTCCTCGGTCTCGCCTGTATTGGGGTTCTTCCACATATAGCGCAGACGAACGCCCGATTCCACCTTGTTCACGTTCTGACCACCGGCACCAGAGGAACGGAAGGTGTCCCACTTGATTTCGCCCTCGTTGACGTGAACCTCGAACTTATCAGCCTCAGGCAGTACGGCAACGGTAGCGGCAGAGGTGTGCATGCGGCCCTGCGTTTCAGTGGCAGGTACGCGCTGAACACGATGAACGCCCGACTCATACTTCAACGTGCCATAGACATCAGCACCAGAGACGGCAAAGTCGATTTCCTTGAAACCACCCACAGCACCTTCAGAGACGCTGGTGATGCTGAGCTGCCAACCTTTGGAGTCGCAGTAGCTCTTGTACATCTTGAACAGGTCGCCGGCAAAGAGGCAGGCCTCATCGCCACCCGTTCCGGCACGGATTTCCATTTGCACATTCTTAGCATCCTCGGGGTCCTTGGGGATGAGGGCGATCTTGATTTCTTCTTCCAACTTGGGTTGCAGGGCTTCGTTGTCAGCCAATTCCTCGCGAGCCATCTCCTTCATCTCTGGGTCGCTCTCGTTGGCCAGGATGTCCTTAGCCTCGCGGATGCTGTTCAGACATGCGATATACCGCTTGCGAGCATCCATGATGTCGCCCAAGTCCTTATACTCCTTGGTAAGTTTGACAAAGCGGTTCTGGTCGGCAATCACCTCAGGGTCGGTAATCAGCGTGGAAACCTCCTCGAAGCGAGCCTCCAGACCGTCTAATTTCTGTAATATACTGTTATTCTCCATTAGTAGTTAAATTCTCCAAATTCTGATTGAATCGTCAGGCTCTTGGGACCTTCCTCGATGTGACCCACCACTTGGGCATCGATGTTGAACGAACGAGAGAGGGCAATGACCTGATCGGCCACCTCAGGACGCACGTAGATTTCCATGCGATGTCCCATGTTGAACACCTGGTACATTTCCTTCCAGTCGGTGCCTGAGCATTCGTGGATGGCGCGGAAGAGTGGGGGAACGGGGAACATGTTGTCCTTGATGACACGGCAATTGTCGTTGACGAAGTGGAGCACCTTGGTCTGAGCACCACCTGTGCAATGCACCATACCGTGGATTTCGGGGCGCAATTCATCGAGCAGCTTCTTGATGACGGGAGCGTAGGTGCGGGTGGGCGACAGCACCAATTGTCCGGCATTGACGGGAGAACCCTCGACAGGGTCGGTCAACTGATATTTGCCGCTGTAAACCAGCTCGTTAGGCACAGCATGGTCGAAGCTTTCGGGATACTTCTCAGCCAGATACTTGGCGAAGACATCGTGGCGGGCAGAGGTGAGTCCGTTGGAACCCATACCACCGTTGTAGCGCTTCTCGTAAGTGGCCTGGCCCGTAGAGGAAAGACCTACGATGACATCGCCCGGACGGATGTTGGCATTGTCGATGACGTCAGCGCGATGCATGCGACAGGTAACGGTGCTGTCGACGATGATGGTGCGAACGAGGTCGCCCACATCAGCTGTCTCGCCTCCTGTAGGATAAATGCCAATGCCCATCTCACGCAGTTCAGCCAACAACTCGTCGGTACCGTTGATGATAGCCGAGATGACCTCGCCCGGAACGAGCATCTTGTTGCGTCCGATGGTGCTGGAAACGAGGATGTTATCGACAGCACCCACACAGAGCAAGTCGTCGGTATTCATGACGATGGCATCCTGGGCAATGCCCTTCCATACGGAGAGGTCGCCTGTTTCCTTCCAATACATATAGGCCAGACTGGACTTGGTGCCAGCCCCATCGGCATGCATGATGTTACAATAGTCGGGGTCGCCACCTAAGATGTCAGGGATAATCTTGCAGAAGGCCTGTGGGAAGATTCCCTTGTCAATGTTCTTGATGGCGTTATGCACGTCCTCTTTGGCAGCACTCACGCCACGCATCATATATCTGTTATCCATTGCTTTTCTTTAGAATTTTACTTGGGGAGCTTTCTCAGCACCAGCGTCAGCCTGGAACTTGTCCATGGTGTTGAAACCGAAGATGCCAGCAAGGATGTTCTTGGGGAACTTACGGATGTAGGTGTTGTAGTTCTGAACGACACCATTAAACGTGTTGCGGGCCTCGTTGATGCGGTTCTCAGTGCCTTCCAGCTGTACCTGCAGGTCGCGGAAGTTCTCGTTGGCCTTCAGGTCGGGATAGTTCTCCTGAATGGCAATCAGCTTGCCCAGAGCAGCACCCAGTTCACCCTGTGCCTGCTGGTATTCCTTCAACTTCTCGGGAGTCATGTTAGAGGGGTCGATGGTTACCTGAGTAGCCTTGGCACGTGCATTGACAACACCCTCGAGGGTCTCCTTCTCGTGTGAGGCATATCCCTTCACAACCTCTACGAGGTTAGGAATAAGGTCTGCACGACGCTGGTAAGCGGACTGAACATTAGCGAAAGCAGTAGTAGCCTTCTCCTGTTCTCCAACCATTGAATTGTAAGCACTTGAAGCCCACAGGGCAACAATCACCACAGCTGCGATGATTCCGATAGTTGATTTACTTAATTTCATAATGCATTATTTTTTAAAAGTTAATAAATTCGTTGTTGTTTACCAGCGTGAAGTAGCTCCACCACCTCCGAAGGAACCTCCTCCGAAGTGGCCACCTCCGCCACCACTGCTGAAGCCTCCGCCTCCTCCACCGAAGCCTCCGAAACCACCCCCGCTACTGCTATGGGATTCTTCGTAGAACGGATTGGCGAGCAGGGAGGCTGCACCAGCCATTCCCAGCCAGTGGTATTGGCGATTCTTGCGCAGGAAGAACACACACCAGACGATGATGACCAACAGGGTGATGCCCATCGTAGCCAGACCTTCATCCACATCATCGTCAGCATCAGCGAGCAGATTGGACATCTGTGGCAATTGCTTCTTCTGAAGGGTAGAGTAGAGGGCTTCCGTCAGATAGAACATGGCGCTATCGGGCATCTCAGCGCGCATGGCTGGTACCACATATTGCTGTTCCAGACGATGGCACTCGGCATCGGTCAAATCAGCCTCCAAGGCACGTCCTGGCGATATGTTGATGCTATGGTCTTGATAGCCCACCACCACCATGAGTCCTTTGTTGCCATAGCCCACACCATATTTATTACCCACATCCTGGGCAAAACGGAAGGGGTCGTCATTCTCGATATGGTTGACCACGATGACGACAGACTGCACGCCCAGCTCGTTGTCCAGACGCTTCAGCGTGATGTTCATGTGGTCAACGGTTTGCTGGGTCAGTACGTGATCGGGATTGGAGACATACTGTGTGGAATCCTGCAAAAACGGGATGGGGATGTTCTCAGCATTCCAGAGGGTAGTCTCTTGAGGGTCGCTGACAACCTGTGAGGTTTCAGCAAAAGAGGGCTCCTCAGACCATGGCATGGCAGCACTACAGCATACCATGGCGAAGATGATACCGATATAGAACACTTTTCCCCAAATCTTACGGGTCTTGGTCCATTGAGGGTTCGCCTTCTTATATTCTTCAAAAATCGTTTTCCTTTTGCCAAAGTATTCCTGAGCCAGTTCCTCATATTTCTCAGAGTATTGGCGCTTCAGCTTTGACGATGTCAGCTTCTGCAACAGTCCTTGTTGTGAAGACTCCATATCGTAGGATTCCTCCAGGGCCGTAATCGCATCGTTGTACTGACGGGTCAGGATATCGATTTGATTGATGTATTCTGCCATTGTTTCGTTTGTCTTTATTTCTCGTGCCAGAACTCCCACGAGGCAAATGCCTGCAGGAGCAGCATCTCCAGACCGTTCTTCACCTGTGCACCATGCTCAGCACCCCGTTTCATGAACAGGGTCTCGTCAGGATTGTAAATCAGGTCATAGAGGATGGTGTGCGAATCCATGGCCTCATAGGGCAAGGCAGGACATACCTCTGTCTTGGGATACATACCTACCGGAGTACAGTTCACGATGACGTTATACTCCTGAACGACCTCTGGCGTAATCTTGTCATACTGGATGGTTCCAGGGCGCTCATAGCGACTGACAAACACGGTTTCCAAGCCCAGATTCCTCAGTCCGTAGTCGATGGCTTTCGAAGCACCTCCAGTACCCAGAATCAGTGCCTTCTTATGCCATTTCTTGTCTAGCATAGGCTCGATGCTCTGGGTGAAGCCAATCACGTCACTGTTATAGCCCTTCAGCTTGATTTTGCTTCCTTCGTGCGTGATGCGAATCACATTCACTGCTCCGATGGCGCGGGCTTCAGGAGAGATAGTGTCCAGATACTGCATTACCTTTTCCTTATAAGGGATGGTAACGTTTAGTCCTTTCAGGTTGGGGTTTGAGTCCACCACTTCATTCAACAGGTCCACATCGGGAATCTCGAAGTTCTCATACACAGCATCAATGCCTTCATCCTGAAACTTCTGGTTGAAGTAACTGATGGAGAACGAGTGTCCCAGTGGATAGCCAATCAATCCGTACTTGTCCATAATCGTAATTATTTCGTTGCAAAATACATGGTGCAAATACCAAAGGTCAGTCTCTTGAAAGTAGCCTTCTCAAAGCCTGCCTTGCTTAGAATCTCCACCATGCGCTCTCCTTGAGGAAAAGCCTCGATGGTTTTCGTCAGATAAGAGTATGCGCTGGTGTCCTTGGAAATCAGTCTGCCATAAACGGGTAATACCGTATGCGCATAAATGTGGAACAGCTGTCGCATGGGGAAGGTCACGGGAGTGGTCAGTTCTACGATACTCAAGTGTCCCCCTTTCTTCAGCACCCTGCACATCTCAGCCAAACCCTTGTCCAGGTCGGCAAAGTTGCGGATGCCAAAGGCAGCTGTCACTGCATCAAAGGTGTTGTCAGGGTAGGAGAGGTTGGTGCAATCCTCTTTCTCAAAGCGGATGACGTGGTCCATTCCCCGTTCCTTCACTTTTTTCCGCCCTATCTCCATCATACCCTCAGAGATATCTGCTCCAATCAGCTCCTCTGGGTGCAACATCTCCGTTGACAAGATGGCAAAGTCGCCAGTTCCTGTGGCAATGTCAAGCATCACCTTCGGACTGAAGGGTTTTAGTTGCTTGATGGCTTTCTTGCGCCATCCTCTGTCTATGTCCCACGAGAGACGATGGTTCAAGGTATCATAGGTGGGAGCGATGTTATCGAACATCGCCTCCACCTGCTTGGCCTTATCACCATCCTGATAGGGATTGATCGTCTCTTGTTGGTACATATTTTTTGATCTTTGAACTTTCTTTGACCTAAAGGTACAAAGCGACCAAAGGTCGAGCGGATCTTTATGATTACCTTTTAACGGGTTTTGAGCCATTCGCAAACGTTCTTCTCAATGCGGGCAGCCAGGTCATCACTGTCTGCAGCCTTCTTGAATGATTCGCCTGTGATGTGCTCATACAGCTCGATGTAACGCTCACTCACGCTCTCTGCATAGGCATCTGTAATCTCGGGCATCACCTGTCCGGGCTCATTCATGAAGTTATGCTCTATCAGCCACTGACGAACAAACTCCTTGGAAAGCTGCTTCTGAGGCTCGCCCTTGGCCAGCTTCTCTTCGTAGCCTTCTGCATAGAAATAACGTGAAGAGTCGGGCGTGTGAATCTCGTCAATCAGATATACCTTACCGTCGCGCTTGCCGAATTCGTACTTCGTATCTACGAGAATCAGTCCTTGTTTCTTGGCAATCTCCTGACCACGGGCAAACAACTTGCGGGTATAGTCCTCCATGACCTTGTAATCCTCCTCGCTGACAATGCCCTGGGCAATGATTTCCTCGCGTGAGATGTTCAGGTCGTGACCTTCATCAGCCTTGGTGGTTGGCGTGATGATAGGCTCGGGGAAACGCTCGTTTTCCTTCATGCCCTCAGGCAGTTTTACACCACACAACTCACGACAGCCATTCTTGTACTCGCGCCATGCAGAACCCGTCAGGATAGAGCGGATAATCATCTCCACACGGAAACCCTCACACTTCAGACCAACGGTAACCATGGGGTCGGGAGTAGCCAGTTTCCAGTTGGGGCAGATGTCACTGGTAGCATCCAGGAACTTGGCAGCAATCTGGTTCAGCACCTGTCCTTTGTAGGGAATGCCCTTTGGCAGAATCACGTCAAAGGCCGAAATACGGTCTGTAGCCACCATGACCATCAGGTCGTCACCAATGTTGTACACATCGCGCACCTTTCCGTGGTACACGCTCTTTTGTCCTTCGAAGTGGAAGTCAGTTTTTGTTAAAGCTTTCATTTTCTTATTTTGACTAATTTATTAATTTACTTTTCTTTTCCTTTGTCGAAACGCTCGTAGGCATTCACGATGCGAGTGACCAGTTTGTGGCGTACGATATCTTTGCGGTTCAGTTCCACGATACCGATACCTTCCACATCCTTTAATATCTCCAAGGCCTCTACCAGTCCACTCTTCTGTGTCTTGGGCAGGTCTATCTGTGTCATATCGCCCGTGATAATCATCTTCGTGTTCCATCCCATGCGGGTCAGAAACATCCTGATTTGCTGGGGCGTCGTGTTCTGTGCCTCGTCCAGAATCACCACCGCATCACTCAGCGTGCGACCTCTCATAAAGGCCAGCGGGGCTATCTGTATCACGTGCTTCTCCATCATGTCCTGCAACTTCACCTGAGGCAGCATGTCCTCCAGTGCGTCATACAAAGGCTGCAGATAGGGGTCTATCTTTTCCTTCATGTCTCCGGGCAGGAATCCCAGTTTCTCACCAGCCTCTACGGCAGGGCGCGACAGAATGATTTTCTTGGCAGTCTTCTCTTTCAGCGCTTTTACAGCCAAGGCTATCGACAGGTAGGTCTTTCCTGTTCCTGCAGGTCCCACGGCAAACACCATATCATTGTCGTTATACGCGTCAATCAGTTTCTGCTGATTCTCCGAGCGTGCCTTGATGGCTCTTCCTGACATGCTGTAGACCACTACACCGTCAGGCACTTCATCCTGTGTCTTCCGACCTTTGATGATATCTAGAATATCCTCCTCCTTCAGCGAGTTGAATTTCAGTACGTGTTTTCTAATACGCTCTGCATTCTCCTCGAAGGCAGCCATCTGTTCCTCGTCTCCCAGTACCCTGATGACGTTGTCACGTGCCACGATGCGCAGTTTTGGAAACAGGGCCCGCATCATCTGCAGGTGTGTATTTCCTATGCCGTAGAATACCACCGGGTCGATGTCCTCTAATACAATATGCTTCTCTATCAAAATAACGTTATTCTTAAAATACCCCGCAAAGGTACGAATAAATGAGAAGAAAACCAAATTTTATTTGGGTTTTCTCGAATGAAAGTACCTTCGATGTATATCAGAGGTACGAAAAAAAAATAATAAACGATGGTTTAATACGTATTTTTTAGTAATTTTGCAACCAATTATGAGATACAACGCAAATCCCAAGGGAGAATACGACCATTATGAGGTCACGGAAGAACAGCCTTTGCTGGAGTTCCTGCTGGCAAACGTTCACCAGACGCGTACCAAAATCAAGCAGACCCTTCAAGGTCAGGGTGTACGTGTGAATGGGAAGACGGTAACCCAGTTTGACTTTCTGCTGACGCCCGGTATGAAGGTGGCTTTCAGCAAGACCAAGCGTAACCAACAAGTCTTCAAGAGCCACTATCTGCGCATTGTCTATGAAGACCGCTGGCTCATCGTTATCGAGAAGCAACCCGGCATCCTGTCCATGGCTGCAGGTCATTCTACGCTGAATGTGAAGACCGTCTTAGACGACTATTTCCGCAAGTCCCATCAGCACTGTACGGCTCATGTGGTGCATCGTCTGGACCGTGACACCTCGGGTCTGATGGTCTATGCCAAGGATATTGATACCGAACAGATTCTGGAACATAACTGGCACGATATCGTCTATGACCGTCGTTATGTGGCTGTGCTCTCTGGCGAGATGGAGCAGGATGAGGGCACTATCGAGAATTGGTTGAAGGACAACAAGGCCTACATTACCTATTCTTCCCCTGTGGACAATGGCGGCAAACTGGCCATCACCCATTTCCATGTGATGGACCGCACCACCGACCATTCACTGGTAGAGTTTAAGTTGGAGACCGGTCGTAAGAATCAGATTCGTGTGCATGCTGCTGATATGGGACATCCCGTCTGTGGCGATACCAAATACGGCAATGGTGATGATCCTTTGCATCGCCTGTGCCTGCATGCCTGGCTCTTGTGTTTCTATCATCCTGTAACCCGTCAGCCCATGGAGTTTGAGACCACCGTACCCGCAGCTTTTCGTCATCTTTTTAAATAACCCTTGATTATGGAAACGAATATCACTTATTATATAGCCCTGCTGATCCTCATTGTGATTGGCTTTGTCGTTGTCAAGAAAGTAGCCTCTTGTCTCATCAAGAGCATTATCACTCTTGTGCTTGTCGCCATTGCAGTGGCTCTTTACTTTCTTTATTTAAAGTAAGAGTCCGATGCTGACGCACAGTCCGTACACCAACATGTTACGGGCTGTCTCTTCCAGACAGACATTCAGTTCCTTACCGTGGTTGATGCGTTTCATCTTCAACCAGGTAAAGGTGTGTAGCAACAGATAGAGTACGGGGAGAACGAATGCCAATACATGTCCGTTCACCCAGAAGGTGATGCCCAAGAGCACTGCGGTAATCCCCAGACACAGGTAGAAACGTTCTGCTGACTTTTCTCCTATCTCCACCACCAGTGTTCTCTTTCCGTCGCGCTCATCATTCTCCCGATCCCTGTAGTTGTTCACCATCAACAATCCGTCAATCACCAGTCCACAGGCAATGGAGGCCAGGAAAACCTCCCAGGTCATGGTGTGCAACTGTATATAATAGGTGATGCATACGGGTACAATACCGAAGAACACGAGCACCAGGACATCACCCAGTCCGATGTACGACAGGTGGGTGGTATAGAGGAAACAGAACACGACACACAAGAGTCCGATCAGTATCATCTCCAGCCCTCCGTAGTAGACCAGGGGTAGTCCTACCAGACAAGCTAATATCGTCGTTGAGGCTATGGCTTTCTTCATGGAGTCTATCTTCACCCAGCCCTGTGTACAGGCTCTCAGTGGTCCAAGACGAGTCTCTGCATCATCATTTCCCTTCGCATAGTCGTAGAAGTCGTTGATGAAGTTAGCGTCTATCTGCATGATCATAGCAAAGAGGGCGCAGAGCATAGCTGCCACCGTGTTGAACACATCATCGCCATACTCCTTTCCATCCGTCCAGGCCAGTGCTAAACCAATCATCACAGGAACCATAGCCCCTGTCAGTGTCTTGGGACGGGCAGCCAATAGCCAAGCCTGCCAAGAATCTTGTTTTATGTTTTTTTCGTCCATACGGGTGCAAAATTACATTTTTTTTCTTATCTTTGCAAGCGATATGATAACAAATAATCCTTCTCTTGATTTGGTCGAGTTCATTGAGACTCAGATTTTACCCCAGTATGCGCAGTTCGACAAGGCCCATAACATGGAGCATGTCACGCGAGTCATCCGTTCCTCTCTGGCTTTGGCGCGCAACACGGGGGCTGATATGGATATGGCCTATACCATTGCAGCCTATCATGATTTGGGACTCTCAGGTCCTCGTGCCATTCATCATATCACCAGTGGCAAGATTCTGCAGGCTGATATGCGTTTGAAGCGCTGGTTCTCCCCAGAACAAATTAAGATGATGAAGGAAGCCGTGGAAGACCATCGTGCTTCAGCTTCCCGCACTCCTCGCAGCATCTATGGTAAGATTGTTGCGGAGGCCGATCGTGACCTTGACCCGGAGCATGTCATCCGCAGAACCATCCAGTTCGGGCTTTCCAATTATCCAGAACTAGATATGGAAGGTCATTGGCACCGTTTCATGAAGCACATGGACGAGAAATACAGTGCCAATGGTTATCTGCGCTTGTGGATTCAAGGGTCAGAAAATGAGCGCAAACTCAATGAGTTGCGCTCGTTAATCGTGAATCCCGTGGCTATGCGGGAGGTGTTTAACCGCTTATTTTTGGAAGAGACTAGATAATCTAGACGTACTAGACATACTAGTCAAACTAGCCTGTAATCCCTAGTTATAGAAATTCCAGCTAACTCCGAATCTCAATACTCGGGTGTTCGTGGGATAGTGTGGAGCCAGGAAATACTCCTTCGAACCCGATCCTGCGTTCACATGACTCATGGCAATGAAGAAGCGGGTGCGCTTCAGGTGGAAGTTGGCATACACGTCCACAAACGGATAACCGCCAATCTCCTTTTTGCTCTCTTCATTCTTCTGAATGGCAAACTGTCCAATCTGTGGCAGATAGTCGGGAGCGTAATACTTCGTGAAATACGTGGCGCAACCGCCTAATTCTACCAACAGCACCTTGGCAATGCGGAACTTCAGATACAGGTTGGTGAAGACGTTCAGGTCGGGTAGGGGCAACACATCCTTGTTACTTGAGTTCTGATAGGTAATCACGTTCTCCCAGTTCAGTACACCCAGTGTGAAGTCCTGTTTCAGTTGTGCGGTCAGCACGTTGATGTTGCCACTCTCCTGGAACACACCACCTGTCAACTGCTCTCTACCGGTTGAAGTGGTATTATAACTCATTCCGTAGTAGATGTAGTTCTGCAACTCCTCCACAGCCACTCTCAACTGGGTCCTGGTCTTCTCATACGTGAACAGTCCCTCGATGTGTGTTCTGGTCTCCGCACTGAGACTCTGGTCCCACATCAAGTGCTTCGACATATAGTTCTCGTGGAAGAAACTGGGCTTAGTGCGATGGAAGAAGGCTTTTGCAGCCAGTCTTAAGGTGTCCCCCCACAGTTTGAAGTTCAGGTCGGTGTCAAAGTCCACGGCCAGTGCACCCGATTGCATACCGGTTACACCCAGCTCAGCAGCCAGGTTGAAGTGGAATGTCCTGCCTTGTGTCTTCGACAGTTGTCCACCCACGTTCAGACAATGCTCTGAGTGCTTGGCCAGATAGTATTCGGTAGCCCCTTCCAAGATGGCAGGCATCTTATAGTTGCGCATCTCATACGACACAAAACCCTTCAGTCCTGCTTTCATATATTTGTTGAAACCCTCCAGCAGAGCCAGTCCGAAGGTGTTCTTCACCGAGAAATACTTGTATTTGTCATTCACGCCAACACCCCCGTAATTGCCCTCATCGTCTGTGTCGTAGAATGTGTCGGCATAATAATTCTGGGGCGTCACTGCCGCATTGTAGGTGCGCTCGTAGTTGTTCAAATCCAGCGTGTGGATAATGCTTGTTACGGGCACATATTCCTTCTTCATCGTGGCGTCTATCGAGTCCTGCTTGGCTTTCTCAGCCATCAGACTGTCCATGGCTTCCTGCGATTCCACCTTGATGCGCGTGCTGTCTGCAGGTGTATCCTTCTGAGTTCCCGGTTCATCACCCATGATCTTGGCATTTTCCGGTCTTCCCTTGGGCCCTTCCTTCACAGGCTCATTCTTCCTTCTGCCCAGGTTGTCTTCCCGCATACCCTCCGTCTTCTTCTGGGCTTCGCGCTGTTCCTTATCCTTGGCAGCAGCCTGTGCAAACTGGCGCGCCTTGATTTCCTCATCGGTCATCTTCACTTTCCGGTAGAAACCAATATTGTATCGATGCGAGAAGAACAGATGCTGTGAGTTATTGCGGTTATAGTTTCTCGACAATACCGTCGGAATCTCATCCTCCGAATACTGGGTGGTCTCCAGTTCCGGGTGTGTGATGTAGTTGTCGTTCACGATACCCCCGTTCTCCGTGACCTTGCGGTGATAGGCAGACCCCAGGAAGTGCATCTGATAACGGTCCCCTACATACGTAGCATACAGCGAAGCCCTGAAGTGCGAGTTGGCCTGGTTCTGGTAATAGCCTCTGCCATAGTAGTAGTCCAGGTCGAAGCCCATTCCCAGCCTTTTCCCCGCATTGATACCGAATTTCGCATCAATATGGTCCTCGCCATTCTGCTTGTCACCGCAGTTATCGTAACTGATGTGCGTATAGGGCGACAGCGTGTTCAGATACAGGAAATCCTCTGGTTCCTTGGTGGTATAGTCGTAGGGATCCACAAAGAAGAACTCGCTGAACGGCTTGCGGTCTATGAAGATGCGGTTCAGTCGGGCGGTATAGTTGTTACCCGTCGAGTTATATTCCCCAAACACTCCCGTGTTATAGATGCTGTTCTGGTAAAGGTGCGGCATGGTGTCCAGCTGTGCCTTGCGGATGTCTCCGAACTTGCGGTCTACTGTCCAGGCCCATACCCCTTTGGGCACCTCCTTGTTGTTTTTCGTCGAGTCCCTCTTGTTGGGGTTGAACGAACCACCGTTCTCATCCCTTTGCCGGATGTTACCAAACTCATCCATTTCATTATACACTTGAGCCTGCAACTGAAGTACAGTGCAGGCTATGAGGGTGAGTAGTATCAGGAGTCTCTTCTTATTCTTCATTTTTATACATCATTCTCAGTGCCGACTCCGTGAACTTAATCATCATGGAGCCCAGGATGACATAGATGCCTGTTTCGCGCGATACCTTATAATACATGATCAGGCCGACGATGGCACCTATGATAAACAGGAAGTTCAGCCAGTTGCGTACAACTTTAATTCTCATTCAGCAACGACTCGAACTTGTTAAACAGAAAATCCTTGCGGTCAATGGTCTTTCTGCGGAACTTTCCCGAACCAGGAAACAGTCTCGTATTCTTCTTGTTCACCGCATCTTTGTCGGTAATCCAACCCTCTGCTACCAGGCGCTGGGGATTACGAGCTTCCTCATACAGATAGCGGATGTGGCTCATGGTCACATCTACGCCACCATTCTTGCATTCCGCCTTGATGGCATAGTAGAAACGCGTCTGGTCCAATACCAGTGCACTCTTCTTGAACACCAGCCACTCTTCGAAGCTGGCCACCAGCTCGTGCTTCTGCGTATCTTCAGTGATCAGTTTGCTGTTCTCCAACTGGTTCTTCTCCTTGACCATCTTCTGCAGATACTGATGCAGGATGTCGTAAATCTGGGCAGCCGACTTGCCTGGCGCATTGATGTGCTTGGTGAATACCACCTTTCCGTTTACCTCAGGCACAGCACCTTTCAGGTATTTCGCATCGGGGTTCTCCTTTGCTTTGGCAGCTTCAGCCTGCTCGTCCACCTCCGGACGCTCCCAGGTATTATCCTGTGCCCATAGGGTCATAGGCACCAGCATTAACAAGGTAAAAAATAACTTCTTCATAGTCCTTCTTTTGTTTAATTTCGTGCAAAAATACGAATTATATTTTATATACGTGCAATTTTTAGTTATTTTAATTCTAATTCCTTCTGCAAACGGATGATCTCGTCGCGATATTGGGCCGCCTGCAGGAAGTCCAGCTTCTTGGCTGCATCCTTCATCAGACGTGTCGTCTCAGCAATGCTCTTTTCCAGTTGCGGTCGGGTCATGCGCTCAATAATCGGGTCAGCAGCAAAGGCGACTGTAGGCTGCTGGCCCTTGGTGGCAGGCTTCTGACCATTGGCTTCGCGCTCCAGTTCTACCAGCGAAACGCTCAATGCCTTCTCAATCTGTTTGGGCGTGATACCATGTTCCTCGTTGTATTTCAACTGTTTCGTGCGCCTGCGCAGAGTCTCGTCAATGGTCAACTGCATCGAGGCAGTGATGTTGTCAGCATACATAATCACCTTGCCGTGTACATTTCTCGCTGCACGACCTGCTGTCTGTGTCAAACTGCGATGCGAGCGCAGGAATCCCTCTTTGTCAGCATCCATAATGGCCACCAGCGATACTTCCGGCAAGTCCAAACCCTCTCTCAACAGGTTGACACCCACCAGCACGTCGAAGGTCCCGTTTCTCAGGTTCTCCAGTATCTTCACGCGCTCCAGGGTAGTCACCTCACTATGGATATAAGCTGTCTGAATACCGTGGTTCAACAGGTATTCGCTCATCTCCTCTGCCATTCGCTTGGTCAGGGTGGTCACCAGGATACGTTCCTTTCGGTTGATGCGCGTCTGTATTTCATCCATCAGGTCGTCTATCTGGTTCTCCGTGGGTCTTACCTCTATTTCAGGGTCCAGCAGTCCTGTAGGACGAATCAGCTGTTCCACCACGATACCTTCCGCCTCTTGCAGTTCGAAGTCGGCCGGGGTAGCCGATACGTATATCACCTGATGCGTCATCTCCTGGAACTCCTCAAAGCGCAGGGGCCTGTTGTCAAAGGCGGCAGGCAGTCGGAAACCGTATTCCACCAGATTGGTCTTGCGGGCTCTGTCACCTCCGTACATCGCTCCAATCTGTGGCACACTCACATGACTCTCGTCTATCACCATCAGATAGTCGTCGGGGAAGAAGTCCAGCAGACAGTAAGGTCTTTCTCCTGCCTCTCTGCCGTCAAAATAGCGCGAATAGTTCTCAATGCCCGAGCAGTGGCCCAGTTCCTTGATCATCTCCATGTCGTATTCCACGCGCTCCTTGATGCGCTGTGCCTTGATGGGGTCGCCCATTTCCTCGAAGAAAGCCACCTGTTTCACCAAGTCATCCTGAATGTTCCGGATGGCGATGTTGGTCTGTTCCTCGGTGGTCATAAACAGGTTGGCGGGATATAGCTTATACTCGTCGAAGACTGCCATTCGCATCATGGTCATGCTGTCCAGTTCCTCTATCTGGTCTATCTCATCGTCCCAGAAGGTCACGCGCAGAATCACCTCACTATAGGCCATGGCAATGTCCACTGTATCACCCTTCACGCGGAAGTTGCCACGCTTCAGTTCTATATCGTTTCTGACATACAATGCGGCTACTAATTTCCTTAACAAGGCATTGCGGTCAATGATTTGTCCGCGGTGAATCTCGATGATATTCTCGTTCAGTGCCACCGGACTGCCCATACCGTAAATACATGAAACTGAAGATACAACGATAACATCTTTTCTTCCTGACATTAAAGAACTTACCGCCTTGAGTCTCAGTCGGTCTATTTCTTCGTTGATAGCTAAGTCCTTCTCGATGTAGATATCTGTTTGGGGTAGGTAGGCCTCCGGTTGGTAGTAGTCATAATAGCTGACATAATACTCCACCGCATTCTCCGGGAAGAAACCCTTCATTTCCTCATACAACTGGGCAGCCAGTGTCTTGTTGTGCGACAGAATCAACGTGGGTTTGTTCACGTTCGCTATCACGTTGGCCACGGTGAAGGTCTTACCCGAACCCGTCACCCCCAACAGCACCTGTGCCCTGTCGCCACGCTCCAGTCCATCGGTCAGTTGCCGGATGGCCTCCGGTTGGTCACCTGTAGGTTTGTATTTTGATGTTAAATGGAAGTTCATATCTTGCAAAGGTACTAATTTATATTTAATTTTTCATGTTTAATCTTTAATTTTTCTCAAAAACCTTTGTTTTTCGGTGGAAATTGCGTAATTTTGCACGTCAAATTGCGTGATAATGAATAAAAAGAATATCCTAATAGGTTGTCTGGCCTGCTTGCTGACCGGTTGTTCCACCCAGTTCAACCGTGTCCTCAAGTCCGACGACAGAGCTTATAAATATGAATATGCCAAGGAGTGCTTTGCCATGGGTAAGTATTCCAATGCTGCCACCCTCCTTCAAGAGCTGGTTACTGCCCAGAAGGGTCGCACCAATGCCCAAGAGAGTCTCTATCTGCTGGGTATGGCCGAATATGGCAATCGCGACTATGAATCAGCCAGCGCTACTTTCCGCAAGTATTGTAGCAGCTATCCCAAGGGCGATTTCGCTGAGCAGGCCTCTTTCTATATCGGTAAGTCGCTCTATGAGAGTACTCCCGAGCCCCGCTTGGACCAGAGTCCTACCGTAGCAGCCATCAATGCCTACCAGAACTTCCTCGACAACTATCCCGACTCTCCTCGTCGCGATGAGGCCCAGCAGGCCCTCTTCAAGTTGCAGGACAATCTGGTGCAGAAGGAATACCTCTCTGCTAAGCTCTATTACAACTTGGGCGGCTATTTTGGCAACATCAACTCCAATACCGAGTCGAACTATGAGTCGTGCATCATCACGGCCCAGAATGCCCTCAAGGCCTATCCCTATTCCGACCTGCGCGAAAAGTTCTCCATCCTGATCATGAAGAGCAAGTTCCAGTTGGCTGAGAATAGTTCTGAGGAGAAGCGCATCGAGCGCTATCGCGATGCAGAAGACGAGTGCTACGGATTCCTCAACGAATTCCCCGATTCCAAGGAAAGCGCTACTGCCCAGAAATACATCGTGAAATGCAAGAAGATTACGGGAGATTAAAGATTCTTTGACCTAAAGGTACAAAGCGACCAAAGGTCGAGCGAAACATTAAACATTAAATTTTAGTTAAAGATTAAATTTCAGAAATAAAATATGGATTACAAGAAATCAAAAGCACCGGTAAACACCGTTACACGTAACATTATGGACCTTTGCGAGGAGACTGGCAACATCTACGAGAGTGTAGCCATCATCGCTAAGCGTGCCAATCAGATTAGTATTCAGATCAAGGAAGACCTGTCTAAGAAGCTCGCTGAGTTTGCTTCTTACAACGACTCCCTCGAGGAAGTCTTCGAGAACCGCGAGCAGATTGAGATTTCCCGTTATTACGAGAAGCTGCCCAAGCCCTCACTGCTGGCTACTCAGGAGTTTGTGGAGGACAAGGTATACTGGCGTGACCCTGCCCGTGAGCAGCAGCAGGAAAACTACGATTAATCGCGTATGATACAGCGCAAGCAAACCCTGTTCCTGTTGGTGGCAGCCATCCTGGGACTGGTGTTCTGGTTGTCGTGGCCTCTTTTTGTTATCCAGGCATTAGCCTCGGCCCTCAGCCTTTACACCATATTTATATATAAGAAGCGTCCCCTTCAGGCCAAACTCTGTCTGGTGACCCTTCTGATACACTTTGCGTGGTACATCCTGCTGGCGGCACTCATCCATCAGGGCAAAGCCGATCAGAACCTGCCTATTGTCGCTTGCTTCCCCCTCATCGCAGCCATCCTTTGTTTCATGGCGCGCAAGGCCATCCTTGCTGATGAGCGCTTGGTGAGAGCAGCGGACAGAATCAGATAAAAAAATAAGGTGTTCATGGCGAACACCTTATTTTTATGCTGAAATTTAATCTTTCATGTTTCTGAAATTTAATGTTTCATGTTTCTGAAATTTAATCTTTCTTCAAAGCCGCAATGCTTTCTTTCAGCGCAGCAATCTTCTCCTCCGAGTCACTCTGTTTCTTGCGTTCCAGGGCAACTACAGCCTCGGGGGCGTTCGCTACGAAGCGCTCGTTGCTGAGCTTCTTCTTGACACCAGCCAGGAAACCTTCGAGGTGCTGCAGTTGGGCCTCCATCTTCTGGATTTCAGCCTCTACGTCAATCATGTCGCCAACAGGTACGGCAAACTCGTCGGTACCCACCATGAAGGCACTGGCGGTAGCATCCTTCTCAGCCACCACGCTGATGCCCTTCAGGTTTGCCATCTTGATGGTAACGGCATCATAGGCAGCATAGTCGTTCTTACCTACCACCTGCAGGTCGAGCTGCTCCTTGGGTGCGATGTTCTTCTGGTTGCGCACCATGCGGACACCAGAAACAATCTGCTTCACGTTCTCTATCTGAGCAGCCAACTCATTGTCAGCCTTGCTGGGAGTATCGAGCTTCAGGCTCACGCGCATGATGGACTCACCCTCCTTGCGGTCATACAGGTGCTGCCACAGCTCCTCAGTGATGAATGGCATGAAGGGATGCAGCATCTTCAGCAGAATCTCGAAGAACTCGAGCGTCTTGTCGTAAGTAGCTTTGTCGATAGGCTGAGGCTCACCATTAATATAGGCGGGCTTCACCATCTCCAGATACCAGCTCGAGAACTCATCCCAGAACAGCTTATAGACAGCCATCAAGGCCTCAGAGATGCGGTATTTCTTAAAGAGGTCGTTCACTTCCTCATTGGTCTGCTTCAGTTTGGCCTCAAACCACTTGGTGGCTATCTCATTGGCTTTTAATGTTTCATTTAATTTTTCATCTTTAATGTTTAATCTATCTTCAACTTTCCAGCCCTTCACCAGACGGAAGGCATTCCAAATCTTATTGTTGAAGTTACGGCCCTGTTCGCAGAGAGCCTCGTCAAACAGGATGTCATTGCCGGCAGGTGCCGAGAGCATCATACCCATGCGCACACCATCCGCACCAAACTTCTCAATCAGTTCGATGGGGTCGGGGCTGTTACCCAGTGACTTTGACATCTTACGACCCAGTTTGTCGCGAACGATACCGGTGAAGTACACGTTCTTGAAGGGCATGTCGCCAATGTACTCATAGCCCGCCATGATCATACGTGCTACCCAGAAGAAGATGATGTCCGGACCGGTTACGAGGTCTGAGGTGGGGTAGTAGTACTTGATTTCCTCGTTGCCGGGGTTGTTGATACCATCGAACAGCGAGATAGGCCACAGCCATGATGAGAACCACGTGTCCAATGCATCCTCATCCTGACGCAGGTCACTGAGCTGCAGGTTGGCATTGCCACTCTCCTTACGAGCCAGTTCGAGCGCCTTTTCCGGAGTCTCAGCCACCACGAACTTCTCTTCGTCGTAGTAATAGGCAGGAATGCGATGTCCCCACCACAGCTGACGTGAGATACACCAGTCCTGGATGTTCTCCAACCAGTTCTTGTATGTGTTCTTATACTTTGCGGGATAGAACTTCAGTTCATCGTTCAATACGGGAGGCAGGGCGATGTCAGCGAAGTGCTTCATCGACAGGAACCACTGCATGGAGAGACGCGGTTCGATGGCTGTGTCCGGGTTGCGCTCTGAATAGCCCACCTTGTTGACATAGTCCTCAACCTTCTCCATCAGTCCAGCCTCCTGCAAGTCCTTGGCAATCTGCTTGCGGCATTCCATACGGTCCATGCCTACATACAGCGGACTCTGCTCCGAGATGGTACCATCCGGATTGAAGATGTCGATGGTCTCCAGGTTGTGCGTCTTACCCAACATATAGTCGTTGGTGTCGTGGGCAGGAGTCACCTTCAAGCAACCTGTACCGAACTCGATGTCCACATAACGGTCCTCAATCACGGGAATCACGCGGTTCACCAGCGGTACGATCACCTTCTTGCCCTTCAGCCACTGGTTCTTCGGGTCTTTGGGGTTGATACACATGGCGGTATCGCCCATGATGGTCTCCGGACGAGTGGTGGCTACTACTGCATAGCGGTCGCTGCCCTCTACATAGTATTTCAGATAGTAGAGCTTTGATTTCTCCTCGCGATAGATCACCTCCTCAGTAGACAGGGCGGTCAGAGCCTTGGGGTCCCAGTTCACCATGCGCAGTCCACGGTAGATGAGACCCTTGTTATAAAGGTCTACGAACACCTTGATCACACTCTGAGAGCGCTTCTCGTCCATGGTGAAGGCGGTGCGGTCCCAGTCGCAGCTGGCACCCAGACGGCGCAACTGCTTCAGGATGATGCCACCATGCTCATCGGTCCATTCCCACGCATGCTTCAGGAACTCCTCGCGTGTCAGGTCATGCTTCTTGATGCCCTGTTCCGCCAGTTTCTTCACCACCTTAGCCTCTGTAGCGATGGAGGCATGGTCGGTGCCGGGCACCCACAGTGCGTTCTTACCCTCCATACGGGCACGACGCACCAGAATGTCCTGGATGGTGTTGTTCAACATATGGCCCATGTGCAGCACACCTGTTACATTGGGCGGTGGGATGACAATCGTGTAGGGTTGACGACCATCGGGTTTTGAGGCGAACAATTTATTGTCCAGCCAGTACTGATACCATTTTGATTCGACCTCTTTTGGGTCGTATTTACTTGCTAATTCCATATACCTATTTAATAAAACGGGTACAAAAGTACTAAATAAATTCGAAATAGCGACAAGATTTGAAATTTTTTTGTACCTTTGCATGCAGAAAGCAGTGCCACGGTCTGTCGCTGGTGTTTCCGACACGAGAGGAAAGTCCGGGCAGCACAGGACACTCCACTGGTGAAAGTGCCAGCTATTGGTGACAGTAGGATATGGGAGAAGAGAATGACCGCCTGCGGTTTCGTTATCGTTATCGTTGGCAAGGGTGAGAAGGTGGTGTAAGAGACCACCAGCTGGCGGGTGATCGTCAGGCTGTCCCATCTGGAGGCTGCAAGTTCGCGTATACCATCGGTTGAGGGCTGTCCGTCCGAATCCTTCGGGATACGATGGAGGGTAGAATGCTAGAGCTGTCTGGCAACAGGCAGAGTAGATAAATGACAGGCGTCTCCTCTTCGGGGGAGGTACAGAACCCGGCTTATAGCGGCACTGCTTTCTTTTTTCTTTGAGGTTTGAACTTTGAACTTTCTCTCTTTGAGAGCGAGCGGAGCTCGAGCGGAACTTTATGATTTGTATTAAACATTAAAATATACGTGTCTATTCGTGTCAATTCGTGTTCAAAATATTATCAACTTCTTCGAGAAGGACCTGTGGAGGATTTCCGAGGGCGATGTTTCTCCCTTTAGGTTCCTGTGGCTGGAAGTGCTGAAGAAGGTGGTGCTGGCCATCCGCTTCTTCACTGCCAAGCGCGTGTTGCAGAAGGCGGCAGCATTGACTTACTCTACGCTGTTGGCCATTGTGCCCATCATGGCGGTGGTCTTTGCCATTGCCCGTGGCTTTGGCTACAGTCGTTTCATTGAGGTATGGTTCCGTCAGGCCTTCGAGTCGCAGCCCCAGGCCGCTGAGGTCATCATTGGCTTTGTCAACAGCTACCTGGTCCACACCAAATCCGGTGTTTTCCTGGGTATCGGTCTGCTTTTCATGCTCTATACCGTGTTGATGCTGGTCAGCAATGTCGAGGATGCGTTCAATGAAATCTGGCAGGTCACCAAGCCCCGCAGCATATTCCGCACCTTTACCGACTATCTGGCTGTGTTCTTCGTGTTCCCCATCTTCATTGTGGTCACTTCCGGTATCTCCATCTTCGTGGCTACGATAGCCAATTCCATGCCCGATTTCCAACTGTTAGGCTCCACCCTGCGCTTTCTCATCGACCTCTCGCCCTATGTGCTGATGTCCGCCATGTTCATTGCCTTGTATGTATTTATGCCTAACACCCATGTCAAGATATCTTGTGCCCTGATACCGGGCATCCTGGCCGGTATCGCCATGCAGGGCCTGCAGATCTTCTACATCCATTCGCAGCTGTTCCTCTCCAGCTATAACGCCATCTACGGTTCGTTTGCTGCCCTTCCGCTGTTCATGCTGTGGGTACAGATATCCTGGACCATCTGCCTGTTTGGTGCCGAGCTCTGCTATACCAACCAGAACCTCGATTATTACGACTATGACGCCAACACCCGCGAAATCAGTCATCGCTATCGCCTGATGCTCGCTGCCCTGTTGATGAGCCATATCTGTAAACGGTTTGCCAACGGTCAGAAAGCCCTTTCTGCCCTTGAACTGCGCCAGGTGACCAATATTCCCATCCGCTTTGTCAACGACCTGCTCTTCGACCTGTTGAATGCCAGGTTGATTGTTGAGTTGACCAGCGACGAGAAAGGCGAGACCTCCCGTTTCATGCCTGCTGAGGATATTTCGCGCATGACGGTGGGTCTGATGATTGACCGCCTGGAGTCCTATGGCAAGTGGAAAATCGACCTGAATGTAGCCGGTTCGTTCAGTGGCGAGTGGAGTAGGGTCATCGAGGTGAGAAGTGCCTATTTGCGGGAGTCTCGCACCATTTTGTTGAAGGATTTGTAAATTTTTCCCGGTTTTTATGTTTTTTTATAGATTAATTGTGACCATATATTAAAAATTTTTTGTACTTTTGCAGTGAATTTCTAAAGTATTAATAATTTAAGTAGGGTTATGGCCAAGTATAACATTACAGAAAAGAAAGAAAAAGAGGCTGCTTACAGAAGTCTGGTGAACCCTAGGTTGATGGACGAGATGAAGGAGAAGATCCTCAACATCATCGTTATGCAGAAGAAGTACAAGGATAAGGATTATTCAGCCAAAAAACTTGCCGAGGATTTGGGAACTAACACACGTTACATCTCAGCAGTGGTGAATGTCCGCTTCCACATGAACTACACTTCTTTCGTCAACAAGTTCAGGATTGAAGAAGCCATGGCGATTCTCGTTGATCGTCGTTATCAGGATCTTCGCATGGAGGAGGTGAGCGACATGGTTGGTTTTGCTAATCGTCAGTCGTTCTATGCATCTTTCTACAAGATTATGAACATGACGCCCCGTGAGTATCGTCTGAAGCACCTCGCTCAGCACCCTTCCGAGAGGGTAAGAAGTGACAAGAAGCGCTGATTCGCGGTATGAATTATGCTGATGAGCGTTTCGCTGACATCCAATTGCTCAGATACCGTTTAAACGGGTTTGAGCAATTGTCTTTATGTCAGAAGCGTTTGGTTTATTACCTCTCGCAGGCCACCCTTTATGGGCGCGACATTACTTTCGACCAGTTTGGCCGTTATAACCTCCGCATCCGCAAGATGCTGGAGGCCGTTTTTTGTGACCTGACCATAGCCCATGATACCCCTGATTTCCAGGCCCTTGAGGTCTATCTCAAGCGCCTCTGGTTCTCCAATGGCATCTATCATCACTATGGTTCGGAGAAGTTCCAGCCCGGTTTCTCGGAGCATTATCTTCGTCAATGCCTGCATCAGGTCGATGCCTCCCGCTTACCATTGGCTGATGGGGAAACGGTGGATGCCCTTTGTCAGGAGCTCTTCCCTGTTATTTTCGACCCTACGGTCCTGCCCAAGCGTGTCAACAAGGCCGATGGCGAAGACCTGATACAAACCTCTGCCTGCCATTTCTATGAGGGCGTCACCCAACAGGAGGCCGAAGATTTCTATGCCCAACAGAAGGCAGCTGACAAGGACAATCCCGAGCCCCTTTCCTATGGACTCAACACCACGCTGGTCAAGCGCGATGGCAAGGTGCAGGAGGAGGTGTGGTCTGCTACCGGGCGCTATGCCAATCCCATCCGTCATATTATTTACTGGTTGGAGAAGGCTAGGACCGTGGCCGAGAACGACCATCAGGCCCATATCATCCAATTGCTGATCAACTATTACCAGACCGGCGATTTGCGCATCTTCAACGACTATTGCATCTCGTGGGTCAACGAGCACGAGGGGCGCATCGATTTTGTCAATGGTTTTATCGAAGTCTATGGCGACCCCTTAGGACTGAAAGGCTCGTGGGAAGGTATTGTGGAATATAAAGACCTCGAGGCCACCGAGCGCACCCAGACCATTTCGCGCAATGCCCAGTGGTTCGAGGACCATTCCCCGGTAGACCCCCGTTTCCGCAAACCTCAGGTCAAGGGTGTGACGGCCAATGCCATCTGTGCTGCCATGCTCGGAGGCGATGAATACCCCTCTACCGCTATTGGCATCAACCTGCCCAATGCCGACTGGATCCGGGCGCAGCACGGTTCCAAAAGCATCACCATCTCCAATATCACCGATGCCTATAACAAGGCAGTCCATGGCTCCGGTTTCAAGGAAGAGTTTGTCATCGACCAAGAGACGCTGGCGCTCATCGATCAATATGGCGACCGCTGTGACGACCTGCATACCGACCTGCATGAATGCTTAGGACATGGTAGTGGACAGTTGTTGCCCGGTACCGACCCTGATGCGCTCAAGGCCTATGGCAATACCATTGAGGAAGCCCGTGCCGACCTCTTTGGCCTGTATTATATGGCCGATCAGAAACTCATCGAGCTGGGCCTCTTGCCCGATGCCGAAGCCTACAAGGCCTCCTATTATTCCTATATCATGAACGGTCTGATGACGCAATTGGTGCGCATCCAACCCGGTCATCAGATAGAGGAAGCCCACATGCGCAACCGGGCGCTCATTGCCCATTGGTGCTATGCGCAGGGTGGGGGTGTCATCCAGTTAGTGCAGCGTGCTGACAAGACCTATGTGCAGGTGAATGACTATTCAAGACTTCGTTCATTGTTCGCCAAGTTACTCGCTGAGATTCAACGTATTAAGAGCGAAGGCGACTTCGAGGCCGCTCGCCACTTGGTCGAGACCTATGCGGTAGCTGTCGACCCTCAGCTCCATCAGGAAGTCCTCACTCGCTACCAGCGCTTGAACCTTGCCCCCTACAAGGGCTTCATCAATCCCCAACTCATTCCCGTTCTCGATGCCGACGGAGAAATCTGCGACGTTCAGGTAGATTATTCTGAGAGTTATGTTCACCAGATGTTACGCTATGGATCAGAATACGGTACCCTCATCTAATTCGTGTTATTCGTGAAATTCGTGTTCGAAAAGTCAAGACCCTCATCTAATTCGTGTTATTCGTGAAATCCGTGTTCGAAACAGTCAAGGAGATAAAACAGTCCTTCCGTTTGATGATGGACGGTGCCGTCGCTCAGTCTATGCGCGACAAGGGCCTGAACTACCACCTCAATTGGGGTGCCACCCTTCCGCGTTTGCAAGCAAAAGCCCAGGAAATCAAGGCAATGTTTAATGATTCTGAGCGAAGCGCGCTCGACCTTGGTCGCTTTGACTCAGTCAAAGAATTTAATGTTTCATCTTTAATGTTTAATGTATACGAACTTGCGATTGCTTTGTACAAAGAAAACGTGAGAGAGTGTAAGATTCTCGCTACCATGCTGATGCCTCCTGACGAGATACTGCCCGAGGTGGTGGACATCTGGCAGGAGCAGATACCCTCGCAGGAGATTGCCGAGCAGTTGGCGTTTAACCTCTATCAGCATTTGCCTTTCGCTGCGGAGAAAGCCTACCAGTGGATAGCCTCCGACAAGGAGTACGACCAGTTGTGTGGTTTCCATGTCCTGAGCCGACTCTTCATGAACGGACAGGAACCCAACGAGCGGGGCATCAATGAATACCTCGACCAGGCATTATGTGCCCTTCAGGGTCCATATCCTTCCGTCAGGAAGGCCGCCCTACAGAGTCTTCAGCGCTTCGCAGAATTGGGTATTTTATACGAGCGATTGGCCAAAAGTGCTACGAAATCCATTGATTTAGATATTTTTTAAATAATTCTTGCCCGTTTCTAGAGATTTATTTGTACTTTTGTGCGGTTTTTAACCAGTTTAACCACATAAAATGAGAGAAAGTGTCAAAGAAACGGTCAAGGATATCCTGACCCATTACTTAGAACTGAACAAGTACAGGAAGACGCCTGAGCGCTATACCATCCTCGATGCGGTCTATAGTACTACAGGCCATTTCACGCTCGAAGAGCTTGGCGATAAGCTCATCGATGAATACAACTTCCGCGTCAGCAGGGCCACCCTCTACAATACGCTGAAGCTCTTCATGGAGCTGCGTCTGGTCATTCGCCATCGCGTCCAGTCCACCACGCGTTATGAGGCCTGCTACGACAGCAATGGTCATTGCCATCAGGTTTGCACCATGTGTGGCCGTGTCACGGAGGTCAAGTCACAGCCTGTCATCGATGCCATCAGGTCGTTGCGTGCCAAGCGTTTCCATAAGGACGGCTTCACGCTCTACATCTATGGCATCTGCAGCAGCTGTCAGGCCAAGATGACGCGTAAGAGTCGTGAAGAACAGAGAAAAAAAGAACCAAAATAGATAAAACAACAATGAATCAAGGAAAAGTAGATGTCCTGCTGGGTTTGCAGTGGGGCGACGAAGGAAAAGGTAAGGTAGTTGATGTGCTCACCCCTCAGTATGATGTGGTGGCTCGTTTTCAGGGCGGTCCCAATGCCGGTCATACGCTGGAGTTCGAGGGCCAGAAGTATGTGCTTCGCTCCATCCCCTCTGGCATCTTCCAGGGTGGTAAGGTAAATATCATCGGTAATGGTGTCGTATTGGCTCCCGACCTGTTCATGGAGGAAGCCCAGGCGCTCGAGGCCAGCGGCCATGAACTCAAGGAGCGCCTGCATATCTCCAAGAAGGCCCATCTCATCATGCCCACCCACCGTCTGCTCGATGCCGCCTATGAGGCCCAGAAGGGCAAGAACAAGGTAGGTACCACCGGCAAGGGCATTGGTCCCACCTATACCGACAAGATTTCCCGCAATGGTCTGCGCGTAGGCGATATCCTCGAGAATTTCGAAGAGAAGTATGCAAAGGCAAAGGCTCGTCATCTAGCGATTTTGGAAAGTCTAAAGTTCCAAGTTCCAAGTTCAAAGTTCAAAGAAACAGAAAAAAATTGGCTCGACGGAGTGAAGTATCTCCGCCAGTTCCACCTGGTTGATTCCGAGCACGAAATCAACAAAGCCCTGCGTGCTGGCAAGTCCATTCTCTGCGAGGGTGCTCAGGGCACCATGCTCGATGTCGATTTCGGTTCCTATCCCTTCGTCACTTCCAGCAACACCATCTGTGCAGGAGCCTGCACCGGTCTGGGCATTGGTCCCAATAAGATTGGCGAGGTCTATGGCATCATGAAGGCCTACTGCACCCGTGTCGGTGCCGGTCCATTCCCCACCGAGCTGTTCGACGAGACGGGCAAGCGCATCCGTGACCTCGGCCATGAGTATGGTGCAGTCACCGGTCGTGAGCGTCGTTGCGGTTGGATCGACCTGGTAGCCCTCCGCTATAGCATCATGGTCAATGGTGTCACCCAGCTCATCATGATGAAGAGCGATGTCCTCGATGGCTTCGACACCATCAAGGCCTGCACCGCCTATAAAGTGAACGGTGTAGAGACCCGCGACTTCCCCTATGACATCGAGCGTGGCATCGAGCCCATCTACGAGACCCTCCCCGGTTGGCAGACCGACATGACGCAGTTCACCAGCGAGGACCAGTTCCCCCAGCAGTTCAAGGATTATATCGCCTTCCTGGAAAAGGAACTCGAAACCCCCATCAAAATCATTTCAATTGGCCCAGACCGTGCACAAACGATAGTTAGGGGGATTAAAAATTAAAGATTAAAAATTAAATTCGCTTCGCTCAGAGTGAGAGGGTTAAAGATTAAAGATTAAAAATTAAATTCGCTTCGCTCAGAGTGAGGAGAGATAAATAATAAAGAATATAAATTAAAGATTAAAAATTAAATTCGCTTCGCTCAGTATGAAGGTTGACAACCAAATCGTTACAGATTCTAAGACATTTGCTGTCCGAATTATAAAACTCTATAAGTATTTAACAGAGGAGAAAAAAGAGTTCGTGATTTCAAAGCAGGTGTTACGTAGCGGGACGAGTATAGGAGCAAATATTAGCGAAAGTGTTTTTGCTCAGAGCCGAATGGATTTTGTCAGCAAGATGAGTATAGCACTAAAAGAAGCAAATGAAACAAAATATTGGTTAGAACTGTTAGTAGAAACAGATTATCTGACTGAAGAACAATATAAATCAGTTGCAGAAAATGTGAAGAAGATAATTGGAACATTAGTCAACATTGTTAACTCAACAAAGAATAATGTTTGATATTCTAAAATTTAATGTTTAATGTTTAATATTTAATGTTTAATGTTTAATATTTAATTTTCAATGTTTAATATTTAATGTTTAATGTTTAATATTTAATGTATAATGTTTAATGTTTAATATTTAATGTTTAATGTTTAATGTTTAATGTTTAATGTTTAATGTTTAATGTATAATGTTTAATATAAAATATGAAACCTTCAATACCTAAAGGTACCCGCGACTTTGGTCCCGTTGAGATGGCCAAGCGCAACTATATCTTCAACACCATCCGCTCCGTCTATGAGCTCTATGGTTTCCAGCAGATAGAGACTCCTGCACAGGAAACCCTGCAGACGCTGATGGGCAAATACGGTGAGGAAGGCGACAAGCTGCTGTTCCGTATCCAGAACAGTGGTGCCAAGGCTTCGGAGCCTGCAGAGAAAGGCCTCCGTTACGACCTGACGGTGCCCTTCGCCCGTTATGTGGTAATGCACCGTGAGGAACTCCAGATGCCCTTCAAGCGCTACCAGGTGCAACCCGTATGGCGTGCCGACCGCCCTCAGAAGGGCCGCTACCGTGAGTTCTATCAGTTCGATGGCGATGTGGTCGGTTCCGACTCCCTGCTCAACGAAGTCGAACTCATGCAGATTGTCGACGAGGTGTTCCGTCGCTTGGGCATCCGTGTCGAGATCAAGATCAACAACCGTAAGATCCTCACCGGTATCGCCGAGGTCATCGGTGCCGCCGACAAGATAGTAGACATCACCGTAGCCATCGACAAGCTCGACAAGATAGGCATCGACAATGTCAATGCCGAGCTCCGCGAAGATGGACTCACCGAGGAGCAGATCCAGAAGCTCCAGCCCATCATCCTCCTGCAAGGCACCAACGACGAGAAACTCAACACCATCGCCACCATCCTGAAGGACAGCGAAGTAGGCCTCAAAGGTGTCGACGAGGTGAAGTTCATCCTGAACACCCTTCATTCCTCATTCCTCATTCCTCATTCCTCATTTAGTTTAGACCTCACGCTTGCGCGAGGGCTAAACTATTACACCGGCGCCATTTTCGAAGTCAAGGCCCTCGATGTAGAGATGGGCAGCATCACCGGTGGTGGTCGCTATGATAACCTCACGGGCATCTTTGGTCTGCCCGGTCTCTCGGGTGTGGGTATCTCCTTTGGTGTCGACCGCATCTATGATGTGCTGAACACCCTGGACCTCTATCCCAAGGATTCGCTCACCACGACCCAGGTGCTCTTCATCAATTTCGGTGAACAGGAGACCGCCTATTGTCTGCCTATTATTAATAAGGTACGTAGCTGTGGCATCCGTGCCGAGATCTTCCCCGATGCTGCCAAGATGAAGAAACAGATGTCCTATGCCAATGTCAAGCAGATTCCCTTCGTAGTCCTTGCGGGCGAGAACGAGATGAATGCCGGCAAGGTAACTCTCAAAAACATGACTACAGGAGAGCAATCAGTTCTTTCTGAGGACGAACTGATTGATAGATTAAAAATTAAAGATTAAAAATTAAATTCGCTACGCTTAGAAGATTAAAGATTAAAGATTAAATGCGCTACGCTTAGAAGATTGAGAGATTAAAAAATTAAAGATTAAAAATTAAATGCGCTTCGCTTAGAAATTAAGGTATGAGAAAAAATTTAATGTTTAATTTTTCATGTTTAATGTTCCTTCTCCTGTTCGTGTCTTTCACTCAGGAGAAGCGAACCACCATCTTCATCATCGGTGATAGTACCGCTGCTCAGAAAGACCTGTCCACTGGTTCTCCGGAGCGAGGGTGGGGCATGGCCCTGCAGGACTATTTCACCAGCCCCATTGTGGTGGATAATCATGCCGTCAATGGACGCTCCTCGCTCTCTTTCTACAACGAAGGCCGTTGGGCCAAGGTGCTGGAGAAGCTGCAGCCCGGCGATTATGTCATCATCCAGTTCGGTCATAACGATGAGAAACCCTCTGTCGACCGTCATACCGAGGCCCATTCCACTTTCCAGTGGATGCTGGAGCGCTATGTCCGTGAGACCCGTGAGAAGGGTGGCATTCCCATCCTCATGAACTGTGTGGTCCGTCGCAACTATACCCTGAAGGTCGATGGCAAGGCCGAGGACGAAGCCTTGCGCAACACCACTTTCAAGGACGCCCCCAAGACCATCGAGGGCGACACCCTGGTCGATACCCATGGCTTCTACCGCATTGCCCCCCGTCTGGTGGCCGAGCGTATGCATGTCCACTATATCGATGCCAACAAGATTACCTACGACCTCGAGACCTCTCTCGGTAAGGAAGGCTCCAAGAAGCTCCACATGTGGTATAAGCCCGGTGAGCATCCCGCCCTGCCCAAGGGTCGTCAGGACAATACCCACTACAACGAATGGGGCGCCCATCAGGTAGCCCAGCGCTTGGCTGATGCCCTCTGTCAGGAAATTCCCGTTTTGCAAAAATACAGAAAATAATCTTCTGAAATTTAATATTTAATATTTAATATGAAAAGAATATCCTTTTTATTATTGGGCTTTTTGCTCCTGTCTACAGTAGCCTACGCCCAGATGAGCGACCAGCAGGTCATTCAGTTTGCTCAGTCTGAGTACAAGGCTGGCACCTCTCAGGCCCAGATTGTTACCAAGCTCGTCCAGAAAGGTGTTACGATGGACCAGATCCGTCGCTTGCGCAATCAGTACGACAAGCAGATCAATCAGGCCGGTCTAACCGGTAAGGCCAATGCAGCCGTTGCTGAGGTAGGCAATCGCTTGCGTTCCAACAAGACCGCTGCCAATACCCAGGAGCTCAACAGCGCCCAGGTAGGTTCTAACGGTACTGTTGAGAACGATGCTGTTGAGAATGTCAGCAAGGTGGAGCGCGATGTGCAGGCCAGCAGCGAGGTCAATGAAGGCACGGGCAAGAAAGTCTTTGGCCGTGACATCTTTAACAACCGTTCGCTGACTTTCGAGCCTCAGATGAATATTGCCACTCCCCAGAACTATGTCTTAGGTCCTGGCGATGAGGTGGTCGTCGATATCTATGGTGCTTCTCAAAACACCCTGACCAATACCATCAGTCCTGATGGCACTATCACCATTTCGGGCTATGGCCCTATCCAGATCAGTGGTCTTTCGGTGGCTGCCGCTCAGAAGAAACTTCGCAGCACCCTGGGTTCTCGCTATAAGAGCAGCAGTCTGAAGCTGACGCTGGGCAACACCCGCAGCATCCTGGTCAACGTGATGGGCGAGGTCAAGACCCCTGGCACCTATACCCTGAGTGCTTTTGCTACGGTGTTCCATGCCCTGTATATGGCTGGTGGTACCAACGATCTCGGTACCCTGCGTAACATCAAGGTCTATCGTCAGGGCCGTTTGGTGACGGTAGTCGATGTCTATCAGTACATCCTCAACGGTCGCTTGGCCGGTAATATCCGCTTGCAGGACAACGATGTCATCCAGGTGGAGCCCTACGAAAGTCTGGTCGGTATCACGGGCAATGTCAAGCGCCCCATGTTCTACGAGATGCGTAAGAACGAGAGTGTCGCCACCCTGTTGAAATATGCCGGTGGTTTCACCGGCGATGCCCATAAGAAGTCCGTCCGCTTGGTTCGTCAGACCGGTGAGCGCTATCAGGTCTATAATGTCAATGAATTTGATATGGGCACCTTTAAGCTCGCCGATGGCGATGCCATCACCGTCGATGGCATTCTCAACCGTTTCGAGAACATGGTCGAGATCAAGGGTGCCGTGTTCCGTCCCGGTCAGTTCCATTTGGGCGAAGGAGTCACCAGCGTGCGCTCTTTGGTCCAGGCTGCTGAAGGCTTGACCGAGGATGCCTATACCGGCCGTGCCGTGTTGCACCGCCTGAAGGCTGACCGCACCCTAGAGACCCAGTCTCTCGATTTGGCAGGCATCATGGCCGGTACCGCCCCTGATGTTCCTTTGCGCAACGAGGACGTGCTGTTCATCATGACGCAGGAAGACCTCCGTCAGGAGCGCACCTTCACCATTACCGGCGAGGTCATGAGCCCTGGTGATTACGAATATGCAGCCAACACCACCATCCAAGACCTCATTGTCATGGCCGGTGGCTTGCGCGACCAAGCCTCTTTGGCCAAGGTGGAGGTCAGCCGTCGCATTCTCGATCCCAACGCTACCCAGAAGAGCAATGTCATTGCCCAGACTTTCTCGTTCGATTTAAAGGACGGTCTGGTGCTCAATGGCAACAGCGGTTTTGTGCTCGAGCCCTACGATGTAGTCCATATCTATCGCAGCCCGGCCTTCAGCACCGCTCGCAACATCCAGGTTCGTGGCGAGGTCAATTACGAGGGTGGCCATACCCTTGCTAATAAGAACATGCGCCTGTCTGATGCCATCAAGATGGCCGGTGGCGTCACCCCCAATGCCTATGTGCGTGGAGCCCGCTTGATGCGTAGGATGAATGCCGATGAACGTCAGCGCCAGCAATCCATGCTCAAAGCCATCCGTAGTATCTTGACCGAACGTGGCGATTCCATTGCTCAGGATCAGTTGCTCTTGGGCGACACCTATTCGGTAGGTATCCAGCTCGATAAAGCCTTGGAAAATCCTGGCGGCACCTACGACATCATCATTCGTGAGGGTGACGAGATTATCGTTCCCGAATACAATGCCACCGTCCGTGTCTCTGGCGATGTCTTCATGCCCAACACCGTCTCCTTCATCGAAGGCAAGAACTACAAGTACTATGTCAACCAGTCTGGTGGCTTTGGCAATCGCGCCAAGAAGTCAAAGACCTTCATTGTCTATCAGAACGGAACCATCGGTGTGGCCGCTCAGGGAGCTAAGCCCGAGCCTGGCTGCGAGATCATCGTACCCTCTAAGAAACGTCGCAACCCAGTTAATCTGGCCAGCCTAGTCTCTATGGGTACTTCGCTGGCTTCGCTTGCCACCATGGTTGTAGCCCTTACTAAACTCTAAATGCTAAATCATTATGAACGAAAATAAAAAACAATCCGAGCCATTCGTGTCATCCGATCCATTCGTGTCATCTGAATCATCCGAATCATCCGAAAAATTCGTGAAATCCGAGAGATTCGTGTCCGCGCTCGACCAAAGGTCGCTTGCTACCGAAGGGACGCAAGAAAATAAAGAAGAGGAGACCAGCATCGATTTCGGTAAAATTTTTCAGGACCTGCTTCGCCATAAGTGGCTCTATGTCAAGGTGCTGCCTGTGGCCTTTATCCTGGCCGCCATCTATGCGCTGAGCCTTCCCAATTTCTATAACTGTACGGTGAAGCTGTCGCCAGAAATGGGTGGCAGTAAGAGCACCAGTGGCTTGGCTTCGTTGGCCAGTAGCTTTGGTGTCAATTTAGGCACGAGTGGGGCAGGCACGGAAGCCCTATTCCCAACCCTCTATCCTGACCTCATGAACTCAGTCGACTTCAAGACCTCCCTCTTCGATGTCCCTGTCACCATCGAGGGTAAGGATGGTGAGAAAGACCGCACCATGCCTTACTATGACTACTTGAAGGACGAGCAGAAATCCCCCTGGTGGTCTGCCGCCATCAAAGGTGTATTCTCAATCTTCAAATCTCAAAACTCAAACCTCAAAGAAAAAGTCGATCCTTTCCGTCTGACCATGGAACAGACCAATATAGTCAACGCGATTAATCGGAATGTGGTCTGCGATGTCGATAAGAAGACCATGGTGATTACCATCAGTGTCACCGACCAGAATGCAGTGATTGCCGCTACCATGGCCGACACGGTGAAGACCCGCCTGCAGAAGTTCATTACCGATTATCGTACTTCCAAGGCCCGTGTCGACCTGGAGTATAATAAGAAGATTACGGCAGAGACCAAGGCCCGCTACGAAAAGGCCCGCCAGAAGTATGCTGAGTTCATGGACTCCAACCAGGACATCATCCTGCAGACCGTCCGTCAGAAGCAGACCGACCTCGAGAACGATATGCAGCTGCACTACAATGCATTCCAACAGGCTGCCGCCCAGCTGTTGGCTGCCGAGGCCAAGGTGCAGCAGGAAACCCCTGCTTTCACCACCCTGCAGAGTGCAACCGTCCCTGTACTGAAGGCCGGTCCCAAGCGCGCCCAGATGTGCCTCATCTTCCTGTTCCTGGCCTTCCTCGGTACCACCTGTTGGATTCTCTATAAGGAAGACGACCTAAAACCCCTGCTCGGTCTCAGCTAAAATCCATGCAGATCCTGCTGTTCGAACCCAATCTGCACCCCGTCATCTGGGGTGGCACCCAACTCCGACCCTACAAAGGGCTTGCCCCTTCCAGCGAGCCCATAGGCGAGAGCTGGGAGGTCAGTGCCGTGCCCTCCAGCACCAGCATCGTCAGCAATGGTCCCTGGCAGGGTAGGGACCTCGTCTCTGTCATCCGCGAAGCCCCCGAAGCCATCCTTGGCAAGGCAGTCAACGCAAAATACCATGGCCAATTGCCCCTGCTCGTCAAGTTCATCGATGCCAAGCGCGACCTCAGCATCCAGGTCCATCCCAACGACGAGATGGCCCAGCGCATCCATGGCAAGATGGGCAAGTCGGAGATGTGGTACATCATCAAGGCCGACCCGGGCGCCCACCTCTATGCCGGATTCAAGCAGGCCATAACCCCCTATGAGTACCAGAAACGCGTAGAAGACGGCACCATCACCGAGGTCCTCGCCGACCATCAGGTCAAGGCCGGCGATGTGTTCTACCTCCCCGCCGGCCGTGTCCATGCCATCTGCGGTGGCATCCTCCTCGCTGAGGTCCAGCAGTCCAGCGACGTCACCTACCGCATCTTCGACTACAACCGCCCCGGCATGGACGGCAAGCCCCGCGAGCTCCATACCGAACTCGCCGCCCAGGCCCTCGACTTCCATGTAGAGGAAAACTACCGCACCGAATACATCGACACCAACAACAGTGCCGTCCAAATCATCGATTCCCCCTACTTCGATGTCCGTGTCATGGAAATCAACCGCCCCATGCACCGCAACCTCATCAAATACGACAGCTTCATCATCACCATGTGCCTCCAGGGCGACTGCATCATCCGCCTAAGGCCGACGGTTTCAAGTTTCAAGTTCCAAGTTTCAAGTTCAAAGTTCAAAGAAGAGGTTGTGCTGCCCGAAGGGCATAGCGCCTTGATTCCCGCCTGCCTCGCCGACTACGACGTCCTCCCCCTCTCTGCCACCTCCAAGATCCTCGATGCCTTCATCGACAACATGGACCGCTCCTTCTCCCACCAAGTCACCCGCTTCCTCCACATCACTCAGCAATAACATCTTCATATTAAGTAGATATTAAGTAATTATTAAGTAGTTATTAAGTAATTATTAAGTAGATATTAAGTAATTATTAAGTAAGTTTCTGATGAAAATTCACTCCAAATACCAGCCGTTCCTTACTCTTGATTACATTGTCAATGAGCCAGAGAATAAGTTGTTTGATAGGAAGTCGTCAAAGGTTAAGGCTTCGGATATAGCTCCAATTATCTCTGCATTTGCTAATGCAGATGGTGGTACTATTGTTATAGGAGTTGCAGATAAGACGCGGAAAATAGAGGGCGTTAATGGCATTGATTCAGATGCTATCAATAATCTAATAGCAGCTCCTAAAGATGTATGTGTACCTATGCCTCAATATAAGGAGGAGTTTTTACAAGTTATAAATGATAAGGGTGAACAAGATCAGTTACTGCTTTTACATATTGAAGCAAGCTCTGAACAAATAATTAGGACAACTAGTGGTGCAACCTATCTTCGAGTTGCTGATAGAACAAAAGAGTTAAGAGGAGATGATTTGCGGAATCTAGAATATAGTAAGAGTGTCCGTCATTTTGAAGACGAGTGTCATCCAGATGCTACTGTTAGCGACTTGGATACAATATTATTAGATAAGTATCGTGAGAAGTTACATGCAGACGACCTTTCGTATGAACAATTGTTAGAAGCCCGTGGGTTTATCAGACTTCAGGGTGGCATAAAAAAGCTTACGAACGCTGCAGTTCTGTTGTTTGCTAAAAACATCGTTCAATTTTATCCCAATTGCCGTATTAGATTCGTTCGCTATGATGGTACCAAGGCAAGAACGGGTGTTGATATTAATATCATACGTGATTATAATATTGAGTTGCCTATATTAAAAATTATTGAAGCTGCTAAAGTGTTCATTGGAAGCCAATTGCGTGAATTTACAGCTCTTGAACCTGTTACAGGAAAATTCATGGTTGTTCCTGAGTATCCTGAGTTTGCATGGCTTGAGGGAATTGTTAATGCAGTTACCCACAGGGAATATGCTATGTCTGGCAGATATATCCTAGTTAGCATGTATGACGATCGCTTAGAAATAGAGAGTCCAGGTAAGTTACCGAGTATAGTAACTGTTGATAATATAAAAGAAACTAGATATTCAAGAAATCCACGAATAGCTAGACTCTTGACAGAATTTGGATGGGTTAGAGAATTGAACGAGGGGGTTAAGAGAATTTATGCTGATATGGAAAAGTTCTTCCTGGACGATCCTATATATAGCGAGCCAGAGCAATCAGTACGTTTAGTGCTTAAAAACAATATAGTGATGCGCAATTTGCGTCGAAAAGATAGAGCACTAGAGTATGTAGGAGAAGATATATGGAAACAACTAGATGCCGTAGATCGTAAAATACTTGCATATATGGCAAGTAATGTTCAGGTAAGTAGGAACACATTGGCTCAATATCTGGGGAAATCGGGCGCTACCATCACTAATCATCTGAGAAGTCTTATCGTCTTGGGTGTTGTTAAGCCAAATGGCAATCCCCACGACCCGGGCAGGACTTATTCAATAGTTTATAAAGACTAATAAATGTCTCTTGTCCTCAAGATTCTGCTTATTTAGTAACTGGTTTAGGTGGATTGGCATATTCCTACTTGAAAGAAGTTGAATAAAGAATTCGTGCAATTAGTGAGATTCGTGTTCGTCTAAAATTATTCGTGCTCTTCGTGCTATTCGTGTCCGCTTAGTCATCCGCGCTCTTCTAAAAAAGATTCGTTAGATTCGTGATATTCGTGTTCGTCTAAAATATTTTTCGTGTTCGTCTAAAATTATTCGTGCAATTCGTGCAATTCGTGTTCGTCTAATCATTCGTGTTCGTCTAAAATCATGGTTATTTACAAAGAAGAAAGCTATAAAATAATCGGTGCAGCCTTTAGTGTTTATAACGAGTTAGGCCACGGTTTCCTTGAAGCAGTCTATCAGGAGTGCCTTGAGCTGGAGTTTAAGAAGCAGGGAATACCCTATGAGCGTGAGAAGGAGTTAAAGATCTACTACGATGGTCAGGAACTCCAGCAGACCTATAGGGCCGATTTCATTTGTTACGACAAGATAATAGTAGAGCTGAAAGCCGTGTCCCAGTTAGACGAAGCACATCATGCTCAGGTCTATAATTATCTCCACGCAACAAACATGAAGTTAGGCATCTTGCTCAACTTCGGCAATTCAGAAGGATTGGAAAAAGATCGCATCGTCCTCTAATCTGCGCTCTTTAAATAATTCGTGCAATTCGTGCAATTCTTGCGTCCCTTCGGTAGCAAGCGAGCAAGCTCGAGCGCGTGTTCGTTTTAAATATAGGTACTCCGCGCTCTTCTAAATATTCGTTAGATTCGTGAAATTCTTGCGTCCCTTCGGTAGCAAGCGAGCAGAGCTCGAGCGCGTGTTCGTCTCATCTCCGCGCATCTGAGATAATCCTGGCTCTTTTAATAATTCGTTAGATTCGTGAAATTCGTGTTCGTTTTAAATATAGGTATTCCGCGCTCTTCTAATCATTCGTGTAATTCTTGCGTCCCTTCGGTAGCAAGCGAGCAAGCTCGAGCGCGTGTTCGTTTAAAAAGATGTATTCTGCGTTTATCTATTAATTCGTGTTATTAGTGAGATTCGTGTTCGTCTAAAATATTATTTGTGTTCGTCTAAAAAATTCCTTCGTGTTCTTCTCGGAAAAATTTGTTTATCTCACAAATTTTCCCTACCTTTGCACCCGTATAGCACTTGTTTCCTAAGTACTCTACGGGTGTTTCACCCTCGTGTAGAGGTGGTAATTCGTTGAACTATACCCTTTTAGGTCCTCCCCCCTCTGTCCCTTTACGTAGTAAACCGGACAAGGAAAAGAGCACCCTAAACCCTAGTTCATTTACAATTCCCACCTCTAGCTCTTCAAGTAATGAATGAATAGGAGATATAATATATGGCTACGATAGTATTGAATGTACCTGATGAGAGTTTAGTCTCTAAGGTCAAGCAAGTATGCAAGATGCTGCAGGGTGTGGCATCTGTAAAGGTACAGCGCCCTAAGTCTGAGGATATCACCAAGACAGCTGGTTTTAAGGAGGCGATGGAGGATGTCAGACTCGGTAGGGTGAAGACAGCCTCGAGTGTTGACGACCTGTTTAATCAGGTGTTAGGGGAGGATTGGCGTAATGTATAACGTCGTCCGTACTAACCGCTTCGATAAGGACCTTGTTAAGTGTCAGAAGCGTGGTCTGGATTTAAAGCTGATCTTTGAAGCTATTAAGCTGTTGGAGGCTACGGGACATCTTCCTCGAGAGTACAAGCCTCATAAGCTGAAAGGTAAGTTCAAGGGTGTTTGGGAGTGCCACATTGAGCCTAACTGGCTGATGACGTGGGAGCAAAATGACAATGAGCTCACACTGCTGTTCCTCCAGACGGGCACTCATGCAGACCTCTTCGGTTGGTAGAAAAAGTGGAAAGTAACCCCGTCAATTAACGGTAATAAAAAGGAAAAATTCTCCAATTCTTGATAATATCTTATCTATGCTCGCTGCTCCAAGAGTTCTCTAATTCTTAAATTCTTGATATTAAACAAGTATAATCCGGGACGAAATAAATTCTCTAATTCTTGACACTTAAATCTTATGATATACCCTGAACTAAGCAAAAGAATTCTTGGAATTGCGATGCAACTTCATCGAGAGATGGGCTGTGGGTTCAAGGAGAAAGTCTATCAAGACGCTTTCGAAGTGTTGCTTAAGGAAGCAGAGATACCATACGAGAAGGAAAAGCATATCAATTTGGTCTATCACGGAGTCAAGCTGGAACACGACTTCTTCTATGACTTTCTGATTGATGACAAGATAGGAGTGGAACTGAAGGCAGTTACAGAGATAATGGGAGAGTTTGAAGCTCAGATAATCAACTACCTTCATGTGAGCAATCACAAGTTAGGCTTGCTGCTCAATTTCGGTTCCACCAGTTTGGATTACCGCTGGTTCCCCAATGAATGGCACCACAGACAATCCGCAAGCATTGGCTGAAAAGAATTTCTCTAATTCTTAAATTCTTGACATGACATTATCCGAGTTATCAGTGTTATCCGCGTGAAAAATTAATTCTCCAATTCTATAATTCTTGATAATAAACAATAATAATCCGGGAAGAAAGAAATTCTCAAATTCTCGAATTCTTGATAACACCAGAAGACATTGATCGCATCCTAAAGATTTTATCTTCAATTGTGAAAACAATGAAAGAGAAGATAGAGGAAAGTAAGAAGAAATAGGATTTAGGCATAAGGTTCTAGGTCAATCACGGGTATGGATAAGTTAACCCTTAATCCTTAACCCCTAACCTTTAACCCTGAACCAGAGTTAACCCTTAATCCTTCACCCTTAACCAAATCTAACCCTTCACCTTTCACCCTTCATCCTTAACCCTTAACCCTTAACCCTGAACCAAAGGTTGGTAGCAAGGGGGTAGCAAGGGGGTAGCAAGGGGGTAGGATAGAGTAATCTCACGAATAATGAAGTTTAAACATCATGGGTGTTCACGACTGTGAATCTCTTTGAGAGTGGTGTACTGAGTGCCGAGGCAGCCATCCTTCAACTCAAGGCATACAAAACCTACGACCAACTGTCGTTCCATACAGATAGGGTTATTAAAACCTTGAATTTTGTAGAGTCTATTGAGGTTTGAGATTTTTAAAATTGAAGAAAGCCCGATTGTTAAGAAGAAAATACAGAAAATTGCTGTAATATATTGGAAATAGAGTAGGAGAGTGGTTAATCCGCCCCGGATTAACTAAAAAATGGAATATACAAAGAAATAACTTTCACCTTTCACCTGTCAACTGAATTAAAACTTTCAATTTTCAATTTTCACCTTTCACCTTTCAACTATGGCTAGTATTATCCAACAAAAGTCTCGTTCCTTTGCTATCCGCATCATCAACTGCTACAAGTTTTTGACGGAACAGAAGCACGAGCAGATAATGTCTAAGCAACTCCTCCGCTGTGGTACCAGCATTGGTGCCAATACTAGGGAAAGTAAAAACGCTCAGTCGAGGATGGACTTTCTGAACAAGCTCAATATAGCCCTGAAGGAGGCAGACGAGACAGAGTACTGGCTAGATCTACTACATGAAACGAAATACTTAGATGATAAACAATTCGAATCGCTACACAGTGGCTGCAAGGAACTTATAGCGATATTAGTGACAATAATAAAGAAACTGAAAGATAATCCGAAAGGACAAAAGTAATTTTCACTTTTCAACTTTCACTTTGAACGAGTCTTTGTCTTTCAACTTTCAATTTTCAACTTTCAATTTTCAACTTGAGAAATGAAAACAGCATTAATAACTGGTATAACAGGCCAGGATGGCTCATACCTGGCCGAGTTCCTATTAGAAAAAGGTTATGATGTGCACGGAACAATTAGACGTAGCAGTGTTGATTTCCGTGAGCGTATAGCACATTTGGAGGGTACTCCTCATTTCCATCTGCACTATGCAGACTTGGGCGACTCTATGAGTGTTCTGGGCGTGATTGGTAAGGTACACCCTGATGAGATATATAATCTTGCAGCTCAGAGCCATGTGCAGGTGAGCTTTGATTCACCGGAGTTTACAGCTGATGTAGATGCCGTTGGCGTCCTCCGTATCTTGGAGGCCGTGCGTCAGTTGGGTATGACTGAGACCTGTCGTATTTATCAGGCATCAACCTCTGAACTTTACGGTAAAGTGGAGGAAGTTCCTCAGAATGAGAATACGCCGTTCCATCCTTATAGCCCCTATGCTGTGGCAAAACAGTATGGATTCTGGATTGTGAAGGAGTATCGTGAGGCATATAATATGTATTGCTGCTCGGGTATTCTCTTTAACCACGAGTCTGAACGTCGTGGAGAAACCTTCGTAACAAGAAAGATTACTTTGGCAGCAGCACGTATATCTCAGGGATTGCAAGATTGCTTGTATTTGGGTAATATGGATTCGCTGCGCGACTGGGGATATGCCAAGGACTATGTAGAGTGCATGTGGTTGATTTTGCAGCAGAAGGAGCCTGAGGACTTCGTGATTGCTACGGGTGTGCAGCACAGTGTACGCGAGTTTACTGAGCTTGCTTTCAAACACGCAGGTATTGAGCTAAAGTTTGAGGGTGAGGGCATCAATGAGAAAGGTGTTGTGGTGAAAGGCCCAGAGAGCCTAATTGGCAAGGCTGTAGTAGCTGTAAGCGAAGATTTCTATCGTCCTACTGACGTAGTCAACCTTTGGGGCGACCCAACGAAGGCTAAGGCTAAACTGAAGTGGAATCCGAATAAGACAAGTTTCGAAGAACTTGTTAAGCTGATGGTTGAGAGCGATATGGCCAAAGTTGCATCAGAAGATGCTGCTATGAAGGTTCGTACAAATCTTGCAGAGTACTTGGAAAAGGGTATTGTAAAATAATGTAAAAGAACTGTATGATAAACCTGAGCTGTCATTAAGGAATCGTTGGAGATTATTTTTCCCATCTCGAAACTAGACATACTTACAAGCTAAAAACAACGAAATATGTTCAACTTAAGATAAATTTATTGTTGACAACGTTACAGTGCAACCTATCAGTATGTTTAGATATGCAGCGATTCAAGGCATGAGGTGTTGTTTGTCAGACCTCACACCATGAAATGGACGAAATGAAAGGGTTAATAAATAAGCAGCAAGGCATCTTCCACAAGGATGACTTTACCAAGACGCTGCTAGAAGAGACCATCAAGGAGTTAATCTCTAACTTTGAACACGAAGTGAAGGGTAGGAAATTTGATCAGAAAATGTAGACTTTTCTACTGTTTACTATATTTGGATATTATAAAAATGAAGAAAGTAATTACATATGGTACATATGACCTCCTGCACCAAGGGCATATAAATCTCTTACGCAGGGCAAAGGAACTAGGCGATTACCTCATTGTTGGAGTCACCAATGACAGCTTTGACCGTGAGAGAGGTAAACTTAATGTGCGTAATAATGTGTTGGAGCGAGTGGAGGCAGTTAGGGCTACAGGGTATGCTGACCAGATAATCATAGAGGATTATGTTGGGCAAAAGATAGATGATATTCAAAAATATGAAGTAGATATTTTCGCTATTGGCTCAGACTGGGAGGGTAAGTTTGATTACTTGAACGAATTTTGTCAAGTGATTTATTTGCCACGTACAGAGGGTATCAGTTCTACAATGCTTCGCGATGAGTCAACAACAGATGTGAGAGTTGGAATTATAGGTTGTGGTCGAGTTGCAAACCGATTTCCTTCTGAGGCTGATGTGGTAAGTGGAGTAAAGGTAGTTGCAGCCTATGATATAAACCCAAAAGCATCCAAAGCCTTAGCTGAAAAGGATAGTAAAATCATTGTATATGATAATCTGCAGGATTTTTATCGTGCAGTTGATGCTGTTTATATAGCAACTCCACATTTGACGCATGGTGTGTTAATTCAGCAAAGTATCAATACTGGGAAGCATGTATTATGCGAAACACCAATGGTATTGTTTGGTGAACAAGCGAAGCAACTTTATGCACAAGCTAAGACAGAAGGTGTTTTCTTGATGGAGGCAAATAAAACAGCACATTGTCCAGCTTTTAACCACCTTATGGTGATGATTAAGTCTGGAGTTATAGGTGAAGTGGTAGATGTAGAGGCCTCCCTTTCAAAATTATGGGATGATGACATGTCATTACGTGAGTTTGACCCAGTACAAGCAGGAGGTTCGATGTATGAACTTGGTAGCTATCCATTACTCCCTATTATAAAGCTTTGCGGTATCAATTATGAGAACTTGAATCTCTATTCACGTATGAAAGATGGAGTGGATATGTACACCAAAGGGGTGATGAGATATTCTAATGCAGTATGTTCATTCAAGGTTGGCCTAGGAGTAAAAACAGAGGGTAATCTTATAATTTCAGGAACAAAAGGGTATGCCTATGTACCCGCCCCATGGTGGAAAACGGACTATTTTGAGTTACGCTATGAGGACCAGAATCAGAATAAGAAATTTTTCTATAAATGGGATGACGCTGGCCTTCGCTATGAGATTCAAGAATTTATTTCTTGTATAGTTAATGGTAGGCAGAGTACTGCGAGACTTCGAAGACGTGAAAGTATCTGCATGGCGGAAATTATGCAGCAGTTTGGTGAACATAAAAACTTAATGTTAATATGAAACGTGTATTGATAGTTGGCGGAGCCAATGGGATAGGACTTTCCATTGCTAAAGTTTTGTCAGGGAGAAAAGAGATTGAACGAGTTTATATATTAGATAAAGCCCCTCTGTCAGAAGTTTTTAAAGAAGATAAAATATATAGTTATGAGTTTGATTTAACATGCACAGACTATAGTATATTCGATCAGTTTGATGATATAGACGGGTTGATGATAACAGCTGGTTTTGGCCGTTTGGCTTTATTTAAGGATATTCCTGAAGATATGATTTCATTATACTTCAATGTTAATACTGTAGCAGTTATAAGGGTCATCAAGCATTTCTACGAGAGATTGCTTTCAAAAGATGATTTCTATTGTGGTGTGATGGTAAGCATAGCAGGTTTTATGACCTCACCATTCTTTTCATTGTATGGAGCTACCAAGGCAGCTTTGAAAATATTTATTGAGAGTGTCAATGTTGAACTTCAAAAAACTGGCACCACTAATAGAATACTCAACGTTTCGCCTGGTGCTATCAAGGGTACGAGTTTTAATCAAGGATTGACAGATATCTCTATTACAGCACCTTTGGCTACAGAAATACTCAATAATATGTTGAATAAAAATGATTTGTTTATTCCAAACTATGAAACAGTCTATAAGGAAGTCTTGAATCGCTATCATGAAGATTTTCGAGCGGAGGGTATACATAGTTATGAATATAAATTGAACTCTGGAAGGATGCACAAATAAAAACAATTTTTGCTTATTTATATATCCTTGATAAAATCTAACTTTTTGTGTATATTAAGAAAGTTGATATGAGAGATTTGAAAGCATTATTGATTGGTATAATTTTTTTTCCTATAAGGCGACTCCTAAAACCCCGTAAAAAATTGTGGCTTTTTGGCTCTGATCAGGGGTTAAAGTATGCACAGAATTCAAAATATTTATTCGAATTTGTTGTAAAAAATCACCCTGAAATAGAAGCGTATTGGATAACGCGTTCTCTTTCTGTGTATAATGAACTTAACGAAAAGGGCATCCCTGTCTTGGATAATATCTCAATTAAGGGGGCATATTATTCACTTATAGCAGAACAAAAGGTTGAATCTACATGGTTTAATGACATATTATATACGTTCCCAAACAATCGGGTCGCATATCTTATGCATGGAATGCCTATTAAAAAAATTTATTACGACAATATTCCTAAATTATCACCCCCCAAAAGTATAATACGTGACATAAAAGGAATACTTAGCGACCTTTTTCTTTATGATTTCAAACTTGAAAACTCATGCTTTACACCTGTTACTTCTCCTTTCTTTAAGGAATTAGTTGTAAAAGCTATGAGAAATAATAATGTTTATGTTACGGGGCAGCCGCGAACAGACGCATTCTTACATTTGGATGGAAATGTCATTCGAGATAAATATGGTATTGACAAGAAATCATTTATAATAACCTATATGCCCACACATCGATCATACGGTAGGGGTGAACCGAGTCCACATATTTTTATAAATAATAAAGAAGCCATCAAATTTTTTAAAGATAATAATATTGTTATAGTATGGAAGCAGCATATTAATATGCTAAAGAATTATAAAAAACTAGAAGCGGATGATTGTTTTAAGGAACTATCATTCGACTATAGTGTAGATCCACAAGAACTTTTATTTGTATCTGATGTGTTAATAACAGACTGGTCTAGTTGTTTTATTGATTATATGCTGTTGCAAAGACCTATTTTGTTTTATCAATATGATGACTACGAGAAAAATGATAATGATTTGTATTATGGCACAGAAAAGTTATCAAAAGTTGGTCAAATTAGTCATGATGAAAAAAAACTGTTGAAAGATATACGAATGGTGTGTTCAAATGACAGAGTACGCTATGATAAAGAGGATTGGACGATATTCAATGAATATTATGACGATAAGTCTTGTGAGAGAAGTTTTTATATACTTCAGAGCATAGTAGGAAATGGATAAATCACTTTCAGAAAAGACAGCATTAGGCGTAAGCTGGAGTGTGGTAGAAGGTCTGTGTAATCAAGGGATTACATTCCTTGTAGGTCTCGTCTTGGCTAGGCTTTTAACCCCAGATGAATATGGCCTTATCGGAGTGATAGGCATATTTATAGCTGTTTTTTCAGCAGTTGTTGACAGTGGATTATCTTCAGCACTGGTAAGGAATAAGTATTCCACGACGATTGATTATGACACCGCTTTTGGTGCAAATATGGGCTTAAGTCTATTGATGTATGTGTTATTGTATTTCCTCGCAGGGCCAATTGCATATTTCTTTGGGAATAACGAACTGATACTTCTGACACGAGTCCTTGGTCTTTTGCTTGTTGTTAATGCAATATCTATTGTTCAACGTACATTAATGACGAAAGTGCTGGATTTTAAGACCCAGACAAAGGTCTCGATAATAGCATCAATAGTCAGTGGGGTTTGGGGTATTACGATGGCCTATAGCGGTTACGGAGTATGGAGTCTTGTGGCACAACAGCTTTCCAGACAGGGATTACAATCTATTCTCATTTGGATATGGTCTGAATGGAAACCTCGTATGAGGTTCTCTTTAAGTTCCTTCAAGGTGATGTTTGTGTTTGGTTGGAAGTTAACCGCATCGAGCATGATAAACTCATTGTGGAATGAGGCGTATCAGCTAGTTATAGGAAGATGGTATACGCCTGCATCTTTGGGCCAATATACAAGAGCCAAACAATTTGCAGATATATTTTCTTCAAATTTGACAACTGTAATACAAAGGGTCACATACCCTGCTTTAGCAGAGATACAGGATGAAGAAGTAAGGACAAAGGAAGCATACAGAAAGTTACTTAGAGTAACCATGCTGATAACTTTTTTGCTGATGTTTGGACTTGCTGCTATTTCAGAGTCATTAATCTATTCATTGATTGGTCCACAATGGGATGAGGCAGTATCCTATTTACCCTTAATATGTTTCCAGTTGATATTCTATCCGTTAAGCGCCATTAATCTTAATATTTTATTGGTAAAAGGAAGGTCAGATATTTATTTGTATCTTGAAATAACGAAGAAGTGCATCGCCTTGATACCATTAGCTATGGGTGTTTTTGTTGGTATTCATAGCATGTTGTGGGCGAGTGCTATTTATGGTTTGGTCGCTTTCTTGCTTAATTCCTATTATTCAGGCAAGCAGATTAATTATAAAGTAAAAGAACAGTTCGAGGATATTTTACCCTATTTTGTTATATCATTGATAGTTGCAGGAATAATGGTTGTTGCGGGAATGCCAGAATGTGATTACTTCCTAAAGCTAATAGTTCAGATTAGCGTGGGTGCAGTAGCAGCATTGGTAATTGTTCGTATAACATGCTATACTGAGATTAAACCATACGTTGAAATGTGTAAAGAATATGCTAAGAAGTCTTTATCATGAGTAAAATATATACAACGGGGAGAAATGAAAGAATGGACTTCTATAAAGGAGTCCTTATGTTTGGTGTAATTTGGGGACACGCCATTACAAGTCTTTTGGCGGGTTCTCAAAATAATGTAAGCATTCATTGGATAATGCGTACTTATGATATGCCCTTATTTATGCTTATATCTGGTTATTTCTTGGGTTTTTCTTTGAAAAAAAGATCACTGAAGGAATTGATTAAAGACAAGTTGACGACAATCTTTTTTCCAGCCTATATTTGGGGCGTAATTATTACGTATAGTTATATGTTGGCATTTCTTTCTCTGTATTTCCTATGGGCAGTTTTTTTTAGCTCTTTGATAATAGCATTCATTGCAAAAACATGTGCCAATATTAAAATAGGAATAATTTATGTACTAATAGTAACAGTGCTATTACAATTTATTCCGGACACCCTATGGAATCTATCCTATTTGTTCCCGTTTTTTGCAATAGGTTATTTTATCAACGCATTTGAAATTAAGCCGAGGCGATACTTGGGTGGGGGGGGGCATTTTGCTTGTTTTGTTTATGTTACTATTGAGCTCATGGACATTAGACTACTCTGTGTGGAAAACTGGTGCATATATTAAGGAACTTAATTGGAGCACCGTGGGTATAATAATGTATCGTTATATTATTGGATTTGTAGGATGTTGTTTCTTTGTCTTATTTTTTGATATCCTATACCGATATTATTCAACACATCGTACACACATATATACTTTTATGGTTCAGTGTGGCAAGGAGACTTTAGCCCTTTATATACTTCAAGATATAGTGCTATTTAAAGTCGTAAAGAATATGGTGATAATTATATCCAAAAGTCTCGGCTATAATCCTTTAAATACAAATGAGTGTATATTGGGCTATGTCATAGCACCACTATTATCACTGGTACTTATGCTTATTTTGATGAAGATAATAAATAGTATTAAGAGCTTTAGATATACAAAGTACGTATTTGGCGGAAAATTTTTATAATATGACACGAACACTAATTTTTGAAATCAATGCAGGAGAAGGTGGGCACCATATTGAATACCTCCACCATATTTATCTGGGAGCTGAAATTACTAATAATTATCTTGTGTTTGTTGTGCCAGAAGAGTTTAAAAAAACTAGCGAGAGGTTTGATTGGCCTGAAAGAAAAAATGTTAGTTTTCAATATATATCAACTGCTGAAATTAATAGTGTAACCACAAAAAAAGGATTTCAAAAAATATACCATCTTTGTAAAATGTTACGGTATTATACTTTGAAACATAGCATAGACAGTGTTTTCTTAATATCGCTTGCGAATTATTTACTGTTTATACCATTATTACTTCCTAAAAGAGTAAAAGTTTCTGGTATAATATACAACATCTATTTATACTCATGGCACAAATTATCAATAAAGAAAAAGGTAGAACAGATGTTGATTCATATAGTCTTGACAAAATGTAAAATTTTTGAAAGGATTTATATTTTGAATGATAGGTCTGCTGTGGCTTATTTTAATAAATTATATGTTAGCGAGAAATATTTTTACCTCCCAGATCCAATTATACAATTGCCAACTAAAAGAATTGACACCAGGAAGATGCTTGGAATACCAGAGGATGGTATCTTTTTTCTTCAATGCGGAAATCAAAATATCCGTAAAAATCCATTAAAGATTTTAAAGACAATATCAGAATTATCCCCAAAAGAAAATTTTTATTATGTCATTGCAGGTAAACTTCACCCTTTAATAAAAGATGAAATTGTTAGAAATGCAAATATATTAGGTAAAGTTCATAATATTATCATTAGAGATGAACATCTTAGTTATGATATGATGAACTCTTTGATAGAAGATTCAGACTGCATGTTTCTTCTTTATGAGAACAATACTCAAAGTTCTGGTTTTATGGGATATGCAGCATTGCATGGAACACCTGTAATTGCATACAAAAATGGATTAATTGGAAAAATAGTTAAGAGATATCACTTGGGGAAATTAGTTGAACCGAATAACTGCAACGACATTAAAAATGCAATATGTAGTATTGAACAAAAGGGTGTTTCTAAAAATAATTCATACTCTGTAAACCATACAGTTGGTGATTTCATAGATAAAATTTTTATATCTAAATAGTTGTATCATGTTAAATATTAAAATTGAATTACCCAATGGGTTTCTTAATGAGGAAGTTAGATGGGACTATTTAATAACTTCAAAAATGAAAGAGGTTTGGGCTGTAGAATTGGATCTTATATGTGAGTTCGATAGAGTTTGTAAGAAACATGGGTTAAAATATTATGCATGTGGAGGCACCGCACTTGGTGTAGAGCGACACAAAGGGTTTATTCCATGGGATGACGATGTGGATTTAACTATGTTAAGAGAAGATTACGAGCGATTGATCTCTTTGAAAGATGAATTTGAAAATCCCTATTTTTTGCAGCACTATACAACAGATAAAGCATTTATATTTGGTTTTGCAAAATTGCAAAACCTGAAAACGACAGCACTTGAACAAGTTAATTCTCCATCATGCCAAGGGATTTTTATAGATATATTTCCTGAGGACAACATACCTGATGATGTTAAGTTATTAGAAGCTCAAAAGAATAAACTGCTGAAAAAGTTACGCAGTATGCAAATAATGGTCAACTCTACTTACAATTACTATCCAGAAGCAGAAACAAATTCAAAACTCTTATTTAAAAAGATACTTCACGCATTGTTTAAGAATCTTGGGCTGTTTAAAAATACAGGTTATATTAAAGCAAAAGAATTTGAAAAAGAATGCAAAAAATACAACAAATTTAAAACAGAAAGGGTATCTATGCTTGGGTTCTCGCCAGATAATAGTAGATTTCAAATAGACAGAAACAAGTTTGAAAACATTGTGTGGAGAGATTTTGAATTTATTAAGCTTCCGTGCTTTGAAGATAATCATGGCTATTTAACGCACTTTTTTGGAGATTATATGACTCCCGTCAAAGGTGGAAGTTACCACGAAGGGATTTTTTTTGATGCCAATAAACCATATACTGAATATACTTCAAAATGAAAATTTCTGTAATAATACCAACGATGAATAGGGTAGGCTCGTTGAGTCGAACCATTTCATATTTAGAAAATGCGAATCCGAGACCTGACGAGGTTATTGTAGTTGACCAGACACAAGATCATGAAATAGCTGTTAAAATTGAGGAAATATGCAAAAAAACTCCGCTGAACGCGGAGTATAAGTGGAATTCCGAGCCTTCGTTGACGAAGGCTCGGAATTCTGGCTACGCGTTGGCCAATGGAGATATTATAGTATTCATGGACGATGATGTTGATGTAAAAAAAGACACCTTTGCTAATATTCATCAGATTTTTAGTAATAACACAATTGGATTAGCTGGTGGTATAAACGAATATGATGATTTGTCACAGTTTTCTATGAAGAGTGTTATTCTAGGGAAAAAGTCATATAGAAAAAGGAAAATAGGACATGTTACAAAATCTGTATATGGTCGTTTCCCCATTAGTTGTAATGAAAGTACAGATACTGAATGGGCGATGGGGTTTTTCTTTGCTGTACGGAAGAGCTTGTTAGAAAAGTGGAATTTGCGTTTTGATGAAAATCTCAGTTATTATGCATATGCAGAAGATTTAGACTTTACATATTCATTTTTTTTACACGCAAGAATAGAAAGAATAAAATGTATATTAAGTACTAAATTGAAAGTTTGTCACAATGTGTCGCAAGAATATCGTATTCCTAAACGAAATGAAACATTTATGTATATATTACATAGAAGATATATTAGAAATAAATTGATTCCTGGTTATATGTCAGTATTATTGTGCTGGATAAGCGAGCTTGGAGATTTTGTTTACAGATATATCCATAAGGAAAACCCCATGGATATTTTGAAAGCTCATTTATTTTATTTTAAATATAAAAAAGATATCCTGAATGGCAATTTTCATTATGAAGAATTTATGTAGAACTTCTGGACTTTATGAAGGAAAATCAAAAATTTGAAATATTGATTTATAAGCTATATGTGTTCACATTACCTTTGGGGCAATTCTTAAATATTTGGATGGCAGAGGTAATGAAAAGACTATTTGTGCAGTTTAGTACCATAATAATGGTCGTTGGAGTGATTGTCATGTTGTTGAACGGTAGATTTAGGATAAATAATAGAACAGCACCCTTCTTCAATCTTTTCTTTTTTATGTTAGTTTGGTCATTCCTGTGTTCACTGGTACTGATACCTTTTGTTCCGACCAACGTAATGCACCCTATGGTTCGTTTATTGACAGAAAATTACTATTTTTTTATAGCCGTTTTATCGTTTATTTATAATTATCATTGTCTTACACATTTAGTTAAATTTCAAAGTCTATACAAAATATTTGATATACAGGTTGTTGTCATCATTATAACAGGATTTATTCAATTAGCTGCATTGTCGGGATTTTCAGGACCTTATAATGCTTTGTGTACGGTATTTAGACTAAGAGAACTAGAATGGTTGATGATAGTGGATCGAGGTGTGACACTTTGGGCAGATGAACCATCAGGCGTATCGCAGCTATGCTTTGTTTTGGTACCTTTTATAATGACATCATTAAGTCACTCTAAAGGAATAAGGAAATTCTTTTATTTTTCATCTTTGCTGATTTTTCTGCTGTTTTTTTTATTAACATTGAGTTCTCAGACAATCCTAATTTTTGTTGCGGTAGTGCTCATCTATTTATTCTATATTATCCAAAAACGTATACCTAATAATTTTTATATTATCAGTTTTATTACAGGATTCCTATCTGTTAGTATTTACCTTGTGGAAGACGTTAAATCAGTCGAAGTTTCTGGAGATTCTAAAACTTTGGAATATGCGGTTGTCGCCAAAATATTTGATAGAAATAACGAAAGTACAGTAATTCGAGTGTCAACAATCATAAATGATTTAAAATTGATGGCACAGTTTCCGTTGACAGGAGTGGGCAATGGCAACCAAGGATATTTTTACTATGACAATGTACCCTATTGGGTAAAAAAGACGAATGCATACAATGAAAGAGAAGCGGAACACAGTATTGCAAATGGGGGAGGTAATTTCTTTCCATCTTATTTTTCAGGTTTTGGCCTAATAGGAGTTGTATTTCTGATAATTTTTCTCAAAAAATATAGGAAATGCTATCAAACTTCTTTTCTCCAAGAAGATGAACGGGCTGACGTTATGTTTAAACTAGGAACAATATTGTTTGTTTTTGCGAGTTGGACAGTGGTAGATCTTAGAGAAACTATTATTTTCGTCTTTAGTTTGGCTTGCGTACCATTAGTTAAGAATACTTATAAAGAAATTAAAAATCAAGTTGCATAAATCTTATGAAAATATTTGTTGAAGATGCTCCGTCATTTTATCATGTTGCATTATATAACGAACTTGTTAAGGATATAGATATATCTGTTGTTTATTCAGAAGATAAGCATTATGATAGGTCAAGGAACGAAGATTTCTTTGGGTCTGAACCGAGGTATCGTGTTACCTACATAGATGGTAATTTGCTTAAGAAAGCTAAAATGGTTGTTTCTATATTAAGGCATACAGAATATGAAGAAATTGTTATTGGTGGGTGGGGTCATTTGGGACATTGGTTGTTTTGGTTTTTTTCACCGAAGAAGAAAAATTCCTGCATAATAGAATCATCCTTGTTAGAATCTCAGAAAAATGGTATACGAGGATTCGTTAAAAGAATGTTTTTAAAGAAAATTTCTACTGTGTATGCTGCAGGAATGCTACAAGCCCAACTTGCTTATTCATTAGGCTTCAAGGGAAATATTACTATTTCTGGTGGTTGTGGATTGTTAAATTATAAACCACAACCCTCATTTGAGAAACGTACTGTCGTAAAAAACTTTTTGTATGTAGGTAGATTTGTAAAAGTTAAGAATCTGAAATTATTAATTGAAGCATTCAATAAACTACCTCAACTTAATTTAATGATGGTAGGATTTGGAGAGGAAGAAGAGAATTTGAAAGCTATTGCGATGCCAAACATAAAGTTTCTCGGTCAAATTAAAAATATAGAGCTATGGCAGTATTATAGAGATGCTGATGTTTTTATATTACCTTCCCTATCAGAGACTTGGGGGCTTGTTGTAGAAGAAGCATTAAATAACGGTACGCCGGTAATAGTTAGCGATAGAGTTGGCTGTAAGGACGATTTGGTAACTAGCGATACAGGACTGGTTTTTAAACATGATAGTATAGAAGATTTAATTGATAAAATAAATCTGATAACAGATATAGGTTTTTATAACAATTTAAGATTGGGTGTGTCAAAACTTAATTTTATAGAAAGAGCACAACAACAGATTAATACATTTATTTAATTGATAATTTTTTTTGATTATGGTATACAAAATTCCATTATTTAATTTAAACTTTGATGATCGGGAGGCTCAGGCTGCCTACGATACCATCAAGTCGGGCTGGATTAGTACAGGACCGAAGAATGCGGAGTTAGAACAGATGTTTATCGATATGTGGGGTGTGAAGTACGCTGTTAGCATGTCAAACTGCACAGATTCACTCCATGTATGTTGCATGGTTTGTGGCTTTGGTCCAGGCGATGAAGTGATTTGTCCTTCGATTACGTTTGCTGCATCATGCAATTGTATTAGATATGTAGGTGCAACTCCCGTTTTTGCAGATATTGTTGGACCGGATCATATGAATATTGATCCAGCAGACATTGAGCGTAAGGTAACACCACGTACGAAAGGTATCATAGTAGTTCACATGGCGGGGTTCCCATGCAAAATGGATGAGATTATGGCTATTGCCAAGAAACATAACCTTAAGGTGATAGAGGATGCTTGCCACGGCCCTTTGTCCGAGTATAAGGGTAAGAAGTTGGGAACCATAGGCGATTGCGCTAGTTTCAGCTTTTTCTCCAATAAAAACATCTCTACTGGTGAGGGTGGTATGTTCATCACCAACAATGAGGAGATGGCAGCTAAGGCTCGTTTGATTCGTAGTCATGGAATGAGTACCATGAGCTATCAACGTGCAAGTGGTCATGCCACAGAGTATGACATTACATGCTTAGGTTATAACTTCCGTATGGATGATATACGAGCCAGCATTGCCATTGAGCAATTAAAAAAATTACCTGGAGATCTACAAACTCGTCTGCATGTACGCCAACGTTATGTTGATAGACTTTCAAAGGTTGAAGGTCTTGCTATACCATTTGCAGACAATACAGAGTTTGTTTCCAACTACATTTTCCCGACAGTGCTGTTAAACAGCACCAAGGAGCGTCGAAACAAGATTCGTGAGTACATACATGAAGCTGGTGTTCAGACTAGTGTTCATTATCCAGCAGCTCATCGTTTCAGTACCTATAAGGAACTGGGTGCAGTCTTGCCACAGTCTGAATATTTGACCGACAATGAAATCACCCTCCCGATGTATGCAGCTCTCACAGATGAGCAGATAGATTTTATTTGTGATACTTACGAAAGAGCGATTAACGAAATCAGCGCCTAGTATATCTATGAACAACATCAGCAAAATAGAGAATCAGATAATCAGTGATGACTTAACAATTATTGGTGCATTGAAAAAAATGGACGAAGTAAAAACCAAACGTCTATTTGTCTTTGATGGTGGAAAATTTGATTGTATACTAACTATAGGTGATATTCAGCGGTCCATCATCCAGAATGTCGAAATGAACCACCCAATATCTGAGATACTTGACCGGAAAAAGATTTATGCGAGAGAAAATGATTCCCTAGACGATATCAAAGCCGTCATGTTTAGAGAGGGTTTTGACTGTATGCCCATTCTAAACGGGGAGGGGGAGTTAATAAATGTACTTTTCTGGGCTGATGTGTTTCAAGTTAGTGTCGAAGAAGCAAGGGATAAAATTGATTTGCCAGTTGTCATTATGGCAGGTGGTAAGGGTACAAGATTGAAGCCTATAACCAATGTTATCCCTAAGCCTCTTGTTCCTATTGGAGATAAGACCATCCTAGAGGTCATTATGGACCAGTTTGAAACCATAGGCTGTCATAAATTCTATATGTCGGTAAATTACAAAGCTGATATGATGAAATATTATCTCAGTCAACTTGATCATAAATATGATATTGAGTATTTCATGGAGGAAAAACCATTAGGAACCATTGGTAGCGTGTCACTCCTAAAAGGAAAAATTAATACGCCATTCTTTGTCTCGAACTGTGATAGCATTAACGAACAGGATTATCGAGATGTCTATGACTATCATGTATCGAACCATAATGACATGACGATTGTTACCATGGTGAAGAGCTTTAAAATCCCCTATGGTGTAATAGAAACGGGAGAAGATGGTTTAATGACTGCTTTGTATGAGAAACCTGAACATACTTATATGGTGAATTCTGGTGTATATATACTGAATCCTGAGTTGATTGATGAAATACCAGAAGGAGAATTTTTTCATATTACTCATCTAATGGAGAAGGTGAAAGCACGCGGCGGGCGTGTCGGATGCTTTCCTGTTAGCGAGGAATCTTGGCATGATATGGGTGAGTGGTCAGAATATCTAAAAATGATAAAGGTGCTGTAGAATGGAAAAAGTGGCCATCATAAACAGTGTACCCTGGGGAAGTACTGGTAAAATAGCAAAAGGCATTCTTTCAAATTTGAATAAGAAAGGTTATGATGCGGTGTTTTACTATGGCCGCGGTAATCTTAATATGGAAAATAGCTTTCGGTTTGAATACCCAATAGAAGCCACTATACACGCTTTTTTCGGAAAGTTATTTGGAATTTTAGGTGATTTATCCTTTATTGCGACCCGGAGGCTGATTAAAGAACTAAAGAATAGAAAGGTTGACACAGTATATCTTTTGAGTCCACATGGTTATTATCTACATGAAACATTATTTTTCAAGTATGTAGAATCTTATAATGTCCACCTAATCTATATTATGATTGATGAATATGCATATTTGGGTAAATGCACAAATGCAGCTACTTGTGATAAATATAAAACTTCTTGTGGCCGTTGCCCAAACATAAAGAAATACCCACCAAGTCTATTTTTTGATACCTGTTCTCATTTTATTAAACGAAAAGCTAAAAACTACATAAGGACTCCTAATACATTGTTTGTAGGACCGAAATTTTTGTTGGAAAGCTCCAAAGAGTCATATTTGCGTCCATATATGAGAATGGCACCTTTAGATGAAGCGATTGATGTAGAGCTATATAAACCTCAGGATGCAAGCCAGATATTAAAAGAATATCGAATCGACGAGAAAAAAATTATAGTCTTATGTGTAGCTGATACCACAGCAGCATCAAAAGGTGCGCATTATTTTATTGAGATGGTAAATTTATTTAAGGATGACCCACACTTTATTTTTATACATATAGGCTATCATGGAAAGCATGATAGCAAGCTGCCTACCAATTTTATTCCAATTCCATTTGTTGACAATGATGTGGATGTAGCAAAATATTATTCAATGTCTGATGTTATGGTATTCCCAAGTGTATTTGACACAATGTCAAATACTTGTTTGGAATCATTGGCATGTGGGACACCACTAATATGCTTCAATATTTCCGGCATGCCCTATTTGATGGATGAAACAGTTGGGACGCTGGTAGAGCCTAAAAGTGCGGTAGCCTTAGCAGATGCAGTTAGGGCTGTTAAGAAAAAGACCAAAGAAGTGGTTAATACATGCAGAAGCTACGCACTAAGAAGATATGATATTAGAAATTACACAGATAAATTAATAGAAATCACACTCAATGACGAGCAGCGCAAATGAATCATAAGAAACGAGTATTAATTGTCAGTGCAGTTTTTCCACCTGAACCAGTTACATCTGCAATTTTGAACTATGACTTAGCTCATGAGTTAGCAAAAGGTTATGATGTAACAGTTTTACGTCCTTATCCGACACGTCCTATCGGAGTAAATTTTGAGTCGATAGAAGTGGAGGATAAATCTTTCAAGACGGTTTTGGTGGATTCTTATACACATCCGCAGTCGGAGCTTATTGGAAGGTTTAAAGAGAGTAATAATTTTGGACGGAAGTCTGTAGCTTATATCAAAAATCATCATAAAGAGATAGATTTTGTTTATAATGACGGGTGGCAACTATTTGGATTGTACCGAGTCGCTAAGGTATGCAAGAAATACGAAATTCCCTACATGGTGCCTATACAGGACATCTACCCAGAATGTTTGTTTACGAACAAAAGTTACCCACGCATTATAAAGAGTGTAATTAAAAACGTTTTATTGCCTATTGATAGATACTACCAAATGCACGCAGCATGTGTGCGGACAATCTCGGATGAAATGCGTGATTATTTGTCATCGACCAGAGGGGTGCCGGCGGAAAACTATCTTGTGGTTAATAACTGGCAGAATGATGAAGATTTTTTAAGGGACTATCCTAAGAGTGTTAAAGATGGTAAGCTTGTATTTGCATACGTGGGTAGCATCAACGGCCACGCAAATGTGGATTTGATGATAAAAGCATTTGTAGATGCAAAGATTGACAATGCAGAATTCCGAATCTATGGTGGTGGCAATAAGAAGGATTATTGTGTTGGCCTTGTGAAACAACTGGGCGCAAAGAATATTATCTTTGATATGGTGTCGAGGGATAAGGTGGCATTTATTCAGTCACAAGCAGATGTGCTGGTGTTGGCATTGTCTAAAGGAAATGGCAATCTTTGTTTGCCATCAAAGATGACGTCATATATGCTATCTGGAAAGCCTGTGCTGGCCAGCGTGGATGAAGATAGTGCGACAACAAGATATATCCATGAGTCAGACTGTGGAATACCTGTTAAGCCTGATGACATACAGGCCATCAAAGATGGTTTTGTAAGATTTGCAAAAATGGATAAGCAGAACCTAAGTCAGAAAGGCGAGAATGCAAAGAAGTTCTCACGAAAACATCTGACTCGTGAAGTAAATTTGGATAAAGTTGTAGAAATAATCAATGATATTTTGAAATAATATGGCAGAACAACAGATGCACGGTTTTAGAGCTTGGCTAGATTACCAGCTCAAGCATAATGACACATTCTATCGTTTTTTTCAAACCACCGTTAGTTTTGGAATGCGAGTGGTTGGATTCTTTGTGCCTATAGACAAGAATATGATTCTGTTTAGTGCGCACAGCAGAAAATATAATGACAGCCCGCGTACCATTTATGAATATATGATTAACCAGCCTAAGTATGAGGGATATAAATATGTTTGGGCACTGGAGGATCCCGAACACGTAGAACTGCCTGGACCTGCCATCAAAATCAAGGCAGATACGCCCAAGTATTTTATTACTTCAATGAAGGCCAAGTATTGGGTTACATGTGTGAATATTGAGAGACATTTGCATTATAAGAAAAAGAACCAGCTTTACCTGAACACATGGCATGGTTGTTCAATCAACCATTGTGGTAATGCCGTCCCTGGCAGAAAGGACTTTGATTTTACGGCTGTTGACTTCATGTGCTATGAGAGTGAGTATCATAAAGAAATCCTAATGCGTGACTTCCTAGCTCGTGAAGAAGTCATGATTCCTACCGGACTGCCCCGTAACGATGCCTTGTACGGTACAACCAAGGAAGAGATTGAGCATCTAAAGAAGAATCTGGGTCTCCCTTTGGACAAGAAAATTTTGATGTATGCCCCAACTTGGCGTGACAGTACAGATAATGGAAAAACATATGCCATTAAGCCGCCTATTAATGTGGAGTACTGGCAAAAAGAGTTACAGGATGATTATGTGATGATGTTGAGAACTCATGCATATACAACAAAACTACTGGGAATTGAATTCAATGACTTTATCAGAGACTTTACATCATATTCTCAGATTAACGACCTGTTTAAAGTTGCAGACATCCTGATTTCTGATTATTCTTCTTGTATAGCAGACTTCTCTATTTTGGAGCGTCCTATCATTTGCTTTGCCTATGACTACGAAGAATATTGCCGTATTCGTGGCTTGTATCTGGATATGGAAAAGGATATGCCCAGCGGCGTGAAGCGAACAGAGCAAGAGGTCATTGCTCAAATCAAAAGTATGAACTACGAGGAAGAATGCAAAAAGACCAAGGAGATGATCAAGGAGCGCATTACTAACTTTGGAGGTCATGCTACCGAGATTTGTGTAGAAAAAATGTTTGGAAAATAATAATTAACGAATAACAATAATATGGCAAAGACTGTTTATTTGGGCATGATTGGTGACATCATGCATCCAGGTTTGATTAATATCATCAACGAAGGAGCCAAATATGGCGACGTGATGATAGGACTGTTTACGGACAAGGCTATTGCTACGCACAAGCGTCTGCCTTATCTGACGTATGAGCAGCGTAAGAATGTGATAGAGAATATTAAAGGTGTATCTTCCATAGTACCTCAGGATGAATGGAGTTATGTACCTAACTTGTTGAAATATAAGCCTGATTATATCATTCATGGTGATGATTGGCAGCAAGGTCCGGATAAATATATCCGAGACGATGTATTCAAGACTATGGATAAATTGGGTGGTGAGGTTATCGAGATTCCTTATACCAAGGGTATTTCTGCATCTGGTCTGAAAGAAGAAATCGATTCATTAGGCGTTACGCCACAAGCTCGTTTGGCTTCTCTCCGCAGATTGATTACTGCAAAGCCAATTGTTCGTATTTTGGAGTCTCACAATGGTTTGACAGGTTTGATAGCAGAGCATACATCAGTTGAGGTGAATGGTCAGCATCGTGAGTTTGATGGCATGTGGGCATCCTCATTGACAGACTCAACATCAAAGGGCAAGCCAGATATTGAGGCAGTTGACTTGACCACACGTCTTCATGATCTGAATGACACCTTAGAAGTTACAACTAAACCTGTTATCTATGATGGTGATACTGGTGGTAAATTAGAGCACTTCGTATTTACAGTCCGTACATTGGAACGTTTGGGTATCTCTGCTGTTATTATTGAGGATAAGGTTGGATTGAAGCAGAACTCGCTCTTTGGTACGGATGCTATTCAGACGCAGGATACTATTGAAGGCTTTTGCAATAAGATTAAGGCAGGAAAGGATGCTCAGATTACTCGTGACTTTATGATTATTTCTCGTTGCGAAAGCCTGATTGCAGGTAAACCTGTAGATGATGCTTTAGAGCGTTGCCATGCATACGTGGCAGCAGGTGCTGATGGTATTATGATCCATTCCAAGAACAAAGACGGCATGGATATCAAGGAGTTCTGTCAGCGATTCCGTGAGAAGGATACTCATACTCCTATTGTCGCTGTACCTACTACATATAATCAGTTCACCGAAGAGGAACTTGCCGAGTGGGGTATCAACATCGTGATTTATGCAAATCATATGTTGCGCAGTGCTTATCCTGCTATGGTAAAGTGTGCTGAACGTATTCTTGAAACTTCACGTAGTCTTGAGGCTTCTGATGAATTTTGTATGCCAATCAAGCAGATTCTGAACCTAATTCCTGGAACAAAGAAGAAATAATATGATATCGCCAAAGTTTTTCTATGATACACTTGCCAGCTATGGTGTTGACTTCTATGCAGGAGTTCCCGATTCATTATTGAAGAATCTGTGTGCATATATTACTGATCATGCAGATGAAGCTCATAATATCATAGCAGCCAACGAAGGTGGAGCTATGGGCCTGGCTGCTGGTCATTATCTGGCTACTGGTCAAATCCCTGTAGTTTATATGCAGAATTCAGGTCAGGGTAATATTATTAACCCCCTTGCCTCTCTTACAGATCCCGATGTATATAACATCCCTGTTCTTTTGGTCATTGGTTGGCGTGGAAAGCCAGGAGTACATGATGAACCTCAGCACGTCAAGCAGGGTAAGGTAACAACTGGTCTGCTCAATGTGATGGGTATTGACTACACTGTTCTTAGTAAAGAGGAGGATAAGGCTGAAGCCCAAATTAAGAAGGCTATTGCATTTATGCAGGCAACCAAGCAGTGTTATGCAATAGTTATTGAGAAAGATACTTTCGATGCCTATACCCTTCAGAACGTTGAGAAGAACGATCTGACGATGAGTCGCGAAGAGGCCATACAGACTGTTGCTGCAGCCCTTGGCGAAAAGGATGCCATTGTCTCTACCACTGGTATGATTTCACGTGAACTCTTTGAGTATCGCACAGCGATGAACGAAAGCCATGAACGTGATTTCTTAACTGTTGGCTCCATGGGTCATGCCTCTCAGATAGCCCTTGGTATTGCTTTGGCAAAACAAGATAGAAGGGTGTGGTGCTTTGATGGTGATGGTGCTAGCATCATGCACATGGGTTCTATGGCTATAGTAGCTAATAAAGCTGCTACCAACTATATCCATGTTGTCTTCAACAATGGTGCTCATGACTCTGTGGGTGGTCAGCCTACTGTTGGTTTGAAGATTGATTTGTCCGCTGTGGCAAAAGCTGTAGGTTACAAGGCCATTTATGGTGTTGAAACCAAAGAGTATCTTCAGGAACTTCTTGAAAAATTGAAGAATCAGGACGGTCCAATCTTCTTAGAGGTGAAAGTCAAGAAAGGTAACCGCAAGGATCTTGGTCGTCCAACTACGACACCGATTCAGAATAAAGAAGCATTAATGGAATTCTTAAAGAAGTAATAAAGATGGAGCCAATTAAAAGAAACGTGCTGCTGAACCCAGGTCCGGCAACAACAACAGATAGCGTCAAATATGCTCAGGTGGTGCCTGACATTTGCCCCCGTGAGAAGGAGTTTGCAGGGTTGATGAGAGGCCTGCGTAGTGATTTGTGTAAGGTGGTACACGCCCCAGAACCGGAATATACCTCAGTACTTTTCTGTGGTTCTGGTACCATCAATATTGATGTTTGCATCAACTCACTTGTGCCAGAGGGCAAGAAGATTCTTGTTGTGAACAATGGTGCATACAATACCCGTGCAGTTGAGGTATGTCAGATGTATCATATCTCTCACATTGATTTGAAGTCAAGTGTCTATGAACAACCAAATTTGGAAGATGTTAAGAAGACGCTGAGTGAGAATCCTGATGTGGCAGTAGTTTATTGCTGCCATCATGAGACTGGAACAGGGGTGTTGAATCCTATCCGTGAGATTGGTGCTTTGGCTCATAAGTATGGTGCTATCATGATTAGCGACACTACTTCCAGCCTTGGTATGATTCCTTTTGACATAGTGAAGGATAATGTGGATTTCTGTATGGCTTCAGCTCAGAAGGGTTTGATGGCTATGTCGGGTTTGTCATTCATTATTGGTCGTAGGGATATTATTGAAGCATCCAAGAACTATCCTACACGTTCTTACTATTGCAATCTCTATATGCAGTATGAATGCTTTGAGAAGACTGGTGAGATGCATTTCACACCTCCTGTGCAGACCATTTATGCCACCATTCAGGCTTTAAAGGAATACTTCGAGGTTGGTGAAGAAGCCAAGTTCGCTCGTCATCGCAGAGTCTTTGAGGCTATCAAGAAAGGTGTTGCAGCACTGGGCTTGAAGGAAGCCATTAAGGATGAAATACAATCAGGACTTGTTGTTTCCGTAAAGTATCCTGATGACCCCAACTGGAGCTTTGATAAGGTGCATGATTATTGTTACGAACGTGGCTTTACCATTTATCCTGGCAAGATTTCCACAACAAATACTTTCCGTCTTTGTGCTTTAGGAACCATTGATGTGAAAGATATTAAGGATTTCTTTGTAGTGTTCAAAGATGCTTTGTTAGCAAACAATATTCAAATACCAGCTAAATACAAATAATATGGTAACTACAGCAGTTATTATGGCAGCAGGCTTGGGTAGTCGTTTTGGCAAGATGACAGAGACGATGCCTAAAGGTTTTATAGAAGTGGGTGGTCAGTCAATGGTAATCCGCTCTATCGAGACCTTGGTTGCTTGCGGTATTAAGCGTATCATTATTGGTACAGGCTATAAGAAAGAGGCCTATGAGGCTTTAAAAGCAAAATATCCTCAGATAGAATGTGTCTTTAGTCCTCGTTATGCAGAGACTAATAGCATGAACACCCTTTGGAACTGTCGTGAGGCTATTGGTGATGATGATTTCATTCTTCTGGAGTCAGATATCATTTATAGCAAGAATGCCATTACCGAGCTACAGGAAAATGAGCATCCTGACATCATGCTCATCACGCCTGTCACCAAGTTCCAAGACCAGTACTATGTGGAATATGATGAGAAAGGGACACTAACAAGATGCTCAACCAATAAGGTTGAGATTGAAGCTAAGGGAGAACTGGTGGGTATTCATAAATTATCATCATCTTTTTATCATCAGCTATGTGCTGAGTATGAGAAGATCGTGGCTGATAAACCTAAGCTGGGATATGAGTATCAACTCCTTTGGATGTCTCAGAATGTTTGCCCTGTATATGTCCATAATTCATCGGATGTTAAATGGTACGAGATTGATGATGAGGATGATCTGAAATATGCAGAGGATAATATCGTGATATTACTGTAATTATATCAGGCCATTTGGAAAAGTCGGTTGAATCCTTATTGGAAATCGTCAAGTTTGGTCTAGGAAATGTCTGTAAATGTTATGTCCCAGACCAAACCAGCTGGGGCGATGTTCTGAATCTTGCATCCTTACATGGCGTTGCAGCCATTGCTCTTGATGGAATTCAGAGATGTATGGATGAGAGTATATCCATAAATATCGACTTAAAGACCAAATTAGAGTGGATAGGTATTACAACCCAGCAAGAAGCGGAATTTAAAAAGCAAGAAAAAGTTATCGCATCTTTAGCCAAATTCTTTCAGCAGCATGATATACGCATGATGGTGTTGAAAGGATGGAGCCTTAGTTTGAATTATCCGAAACCTTCGCATAGGTCATGCAGCGATTTGGATATTTACCTGTTTGGTGAGCAAAAGCAAGCTGATCAATTAATAAAAAAAGAACTTGGCTTAGATGTAGACAATAGTCATCACCATCATACAGTTTTTGTATATCAAGGAGTGACGGTTGAAAATCATTATGATTTTCTGAATGTTTACTCCCATCGCTCATCAAAGAAGATTGAAAAGATTTTAAAAGAAATTTGTAGTGTTGAAAAAAAGGTAACGACCATACAAGGACAGAATGTTTATATTCCGTCTGCAGATTTTAATGCGCTTTTTGTGCTGAGGCACATGGCTGTTGAGTTTGCAGCAACAGGAATGAGTTTGAGGCAGGTGGTTGACTGGGGGCTATTTGTTAGGCAACACCACTCAGAAGTTAACTGGGATTCATTATTACCATTCGTAAAAGAATTGAATATGCACCAGTTTCTGGATGCAGTGAATTACATTTGTTATTTCTATCTGGGTTTTGAGAAAAGTCTATTCAAGGGTTTTTGTAGTTCCTATTATGGTGAAAGAGTTTTAGCAGATTTGTTTAACCCTTTAAACTCACGACCCAAAGAAAGAGGCTTTTTGAAATATGTGTGGCAGAGAGAACAAAATTGGTGGCATAACCGATGGCGGCAAGAGATTGTTTATTCAGACAGTCTATTATCAACGTTCGTATATCAAATTTTTGCTCATTTAATGAAACCTGCAACATTGCATCATTAATATTTTAGAAGATTATTATGAAGAAACTATTATTTACCGGTGGTACTGGTTTCCTTGGGAAAAATGTGATGCCTTTGTTGGAACAACAATACAAGGTCACAACTTGTGGTATCACGCCGGATGATATGATAAAGGTTAATCTGGCTAAAGAGGTACCAGCGCTACCAGAACGTTATGATGTTGTGCTACATGCCTGCGGTAAGGCACATGTTGTGCCCAAAACAGAGGAGGAAAAGCAAGCATTCTATGATGTGAACTATACCGGAACCATACATCTTTGTGATGCACTGGAGAAAGTTGGAGTTCCGAAGGCCCTTGTTTTTATATCAACGGTAGCTGTCTATGGATGTGAATATGGTGATTTGATAGACGAGACGCACTCTTTAGATGGTGATTCGCCATACGCCAAAAGTAAAATTATGGCGGAGGAGTACCTGACAAAGTGGTGTTTGAATCACCACGTACGGTTGAGTATTTTGAGGCCCTCCTTATTGGCCGGAAAAAACGCTCCCGGAAACCTTGGAGCGATGGTCAACGGTATCAAGAAAGGATTCTATATGAACATTGCTGGTGGCAAAGTAATCAAAAGCATTTTGATGGCAGAAGATATAGCTCGTTTGGTTCCACTGTTGGAACAAAAGGGTGGTACTTATAATGTATGCGATACGCGGCAACCTTCATTTGGGGAAATATCTAAGTCTGTGGCTATGCAATTAGGTAAAGGAAATCCTATTAGTATTCCTTATTGGATGGCATGGTGTATGGCTAAGGTAGGTGATTTACTTGGAGATAAGGCTCCAATCAATTCCTATAAATTGGAAAAGATGACCAAATCGCTCACCTTTAATAATCATAAGGCAAGGACAGAATTGGGGTGGGTGCCGTTGGATGTTCTGAAGCATTATAAAATCTAAAGAATGGCATATAGTACAGATATAATTCAAAAAGTTTGGAATAAAGGGACGATAGTTCCAAACTATGATAGTAACAAGTACCGAAAAGATGCTTGTGGCGCATGGATAGTTCGGGAAAAATTTGGTGATACTCACAGTCCGTATGGGTGGCAGATTGATCATATTTATCCAGAAGCCAAACTTAAACTGCGTCGCCTCGATCAGGAAAGCATTGATAATTTAAAGAATATGCGACCTATGCATTGGAAAAACAATGCATCAAAAGGCTCTGACTATCCTACCTATCATTCTGTTGTAAAGGCAGTTGATAACCATAATGAAGATATTGATGATATTTTTGAGGTGAATGCAAATGTTCAAGCAACTTTAAAAGATTTGTATGGATTATAGTTACTTGCAGAATTTTAGTTCTCTTCTCGAAGTGTTTACGGCCATCTATGTGTCGATGTTTATTGATGAGATTCTTGTCAATATATGGACACCTGATTATAAGGATAAAATAGGCCATTTAATAGAGAAGATGAAATTACCTGCAATTAATTTTTTTGTAAAAAAAGTAAAAGATGGTATAGATGATAATGCAAAAAGAATAAGAGGACACATGAAACGTAAGGCTGCCTTCTTTTTTGTTTTATGTATATCATTATTACTATTAGCTGGTCTTGAGTCTGGTTCAAAAACGCTTCCACCAAATGAATATTTTATAGTGGCCATTTTGTCAGCTATAGGTGGACTGTTTTTCATATTCGGAAGATGGATGTTCTCTAGTTTAAGAATGGTTGCTGTTTCTGTATTAATATATACTGGCGTTTTTGTCATATTGTATTTCTCGGATTTTGCAGGCCAATGGGCTGATGCATCCTTTTTTAAATTTGTAAATGTTAGAATTGCAACCGCAAGTTTCTTGACAGCTGTTGCCGTACCTATAATATGGCAGTTGTTTTTGATATGGATATATGCGAGACCATATAAAGGTTTTATGCGAGAAAAGGTGTCTAAGGAGGCATATATTTATGGGAAGGCATATATAGCATATAAAATTAAAGATATGGCAGCTTTACCACTGGAATATGAGGCGGTGGCTCGAGATTTTGTTTCAACTCCTGCAGAAGAAGATACGTCCTTCTCTTCTTTGAATACTATATTAGTAAGGCGTTTATCTGTTCTATGTGAGCCTCCATTACCCATGAAAGTGTTTTGGTCATGGATAAAATTTAACTTCAGAGGCAGGCATAACCGTGAAGCAGAGTATCTGGAAAGGAATGGCCTTGATTACGATGATATATATGATAATAGACCTGTAGCCTCCATTGTAATGTCTGAAGAAGATAATCAAGATCTTCCAGAAGGACAAGGAATTAAATGTTCACGCAAAAGAGCGCTATATCCCTTTTTCATTACTGGCGCATTGGGCGTAATTATAGGTTTTATCGCTTCTAAGGTAAAGTGGAGTGATAAATAAGTTAGTTTTTATTTGATTACGAGAAAGATGATGGTAGGGAAAAAGTATCTTATGTATTGAGCAGGAGCCGATTTTTAGATTATGCAATGTGCTTGTAAAGTACGTTGTATCTGCATGAGTAGAATACAAGTAAATGTTGATTATGTTTATATCTTATATAATTATAGCAGTGTTGCTGTTGACAGCTGAGCTTATTTATTTCCGTATTGCGGACAAGTGTAATATTATTGATAAACCCAATGAACGGAGTTCGCACTCGACTATCGTATTGCGAGGGGGAGGAATTATTTTTGCCATAAGTATCCTTGTCTGGTTCTTATGGCAAATGGTTCAGGGTGAATGGTTAACTGTTCAGGGTTATATGCCATTCCTAATAGGTCTGGTGTTAATTGCAGGTGTGAGCTTTATAGATGACATTCATTCGTTACCTGATTCATTACGAATGGTGGTACAGATAGGTTCGATACTGCTTATGTTCTGGTCAATGGGGGTATATGGGCTTGATTTGAGTCCGTGGTTGGTAGGCTTGATAGTGCTGGTAGCTTTGTTCTTTTGTGTAGGTGCCACGAACTTTATCAACTTTATGGATGGTATCAATGGAATAACTGCTGCCTACGCAATGGCGATGCTCTTACCAATACTGCTGTTAAACAAGAGTATGAATTTTATCGAAGAGTCGTACTTGATAGTGGCGATCCTTGGTATTATAGTATTCAGCATATTCAACTTCCGTCCTCGAGGTAAGGCCAAATGTTTCGCAGGAGATGTCGGCTCTATTGGTATTGCTTTCATCATTCTGTTCGCATTGGGGCGTTTGGTAATGGTTACTCAGGATGTAACCTATATTGTTTTTTTCTTGGTTTATGGGGTTGATGGAAGCTTGACGATTTTCCACCGCATTATGCTGCATGAGAATCTCGGCCAGGCGCATCGTAAGCATGCATACCAGCTGATGGCGAATGAGTTGAAGATGAGCCATGTAGTGGTTTCGTTGCTGTATATGGGTATGCAGTTGGCGGTATCGCTGGGATTTATTTATCTTTGTCCCAACACGGTGCTGGCGCACTGGGTATATCTTGTGGGCGCTGGGGTGTTATTGGCAGTGGCGTACATACTGTTCAAGATGAAGTACTATCATTTGCACGAAGAATATTTGGCGTCGCTGAAGAAGTGAACACGAATCTCACTAATGCGAATTGACCAAGAGAAACACAAACAGAACACGAACAAATCTTGTTAACGATATGAAGATAACACAGGCGATATTAGATAAACTGACGGAAGAAGCCAAAGCATCGGAGAGGTTGAGAAAGAATCTCGACCTGAGAGATACGGATTCGGATAGCTCACAGCGAATGCTGAATGCGATTGAACCAGGGAGTGTGCTGCCAATTCATAGGCATCAGAAGACATCGGAAACAATGGTGTGTTTGAGAGGAAAACTTCGGGTGGAGTATTATGATGAACTGGAGCGTATATGTACGGATTCGTTTGTCATTGAACCTGGTGGTGCCAATGTGGCGGTGAGTATTCCGATGGGTCAGTGGCATACGGTGCATGCTTTGGAGAGCGGGACGTGTATTCTAGAGATGAAGAATGGGGTGTATGAGCCGTTGGCTGAGGTGGACATACTGCCCTTGTAACTATGGATGATATAAAACAAGTAAGAATTAATATAAAAATTAGATATTATGTCAGTATTTAAAGACAAAACCCTCCTGATTACTGGAGGTACTGGTAGTTTTGGTAATGCTGTTCTTAATCGTTTTTTGAGAACTGATATTGGTGAGATTAGAATTTTTAGCCGTGACGAGAAGAAACAGGATGATATGCGTCATGACTTCCAGGCCAGGATGCCAGAAGTGGCTAACAAAATTAAGTTCTACATTGGTGACGTGCGCAACAAGAGTACACTGAAGTACGCTATGAAAGGGGTAGACTACGTGTTTCATGCGGCAGCATTGAAGCAGGTGCCCAGTTGTGAGTTCTTCCCGATGGAGGCAGTGAAGACGAATGTGATAGGTACGGACAATACACTGGATGCGGCTATTGATGCTGGCGTTAAGTGCGTGATTTGCCTGAGCACGGATAAGGCTGCTTATCCGATTAATGCGATGGGTATTACGAAGGCTATTGAAGAGAAGATAGCAGTGGCTAAGAGTCGTTTGAGTGGTGACACCAAGATTTGCTGCACACGCTATGGTAATGTGATGTGTAGCCGTGGTAGTGTTATTCCTCTTTGGATAGACCAGATTCGTAAGGGTAATCCAATCACGCTGACGGAGCCAAAGATGACACGATTCATTATGTCGTTGGAAGAGGCGGTGGATTTGGTGCTGTTTGCCTTTGAGAATGGTAAGAATGGTGATATCTTAGTGCAGAAAGCACCAGCTTGTACGATACAGACGCAGGCAGAGGCTGTATGCGAGTTGTTTAAACACCAATATTGCAGGGATGTTAATACGAACACGAATCTCACGAATGACACGAATGAGCCCGAGATTCGTGTGATTGGTATTCGTCATGGTGAGAAAATGTATGAAACGTTGCTGACCAAAGAGGAGGCTGCCAAGGCCATAGATATGGGTAACTTCTATGCTGTACCAGCAGATAACCGTGACTTGAACTACGATAAGTATTTCAAGGAGGGTGATACCAAACGTGCATTAATAGAGGAATTTAACTCGAACAATACGAGGATTCTGAATTTGGAGGAAACGAAGGAGAAGATAGCTTCTTTGACATACATCCAGAACGAGTTGAATGGAATTCCTAATTTGGTGTAACGAACACGAATCTCACGAATAACACGAATAATATGAGGATTCTCGTAACAGGGGCGAAAGGGTTTGTAGGTAAGAACCTTTGTTGCGCTCTTAATAATATAAAGGAAGGCAAAGATAGAAGGTTCCCGGAACTTTCTATTGATGCCGTTTATGAATACGATATTGACAATACTGCAGAAGAGCTTGATGTTTGGTGTAAGGATTGTGACTTCGTATTCAATCTGGCTGGTGTGAACAGACCGAAAGAGGCTTCTGAGTTTATGGAAGGGAACTTTGGGTTTGCTTCGACATTGCTGGATACGCTGAAGAAGTATGGGAATAAGTGTCCGGTGATGTTGTCTTCAAGTCAGCAGGCTTCGCTGACAGGTAGATTCGGGAATAGCGAGTATGGACGGTCGAAGAAGGCAGGGGAGGATTTGTTCTTGGATTATAGCAAGGAAACAGGTGCCAAAGTGCTTGTTTACAGATTCCCCAATCTGTTTGGTAAATGGTGCAGACCGAATTATAACAGTGCTGTAGCAACATTTTGTAATGCATTTGCGAATGACCTGCCATATACTGTCAATGATCCATCAGTAGAGTTGGAATTGCTGTATATTGACGATTTGGTGGATGAGATGATTGCAGGTTTGCAGGGCAAGGAACACAGATGTGAGTTTGAGGGATTGGATGTTGTAACGAACACGAATCTCACGGATTCACACGAATTAAGATACTGTTACTGTCCGGTGACGCATAAGGTAACTCTGGGAGAGATAGTGGAACTCCTTAAGAGTTTTGCAGAACAGCCTAAGACATTGATGATACCGGAGATTCCCTCTGGATCGTTTGCAAAGAAGCTCTATAGTACGTATCTATCGTACTTGCCTTACGAGAAGACGGCATTTGACCTGAAAATGAATGTAGATGAGCGTGGCTCGTTTACGGAGCTGGTGCATACACTAAATGCAGGGCAGGTGAGTATCAATATTTCGAAACCAGGGATTACGAAGGGTCAGCATTGGCATAATACCAAGTTTGAACAGTTCATTGTTGTTAAGGGGCATGGACTCATTCAGCAGAGAAACCTCAATGATCCAGAAGGTAAAGTATTAGAGTGGGAAGTGAGTGGTGATAAAATACAGGCTGTTCACATGCTGCCTGGTTATACTCACAATATCATCAATCTTTCAGAGACAGAGGATTTGGTAACGGTGATGTATTGCAATGAGATTTTTGATCCTCAGAAGCCTGATACGTTTTTTGAGAAGGTTTAACGAACACGAATTTCACTAATTTAACGAATAAGAATAATGGCACAATTTAAAGATAATGGTAAGCTGAAGTTACTGATTATCGTGGGTACTCGCCCTGAGATTATCAGATTAGCAGCTGTGATTAATAAGTGCAGACAGTATTTTGATACGTTGTTGGCACATACTGGTCAGAACTATGACTATAACCTGAACGGAGTGTTCTTCAAGGATTTGAAACTTGCAGATCCTGACATCTATATGGAGGCTGTGGGCAACGACCTGGGCGAGACGATGGGTAACATCATTGCCAAGAGCTACCAGTTGATGGTGGAGGTGAAGCCGGATGCTGTGCTGGTATTGGGCGATACGAACAGTTGCTTGAGCGTAATCGGAGCCAAACGTCTGCATATCCCCATCTTCCATATGGAGGCTGGAAATAGATGTAAGGATGAGTGTCTGCCTGAGGAGACCAACCGCCGTATTGTGGACATTATCAGTGATGTGAACATGGCGTATAGCGAACATGCTCGTCGTTATCTGGCTGATACAGGTCTGCCTAAGGAAAGAACGTATGTGACGGGTAGTCCGATGGCTGAGGTGTTGCATAATAATCTGGCAGAGATTGAAGCCAGCGACATTCATTCTAGACTTGGACTGGAGAAAGGTAAGTATATTCTTTTGAGTGCACATCGTGAAGAGAACATCGATACGGAAAAGAACTTCATGTCATTGTTTACTGCGATTAACAAGATGGCCGAGAAGTATGATATGCCTATCTTGTACTCTTGTCATCCACGTTCTCGTAAGCGTTTGGAACAGTCAGGATTCCAGTTGGATAAGCGCGTGATTCAGCATGAACCTCTGGGATTCCATGACTATAACTGCTTGCAGATGAATGCATTTGCTGTGGTGAGCGATAGTGGTACTTTACCAGAGGAAAGCAGCTTCTTTACTAGCGTTGGACATCCGTTCCCAGCTGTATGTATCCGTACTTCTACCGAGCGCCCTGAGGCACTTGACAAGGGCTGCTTTGTTTTGAGTGGAATTGATACTGTTGGTCTGTTGCAGAGCGTAGATGTGGCTGTAAGCTTGATCAAGGATGGCAACCATGGTATCCCTGTTCCCGACTATGTGGATGAGAATGTAAGCACAAAGGTGGTTCGCATTATCCAGAGTTATGTTGGAGTAGTGAATAAGATGGTGTGGAGGAAAGAATTATAGTTATGTTTAATCTAGATAAGTTTATAAGCGATTCGGTGACGTTTAGACCGGAGAGTATGTTTAAGGGTGACATCGAGGCGAATGCTGAGAAGCTCACCCAGGAAATAAAGGGTAAGAAGGTTTGCGTGATTGGTGGAGCGGGATCGATTGGTTCGAGCTTTATCAAGGCGGTGTTGAGGTTTGAACCAGCGTCAGTTGTGGTGGTTGACTTGAACGAGAACGGACTGGCAGAGTTGGTACGCGATGTTCGTTCAACGAATGGGCTATATGTGCCTGATGAGTTCCGTTGCTACACGCTGAACTTTGCAGACCCGATATTTGAGAGGATATTCCGTGAAGAGAAGGGCTTTGACATTGTGGCCAATTTCTCTGCTCATAAGCATGTCCGCTCGGAGAAAGACCGTTATAGCGTACAGGCTCTGATTGAGAACAATGATATCAAGGCGAAGAAGCTGATGGATTTGCTGACCGTGTATCCACCGAAGCATTTCTTCTGTGTATCTACGGATAAAGCTGCTAATCCCGTGAACATTATGGGAGCCAGCAAGCGCATTATGGAAGACTTGGTGATGGCATACAACAAATACTTCAAAGTGACTACTGCTCGTTTCGCCAATGTGGCTTTCTCGAATGGATCGCTGCCTGATGGTTGGATTCATCGACTGCAGAAGAAACAACCGCTGGCTGCGCCGTCTGATGTGAAACGTTATTTCGTTTCGCCTGAAGAGTCTGGCCAGATTTGTATGCTGGCTTGTATCCTTGGTAATGGCGGCGAAGTGTTCTTCCCGAAGTTGGGTGAAGACCAGATGCTGACATTCTCTTCTATTTGCGACAAGTTCGTCACAGCTAATGGCTTGGTGAAAGACCCTTGTTCTTCTGATGATGAGGCCAAGCGCAAGGCCGCTGCATTGGGTTGGGATGACAATAAGTATCCTACAGTGTACTTTGGCTCTGATACCACTGGTGAAAAGGCTTACGAGGAGTTCTATGTGCCTGGAGAGAAGATTGATATGGAGAGATTCAAGGCGCTGGGTGTGGTTTGCCAGACTTCGAGGCACTCGTTTGAGGAAGTGGATGGCTTCTTCGAAAAACTAGAAGGGATATTTGAGAAGGAGGACTTTACGAAGGCGCAGGTGGTAGAGGCGATTAAGGAGTTCATCCCTAATTTCGAGCACGAGGAGAAGGGAAAGAATCTGGATCAGAAGATGTAAGCAATGCTAAAAGGCTTGTTGATTGGAATATGGCAATTCTGTTCCTATGTGTTCATACCTCAGAGACGACCAAAGGACTATTATAACTTATAAAGGATGAAGCAAGAGGGATTGAAACATAAGTATTCTAGTAGTAGCGAACTGATAGCTGCCATAAGGGCATTGGGCTATGAGGGGCAATATAGAGTATGTTTTGCTTTCTATGATGAGATTGTCAAGTACCCTCGTTGGGATAATAACCGTTTTGGGCAGATGTTCGATTACGTCTATGAGAGTATCAATCCGGATATGCTGGATGAAGAGATACTAAGAATCCAACAGTGTGTGAACGAAATGGATAATGTACTGAGCGAGATGGATAGTAGAGATCCGGGAGCATTTCTCAATATAGAGAGGGTGTTGGGTGGTATAATTTAAAGAATGAATGGAATCGTTATGAACAAAAGAATACTATATGAGTCTTTATATAAGGCTTTCAATCCCAAAATGGTTGTAGTGTATTCTACAATTAATGGGATAAGAATGTGTAAGGATGAGTCAGATATGATAGACTATGACATCCTTACTTTAGTGGAACCGAAGGAAGAAGTTGAGTCAAAAACATGGATTGAGATTTGCGATTTTTCAAAAGTACCTCACATCATTATAAAGGTGAATGATTTCTTCGTGTATTATGATTTAGGAGAGGATATCACTGAGATTGAAAAAAGAAATCCATCATTCAGAAGTTTATCTTCGTCTGATCAAATTTGGGTTGGTAAGGTTTACACTACTATAACGCAAGCGTTCGTTAATGCAGGGTATAAGTTTTGATGGGAAGTCGAACACCGGGACAGGTTCTTTGACCTAAAGGTGCAAAGCGACAAGGTCGAGTTCTGTTTCATGTGAATTGAACGGATAAAGGCAAAAGGCAGGTGTGAAAGCATCTGCCTTTTGACGTTTTTAAGGGAGAATATATCGTGTGGAAGGGTAATCTCGATGTCAATCCTTCGACATGCTCAGCCCCCCATCGAGTTAGGGCTAGAGATCTTGATGTTTTTTTGTTAAAAAAGGTGTTGAAATGAATCGAGATTGAATTTTTTTCTCTATATTTGTCGATTATTATGGTCTTTGTAGAAATCAAAGATGAGAGTTGAAGTCATAAAGCAGCTGAAAATCAGAGTGATATGATAGAGACAAAACAAGACGAGTATATGATGGGGCGCGACACAGATTTGTGTGGTGACCCTAAGAATTAATTTTATTCGAAGTATGGATATAACTTTAAAATTTGGCAGGACTGATTATTCAGAGGCATCGGCTTTTGACGAAGCTGATTTGATTCGTAAACAAGAAATGGAGCAAGGTCTAAGAATATTCGAAGGTCTCTTTATGAATGCGCTCAACTATGACAGGGAGAATGGCAGCGAGAAGAAACCTGAAACTCACAATAATATGTCGGTGTTTGCAGGAAGGGGAGAAGGAAAGTCTTCTTTTCTCCTGACTTTGTTGAAACGTATTAGAGAAGAGTACAAAGATTGTCTGTGTTTAACACCCATAGATCCTTCACACATAGAATCGAAGCAACATCCATTTGTTAATATCATAGCAGCTATTCAAGAAAAGGTTGACGAGAAGATTAATACCACCGATTTGGCTGATGCTATGGGGCAAAATTATGATGATTATCTGGGATTCCAAAAATGTTATACTAATGTGCTAAATGGGCTACATATTGTAGACGGGATTGGCAGCGATAAACCTTATGATGGTTGGGATGACGATAATTATATCTCTTTGCAAGGAATGACAAAGGCCAAAGCTTCAAATAATCTAGAGCGTAACTTCCACGATTATATCAGCAGGGCATTACAAATTCTGAAAAAGAAAGCTTTGGTCATAGCATTCGACGATATAGATACTGACTTTAAGAAGGGGTTTGATATTCTGGAGGTTATACGTAAATATCTAACCACACCACAGGTGATTACAATTCTAACCGGCGACCAGACACTTTACACAAAACTTGTGAGAAAGGCTCATTGGGAGTTTTTCGATAAGGGATATCTGAAAAAGGAAAGACTAGTTGCCGGTAAAAGTAAGGAGGAGTTTTCACTGATGATTGATCAACTGGAAAATCAATACATGGTAAAAATATTGAAGCCAGAAAACAGGGTTGTACTCCAGTCACTCAGAGAATTTCTCGATGCAGGCAACAATGAACTATATCTAGACTTGGGCACAGGTGAGCGGCAAACACTCATGGAGGTTTATCAAGAATTGTTGAATGACCTCGGTGCAAAGTCGAGTGCTCAACCGAAGCTTGTAAGATTTATGACGGGACTGACACTTCGAATTCAAATCCGCATATTAACCTTACGTTATCAACTGATAAAGCAAGGCTATACCGATAAGTTGATGACGGATAATCTAACAGCAGGTCTGATGAGCATTTTCTCAACAGATATCTATCAAGTCTCGGATAATGCCAAAGCACTTATCAATGGCGTTCCTGTATATACTATCGAAATGCTTAACCTGTTGCAGAAGAACAATTGCCTGAATGTAGGAACTAGTTTTACCCCAGAAACGGGAATCAGTGTGCTTGATAAAGTTTTGCTGGCTGTTGGATTGAAATTTGACCAATATCTGACAGATGCCGGTAACCGTTTCTTGATATTTGATTATTGGCTCCGTATATGTTATATGCATTTTCTGCTTGAGCGCCTTGGAGAACGTGATGACGAAAAAGCCATTGACAAACTATTGTCTTATAACCGATTGAACACTGACGCAGGGCTTATTAAGGGCATCGGATTATCGCAGGCATATTTTAATAGTTCTTTCCTTACGGGTATGTATCGCAGTAACCGCTCAACCTCTATGGCAGGAACTGTCGCATTAGGAGTCGGTGTGCCAGTTTCCTTGTCGGAGAAAAATGACGTGTTGCCCTTGATGGCCTTGGTAGGAACATTAGATGCTCACAATGTGGAAAGTGTTTGTCTTTCCATTTATCACCTCATGGGCATCTTGTCTGAATTTATGCGCTACTGTCGTTATAATCCACAAGCAGACCAAGGACCTGCCGTAGCACAACTCTTGAAACTTGGTCAATACAGGAATTACATAGAGCCACTCAAAAAAGAACCTGATTTAGGGCGTACAGATAAGTCAAAAGATTGGAACTACCTGTCGAATACCGCAGGAACGAGAATAATTGAAGATTTGACTGCTAAAATGATAGAGTGGCAAAAGAAGAATAGAAAACTGGACATATCTGTACAGCAACTTGATCGTATCTTTACGCGATTCTATTATACGGTTGTGCATATTGAGGAGCAAGACCGCTATACAAACGTGGGCACTAAATTTAACGATATTATCATTTCGTTAATCAACGCTGCACTGGTTGAGTCTGCGATAGAAGAAGGAGTGGGTGATGTAAATCTTAATAATATTGGTTACATTGAGACTATTTTCATCAATAACTGGCAAGTGATGCAAAGACAGTGGAAGAAGAGGGAACATACGTTTGGTAGTTTTGCCCACTGGCTTTCAACCTGTCCGTTATTGCGCTTGTTTATCAATCCTATGCTGCTGAATCTGATGAAGAACCATCATGATGATGACAGCCAGTTGTTGTCACAAGTATTATCATACGGTTACGATTTATCAGAGAAAGTTGACCTAGAGGCGAAAAAGGATGCTTCAAAAGCTGAAAAAGAAAAACATCAGTTTACTTTAACAATGTTGAATGTCATAAGAAACCATAATACGCTCTTGGAGGAAATACGCTCGCAGGAAGCATCTTTAGCTTATGCAGTGAAAAATGAAAATGAAGAACGCGCAGAGGATCTTAGGAAAGACATCATTGAGAAGAAAGGAAAAGTGAAACAGATAGAAGATACTTTTATTCCTTTTAAGATAGAAAGCGAGTATTATGGCGAGTATGTCCCTCTATCAATAGATGAAGAGAGCCTCGACATGATATACGATGAGGCGGTTTCTAAGTTGGCAGAGTCATCAGATGAATACGCGGAGTGTGAAAATCAGTACAAAGCCATTGAAAACAAGATTGCCGACTACTCACAGTTCGTTAAGGATGAGTATGCCAAAGTTGCAGCACAACCCCAGACAAAGACTTCACTTTATGCCTTGTATTCGACCATCCCATTAATGGCTGACGAATTGTAAACGGAGACCAGATGCATCCAATAAAAGGTAATTACCTAAACGATATTGATAGTCTTTTGGAATACGAAAGACTATGGGGATGCGCTGTATCTATGAGTATGCCTAAGATTGTAAGGAGGATGATAGCCGTTGAACGAGCCAACAACAATGCTATACCTGATACCTATTATGATGGACTTGCACAGTGTCATATCGGTGACAAGTATAAATCGCTATCCCAATTGTTGTTCCAAATGCCATCTGACATGGCGAAAGAGTACTTGATGCAACAGGGTGACTGCCTATATGTAAAACCAGAGAAATTTGAGGCATGGATGGAACACATAGTTAGTATACCGCCATCCTTGTTTATTGCTGGTTATTGGTTGGCATCCTTTTCACTTCATATGTTACAAGCACCTTTGGAACTATACTCTTTTGTTAAATGTCATCTTAGGATGTTTGCATATACAACGATGTTGCACCCATTTATGCCAGAGTTGGAAAGGTGGGTTCAACAAACGAACGGCTTAAATGACCTACATGTACATTTAAACGGTACGACAGAGACAGACGCTATATGGGTCTATATGCTACACCATCAGGACGAAACACTATGTGATTTCGCAAAGATGTACCATAAAAACTCTGGTTTACGTAAGTTGGCAGAACAGATATTACCAGATTTTACGCCATTACGCCTTCAGACGTTTTTGTCTCACGCCCGTCAACTAAGGAACGATATGTTGACAATGGTGTCTGCACTTGAGCACAAGAGCGTGGCGGCATGTACCAAAATAGATTATCTTTGGAAGAATTTCTCATCCGAAAAGGGATTCGGGCCTATGATAGGCGAAATACTGTTACTTCTGATAGTTTATGCAGAACTTAGGAAAACACAGAACCAAATACTGGCAAGGAAATTGCATCATTATCTACTCATAAAGGGTATAGTACACCAGTTCTGCGTACAACAGAAGAGCCAGGTGGGATTCCCGCAATTCCAGATGATAACAAATAGTAGCTTTCGCGATGGAATAGAGAAATCTTACGAGCAACGTTTCTTGCAACTGGCAGGGTCTGGATGCACAATTCATACAGGAATGATAGAGGGTCGTTTCTCGCCCAAAGAAACGGCAACAGAAAACTATAAGTTGCTGCATAGGATAGAAAAAGGCTTCAATAATGCTATTACGAAACTGGATAAAAGTGGAAGAATGAGTGGATTATGTAGTATGCAACTTGCCCTCGTTGCCCACTTTATTAAAAAGCCGGAATCAAAAACCTCGAAGAAACTTGAGATACGCCATTACTTTCTCCGTAAGGAATTAGAGAAGAAAGCATATGCATTGGCGACAACAATGAATACCAAGAAAGGGAAACAATTGATTGTTGGTATTGATGCCGCCTCCAGTGAACTGGACGCTGGACCAGAAGTATTTGCGCCTATATTCAGGTTTCTTTCTCGTTGTGGAATAAAACACATAACATATCATGCAGGCGAAGATTTCCGTCATATATTAAGTGGAATAAGAACAATCGTTGAAGCCATCAGTTTCCTGGGAATGAAAACCGGAGACCGTATTGGTCATGGGACCGCTTTGGGAATTGATCCGGCATTGTGGATGGAAAGAGTCAATGCTGTATGTTATATACCCCAAGGTGAGTGGCTTGACGATTTGGTGTTTATATGGAATCTTATCAGATGTAATGAAACACTTTCAGACTTGATACCATCACTCCCCCGTATTGAGAGCGCCATTGCGGAACTGAGTACAGTGGTGTATGGGCATTATATTCATCCTTCCTTATTGCAGAAAGTCTGGCAATTGCGAGCTTATGATCCAGAATGTTTATTTGACAAGCGAAATGTAAGAGAAAGCCTGGCATTGTATGAAATGGATGAGATACGCCAGTACAAAGAAATAATGAAGGATGAGAACGTGAAGGAGCTCATGAGTAAGTATCATGCACCAAACGAGGGTTCGGTATTTTCACCATGTAGAATTGCATATGATAAGCTGATTGAAGTAAAAATAGGAAAATTTCTTTCTTGCGAGCAACTTCGAATAGTTCAGAATTGGGTACTTGGAGAAGTATCAAGAAAGGGAATCGTTATTGAGGCGTTGCCAACCAGTAACCTTCGTATTTCTTATTATAATGCTATTAATGAATATCACATAGGCAGATGGACAAACAATAAGACGGCAAACGTTACAATGCCAGCAGTGGTTATTGGTAGTGATGATCCTGGCATATTCATGACTAATATCTATAATGAGTATGCACGTGTATATGGTTATCTTAATGACAATTCTGTATCGGCGGTTAAAAGACTTGACATTATAAAGACGATACGGGAAAGTAGTGAGATTTATAAATTCAATCATTATGACAGATGAAAAGAGGAGATGCCTTGCATTCCTCTATGCAAGTATAATAAGACCGACAAAGTCATATCGTAATGTTTATGACTATCAACAAGGTCAGTATCATTTCTACAGAGTGACAAGTAGGAATGGTGATAACATTATGGTATTTGATTACACTAGAAGAAGTTATATGGGAGGTAATCGACCGAACATATATGATTATAAGAGTGCCTCGTATATCTCTTTTCAACAGATAAAGCCAGAAATTAGTTGCTTTGATTATGAAAAAGGTAGTTTTATCAGAGGTCAGATGACTGCTAGTATAGTGTCGTTTTTTGATTATGAAACAGGGAAATACTATAAGTATTTGATAACATGAATACAAAATTAGAGTACAAATATCAATTAGACAATTATGAAAGAGTACCAATTTCATATTTTTAGCCCGGAGGAACATCGGGACAGGTGCGTGTTTTACGGAGCGACGGATTGACGGAATCGCGGAGTAACAGATTCACGGAGGGCAGATGTGAAAGCATCTGCCTTTTGCTGTTTATATGAATTTTGTTAAAAAAGGTGTTGAAATGATGTGGGTTTGAAGATTTTTCAGTATATTTGACGCAAATATGATTGCCGTTATGATACGGAGCTGTGGTTTGAAATCATAAAGCGACTGTAAATCAGAGTGATATGATGGAGATGAAAGAAGTTCGGAATGTGATGGGACGCGACACAGAGGTGTGTGGTGACCCTAAGACGTGGTTTCCGATGAGGGTGACGTATCAGCGGGAGATGAAGGTGAAGGCGGAGTTGGATAGGCTGGGGATTGAGAACTTCGTGCCGATGAGGTACCGGATTGCGGAATCACAGAATGACGGAGAGTCGGAAATACGGAGGGAACTGGTGCCGGCTATCAATAATTTGATTTTCGTTCGTAGTTCGCAAGAGCGGATGAGTGAGTTGAAGATGACGAACGAGGTGCTGGAACCTCTACGGTATATGATGGATCATACTGTAGGGAAACCTCATGAAATCATGACAATACCCGACAGACAGATGGAGAACTTTATGCGTGTGGCATCGGTGACTGACGACAGCGTGATGTTTCTGGACGAGAGTACCATCGTAGGTAAGGAAGGAAAGCGCGTGGAGATTATGGGCGGTGCGTTTGAGGGCGTGACGGGCGTGATCAGGAGAGTGAAGCGGTGTAAGAGGGTTGTGGTGGAACTGGAGGGGATTGCCAGTGTGGCGATAGCGTTTGTGCCGGTGGGGTGGCTGAAGGAGATAGAGTGAAGGGATAAGGGTTAATGGTTCAGGGTTAAAGGTGAATGGTTATGGAAGAAAAGAAGTATAGCAAGAAATGGGGCGGTAAAGGGCAACTTCTGGTTGATGGTTCAAGGTTAATGGTCCATGGTTATAGCCATGCTCCGTGACGCATTCATCGTTAACCGAAAGTGGTGAAGGATGGGAATAGGTTTGGGAAGTGAGTAATAGTTGAGGAGGAAATAATGAAAACGTATTGTTAGGATTGGTAATGCCAGAGCTTAATGGTGAAATAATCAATACAATAACACTAACGATAAGTTTTAGTAAGAAAGATTAAACACTAAAATCATTAGTTTATGAAAAATTACGATAGCAGAACGTATAGTATAAACGATTTCTTGGAGTGGAGTCGAAATGGTATGTTGGAACTAAGTCCGAAGTTCCAGCGGAGGAGTGTTTGGACAGACAATGCCCGCTCATTTCTAATGGACACAATAGTAAGGGGACTGCCAATTCCTAAAGTGTTTATCCGTCAGAAGATAGATGTGATGACAAAGAAAACTATCCGTGAGGTTGTGGATGGTCAGCAGCGATTGAGAACCATTCTGTCGTTTATGAGTGATGGCTTCAAGATTTCGAAGAAGCACAACGAAAAATACGGCGGTCTTTATTTTTCACAACTTAGTGAGATAGATGATGATATTCAGGCTCAGATATTAGGTTATGAAATATCAACGGACTTGCTGGCCAATATGCCTGATCCTGCTGTCCTAGATGTGTTCAGTCGTTTAAATTCATATTCGGTAGTGCTTAACGAACAGGAAAAAATCAATGCAAATCATTTCGGTCCATTCAAACTTTTGGCAGACTTGCTGTCGAAGGAATATAACCAGTTTTGGACGTCTAATGGTATCTTGAGTGATCAGAAATGTTTACGCATGGATGATGTAAGTCTGACAGCAGATTTGCTCATTGCTGTGTGTGAAGGTATAAAAGAGAAAAAGAAGATAAAGTATTATTATGATTTGTATGAAAGTAATTTTGATTTTGACATTGAAGAATTAAAGACTAGGTTTAGGCAAATCATTTCTCTTATTAATACGATTTTTGATAATGGCCTAAAAGATACTGAGTTTAGGAGAGTTCATGTTTTCTACTCTCTATTTACATCGCTCTATCATATACAATATGGTATTCCGGAACTGGAGAGAACAGATTATACAATTGATATAGCAAATACAGGACAGATAGCAAGGATAGCACACTCGTTGGAACGTGTAGGAGAAATTTTCCAGACGGAAGAAGATGCCATGAATAATTTGTCACGAGAGGAAGTCCGCTTTCTGGAAGATAGTAGAAGGGCAACTACAGATGCAAGCAAGAGAGTTGCACGTGCTAAATTCTTGATAAATTTAATTGTGTCTAATAACTGATGACGGCTGCAGCTTGCTTACTTGAATACAGGGAATCTGTGCAAAAGATAGAGTCTTATATTGCTGCAGCGCATACTGTAAATGCCACGGGGCACTATGTGCATGGTCAGGACTATCGTCAGTTTGTCATTTCGTCTGCAGTAGTGAGGTTTTCTGTCGCATGGGAGTCATTCCTTGAACATATTTACTGTGCCTTCCTTGTTGGTGAACCGGATTTGGAAGGTAATGTTGTACCTTGTTGCGTAAGGGCTGTAGACGAACAACATGCACAAAGATTGTTGATAGGAACAAATACCTATTTTGACTGGACGAACCCAGATAAAATAATCCAACTTTCAGAGTTGTATTTGGAAAGAGACAATCCAATTCATACTGCTATTAGTTCGACGAAGAATGATCTCTTTGACTTGAAAACCATAAGAAATGCAGCGGCTCATATCTCTTCAACGACCCAAAAGCAACTGGATGCATTAGCATCGCGCTTGTTTAACAGGCAAATGATAGGAACAACTGTTTCTGATGTCGTGAATTTAGTTAAAACTGACGGGAAGACGGTATGGGAGTATTACAAAGACCTACTGGATGCTGCAGCAGAGAGTGTAGCCAGAGGACAAGTGTAATGTTGAAAGGTAAGTGGGGGCGTGGAATGTGAAGAAAAAATAAAAATGGGGACGAAGTGGGCTGCAAGTGAAGGAAAAGTGTTATCTTTGCAAATTAAAATTATAATGTACTATACATTGTGGATTAGATGTTAGATTTCTTACAAGACGAATATATAAGGGTTGCTTCACGCTTGAAGGTGGTAACTGCTAATATGACGGTTTTTCTATTGCAAAATATGAAGCGAAACGGAAAACTATTAATGGATGTGACATATCTTCATGGAAAAGAATGGAAAACTCCGAAGAGAAGTAAACTCATAGAATCAATATTATTGGGAATACCATTGCCTGCGTTTTATTTAAGGGAGAATCCTGAAGGAGCGATGGCCGTGATTGATGGAAAACAGCGCTTGTCTGCTATTTTTGATTATATTAATGGCAATTATCGTCTTGAGCGTTTAACGGAGCTAAAATCTATCTCTGGATTGACTTATGAACAGCTTCCTCCCTTTATGCAGAATAGAATAGAGGAAAGTCAGATGGTCTTTCATATAATAAAGCCACAATCCTATGACAGTATGACTATGGAGGTCTTTCAACGTGTAAATCATGGTGGTGAGAAACTAAGTGCTGCTGAAATCAGGAACTTTTTGTATGCTGGGCAATCGACAAAGTTGATAAACCAGCTTGCAGAGACGGATATTTTTAAAGAACTTATAAAAGGAAATGTTAAACCACAGAAGCGGATGCAAGACCGCGAGTGTGTTACACGGTTTATAGCTTTCTATTTATGGCTTTGCAATTACATTGGTGCTTCTGCACCAGCTTATCAAATTGATTATGAGGGAGATTTGAATGATTTTTTGGCCAAGACAATGAAATATCTGAATGCTCTCAGCGTAAAGGACTTTGAATCTTTACATTTGAATACAGTCTTTAATGAAACATTACATAAATGCTTGAATCTGTTTGGAAAAAACTGGCCGTGCGTGCCTTCACGAAAGAAACAAGCACCCCTGTTTAATAAGTGTATGTTTGATGCGCTATCGAGTGTAGTTGCTGTATTGCGACATGTTGATGATAATATAACGGATCAACGATTAATCAATGCTCGCAATAAACTGGTAAAAGACAAGGTGTTCTTGGATACAGTCAAACATGATCCTTATGATATGAGAGCATTCTTAGATAGGTATCTTATCATTTTTAAAACAATACAGTCAAGTGAAGTATGATCAATAAATTCTATCTTAGTAATTTCAAGTGTATTAATGAGTACGCTTTCAATTTCAATAGCCTGAATCTCCTAACAGGTAAGAATTCAAGTGGAAAAACATCTGTCATACAGGCACTTCAACTTTTTGTTGATAACCTACAGAATACTCTGGCATTGACTACTGAGCGTGATATGCGAAATCCGAATAAGCTTGGTACTTTCGCTGAATTGGCTAATTATATACAGAATGCAAATGTATTTCAGATATCCGCTTGTTGGGATGAGAAGCATGGTGTGAATATGCATTTTAAACCTGATGGAGGTAAGGTTAATACAAAGGTGAAGATTGAAGAGAAGATTAGCGGCGATTGTAATTTACTATCCGATAGCCAGTTCTTTTATCTTCCTGCAAACAGAGAAAGTGACGAGGATGTTTATGGTATAAATCCTTTGTCGGATATTAGCCTGTTAGGAAACAAAGGTCAGTATGTTATTGACTATTATTCACGACATGCAGGTGATTTGTTAGCCCCGGAGTTTTGTGTAAGTGCAGATTCGCGAACATTGGAGTCGCAGGTGAATTATTGGCTGAAGATGATAGCTGGTTACGAGTTAGACGTAAAGCCCCAGAACGACACTTATCAGGTTTTCTATGTAAAAGAAGGAAAATCCTCACGCCCGATGCATGTGGGAACAGGAATAGGTTTCTTGGCAGCTCAATTGATAGTTTGTTTGGCAGCTTCTAAGAATAGTATTATTGTAATCGAGAATCCGGAAATACATTTGCATCCAGCTGCTCAAGCAGAGTTAACTCAATTCTTTGCCTTCGTGTCAAAAATGGGCAGGCAATTACTGATAGAGACCCATAGCGATCATATCATCAATGGAACGTTGGTGGCACTGCATCAGCAAAAATTGTCAGTTGATAATGTGCGTATGTATTACTTCGAAGATAATACCCGTCTGCCAGCAGAGGAGCAGATTGTGCAATTGGAGGTATATCAAGATGGTAGTATTAAGCATACTCCTAAAGGATTTGGTGATCAGATAGATATCGATTTGAAGGCACTAATTGGATTTTGATATGGGAGCACATTTGTATTTTCTATTGCCAGAATCAGATGAATCACCAATAAAACGTTATTCTGCTTTGATTCACTCTGTGGTATTAGATACTTCTGAGATTGAAAAGGTAATGAATGATGTCGATGCCCTAAATGATTTTATGGTACATGAAGACTATGAAAGATTCTATGATGGTGAAAACTTGAAGGCATTTTTATATCCAATACAGCAACTTAAAGAATTGTATCCGTTTAAATATGAACGTGCAATTAGGAAGAAGTTTGCAAATATGCATAACTGTCTGTATTCAGACCCTGGTTATGGAATTGAAGAGAATACACACTTGGCGGTTGTTTGTAGCAATGATAAAGTAGAGGTAGGCGTCATAGAGTTAAGTTCTGCTGATGGACAAACCAGCTGCCAAGCAGATGTTCGATTTTGTCAAGATAAGAAGGGGGTTGCAGAATGGTTCTTTGATAACCGGCGTCCGGTAAGGCAATATGATTACGATTATCCTAAACATGGTGAAAATGGAAACGGAGCATGGGAGGGTAATGATGAAGATGGTCGTCCTATATCAGTATTGTTAGGAAGCAAAAAGGAGGCAGAAGATCTTCTGAAGAAAGCCATCGGGAGACTATATAATAGTGCACGCTCATGGTGTTATGATCATCAGTACGAACGCTATATGGAATATCGCAACGAGCATAATAATAAGTATCACTCTTATCATTTGGGTAAAGACAGAGAGAACGAGATTCCAAAGGATGTAAAGAATAAAGTGGATCTTTGGAAGTAGGTTAGCCCCTAATTTTTTGACTTGGATAATGTCGAATTCGCTTGTTTATAGTATGTTATGTCAATAGAAAGAAGAAAAAGATATTCGGAGAGGAATGGCTTTAAGCCTCTATCGAAAGCATTGATTATAAGGGAAATCCCATTATCATTGCAAAATGCAATTTGTAGCAGTTATGACAGATTGTATAACTATATGCGTGTGAATCTTTCATCTGAAAGATATTATTATGATATGCAGCAGTATATCTGGGCAAAATTTCTGAATAAGAGAGAGTCAGAATATTGCCACTACAGTAATACTATCACATTGTTTATAGAAAATAGAGGATATCAGTGGTATGAGAAGTTTGACATTATAGAAGAGTCTCTATCATACCTAAGAATGTTTGATGAAAAACATAATAGTCATGTATCTTGTTTCAATTACTTGAAGGATGATTTGAATTCTGAGTTTGAGAGACTGAACGTTGGGCATCGAATAGTAGATGAATACATAACTGACATTGTTTCTGACGAAGAAATTACTGCGGTTGAGTCGGCAGTAGAAAAGTCCGATGATCAGGTGAAAGAGCATCTTCAGAATGCTATTATGCTGTATAGTCAAAGACCAGATGCTGATTATAGAAACTCTATAAAAGAATCAATCTCTGCCGTAGAAGCCTTCTGTAGAAAAAAGACAGGTGAGAATACGTTAGGCAAGGCTTTGAAGAAGATGGAAGACAATGGTTTGCCAATCCATCCAAAACTTAAGTCGGCTTTTGTACAACTTTATGCTTATACAAATGATGGGAATACTGGAATTCGGCATGCACTGATTGAGGCTGAATATATTCCTTCTAATGCAGAGGCTTTATTTATGATTGTATCGTGTAGCGCACTCATAAACTATCTAGAAGAATTAGGTAGTAAACACTAAGGGACAGCCATATTGGTAAGGCAAATACTTGATAAGAAGTAAAAATACGGATTTAATAATCCTGATATGGTACTTAATGACTTTCTCCCTTTGATGGTGAAGCATCAGATTATAGAGTCTCGTGAAGGCCAAAAAGCTAAACAGGCTGATACGCTTTGTTGGTATCTTAAGGCTCAGAGTGTAGGTGAGATATTTATGGGGGAAGTACAATATCAATCTAGATATGCAACATTTTGGGGTGAAGTGCAGCATCATCCGTAAATAATCACCAGAAGTATGTTTTAAAATAGACAAAGATGTACGTTTTCATGAATGAAGTGCCCACTGTTGGGCAGCCACATATAGATGGAGAACGCGTAGTCCCGTATCATCGCTGTTATCGTCCGATGAAGAAAAGCATGAATGCGGATTGGACGGCGAGAATATACATTCAAGATCCCGGGTATGCAACGACACCAGATATCTATGTGAGAGCATTCCTGAATATTCAGCATGATGTTCAAGATTTGTTCAGATATGTTGAACCTGCATCTGCGAACCTAAACACTTATTCATATTACATACAGCAGTTACTGATTAGGACGTGTGTTGAGATAGAGGCAAACTTCAAAGCTATCTTCAAAGACAATAAGTTTACAAAGAAAGCAGAGCGAAACTGGAATATTAAGGATTATAGTCTCGTGAATGCGTCACACCATCTGAGTGGATATAAGGTGGAATATCCAGTGTGGGATGAACAGGACTACAAGTTTTGTCCTTTCAGTGCATGGGAAGGAAATAAGCATGATACTCCTCGTTGGTATCTTGCATATAATAACATTAAGCATAGGAAGGACGCACTGAAAGAGTTCGCAACACTTAGGAATCTATTGGAGGCTTTTTCTGGGCTTTTTGTACTGTTGACGTCACAGTTTAATAGGACGGACTTTGCCCCAGGATTTGTGAACTGGTCAGAACCAAAAGGAAATATCTTCTTTGAGAACAAGTCGTTTGCCATTGGAAACTACCTAATCGTGCATTACCCTGAAGACTGGAAAGAAGAAGAGAAATATAACTGCGACTGGCTTCTAGAGTATCAGAGAAATGACCGTTTTAGGGAGTTTGACTATGACCAGCTGCTTAATGTTAGATGACATTATTTTTTATTTCAACAAGGTGGAGTGTCGGAAGATTTCCTAGATGAGTGAGCGTTTGTATAATAAAGGAACACTGGGACAGGTCTGTGAAGTGAACCCCGAAAGTTAGACAAAGAACTTTCGGGGTTTATAATGTCAAGTAGAAAAAGAAAGAATATTGTTTCTCAAAGAGGAACTACTTTTAAGCTGTATTTCCTGCTATTTCTGTCAAGTACAACATCATACTCTCTAATCCCTTTTGCTTTTGCAATAGATCTCAAATGTGTCTTATAACGAGGCTCCATATCTAGACCATAATAGATTGCCTTTAAATAACCCATATCAGGAATGCTAATGAAATCTTGGTTGATAGAATCTTTATATATTTTTAGCATTCTCCATTCTCTTTCATGTGAATATTCCGTCTTGTCTTTATACAAATACATTTTTATAAAGTACATAGAATCTATAGGGCATTGCTGATGTAAATGTGTCTTGAACAATTCCAATACTTCTTTATATGCCTCTTCTGGTTTAATGCTATCAACATAATCTGTTATACATATTCTGTCTATCATTTCTGTTGCATCCAACATCTGAGAGGAATATATTACTGGATACAGATTGACATTTAATGTATACCATTTCCTGAAGTCATATTCCAACGCGAAGCCTTTATACCCATCGGCATAATGATCCCACATGAATTTTGAATCAATCTTTTCAGTAAAGCATCCAATCTTGGTATATTTGTTATTTCTTGGCCATACCTCCTGCTTTTGGATTTCAGAACTCATCTGTTTTATGAACCCGTTATAATCAGCTCTTAACGTATTAACTATCTCGCTGTCTGGTGTATTAGAGTTTATCAACTCCAATAATTTGCTCTTTATTGGACTATCTGGAAATGCTGCAGGATTACTTCTTGCTATTTGCACGACGTATGACATTGTCGTTGAAAAAGCACTCGAAAATCTGTCTTGCAACGTTGTGTAATCATAGAATACATTCGAGTCGTATTTGTCAGGGAACCTATCTGCAACGCACATAGGGATATTTCCTTGCTCAAAAGAAATCACCTCATCTATTCCACATTTCCTAAAGCGGAATAGTTTTGCAGGAATATTAGGCTGAACAAAATCATGTAATTCTTTGAGAACTTTTACAGATTCTTCTTGAGAAAAAGTGTTTGGAATTGATGTCTTCTCCATCAATTTCGCAAACTCTTTCTTGAATTGAGTCTTTGTATATAATACATTTTCTTTCACCATAGATTTTCTATTATTTCTTTGTATCCCACAATGCTGCCAGATTAATACAATCTGAAAACTCACTTAAACACCATCTTATAACTTCTTCTAAATCCATTCCATCTATTTTAATAACGGGATTAACCCATGAGTATACAGGCTCCACCTCTACTCCTATAATAATATTGTTATTTGTTATTTCAGATATGAAAAAATGTTCCGTACCATATTGGATATAGCTAATATTACTTTTTTCCTTAATAGAATACAGGGGGTACATCAATTTTATATACTCCTGACACATATTTCTCATTTCTCCTTTTGATGTATGTGTTATCCGTGATTTCATATCTGTCACAATTTCATCTACAGTCATCCCACATTCCACCATATATAAAATTAGATGGAAAAGCGGCAAAGATGTCGAGAACTTCATGTGTTTATACTCATAATAATCTCTTCTAATTCTGTCTTGAGTGTCAAACATCGTGAGTTTTTTCAAATCTCTGATAGATAATTCACGAATTCTCATCCTGAACTTGATGAAATTCGTAAAAATATGGGTGATGCCTAACTCCTTCGATAATTCTCTTTCTATTTGTATTGCGATATAGGGCTGAATGTCGTATCTAAATGGCTCTCTCGATAAGAATTTGCTCATATAGCCTTCATAACAGGCATCTTTCCCATAAAAGTGATGGAATATATGTGCTGTTGTTTCATAATCCATCACTAAAACAATATTATCAAAACCGAATTTGTTAGTTACGACATCGGGCGTTGTAGTGTCATCTATATGTGCGCTCAAAACATTTAAAATGCGAAACAAATGTTTGGGGTCAAGACGATCCAAATCTTCTATTATTAGGACCGCTTTTTTCTTCTTCCATTCAGGTCCATTTATTACATGATCTTCTTTTATCCATTCAATCGCATTTCGTATTAAAGATGTATATCCATCGTTTTCATAGATGCTACCTTTGATTTGAGAGAATGAAGTTAAGTATTTATCCTTTGTATGTTTCTTTTCGTCATATTCTTTCTTCTTGTCGCAGAACTTTTGAAAGACTTTATCATAAAACGCTCCTCCTGGAACAAATGACAAAAGAAACGATACCAAAGCTTTTATATCATCAAAATTGAAAAGCGAATTAAAGACTGCATCAAGATCTACTTTGTCTAGCAACCCATCCTTATCTAATTGGACTATAATATCTCGCTTTATATATTCAAAAATATCTTCATTTTTAGCTACTGAATAATTAACAGGATAGATGGTGAAGAATTTATAATCTTTACTTAATTCTTCATTACAGCTTAATTGATTAAGCAAATACGATTTACCATCACCAAACTTTGCTGAAAGAATAATTCTATCAGTTGTTGCAAGATATTGGGCAAAATCCTTAATCTTTTCTTTTAAATCAATTGTTCTTAACTCTATTTTCATCTCCTGCTTTTCAATCTTTCATATCTTCTTATATATACGATTTGAACGCAAATTTAGTGATTTTCTGCATAATAACCGCAGCATACCTTTGTTTTTTAATGTTTTTAAGGATAATTCCTATTCGAAAGGTCATAAAGTCAAAAGGTGGCTGTGAAATCTGCCTTTTGTTTTTTATATGAATTTTGTTAAAAAAGGTGTTGAAATGATGCGGGTTTGAAGTTTTTTCAGTATTTTTGAAGCAAAATATGAGCGCCGTTAGTATACGGTGTTAGGTTTTGAAGTCATAAAGCGGCAGGATGTGGCTAGACAGGTTGGCTTGATATAAGATACGATGCATATTCATCCCGAAATATTACCAGATGTATTTGCAGTGTATGAGCATTTGACAAAGGTAGATGGTTGGAGCATTTGCTTCCATACGCCACCTCAATTTGAGGCGATGACTCTATACGGCAACAGAATGGCAGCGGCACCGATGCCTATGTCACCATTGTTTAGGGGCGAGAGTGAATTTCATGTGAAATGTCTGCCCTCTTTGTTCCGCAAGGAGTGGACACCGCTTCAGAAACTGGAAAGACAAATTCAGTTGGAGGACTTTCGGCTTATGTTACAAGTGAATCCGGAGATTAAGGAAATGGAAGAAGGTGGGTTAGAGGTTAATTACAATGGTCTGGCACAGCATTACGGCATTGAAACGAACATACTCGACCTAACAAATAGTTTTCTTGTGGCTGCGTTCTTCGCGACAACTACATACGATGTTCTCGCTGATATTTACAGGCCAATCCAGCATACGGTATCACAAGGTGTTATTTATTTTTTTCCTTCCGGCGCGTTTATGAACTTTGGATTTGACGCTCCGATATGGCCAATTGGAATGGAAGCATTGCGCAGACCAGGGGAGCAAAGAGGATTTGGCGTTGAGATGGATGCTCAACATAAGGATCTGAATCTTTATATGGGTGCTCATATGTTCCGTTTCTGGCATACTCCGAAAGCTTCAATGAGGATATGGCAGATGACTCAAGGCGGCGGAATTTTGTTCCCATACGATCCAATGACGGAGAAGGTAAGGAATATTCGAAAGTATCGTATCTATAGTGAAGAAGGGCTTCTGCGTGCTTATGAAAAAACAGAGGAGTTGAAATTAAGTTTGGATGAAGCCCGTACTGAGCTGATAAATAACGGATGTTCATTCGTGGATAAGTTGCCGTTTGCATATACAGATAAAGAAATCGTTTATATCAACGATTTATTTAGAAAGATGTATCCAGGGAATTTTGATACTTTAATTTGAGAGAACGCCTATGGAAGAGATGCTTGAACTGACACCTATTGAGAGGGAGATAGACTTGCTGCTGAGAAAGTCTGCTTACTATTTGCAGACTTATAGAGCTATTGATGCACTGAATGTGTTATCAGAAGCCCATAGAATGATGAATGACCAGAGTGTACATTGGAGAATAAGAACGGCCGTCCTGAAGAATACAGGTCAGGCACATATACAATTAGGGCAATTTGAGAAAGGACTGGCGTGCTTTGCCCAGTCATATGACATCATTGAAGACGGAGATGATAAAGCTGCAGCAGCAGGTCATTTGGCAGGATATTTTCTACGGGATGGCAGATTCGATGAGGCAATGAAATGGGCAGACAAGGCACTGGAAACTGTTACTGAAAAGGAACTGATGGCAGGTCCCTATCAGATAAAAGGTGGGATAGCCGCTGCACGGGGAGACTATCCAAAAGCAATAGTACTGTTGAATCAAGCTGCAGCATTTGCAGAGGAGGCGCATTGCCTGACAGATTTGGCTATGATCATATCTGACCTAGCAGCTGTCTATAATGAAATGGGCAGAATGGAAATAGCGCTGAGTGAGATGTTCCGTGCTGAACGCTATGCCAAAGAGAGCCGAAATCTGGATTTGATGTTCAGATTTGTGGTACGTCGTGCAAAGATTATGTACAAGATGGGTAAGGATGAAGAGGCTAAGGCTCTCATCATGACACTTGATGAACAAAAGAACTGAAAATATGCTGAGCCAAGCAGAAATAGATGCCCTGCCGACGATACTGGATGTGGTGGAACGGATATCGAAGATGGAGAATGACATGCTGTTAAGAAATGGCGCGACCATTTTTCCTGGCGATACTTTTCAGGACGAAGGTCGATATGCATTTGTATCTGAAACGTGGAACAGAAATGTAGTTCGACTAATGCCTGTATCGCCCACGCCCTATACATATTACCGAGGTCAGAGCAGTTTTTATGAGCAATGCCAGCCATCTCTTTTCCGTAGGAATGCTAAAGGGAAGATGCCCAGTGAGGTGGATATTGCCTATAACAGGATAAAGATATGTGAGTTTGAATTGCTGCTTGCTACGCACCCAGTGTTCTGTGAACTAAGTCATAACATCAGCGTGAATCCAGTAGCATTGGCTCAGCATTATGGGCTGACTACGGAGTATCTTGACATAACGAATAGTAAATGGGTTGCAGCATTTTTTGCCTCAACAAGATATGATTATGATACCGATACGTATCATCCTGTAGATCGTGATTATGGAGATGGCTACGGCGTGATGTATATCTCTAAGCCTTATGAAAATGGTGATGCAAAAGATGAGTTTTTTGCAAAGAATGTGGTAATAGGATACCAGTATTTTGAACGACCAACCAAGCAGTCTTCATTCGGATATAAAATGCTGTCTGGAGAGAATTTTAATGAGTCGCCCTATTTTGAGAGGGTGTTTTTTAGACATGATCTGGTGGCATCGCAGATAGTGTTTGATATGTCGTACAAGCAGAAACGGTTTATCCCAAAGGATAGTTTATCGAGATTGGCTAGACAGATTGCCGAGAGCAATGAGGTGACGCGGCGAGCACTGGAACGTTGCATACAGATGTGTTATTGGGATAAGGATATGACTTATCTTGAAAACGTATGTGCAGCAAAGGAGGTGACTATTAGGGAAGATAACAGACCGGTGGCAGAGTTCAGTCAAGAGGAACTTGTGAAAGACTGGGAAGAGTGGAATAAATTTGGAAGAGCTGATTTGGGATCAAGGATATTGCCAATTAGTGCTATAGCGACAGTGAAATTAGATGTATAGGAGGAATGCTGGGACGAAACCTGAAGTGAATCCAATATTTAGTCGGATTGAACGGAGAGAGATAAAAGGTGGGTGTGAAAGCATCTGCCTTTTATCGTAATATTGAGCTTATGTGTAATGTTCGGGGTAAGAATTCTTATAAAAATTGTAAGGAAGATGGGGGGAATGGAAAAAAGTTTGTATATTTGCAAACAGAATTACTAAAAACTGAAAGATATGGGAAAGATTGAATTGATGGCATTGCCGTATGCGATAGATGCATTGGAGCCGGTGATTAGCAAAGAGACGCTGGAGTTTCATCATGGGAAGCATCTGGCGGGGTATGTGAATAATCTGAATGGGCTGCTGGAAGGGAGTCCGTTGGCGGGATTACCCTTGGAGGAGATAGTGTGCAAGGCTACGGGCGGTGTGCTGAATAACGCAGGGCAGATATTGAATCATAATCTGTATTTTGGACAGTTTTGTGCGCCTAAGGCTGACAATGCTCCTAAGGGAAAGCTGGCTGAGGCTGTCGTGCGTGACTTTGGATCGTTTGAGGCATTTAAGGATGCATTCCAGAAGGGTGGGGCGACGCTGTTTGGCTCAGGTTGGGTATGGCTGTCGGCAGATAAGGATGGCAAGCTGGTGATTACGCAGGAGACGAATGCAGCGAACCCTGTTCAGAAGGGGCTGAAGCCGTTGCTGACCTTCGATGTGTGGGAGCATGCGTACTACTTGGACTATCAGAACCGCAGGCCTGATCATTTGGCTGCGCTGTGGCAGATTGTGGATTGGGAGGTGATAGAACAACGCTATCAAAAGTAAGATGGCGGGGGGACTTAAGATTATATAATAAGGTGCGTATTACGCAAGACGAGAGATGGAATGCTTCGCAGGATTCGCGGAATAATGATGCTAAGGAATTAAGGAAAGCCTGAAGTTCGGAATTATTGAAACTCGAATTTATACTCGATAATAACATGAATTATATGAATATCTTAGAATTTATAACTCATAATATATGGGGTATTATACTATTTAATATTATATGTGGTGTGTTTGGTTCTATATTAGGAGCGCTTCTCTATAAGGCAATTCTGCATAAATATAAAAGAGGAAGATTCATTAAGAACCTAGTCAAAATTGGTACTTATTTTGGAAGCGGTAGCAGAACTGTGTATGCCTTGAACAAGACATCTTTTCATCAAATCTTATTAGTTGGTGATTATCTTATTGATATTATTTTATCCTTGTTTAAGCTGTTAATGTGTGGCTTTGTCGTTTTGATACTATTATTCCTTTTACGAGCTTACTGGATTTCTGCGCCTATCATTATAGGTGTCTCAGGTATATACTTTGGCGTAGAGTATCGTCGCCTGCGTGACTTTTTGAAGATTTACCACCATATGTTTAAATATGTGTATGGAGATGAATATTTTAAATCAGAAATGGAGGGTATAAAACATTACTGGGATAAGATGACCAACCGGGAAAGCAAAAGTGGTGAGTGATAAAACTATACATGATGACGCAGGAGGAACGTTGGCTATTAAGATACAATGAGGTGGTTAGTTTTATTGAGGCTAAACATCGGAATCCGTCGAAGCATAGGATTGAGGAGCATGATATGCTGAACTGGGTGAAGACGAATAGGAAGGTGATGAATGCGGGGAAGATGAAACCCAGTAGGGTGGAGGCTTTCAAGAGACTATTGGAGACGATGGAGGAGTGTAAGAGGGTGAATCAGTACGCTTGAGAAGTAAGAGGGAAGAAGTAAGAGGGAAATATTGGTATAAAAGTGATGATTTTAGCATAAGAATTGCAATAATATCAGAAATAATTCTTATCTTTGCACACGAAATCGCGAGCGAAAGAACTCTTAAAACGTAAATGACTAAGGACAGTATAGTAGAAATTAACTTGGAGCGTCTGAACTATCTTTTGAGGTTGTTTAACCTTTCAGAAGAAGAGTTTTTATCGATGCTTAATAGTGAACACAAACGGGCGTTAAAACGTGAGGAGGTGTTCATTAGTGAAATGCCTATGGCTTTATTGAAGCGTATAGACAAGATATTCAATAAGGGCATATACTACTATATCGACTTTACACCAGTGTCGCAGGGAAATCATGCGAGCATATTCTTCAGGAAGCAGAGCTTTAATGGTCAACTAAATCTGGAAGCCAGGAAAATGGTGGACAAGTTTGAAACTCTGAAGAACACGCTTGATACCTACAATGCGTTGGCTGATGTTTCTTTTGAACGTCTGTTGCCGTCGTATACCATAAAAGATAACCCTCGTGAAACGGCCTGCGCGATTTGTGAACTGCTAAAGATGAGGAGCCATAAGGATGAGAAGGATCATCTGAAGTTTCTGATTAATCAGTTGGCAAAACTGAATATATATGTGTTTGAATATATTGAGTCGCCCAACAAGAAGTATAAAAGTAATGTTGAAGGTTTCTTTATCGCACCAAATGTTATAGTGGTGAAAAGACAGCAGGGCCGGCTGAAAAGGGAACTGTTTACATTGGCACACGAACTAGGTCATTGCGTGATTAACGTGGAAGAGGTTGAAAATGTTTCGGATGAATTGTCGGCAGGCTTGTCGGAGATCGAGAAATGGTGCAATGATTTTGCGTTTTATCTACTGATGGGCGATGAGACTGTAAAATTGGACGGTCTGAAATATGCAAATGCTCAAAATGACTATGCTCACGATATGATTAAAAACATGTCGGATGCAACACATGTCAGTATGCTTGCCATTTATACCAGACTTGTGATTGAGAAGAAGATGACCCATGATGACTACGCCCTTGTGAGAGGTGGCATCATGGCTAATGTGAGACGGGCTGAGGAGAAACGGAAGCAAGAGGCGACAGACGGTAATTCATTCTTGTCGTCGCCACGCCCAATTATTTCGAACCTGTTTCGTGACACTATGCAGTGTGCTCTTTATAGAGGAGTGATAGATGAAGCGACTTTTTGTCAGCAGTTGAATGTAAAGCCTGAAAGGATGGAGGCCTACTTGTGATGGAATACTATTTTGACACCAGTTCACTTGTGGCCTTGGCACGCTACTACCATCCTTTTGATAAGGAAGGACGGCTATTTGAATTTGTGCGTAGCAAATTCCAGAGTAAGGAGATTATCGTTCTTGATGCTATTTCCTGACTTCGGCGATGCGTCACCCTGTTCGCGCGTGCGCCTGTTAGTTTAAATCTGCTTCTTGCCAAGAATGGCCTTGATGTCGAAGAGAGGCTTAATCCGCTGGTGCTTTTCTGTGAGGAA